>Ga0209818_1000092_pt1 | contig 22305 bp, 41 predicted proteins | sample NCAS200_FD_187517 | JGI IMG/M metagenome (GOLD analysis project Ga0209818, IMG submission 187517) | Agricultural soil microbial communities from Utah to study Nitrogen management - NC AS200 (SPAdes) (version 2) | ecosystem: Environmental > Terrestrial > Soil > Agricultural land | place: USA... | reverse complement strand
TGCCCGCCTTTCACCTTCCGGCCGAGCCTCATGTCCGGGCCCACCACGCGGGTGTGGTCGTCGTCGTCCAGCAGGCCAGCGTCCACGATCCCGTCGACCGCGGCCTTGAAGGACGGGTACCAGTTCGCGGGGTCGCACCGGTTGTTCCGGTCCGGGTGGAGGATGCCGAGGACGTGAGCGCGCTGGAACAGCGGGCCGGGCTTGGCCGCGGCGAGTGCGTCCATGAGGGCGGGGTTCTCGCTGACGGCTTCCATGGCCTTGGCGCGGATTTCAGCGGTGCGTTCGCCCTTGGGTCGGTGGTGGAGGCGCTGGTTTGCGTTGAGGAGGGTCAGGCCGGAGGGGAGGGTGATGACGTAGGGCCGGGGCTCGGCCGCCGTGTTGGCGGCCGGACTCTCGGGGGTGAGGTCGAAAAGGGTGGTCACTGGCCACCGTCCTCGTCCGGCCACACGATGCGCGGCTCGACCTTGACGGCGCGGCCGTCGCGGACGACGACCCGCCACAGGTCGGTGTTCTCCTCGCCCTCGCACTCCAGACGACCGGTGAACGTGTGGCCGGGGAACAGGTCGATGACCTTCTGTACCTGCTCGACCAGGCCGCGGGCGCGGTACTCGTCGATGTGCGGCATGACCAGCGCGGAGGCGGTACGGCGGACCATCTCGCCGTCGTCGGTGTCGACGGACTCCTCCTCGACACGGAGGACGAGGTCGTACTCGTGGTTGGTGGCGCGGTGCAGCCGGACGTTGCGGTCGTGGCAGCTCGGTGAGGTGAACGGGCTGGCCTTGATCTCGTTCCAGGTGAGCGGCGGTTCGATGGCGAACTCGCCGGTGACGTGGGTGATGTAGCCCATGGTCAGTCCCCCTTGGTGGTTGTGGTGGCGGCGATCGCGTCGCCCGCTGCTTGCGAGCCGCACGTCCAGCACTCGCGGATGCCGTTGCGGTAGAAGGCGTGGAACCGGCGCAGCCCCTCCGCCGGACACGTGGCGAACTCATTCGCGGCGATCGCCCCGTTGTCGAGGAGCTGCTCCAACACGGCCTCGTCGAGCGGCGCATGCCGGACCGGCGAGGCGGGCAGCGCGAACGGCTGGTCGGGCAGCAGCAGGACGGGCTTCGCCCGGTGCCGTCCGGTAGGTGCGGGCCACAGGCGGGTGATGCCGGTGAGGAGCGACAGGCTGGCCATGAGGGCTGCGGCTCCGGTAGTGATCCGCTCGTTCATGACGTGCTCGCCTCCTTGCGGCGGGGCTTGTCGTGGCGTCGCGCCTGCCAGGCCGCGCCCTCGACGACAGCCGGATGGTCGAGGCCGCAGGCGTCGTCGAGGCGGGTCTGAAGCCGGTCGGCGCGCTTCTTCTCGGCGGCGTAGGCGGCGAGGATGCGGACGCCGACCAGGCGGAGGCGGGCAACCCGGCGCTCCAAGCTGGCCGCGTATTCGGGGTCGGCTTCCCGGACAGCGCTGAGGCGGCGGCTGAGTTCGAGGATCCGGCCGTGCAAGCGCCGGTTCGCCGCGTCCTGCTCGGCGTTCTGCCGCAGGACTTGTTCGCGGTTGTAGACGGCGGTGGCCAGCTTGCTGACGGTGGCGTCGCGCTCGTCGCGGAGCCGGTCGGCTTCGGCCTTGACGGCGGCGAGTTCAGCGTTGTGGCGGCGGCGGGTGACGAACCACATCACGCCCCACCCCCACGCTGGTGCGGGATCAGCGGCCATTCGGCGCGTACGCCGTCGGCCCACGACTCCTTGCCGGGCGTCCGCCGGAAGTAGTCCGCCAACGACTCGGCCTGCTGACGGGCCCAATCCACCTGCTTGCCGTGCAGGAAACCGAGCTCAGCGCCGCCGATCGCGGACTCCTTCTGCCCGATCCGCCACGCCACCCGGCATACGGCGATGGCGTCGGCGTCCGCCGAGTGCGCTCCGTCGAGGGCCACTTGGTAGGTGCGGCAGAGGTCTTCGAGCTTCCTGCCGCCGCGCCGGCGCGGGTCGATCTTCTTGTCGAGGACGCGCGGGTCGATGACTCGCAGGTCATCGCCGACGATGTCGACGAGGGGCTGCACGCCGTGGCGGCGGGCCTCGCGGTCGAGGATCGTGAGATCGAACGAGGCGTTCATCGCGACGACCGGGGTCCCGGCGAGGACAACCTCGGCGAGCGCGGCGACGACCTGCTCGACGACCTCGGCGGCCGGCCGTCCCTCCGCGCGGGCGCGCTCCGTGGTGATGCCGTGGACCTTCGCGGCGCCCTCGGGGATCTCGATCCCGGGGTCGGCCATCCACGTTGCGGACTGGGTGGGGTGTCCGCCGCCGCACTGGACGACGCAGGCCGAGACGATGCGGTCGGCCTCGACGTCGACGCCGGTTGTCTCTAGATCAAAGCCGCACAGGCGGCCGAGGTGCCAGCTCATGCGCGGGCCCCCGATCCGGGAGCCGCAGCCGCCGGCCACTCCGACGAACCCTCAGCCGCGGGCGGGGGCGTGGCCGCCTGCTGCTTGATCTCGTCCACCGTCACCCGCGGCAGCGGGAACTCGTCGTCCGCCGTCACTTCGCCGCGGTTGATGGACTGGAACGCGACGAGGAGCTGCGCAACGTCGTGCTCGGTCCACTTCCCCGACGGCCGGCCGAGCTTCGTCTCGATGCGGTCCTGCGTGACGCCGATGCCCTCGAACGCGCGGATCGCGTCGGCGATGCGCTGCGGGAGCGGCTTGCCGCCGCCATCGGACAGCGTCTTGGTGCAGATCTGCTTGGCCTCTTCGACGAACCAGGGCGGGAGGATCGCGAAGATCGCCTCACGGACGCGACGGGCACCGTTGTTCGCGTTGTTCTCGTAGATGTCCCGCATGTCGGTGAGCTGCTTGGGGCCGCCCTTTTGGTCCCTCTTGTGCGGAACGATGAACGTCGATGAATTGCGGGAGTTCTTCTCGACGTCCCAGGCGAAGGCCTGCATCTCGGACTGGCCGAACTCGTCGTCGCGGCGCATCTCGACGAGGCCGTACTGGATGTTTCCCCAGCAGCGGGCGAGTTCGCGGGCGAGGTGGACGGAGGCGCCGGTGATGCTGCCGGAGCCTCGGGAGTAGCGGAAGAACGCGCGCTCGGCGAGGAACATCTGCTGGCAGGACTGGCGCATCTCGGCGATGGCGGCGTTGATGTCGCGGGGGCAGTTCTGTGCGACGACGATCGCGGCCTGGACCTCGGCGACGGCGCGGGACTGCTCGACAGCGGTTCCCTGCCCGATGCGAGCAGGGGCGGCAGCCGGGGCCGGGCGCTCGGCGGGGTAGTTCACAGGTACTCCTCGGTGTCACGGTTTTCGGCCCAGGTGGGCAGGGAGAGGTAGGCGATCTCGTCGCTGTAGCCGGGCCAGACACCGGTGGCGGTGCACTCGGCGAAGACTTCGAGGGCGCGCCGGTTGCGGGCCGCTCCGATTCGGCGGGCGGTGGCGTCCATCTCGACGACGGTCACGACGTACGGCGGGGTCTTCTCCTGGCAGACGAAGACGAACGCGGCCGTGTCGTCGGCGAGGCCGAGGGCTCGTGCGGCGGCGCGGTACCAGTCGTCTTGCTGGTGGTAGCCGAATTCCTCCACCGCCCGTGCGAGCGCGGCGGGTTCGGCGGATCGGCACGTCTTGTAGTCGGGGATGATCAGGCGTCCGGAGCGGGCGTCGGGCAGCCAGTCGAAGCGGGCCCTGCGCATGACGCCGGTCGGCCGGTCCCGCCAGAACAGGGACTGCTCGGGCTTCCCGCGCGCGGGGTCGAACAGGGCGGCGGCGATGGGGTGTCGGCGCAGGGCGTCGGCCATCGCGTGGACTTGCTCGTATTCGGCGGGCTTCAGTGGGATGCCGCCCTCGTCGCGGATCGCGGCGACTTCGGCCTTGACTGCGTTCGTCGTCCACTTGTCCGCGTCAACTTGTACGAGGTCGGGGCCTTCGCCGAGGACCAGCTTGTGTGCGGCGGTGCCGAGTTCGTACGTCTTCTTCGGCTCGGGCGGGGTGTCCTGCGCGTGCCGGAACAGGGCGGGGCAGGACGGGGGGAGGAGCATGCGGGCGCCACTGGAGGAGAGGGCGTAGCGGTGGGAGTGGTACTCCTCGTTGGTCATGTCGTACATGCCGGGCTCAGTGATGCTGGGGCCGGCGGCCGGGGCACCCGCCGCGACCTGCTCGACGATCGTCATCAGGCGTTGTCCTTCCTGACGGTGTAGAAGCGGCGCGGTGTTCCGTGGCCGTGCTGGTCGAGGTAGCCGTCGCGGTGCAGAGCGGCGAGGTAGCGGCGCGCGGTGAAGCGGAGGATGTGCGTGCCGATGAGCTGTTGCCACGTGTGCCTGATACGGCCGGTGGTCCACTCGCCGCCCTCCGTCTGGATCGCCTCCAGGACGGCCTTCCGGGACCCGCGTGCGGTGGGGTGCATGGGGCTGGGGTCGCTGCCGAGTTGGTAGAAGCGGCGTCCTTGGTGCTCGGCGGGTACGAGGTATGCGCGCCGGGCGAGGTCCCGTAGGTCGCGGCGTGCGGTGTTCCTGCCGGTCGTGGTCCACTCGCGTGACTTGGCGTAGATGTTCAAGGCCCGCTGGGTGGTGACCGGTCCGCCGAAGCGCCGGAGGGCGGCGAGGAGGTACTCGCGGCGGATCGTTGCCTCGGTCATGACGGCTCACCCGCCTCGGTGACGTCGGTCCAGAGGGTGAAGTCGTCCGAGTCGGAGGGCTCCCAGCCGGGGTCCCAGGAGCGGGTCCGCCAGCCGTGTGCGACCTCCTGACGGCCGTCGGGTGAGGTGCTGACGTACTCGACGAGGAAGCGGATCGTGTCGCCGTGGTGCTCGCGGATGTAGGTGCGGTCCGCCTCGAAGAACGTGGCGGGCAGCATCCGCAGGTTGTCCGGGCGGACCGCACCACGGGCGACCTTCGACGCGAGTTGCTCGATCGGCGTGTTCTCGCGGGCCTTCTTCGTCAGCCAGGCGACGACGTCCGCTTTGGGCAGCAGATCGGCCCCAGCGAGAACCTGGGCGCGGTGGGCGTCGACGAGTGCCTTCGCGGCGGCCTCGCTCCCGCCGCGCCGACTCGCGAGCTGCGACACGATCGCCTCCGCGGGGGTGCGGGTGGCGTCGCACCAGCGGCAGGCGAGGCCGTCCCACTCGTGCCACGGGTTGTCCGTGCAGATCCACGTGGAGGTGCTCATGCCGTCCTCCGGTCCTGCTGCTCGGGCAGCGGGTTCGCCGCGAGGCGCTTGCGGGTGGCCCGCATCGTCGGGTGCTTGATCTCCGACGCGCCCTGCGACGGCCGGTATCCGTCCTCCAACGCGATCTCATCCGCCACGCTCAACTCGCGGCCCGCGTTGCGAATGCAGTCGTCGTAGTGCCCGCACGCGTCGCAGCACGCGCCGCAGTCACAGTTCGGCATCATCAGCCCTCGCCTCCCGGCATGTCGTCGTGGCGGTCGGCCGCGTTGCGGCAGCGGGTCGAGCAGTACGTAGTCCCGGCCGGAACCTGCGCCGAGCACTCCGCGCACGGCGCGGCCTGTGGACCCCAGAGGGGGCAGCCCGCGTGGAGACCGGACAGCAACTTGCGGCCCTGTTCGCACTGCTCGGGCCAGCCGGGGTGCTCCGGGTACGGGCCGTCAGGGTCCGCAGGGGTGTAGTGCTCGCAGGTCTTGCAGGCGTGGGCGGCTGGGTTGTTCCAGCAGCGGGCGATGTGCTGCTCAGCGGCCTGTTTCTTGGAGTGGGTGCGGTGGCAGTGCGGGCACTGGTAGCGCACGACCTTCAGGCGGATCGCGGTGGTCATCGGGTCACGCCCTTCGGAGCGGTGAGGAGCAGCAGGAGCACGGCCGCCGACAGAGCAGCGCTCGCCGTCGCCTCCCGTGCCGTGGCGGGGAGTTCACGCACGAAGCGCGGGGTGAGGTGCTCGGCGTCGACGAGGAGGAAGTACGGCACCGAGAACGCGCCATGGACTCCGACACCGAGCGACAGGAACGCCGCCCACTCGGCGGGCGTGTGCGTGTCATACATCCCGGCCACCGCCCTCGCTGTAGGCGGAGGCGATCAGTTCGAGGAGCGCCCTCACCTCGTGCGCGAACTCGCGGACGAGATGGCCGTTGCGGTCCATGGGATGGACTTGCGCGAACACTTCGCGTTCGAGGCCCGCGACCTTCTCGATCTGGGTACGTCGCTCGTCGTTGGCGTTCATGCGGACTCACCCCGCTCGAACGCGGCCAGCACCTCGGGGAACTTCACGAAGTCCCGGCGGTACGCCTTGGCGACCATGCGCCGGGCCCACGCCAGACGCTCGGCCACCTCCTCTTTCTCACTGTTCTCGGCGGCGGCACCGATACGGTCGGAGGCGTCCAACGTGGACTCCGAGCCGCCCCGCACCAGCTGAGCGGCGACGGCCTTACGGATGTCGTCCACCGTGAAGTGCGGCTCGGCGTCCACGTCCTCGTACGAGGCGAACAGGACGAGCGCCAATTCCTCCAGGGACAGGCGCTGATCGACGCGGAGCCTGACAAGGACGCCTCGGCCTCGGCTTTCGTAGGCGGTCACGAGGCACCGCCCGTCTCGGGCTCGTCCTCACGGAGGGCCTGCGTCGGGGCGATCCGCCACGTGACCCCGTCCACCGACGTTGTCTCGCGATACGACCGCAGCAGCTCGTGGATACGGTCGACTGCCTCATCCATCGGCTCGTGCTCGCTGAACGAACCGAGCGCGATCAGGAAGTTGTCGAGGCTCTTCGCGTCGAGCTTCCAGGCCCACGCGAGCGGCTCGGCCTCCAGCTCGGCGACCCGAGCGATCAGCCACTCCACCGCCGGAGTCAGCGTCTCGCCCAACGGGAACGGAACCTTGCGGTCCTCACCCATCGGGGACAGCGACCCTCGCATGTTCAGCGCGTCGTTCTGAAGCGCGACGAGCCGGACACGACGCCGATCACGCTGCGCCTCCAACTCGGCAACCCGAGCCCGCAGCTCACGCCGCCCACGCCTCGCCGACTCCAACGCCAGCCGCAGCCGGGCGTACGCCTCAACTTCCTCCCACAAGGCGAGGTTGACGCCCGTCAACTCCTCCTCAACCACGTCGAGCGTGCGCTCCCCGCCCACCGGCATCGGCAACGCGCCCATCCGGGCCACCGCCAACTGCAACCGGCGCGCCTTCATCCGCGCCAGAATCTGCTCCTGCGACGGCCGCTCCCACTCGTGCCACCCGGCCGCATCCGCGTACTGCCGCCCATGGCCACGCCGTGCGATCCCGCACCACGTACACGCCGACGGCTCCATGATCGTCGGGGCGCTCATGCGGTCACCTCGACCGCATCCGCAGCCGCCTCCAGCACCGCCACAACCGACTCCACCCGACGGCCCTCCACGTCACCCCAGGCCGCGACGTGCCCCTCCAGCCAGTACGGCTCGTCGTTCCACGCGGGTTCGCCGTCCACCTCCAGACGGCCGGCCAGCGTCTTCACCGCGGCCTCAGCCAGCGGCGTCTCCCGGTGCGGGCTCCCCGACACCGCGCAGCGGATCGCGGCGACGATCGACAGCGGGCGCTCGGCGTGCGGCGTCTTCGAGATCCGGTCGAACGGGTCGGGGCAGTAGTCGCCCTGGTGGTGGCCGTTCGCCACGATCAACCGGGCGGCCGTACGGAACACGGCGGGCAGGGTCGTCGGGCGGGCTTGAGGCGCCTGGTGCAGCGGAAGAACTCTGCTGCTGGTCTGCAAGGATGTGGCCACGGGGGCCTCTCTTTCTCTGTGTGTAGGGGTCGCCGAGTCGTTGGGTCGCCAGGCCGGGAAGTCGGGCGGCCCTTCGGCGTTGGTGGGGTCAGGCGGCGTCGGCCGCAGCAGCCGCCTCGGACGCCTTACGTGCCTGCAAGCGAGCCGCAGCCGGCGCGAGGATCAGACGGAGCCGACTGATCAGTTCGGGTCCCGGCTCGGGGGCGGCTTCGACGAGGTCGTGGATGTGCTCGATGACGGCGTCGCCGAGGAGCGCTCGGCGCTGTTCGCGGGTCATGCGGCGGCCTGGATGGGGACGCGCTTGATTACGCCCCGCAGGTCGAGGTCGTACTGCTCGGCGATCCGCATGGCGGAGTTCAGGTCGGGCTGGGCTTCGCCGCGCAGGTAGCGGGACACGGACGATTCGGCGATCCCGGTCCGGCGGCTGATCTTGGCCTGGGTGTCGTCGCCGCGGTTCTTTGCGGCTTCGAGGAGCTTGGGTACGTCGAGACGGAACACGTAGTCACCTCCCTCGGGGGGTGGTTGGTGGGGGTTTTCAGAGGGTGTTTCCTTGCTCACGAGGGAGACTCTCGCATAGTTGTCCCTCCCTCGCAAGGGAGGTTGCGGAGTAAATGGGGGCGGTTTTATGTGAACTTTCACCTAGATGTGCGAGTGACCTGCGTTAATGCAGGTGGCTGGCGCGATCGCGACACTTGCGGCTCAGGGATTATCTGGATTCTCCCTAACTAGGGAGGTACAGTTTCGGGACATGACCGATGCCACGCCCCCCACGCACGCGCAGCGCTTCGCTGCGGTCGTCGTCCCAGCGGCTCAGCGTGCTGGCTATACCGGCCACGGGTCCCAAGCCCGACTCGCCCGGGACACCGGCATGTCCGAAAGCAGCATCTCCCGCATGCTCAACGGCCAAGCCATCCCTGAGCTGCGGTTCCTCGGACCTCTCGCCGAAGCGATCAACATGAACCCCATCGACCTGCTCGTCAGAACCGAGCTGATTTCTCCCGAATCACTTCAGACACTGTCCGAAACTGATCCGTCACAGGTAGGCTCCGAATCCAACTCCGTAGAGGACGTGGCAGAGGGGCTCGGCATCACCGACGACGTGGGCAAAATGATGTTCCGCGCAGTCGTCGACAAACTCACCCGCCCACAAGAAGACACCGCCGACGACACCCACGGAGGAACGGCAGCACGCATGTAACCCGGGGGTGTGCATGGATCTCACAGCCAGCACTCGGACCACCGTCACCGCGGCGACGGTGGTCCTGGTCACAGGTCTCGCAGAAATTCTCTACGGCGTAACACGAGGCGGCCCCGCACACTCCATCGCCGGAGTCGGTCTCACCACGACCGCACTCACACTGATCGCCCTCACCGTGATCAGGCGATGGGTCACCAACACCACCGCCGAGCGCCGCCAACTGGCTGCCGCCACCCAAGCAGCGCGGGACGAACGCGACGGGTACTTCGCCGCTAAGGCCGTACTGGAGAACGACCAGCAGCGACTCATGCGCGCAGCTGCCGCCGACCGCGCCCACGCAGCAGCCACCCTGATCGCCGAACGGGCAAAGCTGGACGCAGAGTTCGAGGAGAAACGTGCCGCCTTGATCTGCCAGTCCCTGGACGAGATTGCTGACCTGATGCGCAGCCAGAAGCAGAAGCAGCCTGAGCGCAGCTCCGTCATTCCGTTCCCGACTCAGCAGCCGGGGCGGGAACGCTCCCGCGGGCATAACGTGGTTGGTCCCTGAACTCCGGATGCCCGTAGAACCGCAGCGTGATACGACCCGGCTCTATAGTTCGTACGCCCCTGCTCCTGGCCTTGTTCAGACGGATGTTGACCACCGCCCGCAACACCGTCCGCTGCTGCTCGATCGTCAGCTCCTCGTTCCAGATGTCCTGAACATCCGGACGGCCGACGAGCCGGCGCACCAGCGGCGGCGCGTCCATCGCCTGAGCCTCCGCCTTGGCGGCCTCGATCTGCGGCACGAGCCGGTCCTCCTGCACGGCCAGCGACGTCAGTGACAGGCGCGGCGTCACCCCGTCGTCCTTGAACGTTGCCGACATCTCCCGCGCCTCGTCCAGCTGCCGCTGAAGCGCCTTTTGCCGGGCGCGCGCCCGCTCCGCCCGCTTCTCCTGCTCGTCCGACTGGAACGCGGCCACCGCCGCCCTGGACCCCAGCCACGACACGACGGCCTCTTCCACGTACGCGTCGAGTTTGTCCTTGTTCATCTGCGTATCGAAGCGGGCCGAGCAGTCATAGACCAGGTGCCCGCGGGACTTCCCCACCCGAAGGTGCGGGTGGTCCGGGCACTCGCCGCAGCGTGCGATCCCCGACAGCAGGTGCTTCACCGCGTAGTCCCGCACCGTGCTCCGTGACTCGTTCCCGAGAATCTCCTGGACCTGGTCGAAGAGTTCTTCCGGCACGATTGCTGGCCACGTTGCCTCGCCGAAGTCTTCCCCGCGATGCATGCGGCGTCCCTTGTAGCCCACGTTCCGCAGCATGTTCGGCAGGTGGTAGTAGTCCCACTCCACCCCGGGCGTGCGTTCGCCGCGCGACTTGAGGTCCTGGAGGATCGAGTACTCGGTCTCGCCTGCGGCGACCCGCTCGAACACCTCCAGCACGGTGGGCCCTTGCTCGGGGTGGGGGTATTGCTCGATGAGGTCGCCGGTGTCGGGGTCGTAGCGGCGGGCGTAGCCGTACAGGAGGCGGCCGTGGGGAAGACCCTTCTTCGCCTGCGCGCGGGTGGAGCGGAGCACGCGGTCGCGGATGCCTTCGGCTTCGTCCTCGGCGGCGATGGCGTCCATCGCGGTGGCCTTGCGGTCCTCGCGCTTGGACAGGTCGTAGACCTGGCCGTTGTAGCAGAGCAGGACGTTGGCGGCCATGCACGCATTGCGGAGCCGGATGTAGACCTCGACGTCGCGGTAGTAGCGGGAGGCCTCGAAGGCGACGACGATGCGACCCTTCTTCGCTTCGATGGCTGCGATGAGTGCCTCGAAGTCGTCGCGGGCTCGGCGTGCGTGGCGGGAGGCGGAGCGGTCGATGTCGCGGAAGGTTTCGGCGACGGGCCAGCCGTGGGCGTCGCAGAGGTCTTGTCCGGTGTCGAGTTGGTCGCCGACGCTGCGGCCCTTTTTGCGGGGGTCGCGGGAGGCGCGGCCGTAGAGCAGGGCGTGGAACACCGTGTCTGGGTAGACAAGGTGGAGGTATTCGGGCGCGATCGGCATGCGCTGAGGATAGCGGCCGACTCACCTGTCTGACATAGATTCAGCGGTGAGAATGTGCTTCGGAGGGGTGGGTTACGGGTAGAGATCACCGCTGGTGGGTGGTGCTGGTGGTCACTGGGCGGTGTGGTTGGTGATCTCGTCGACGAGTTGGATCATGTCGTCCAGGCGTCCGCGGAGGCGTTCGACTATGAGGATGAGTCTGCCAGGGGGTAGTTGGCCGAGTTCTGCGGCGCGGGCTGATTCGAGGTCGCGGAGGGCGAAGTCGAGGCGGGCGGTCTGTTCGTTGGTGAGGTGCTGCTCGGGCATGTGGGTTGCCTGTTCCCGGCTGTTGTGTGGTGTGTGCAGGTAATGGTTCGGTAAATCGCTGGCCTGAACAATGGCCAGGGGGCGGCATCACCCGAACGAGCGTTTTATTTGCAGGGGGGTTGCTGATCCGAGTCAACCCGCACTCGGGAATGTACCAACGCTGGTACAGACAATGATCATCGCCCCTACCAGCATGTACGTGTGCCGACCGACCCCATGCCCGACTGGGTGCTTGAACGCCGTCGAGCCATCGGGGACAACATCCGAGCCGAACGCAAGCGCCAACAGCTCACACAGGAACGACTCAGCGAACGGGCCGGCCTGGACCGCAAGACAGTCAACCGGATCGAGCAGGGCACCCACGCCGCGCTCATTGACCACCTGCTACTCATCGCCGACGCGATCGGCGTGCCGCTCGCCGAGTTGGTTCGGGGTGACCCGCCGCGGTCGTCGACGTGACCGCGGCGGGCCTCCCGGCCGCCCACCTCGGGGGGTGCGGGCGGCCTCGTCCTGCTACCGGGAGCGCGATCCGGGCAGCAGGGGTCATATGTCCCGCGTGCGGGAGCGGGGCCGCGGCGTGGCCGGCTGGCCGGGGCTCTCGGTGGGCGCGCAGGTGAGGTGATAGTGGAACGCGAACCCGCCGGCCGAGATGCTCAGCTTGTCGTGCGACTCGTATTCCTCGTCGGGCTTGATGAGGCGCTGGCATCGCTCGCAGAACTTCACTGGTCGTCCCCTTCGCGATCCGGGCGCAGGTCCTGGTACGCGCGCCACAATTCCTCGGCATTCGGGCACCGAATCCATCCGTGGTCGCAGGCGCCGCATCCGGCGGAGTGGTCGAAGTAGGCGCGGTACGCGAGTTGCGCACGGGTGTACTCGCGGTTGGCGGAGTGCGGTATGTGCCCGAAGGCGCTGCCAGAGTCCTGCGGCAGCACTTCGCCGCCCCTCACTCCGCCCCCTCCTCGGCGGCCCGGAAGGACCCGAGGACGACGATCTGCGACACAGCCTCAGGCGAACACAGCTCGGCGGCCGAGGACATCGGCACCGACCAATACGAGGCCCACGTTCGAGAGTCCAGCCCCGCAGCGTCCAGCCGCGGCACCCCCAGATACGTGTCCCGTCCGAGACACTCTGCTGCCGGGTGGCGCCACCTCGAGGCCGTGCTGGCGGGCACTAGCGCGTAGTAGTGGCGCCCGCGGGGGTCGCAGATGACGGGGCCGCCGTGGAGTGCTTCGGTGAGGAACGCGTCCACCGTCGAGGGGTCCTCGCTGCTGGCCGCGGCGTGTACGAGGCGGGCGGGGATGCGGACGGCGGAGAACAGGGTGCCCAGGGGCAGCAGCGCTATCCCGTCTTGGGTCCACTCCTTCCGGGCCTGGCGCGGCGTCGGGTGGGTCGACAGTAGCCAGTGCTCTGTCGCCAGTCTCCGGTCGGCGCTGGAGTGTACGAGCATCCCGGGCTCAGGTTCTACGGGTTGCAGGGCCTGTGCGTGTTCGGTGTCCCCGTTGGTCATTTCCCGCGCCTCCACGGTCCCGGTGATCTGTCTCACACACGAGACCGTAAGAGCGGCAGGGCGCAACGAGGGGTAGGGTTCCTACCCCTTCGCCGGGGGGTAGGGTTCCTACCCCTTAGATGATCAAGCGGGTACGCCGAGATCCCGAGCCAGCTCGCGTGCGTCTTCGCGAACCATGCGCGCCCCCGACTTCACCAGCTCCGGCAGCACGCTCCGGGTGTGCAGGTTGAAGCGGATCGTCTCCAGCGACTCCTGCTTCGCCTTGCCCAACAGGGACACCGCAGCGACGCTCTCGCCAAGCATGTTGTGCGCCCGCGCGGTTTCGATCAGGTGGTACGAGCGTCGGGTCGCCGACGGGATCCGACGGAGATCGAGAGACTCCGCCACTTCAAGCGCCTTGAGGGGTTGAACCAGATCGTTGTTCATGGTGACCGCGTAGCCGTCGACGATGCCCCGCCCGAAGATCAGCCACGGGTGGGCGTAGTCGTCGCCGAGCTGGCGGGCCGCCTCATCAGCCTTGTCCCAGTACCGCCACGCGGCCCCGGCCTGCCCGGTCTTCGCATAGGACAGGGCCACGGCGAGGTACAGGACGCCCCGGCGGGCGATGTGCTCCGGGTCTTCCCGATGGTCGAGGAGTGCGGCGGCCTGCTCAGCGAGCTCCACACGCGCCTCGGCGGCCTCGCCTGCGTCGCGGTGGACGTGGTTCATGTACCAGGCGGCACCGGCGATCGCACGCGGGCTGTCGGCGTCCTGCGCCGCCGTCATGGCCCGGTCGCCGGTGAGGACGACGAGATCCGGGGCGGGCTGGAAGCTGAGGAACAGTTGCGCGAGGTGGTAGGTCTCGGCGAGAGCAACGAGCGCCCGCCTACGGTCCGCCCCATCGAGGGCGCGCGCAGAGTGCTGAGTGTCGACGAGGAGCGCGGGCAGGAGGTTGGCGATACGGGACCGGTGACCCTCGACGTCGCGACGCACGGGGTGCGGCTCGTCTCCGGCGTGCCACATCTTCCAGGCGGCGCGGACGCGGGCGGTGAGGACGTCGGCCGGTTCGGGTTCGCGGTCCACGGTCCGCAACTGGTAGGTGGTGAGGGCGCGTTTCACGGCGGGCAGGTCGCCGTGGACGGCTTTGCTGTAGGTGGCTGTGGCGATGCGGTCGTCGCCGGTGAGTTCGGCGATGTCCTCGACGCCCAGGACGTGCGCGAGGCGGAGGAGTTTGGGGAAGCGGGGCATTCCGATGCTGCCTTTTTCGATGGCCTTGACCCACTCGGTCGACTGGTCCATGAGACCGGCGACGATGGCGCGGCTCTTGCCGGTGCGTTCGCGGGCGCGTTGGACGCGCTGGCCGAAGGTGAGTTGGCGGGGTGCGGTGTCGGTGGGCTCGGGCATACTGGACTCCGTTCTGACCTAGACACTCAGAACGCTACTCCTCCGTGCTGGTGTGGAGTTGTCGGTTGTGCCCCCTGATCTGATGCCCCGAGCTCGGTCAGGGGGCGTTCCCGTAGGCTTGTCCGCATGTCCCCCGACCGTGAGCGCCTTGGTTCCGCACGCTCTGCTGCCGTGGTGAACGCCGAGATCCGCGCCCTGTGGGGAGACCGGGGAGACCCGCGCGTGCAGCTGGTGGGCGAAGCGCGGGACCGGTACGAGCGGCTCGTCCCGGAGTGGGCGGCTGCGGTACGGGCCGAGATCGTCGAAGCGGCCTGACCCCGGACACGACGAAAGCGGCCCCCGCCCTCCCGAAGGAGAACGAGGGCCGAGGCGTCGTCGCGTACTGACTGTTCGCATCACCCGATCGTGATTGGCCGCACGCTCAGGGGCACGACTGTGTATCGTCCTGGCCCTGCGACTGTAAGACTGGGGGCGGAGGTGGTGGCCGTGACTGACAGGAGTGACGACGTCCGCTTCAGCGTCCCCCTGTACACCCAGGCCGAGGCCGCCCGCTACCTGGACATGGCCTCGTCCACGTTCCGGAACTGGGCCAGAGGCTACCGCAACACCTTCCCCGACCGGCCAGAGGTCGTCGGCTCGCCGCTGATCACCTACCTGGGCTCACCCCACTCGCCGCATCCTTCAATCCCATTCATCGGCCTGGCCGAGGGAATGTTCCTCTCCGCCCTGCGGCGCGCGAACGTACCCCTGCAGAAGATCCGCCCAGCTCTCGAGATGGTGCGCGAACAGATCGGTGTCGAGCACGCCCTTGCCTCCCGCCGGCTCTACGTGCTGGGCGCGCAGCTGCTGTACGAGATCGGTGACGACCTGGGCGGCGAGGACAAGCGGGAAACCCGGAAACTGATCGTCCTGAAGGACGGGCAGTACGTGTTCCGCGAGGCCATCGAGAAGTACCTGACCCGGATCGACTACGACGAGTCCGGCGGCCAGTATGCCCGGAAGATCGATCTTCCCGGTTACGAGGTAGCTCAGATCACCGTGCTTCCGGGCGTGAATTTCGGCCGTCCGTTCTTCACCAAGACGGGCACCCCGCTGTATGTAGTGGCGGACGACCTGCGGGCAGGCGAGCCGGTCTCTGACGTCGCAGACGATTACGGACTCCCCGAGGACCAGGTCACCGAAGTGCAGGAACGGATCGAACGCGAGGCTGCATGACCACAGCGGGGGGACTGCGTCTGTTCCTGGACCGGAGCACGAACGCCAAGCGGTTCGCCGAAGCTGCACGGGAGTTGTGTCCAGACGTCCAGACCATCGGCGACCTCTACGGAGTTGCCCCCGCTGAGAACATCATGGATGAGCGCTGGATAGCAGATGCCAGCGCGGCTGGCCGTATCTGTGTGGGTGCGGACAAGGCCATCCTGAGCAACCTGCTCGAGCTGCAGGCGATTCTCGACCACTCGGCGAGATACCTCGTCTTCACGGACAACAACACCCCCACCCGGCAGAGGATCGCCCACTTCCGGGAGCTCTACGACCAGCTGGTGCCCCTCGCCGCCATCCCTGGGCCATGGGTCTACAAGTTGACGCGGGGCGGTCTGCAGGAAGTCGACGCCGACCTGCTGCGCGCCCGTTTGGATCAGGCTCGGGAACGGCTCGGCAAGTAGGCCTGTAACGCATCAGCGGCCCCCGCCACCCGCCCCGAAGAGCAGACAACGAGGGCAACCCCTACACGTACTGACGGCGCTGCGGATCCAACGCCGCAGCCTGAGAACCCTGACCCTCACCCGGCCCCGGATCCGGCACCCCATCCCGACGGCACACCAACGCATCCGGGTCGTACGACGGGGCCTGCAAGCTGTAGCCGTCCGGGCAGGCCGGGCCCGGCGCTCCCGGCTCACCGGTGTCGCCTTTCTCGCCGCGTTCCCCCGGCGGGCCGGAAGGCCCCGGCACGGTCGAGTCCGCACCGGGCGGCCCCGGGACGGTGGAGTCGGCGCCCGGCTTACCCGGAGCGCCGGAGGCACCTGAGGCTCCAGGGCTCGGGGTGATGGTCGGCGCGGGCCGCCCTGGTTTCCCCGGCTCGCCACGCTCCCCCTTCTCGCCCGGTCTGCCTGGTGGCCCGGTGACCGTCGCTCCGGGCTCGCCACGGATCCCGGGCGGACCGGCTACCGGTGTCCCGCCCAACTGCTGCACCTGCCGCGCCAGCGCATCCCGATCCTGCGCCAGCCCCTGCACCCACAACGCCAGCAGTACAAACCCCGCCAGTACCAGCACCGCGAACACCGCGAACCTGGCATCCTCCTGCCGATGCCGCTGCGTCTGATTCGCATGCCCCGTTCTCATGTCCCAGCTCCTTGGCTGGAGAGGTAGAGGGTCAGCAGCAGCATCAGCACGGGGGCGATCAAAGCCGAGAAGATCAGACGACGGTCAGCTGCCCGCCGGTCCGCCGCCTTCTGCTCAGCCTCCAGCTTCTCCCGTGTCTCCTGTGCCCGAGCTTCCTCAATTGCCTTGACCCGCTCAGTGACCAGCCGTTCGCGCTCCAGTTGCGCGTCTTTCTCGTACTGGAAGCGCTCGATCGACACTTTGCCGTCGAGCCGCCCGGCGACGTCGCGGAAGTCTTCCTTGAGGTCTTGGTGCACGGCCTCTAGGCGTCTGACGACTTCGCCGAGTGTCGGCTCGTCCGGCACGCGTTCCGCCTCCCTGCTCCGTCCTCACTCGAAAGGCAGTTTGGCAGCCGCAGCAGGCCTGTCGTTCCGGCCGCATTGGTCACTTGCGCCCCTCTGCATAATGGTATTCAGCCCTCCGGCTAAGTGAATGCGAGGCTCCCATGCAGCAGACCGCACGCCGCCCCGGCCGCCCCCGCGACCCCGACGTCATCGCCCGCGACGAGGCCATATACCGGCTCATCGCCAACGGCATCGGCTCCCGCCGCGACCTCGCCGACCGCACCGGCTACGACCGCGACGCGGTGTACCTCTCCTGCCAGCGCCTCCACAAGGCGGGTCGGATCCGGCAGTGCCTCGACCGTGGGGCGATCGTCTGGTCCGTTGCCGACGACACCCCGTGCCCGTGAGGAGTTAGCCGTGACCATCGTCGACTTCTTCTCCGCCGATGACGTCGCCTGGCAGCAGGACGCCCCCTGCGCCACCGCCGACTGCGACTTCATCCCCGACGTCGAAACGGACGAGGGGCTCGCCACCGCGCAGCAGTGGTGCCGCACCTGCGACGTCCGCACCCAGTGCCTGGCGTGGGCGATGCTGCATGGCGCTGAGGGCTACTGGGGTGGGACGACGACATATCAGCGCGCGCAGCTCCGCCGGGTGCGCACCCGGGCGAAGTGCCCGCTGTGTCTCGGCACGGCGCTGGTGTATCAGGACCCGCACGAACTGTGCCTCGCGTGCGGCATCTCCTGGATCCGTGACGTGCGTGAAGAGCCGATCGCCGCTACACCGCTACCATCAGCCGCAGCCTGAACTGCGAAGGAGCATCGCCCGATGCAGAAGATCCCGACCCTGTTTGTCCGTAACCCCGAAGACCGTCGCCACGTCCTCAACCAGGTCACGCCCGGCTGCGAATGGGTCATGGACGGGTACGGCGTAGCCACCCGCAAGTACGACGGGACATGCATCCTGCTCGACGAGTCCGGCGAATGGTGGGCGCGCCGCGAGGTCAAGCCCGGGAAGACACCCCCGGCGAACTACGCGCCCGTCGAGCGCGACGAAGTCACCGGAAAGACTGTGGGCTGGGAACCCATCGAGCAGTCCTCGTTCGTGAAGTTCCACGCCGAAGCCGCCGAGATCATGCACGACTGGCCGCACGGTACCTACGAACTCTGCGGGCCGAAGATCAACGGCAACCCCGAAGGGCTCGAACGGCACACGCTCATCCGTCATGCGACCGCCGAGACCGTCGCTTCCGGCCTCGACATCCGCACCTACGACGAGATCGCGAACTTCCTTGCGCGCCATGAGTGGGAGGGGCTGGTCTACCACCACCCTGACGGGCCGATGGTGAAGATCAAGGCGAGGGACTTCCAGTAGCCGAGAGCTACGCCGGGATCGCCGTGCGCGGCGTAGCCTGCTGCAACTCGTACGCCCTGGCCCAAGCCTCCTGCCAGCGCCAGGCGTTGTCTCGTAGCCGGAGCCGCTCGGCGACCGTACGACCGGCCTCGCTCATCTCCTGCCGAAGTGCCGCCGATTCGCGGAGCCGTTTCAGCTCGCGGTACCAGACCCGCGGCCGGTCAGCGAGCACACCCGCACCCATCGCGTGCAGCCGCCGGTACTCCGCACGCGGCGACGCCACCCACGGCACACCACAAGCTGAGAGCTCGGCTGGCTTCAACCACGACTTCGAGGCGTTGAACTTCGTGTCCGCCAGCGGCGCAATCCCAACCCCCAACGAAGCGACTGCGGCCGGCCACTCCTCAATCGGCACCCCGCCGCCCAGTGGATCTGCTGCGAGTCCGAACGCGCGGCCTGCGCCGGTTGAGTCGCCGCGCATCACGAACTCGGCGCCCTCGTCGACGAGCCGGGCGACCGCGCCGCCCAAGCTTTCGGGGTCGTTCGGGTGGGAGTGGTACGAGCCCGGCCAGCCGACCACATCCGAGTCGACGCGCGGCAGCCCGTAGTAGTAGTCGGGCAGATAGTTGTGCAGCACGTGCCCGCGGCCGTGCCGGGCATACACGTCGAGCAGCGCGGGCGTAGACACGGTGACGAGGCTGGCGTTCCGGCACGCCAGCGCGACGTTGTGCCAGGAGTGCAGTCCGGCGCCCGGACGGTGCACGGCCCATGCCGGGTTGCTCGGGTGGATGGAGGAGAGGTCGTCGTCGACGTCGACCACCACCGTGACCCCTTTGGCGCGCATGACGGCGACGGCCTGCGCCATGTAGGCGTGGGTGACCCGCTGGAGGACGACCACGTCGGCGTCGACGTCGAGGACGTCCTTGACGGTGTCGCCTTCCATCACGACCCGTAGCTTGCGGTCCTTCGGCTCGACCACGCTCACATCGTGCCCGGCCGCCGCGCACGTTTCGCCGGGCCAGCGCATACGAAACGCACCACACCCCCAGGCGTCGGCCGGGTACACGACGACCTTCACTCGGTGGACTCCGCGGTCTTTCGGCCCGTGCGCTTCGCCGCCGGGGCCGGGGCGGCTGCCTCGAGCACGTCCAGCCGGGCAGTGAGCGCCTCGACTTGGGCGCGCAGCTCGGCAACCTCGCCGCCTCCCTCCTGGGCTCTGGCCGCTGTCGGGCCAGCGCCAAGGAGAGCTGTAGCTTCCTCGCGGGCGAGCAAGCGGATCCGTTCGTTGAGGGCGCTCATGCGGTGGGGTCCTCTCCGGTGGCCGGCTTGTTCGGCACGGCCCAAGTGAAGCCGAGCGCGGCGAGGACGGCGATGAGTGCCGTCCATCCCTCGGCGGCGGTGATGGTGTCGTCGTTGTTGAGGGCGGTTGCAATCGACGCGGCGCCTGCGGCGAACGCGGCGACGATGGCCTTCCAGTACGGGCTGATCTTCATGGGTCAGGTTCCCTTCTCCAGCACGGTGACGCGCTTCTCCAGAGCGGCCAGCCGCTCCTCAGTCGTAGGCGGGGTGGGCTTCGGGAGTGGCGGAACGGTCGTCGGCGGGGACCAGGACGCTGCATGCTTCAACCGCTCGGCGACGTCCGTACGGAACTGCGTCGGGGTGAACTCGAACCGGCCCCGCGTCCCGTACCCCTCGACCGGCCCACGCGGGTCGACCTTGCCCTCGATCGATGTCTCCTTGTGGCAGCCGCAGGACTCTGCGGTCCAGCCGTACTCGCGGCAGATGGCGGCGTTGATCCGCACCAACGCGTCGTACTGCGCCCGCGGATACACGTCCTTGCCGTTGCCGAAGTTCTCCGTCTCGATGCCGTACGAGGCGTCGTTGCCGTCGACCGTTCCGGACGCCTTCGTCGGCGCCGGGTGCGAGGTGGCCTCGTTGAGGAACGACTCGTATGCGTTGCGTGCCATCAGCCCGGCGTGATTGGTGCGTCCCGCGCTGCACAGGGTGGCCACGCCGTTCTTCGCCAGATGGATGTGGGCGAGCGGTCCGGGGAGTCCGGGCACGCCGTTCTTCGCCACGGTGGCCAGCGAGTTCGTCCCGGCGGTGTGGTGGTTCAGCAGCATGTGCACAGGCCCGAACGGCTTGCCGGTCTCGTCGTCGCGCTCCCGGTCGCGCCAGCCGGGGTACTCGGCGACGCGTACGCCTTCCGTCTTCAGTACGGTTAGGAGTCTGTTCTCAGACAGCGGATCAGCCATGGTCAGCCTCCTGCGTGGATGGCGAGCTTGAACTCGGCGAGGTAAATCCGCTCCGGACTGCTGGAGTCGTGGCCGACCCGGAACGCGATCGGCGTCTCGGGGTGCACGAACATCTGATGCGTCTTCGTGAAGCACTGCACGCCCGGACTGCGCGGCCGGTGATCCGTCGCCGTCGTATCCGGGCCCGTCGACAAGTCCAGCGGGTCGCGTTCGAACCGGTCACGCAACTCCGTGTAGCCCCCGGACTCCCAGTAGACGATCCCGGTCAGGACACCCCAGCCGTCCACGCTCGGCCAGATCAGCCCGGCCCGGTCGTCCGCCTGCCAGTCGGTGATCTGGTAGCCGTCCGGCTGCAACATCTGGTGCATGCCGTGCGCGTCGTACGACTCGCCACCGCCGAACGGGAAGTGCACGATGTGGTAGCCGCCGGGCGGGATGGTCTGCGGCTCGTTGAGGATCAGTGAGCAGACGTGCACGGTCATCAGGGGGTGTCCTCCTACAGGGGCATGACGATGAGGCGGCGGTCGTCGAACGTGCCAGTCCCGCTAGACACGCGGTACTTCATCGTGAACGTGTTCAGCCCGGGGGTGAGGGCCAGGCCGCCGGTATAGAAGACGGTCGTGCTCGCGCCGATCCCGTTGTCGACGCTGCCGAACGTGGCAATGGAGCGGTTGTCGGCCGTCGCGATGCTCGATGCTCCCGTCACTTCGACGCTGGCGCGCGCACCCCCAGTGCTGGAGTTGACGGCCTGCACGTGGTAGAAGACCAGCGCCTGCGTGCCGGTGAGCAGCGTGACTTGCGGCCCGACGGCGGCTGGCCCGTCGAGGTCGGCGAAGGTCGTGGAAGCCGTGGTTCCTGAGTTGAGGTCGGAGCCGTCGACGACGCCGCGGGCGACGATGGAGTTGGCGCCGTCGGCGACGACATACTGCCCGGCTGACGTGACCTTCGCCGGGGCGGTTTCGTTCAAGTTGTCGCGGATCATCTGGTTGAACTGGGCTGCGGTGAACACCGACCCAGAGACTGCGGTCATCGGTGCCGTCCAGGCCATTTCGCATCCCCCTTTAGAGCGGCATCACGATGATGCGGCGGTCAGCGAATGTGCCGGTGCCACTGCTGACCCGGTATTTCATCGTGAACGTGTTGGTGCCGGGGGTGAGGGTGAGGCCGCCGTGGAACAGCATGGCTGTGCTGGCGCCGATGCGGGTGTTCGCCGAGTTGAAGACGTTCACGGCGCGGTTGAGGGCGGCTGCGTAGCTGGTGGCTCCGGAGACTTCGACGCCTGCGTACGCGGATCCGGCGCCGCTGTTTTCGACCTGGCAGTGGATGAGGACCAGGGCGTACGGGCCGGTGTCGACCGTGACGGACGGCCCTACGGTGGCCAGGTTCGCGAACGTGGTGCTGGTGGTGGTTTCGGAGGTGAGGATGCCGTCCGTGGTCGGGGTGCGTTCCGCGATGGAGTTCAGGCCGTCCACGGCGAAGTAGCTGCCGGCGCTGACCGCTTTCGCCGGCGCCGTCTCGTTCAAATTGTCGCGGACGAATTGATTGAACTGGGCGGCCGTGAACGTGCTGTTGGCGACCGCTGTCATTGGCGCTGACCAGGCCACCTCAGGTCTCCTCCGCCTCGTACCGTGCCGCCTCGTCCCGGAGTTCGGCAACTGTCTGCCCGTGTGGCAGGCCCATACGGAGCGCCTCGGTGTGCCCGTCCGGGTACCAGTTGCGGGTGCCGGGCACCGGCCGCTCCAGCAGCACGGCCCAAATCCCGTCTGCGTCCGCGGGCCACTCGATGGGGGCGACCGTCTGGCAGCCGCCTTCGCCGCCGCAGTGGAACGTCGCCTGCCCAGGTTGCAGGCGGGTGGCGTTGGCGCAGTACCGCCGCGGGCAGTCGGCGATCCACCTGCCGTGGTTGACCCGGGCGCGGGCGCGGGCGGTGAGTAGTTGGGCCATGGAGTG
>Ga0209818_1000091_pt1 | contig 22370 bp, 17 predicted proteins | sample NCAS200_FD_187517 | JGI IMG/M metagenome (GOLD analysis project Ga0209818, IMG submission 187517) | Agricultural soil microbial communities from Utah to study Nitrogen management - NC AS200 (SPAdes) (version 2) | ecosystem: Environmental > Terrestrial > Soil > Agricultural land | place: USA... | reverse complement strand
GCCACCGACACGCTGACGTTCATCGCGGTGCCGCTGGTGCTCGGTGCCGTCGCGGTCCTTGCCACGTGGATTCCGGCGCTGCGGGCGGCGCGGGTGGATCCGCTGATTTCTATGCGGGCGGAATAATTCTACGGGCTCCGGAAGTAGACCACGCCGTCCTTCATCACGAAGACCACCCGTTCCATCAGGCGGATATCGGCCAGAGGATCGCCGGGGACTGCGACCAGGTCGGCGACTTTGCCCGGCGTGAGGCTGCCGAGCCGTTCGGCCATACCGAGGGCCTGAGCAGCCCGAATGGTGCCGGCGCGGAGTGCGTCGATCGGCGTGAGCCCCAGGCGCACCAGCGCGGCCAGCTCCCGGGCATTGGATCCGTGGGGGACGACGCCGGCATCGGTGCCGAGGATGATCCGCACGCCTTCCCGATGCGCGGCCTGCATCCGGATCCAGAGAGCCTGGAACGATGCGGTGTCGGAGCCCTGCTGGAACGACACTAACGTGGATGCCAGCCAGGTGCCTCGGGTTCGCATCAGAGCGATGGTTTGGTCATCCAGGAACGCCGCGTGGGCCAGTCCCGCGATGCCTCCTCGCACCGCGGAGGCCGCTCCCGCTCGTCCCACCGCGTGGGCGACCGCCGGCCGACCAAGCCGGGCGCTCTCCGCCACCGCGGCGGCAACCGACTCCTCTGCGAGCTCAACGCTGTCGGGATGGGCGAAGCCGGCCGCGGGCCAGCCGGTTATACAGAGCTTGACGACGTCCGCCCCCCGCTCGACATCGGTCCGGATCCGCTGGAGCAGCTCGGATCGGTTCCGCACGCCGATCCCGCTGAAGTCGCAGATGCCTCCGGTGACACCAAGCCAGGGCCCTGCGCCGATGATTCGGGGGCCGCTCCACCCACCGGCTTTGACCGAGTCCCTGAGGCTCAGGTTGGCGTAGCGCAGCGCGCCGAGGTCCTGGACCGTGGTGAACCCGGCCCGGAGCGTCGCTTCTGCGTTGGCCCGCGGCGGGCCACCGAGCAGGAGATGGACGTGCGCATCGATCAGGCCGGGCAGGAGCGTGGCATCTCCGAGGTCCAGCACCCTGGTGCCGGCAGGGATGCGGATCGAGTCCCGGGGGCCGACCGCCGCGATCCGGCCGCCCCGGACGAGCACGAGCCCCCGCGGGATGACCGTCCCGGTGACCACGTCGATCAGCCGGGCCGACGTAACGGCGAGGACCGAATCGGGAAGCGATTGACCGGAGATCGTCTCCGGCAGGACAGCGGCCGCGGTGAGCCCCGCGGCTACGAGCAGCCTCGTCATTGCCGAATTCGCGTCACTGCTGGGGCCGCAGCTCCCAGAGCACGTTTACGATCACCCAGCGGCCATTCCATTTCGCGACCTGGAGATAATCGACCCAGGTCGACGCATCGACCCGCACGCTGGCGGCGTTCCCGAAAATGTCGAGGATCCGCACGTCCCTGCGTTGCTGCTCCACCGGCGTCTCCTTGCCGCCGCCCCGCTTGGTGCTGTTGATCAGCGTCAGGGCGCCCATCTGACCGAGACTGTTGCGGCCATTGCGGGGATCGGTGTTCACGATCCGCTTCGCCAGCTCCGGGTGGAGGGCCCGCTCCATCCGCTCGGCGTTACCGGCGTACCACCCCTCGATGTAATCCAGCGCCGCGGCGCGGATGCCGGCGCTGTCGGCCGCGGCCTGGGCGGGGGACTGTCCCGGAAAGGCCAGTGCCAGCGCGATGGCCGGCCCGATGATGTAGCGAAAGGGTATGCGATTCATGATAGGTGTCTCCGCCAAAGGTTCCTCTAGATAGTCTAGAGAAGATGCGCCGTCCAGGCAAGTCCCGACAGGCCCTACTGAATCCGGATGCCGACTCGGTGGGCCGCGCCGGGCCCCTTGTAGGGTTGGAAGGCGTAGTCCAGCCAGAACCGGTCCAGCCCGAACGATCCGCCGAAGGTCACCGGCGATTCGGCCCTGCCCGGCTCGCTCCGGACCCGCCGGGCTCCGGCCCGCGCGACGAAGTACCATCCTCCGACCGGCTCGTAGAACAGCTCGGCGCCCCCCGCGGGAACGATCCGCCCGTCCTGCTCCCGCGAAACCGCCAGGGCGATCGTCGCGTCGAAGAACGTGGAGACCCGGATCGAAGGCGAGGCGACTCCCAGGGTCACCCGGGTCGGCAGCTCGGCTTCCTGACCCAGGACCTCGAGGTCACCGCCGAGGTTCTGCACCGCGAGGGCGACCGTGGCCCGGCCCACTTCCCTCGCCGCGCCGAAATCGAAAGCCGCGCCATTGTCCCGGGCACCTCCGACCCGCTCCTCGACATACTTGGCGCCGACTCCGAACCGGACTCCCTTGAACCGGAAGGCGGCCGCGACGGTCGCCGCCATGCTCGCGGCGTTGACCGGCCCCCGCGCCGCGAGTCCGGCGGGATCGGTGTAAAAGCCGGTGGCCGGCTCGGCGTGGTAGTCGAGATACTGCATGCCCGCGCCGATCCAGATCTTTCCGAACGGGCCGACGGTCGAGAGGGTGCCCAGCGTGGCCGCATCACCGAACCGCTGCGCCGAGATGGTGGTCCCCCGGAGCACGCCGATCTGAGCCGGGTTGTAGAAAAGCACCTCGGCGCCGCGGCCGGCCGTCCAGGCATCGCCCACACCCAGAGCCCGGGTTCCTCCCGGGAGGCGGAGCACCAGGGGGACGGACGGATCGGGTGGATCGGATTGGGCGGCCCCGGCGCCGGTGAGTACGGCGAGCAGCAGGAGTGCGGTCGTGAAGCGGCTCATGGGCTCACGCGCCTTTCCGGCCCGAGGAACGCCGGATCAAGGGTGGAGACTCCGATGTCGGTCAGCACCACGGTGCCGGCGCGGGTGCCGTCGAAAACCCAGCGGATCGTCGCGAGCCGGGATGGATCGAATCCGGGGGCGACCGCGCGGAAGTCGGCCAGCGGCAGCGTGAAGGTCTGGGGGATCAGCTCCGACTGGCTGGCGAAACTCGTTTTGTCGCGGCCCTTGCGCTTGAGCACGGTCACCTCGATGGGGCGGCGCACGACGCCATAGCGGCTGAGCGGCAGCCGCGCGGCGGTACCCGCGGCATCCACCAGCTCGATCGAGAGCTCGAGGGGCAGGGAATCGGCCGCGGTCGGCTTCTTGGGCGGGGTCCGGGGCGGCTTGGGCGCCGGCGCCTTCTTGGTGCTGTCCTTGGCCGCCGCCTTGGTGGTGTCCTTCGCGGCCGCACGCGGCCCCGGCGTGGCGGAGGTGGCCGCCAGGGAGAACACCACCGCGGATCCGGTGCCGATCTGCCAGGCCGAGCGGATCGAGTCGGTCACCGTCACCGAATAGGAAGCGGGCCGGCCGGTCTTGGTGGTATCGGTTCCCGCAATCCGGTTGTTCCAGCCCAGCCAGACCGCCGAGTGCCCCGCATTGGTGTTCTGCCAGCGGAGCGGCACGAGGCCTTCCTTCCAGGTGGCCAGGCTCTCCGCCGCGATGGTCACCCCCGGCGCCGACCCGGTGGCGACGTTGACGTCCTCGCCGTACGCCGCCAGAGCGCGATAGCCGTTCTCCTGGAAGCGGGTGATGTACATGGTCCGGGGCAACCAGGTTCCGATGCTGCGATGGTCGCGGAACGCCGGGAGATACTCCTTCTTTCCCTTCAGGGTCGCCTCGAGAAACGCGCTCAGGTACACCCGGGCCATCTGGCGCTGATCCTCTTCGGGCACCAGGCCGCGGAGGTCCAGGTACCGCGCGCTGGCCGGCCCGCTGTCCTTGTTCCCCCAGACCGAGTTCCACTGCCCGTGATTGGCGCGATACATCCACACCGCCGACTTGAACCAGGGCTTGCCGTCGGTGAAGCGGATCCGCTGGTACTGGCGCAGCCCAGAAAAGGCGGACACGTCGCCGTCGTGGGAGCCGTGGATCACCAGGTAATTCACGTTTTCGAGTGGAGTAGGACGATTGGCAGGCTCGTACTGGCCGTCGATCGGGGCGATGGCGACCAGCGCCTTGATCCCGTAGTTGAAATCGAACTTGATGGTCGCGTCGTCGGGATAATGGGGCAGCCGGTTGAAGGCCCCGGCCACCGCGACCGCCTCGCCGCCCCGCGAGTGCCCCATCAGCCCGATGTTGGCCAGGTCGACCTTGTTGTGAAAGGGACTCCCGGCCGAGTCGTTGAACTGTTTCCAGGCCCGGATGTGCTGGAGCAGCATCCAGCCTCTGGCGTCGTTTTCTCCCCGGATGTTGCCGTTCAGGAAGTTTTCGTCCACCGACGCCAGGATGAAGCCCCGGCTGGCCAGCAGCTCGCCGAGATAGCCGTAGCCTGGGTCGGAGAAGTCCTTCATGTTGTGATTGCCGTGGACCACCAGCACCAGCGGGAAGGGCCCGCTGCCTTCGGGATACCAGACCCGGCCGTTCACCGGGAGGGAATCGAACCCGAATCCCCAGTAATTCTTGCGCTCCTTGCCCAGAGCAGGGGTCGGGGCGGTGGCGAACTTGCTGCCGTCCACGATCCTGGTTTTGAGGGTCACCGAATCGCGGAACACCGCACGGTTCTTGTCCCGTCCACTGCCGTAATACAGGGTCCGCACCGGGAATGGCCCGCGCTCCGCCGGATTGGGCGCGGCCAGGGGAGGACCGGAGAGGACGGTGGGCGAATCATCCCGCGCCAGCCGGAGCGGCTGGACGCAGCCGGCAGCGAGGACGAGGCAGAGGAGCGCTGGCCTCTGGGTCATGGGGCCTCTGGATGCTGGGTGCTGGGTGCTGGTGCCTGATGCTAGACGCAGGTTGAAGGAAAATAGTTGCTGGAGGCCCGGGCGGCTGGACGGCTAGACGGCTGGACGGCTGGTCTCCAACCCCAAGCTCCCAGCACCCAGCCCCCTGTAGATTTCCTCGATGTCCATCATCTCAGTCTCCGACCTCTCCGTCGAATTCGGCGCCACCACCCTGCTTCGCGACGTCACCTTCACGGTGGACTCGGGGGAGCGCTGGGGCATCGTGGGCCGGAACGGGGCCGGGAAGACCACCCTGTTCCGCCTGATCGCCGGGACTCTCGAGCCGTCCCGCGGCACCGTCGCCCGCCAGGCCGGGCTCCGGATCGCGATGCTGGACCAGTACCGCGATTTCGGCGATGCGGTCACCGTCTGGCAGGCCGCCGCCCAGGGCTATCGCGACGTCATGGCGCTTGAATTGTCATTGGAGCGCCAGGGGGAGCGGCTGGCCGAGCTGGGCGACGCGGTCACCCCCGCGGATCTTACGCGCTATGGCCACGACCAGGAGCGCTTCGCGCATCAGGGCGGCTACGAGTTTCACGCCCGGGTGGACAAGGTGCTGCAGGGACTGGGGTTTGAACCCGGGGAAGCGAAGACCAGGCCGGTGGAGGAACTGAGCGGTGGGGAACGGGGAAGACTGGGTTTGGCGGCCCAGCTCGCCGCGCCGGCCGATCTGGTGCTGCTCGACGAGCCGACCAACCATCTCGATCTCGAGACCATCGACTGGCTCAAGCGCTACCTGGGCGAGTTCGGGGAGACGGTGATCGTGATCAGCCACGATCGCGCCTTCCTCGACGACACCGTGGACCACATCCTCCACCTCTCCGCGGCCACCGCGACCGCCTACCGGGGCGGCTATTCCGCATTCGTCACCCAGCGGGCCGAGCGGGAGCTGGCCCAGGCCCGGGCAGTGGCGCAGCAGCGCCGGGTGATCGCCAAGGAGGAGGACTACATCCGCCGCAACATCGCGGGGCGGATGAGCGCCCAGGCCAAGGGGCGCCGGGCCAAGCTGGCGCGGTTGCCCCGGCTCTCGCCGCCCCCGGGAGAAGAGGCCGCCATGGCGCTCCGGCTGGAGACCGCCGAGCGGGGCGGGGACCAGGTTCTGGTGGTCGAGAAGCTGAGCGTGGCGGTGGGATCGCGGGTGCTGGTGCGCGAGTTCTCCTCGGTGGCCCGCCGGGGCGACGTCATCGCGCTGGTGGGACCGAACGGCGCCGGAAAGACCACGCTGCTGGCGACCCTGCTGGGCGACCGGCCTCCGTCGGGCGGCACGGTGCGGCTGGGGAGCGCGGTTTCCTCCGAGTGGTTCCGCCAGGATCTGGCCCAGGTGCCGGCGGGTCGCTCGCTCTATGACTGCATCGCAGATCTGCGTCCCCAGTGGGGCCGGGGACCGATTCAGAATCACCTGGGCTGTTTCGGGTTTTCGGGGGACGACGTGCTGCGGAGCACCGCGGTGCTCTCCGGCGGCGAGCGGGCCCGCACCGCGCTCGCCCTGCTCACCCTCGGAAAGGCGAACCTGCTGGTGCTGGACGAGCCGACCAATCACCTCGACGTGGAGTCCATCGAAGCGCTGGAAGACGCGCTCGAGGACTACGACGGCACCGTCGTCCTGGTGAGCCACGACCGGGCGTTCCTGCGGGAACTTTCCACCCGGGTCTGGGCCTTCGATGGGAACCGCCTGGAAGATTACGGCGGGCCCTTCGTGGAGTGGGAAGTGCATGCGGCGGAGCGGACCCGCCGCCGGGCCGCCATCCGGCAGCGCGAAGAGGCGCAGGCCCGCGTCGCGCTGCGGGGCGGCGCGCGCCGCCAGGCGGAAAGCCGGCGCGAGGACGAGCAGGCCCTCCGGGCGGCGCGCCGTGCGGCGGAGTCGAGCGAAGCCGAAGTCCATCGGCTGGAGGCCCGGATCGAGGAGCTGGAGCTCGCCCTGGCCGATCCGTCGCGCTACGACGGAAGCGCCGACGCCGCGCGGCGCGCCGGCGAGCTCGATCGCGAGCTCCGGGAGCAGCGCGCGGCGCTCGATCTCGCGCTCACCCGGTGGACCGAAGCGGTGGACGCGCTGGGCCAGCCGATTCGGTGACCGTCGCGGTGATCGGAGCCGGCGCCGCGGGCAGCATGGCCGCGATCTTCGCTGCGCGTACCGGGCGGGAGACGCTGCTGCTGGAAGGCACCCGGGACGGCGGCCGCAAGATCCTGATCAGCGGCGGGGGGCGCTGCAACGTGTTGCCCGCCCGGGTGGACGAGTCCCGCTTCGTCACCGCCTCCTCTTCGGCAACCATGCGCAACATGCTTCGCTCCTGGCCGCTCGGAGAGCAGATCGCCTTCTTCGAGGGCGAGCTCGGCATCCCGCTGGCCGAAGAAACCGAGTCGGCCAAGCTGTTTCCCCGCTCCAACCGCGCCCGGGATGTGCGCGACGGGGTGCTGCGAGAGGCGGAGCGGAGTGGCGCGCGGTTTCTTCCCCACTGCCGGGTGACGGGACTGCTGCCGGAAGGGGGACGCTGGCGGATCGAGCGGGAGGGCGCACCGCCGCTGCTGGTGGACCAGGCGATTCTGGCCACCGGCGGCCGCTCGGTGCCCAATACCGGCAGCGACGGGGCCGGTCTTACGATGCTGGAGCGGCTGGGTCACACCATTCACCCGACCTATGCCGCGCTCACTCCGCTCACCGCCCAGCCGGCGCCGTTCGGCGTACTGGCCGGAGTGTCGTTACGGGTCGGCATTACCGCGCGATCGGCGGACGAGACTGCCGGGGCCGAGGGCGGATTCCTGTTTACCCATCACGGATACAGCGGACCTGCGGTGCTGGACGTGTCCCACGTGGCGGTTCGCTCCCGCGCGGCCAGAGTCACGGTGCGCTGGGGAGGGCTGGGTCGGGAGCAGTGGGAGCAGGCGCTCCGGCCGGAGGGAGCGCGCACCGTGGGCGGCGCGGTTCGGACCGAGCTGCCCGATCGGCTGGCCGGGATGCTGCTGGAGGCGGCGGGAGTGACTCCGGCCACCCCGTTGGCTCAGCTCCGTCGGGAGGACCGGCGCCGGCTGCTCGAGATGCTGACCGACGGGGAGCTCCCCTGGACCGGCGATGAAGGGTACAAAAAGGCGGAGGTCACCGGAGGTGGACTCGCGCTGTCCGAGGTGGACCCGCGCACCCTGGAGAGCCGAAGGCATCCCGGGCTTTTCATCTGCGGAGAGGCGCTGGACGCCTTCGGGCCGATCGGCGGCTACAATTTCCTCTGGGCCTGGGCCACCGGGCGGGCTGCCGGACGGGGAGTTGGGAGCGGATAGCGGTTAGCGGATAGCGGGGAGCGGGGGCTCCCTAACGGAAATGGGGCGGCAGGCGTATTACTTCAATTAATCGCTATCCGCTATCCGCTATCCGCTATCCGTCACGCTATCGGTCGCCGCATAGCCGGACCGATAGCCGATAGCCAATAGCTCTTCCAAGGAGAGACGATGTTCCGCAAAATCCCTGTTCTCGCGGTCGTGGCGATGCTCGCCCAGGCACCCGGCATCTCCGCGCAATCCCGGCAGCCGAACGACGAGGAATACACCAGGAAGATCAAGGAGTACCTGCAGGATCCCCGCATTACGACGGAGCTGGTCGATCACCTGCCCGCCTCCTCCACCGTACCGACGCCACTCAAGTTTCTGGGCCGGGTGGTCGGGATGCCGGGGGAGCTGACCTACGCCAGGGACATCCATCGCTATTACGAGGCGCTCGACAAGGCCTCACCGCGGGTCACCACCTGGAAGATCGGCCAGACTGAAGAGGGCCGCGATATCATCCTGCTCGCGGTCGCCAACGAGGCCACCATCAGCCAGCTGGAGCGCTACAAGGGGATGCTGTCGGCGCTCACCGATCCTCGGAGGACCACCGAGGAGCAGGCCCGGCAGCTGATCAGGACCGCCAAGCCGATCTACTATCTCACCAGCGGTATGCACTCGCCCGAGAACGGCGGCCCGGAGATGCTGATCGAACTGGCCTACCGGCTCGCGGTCGAGGACACGCCGTTCATCCAGGCCATCCGGGACAACGTGATCACCTTCATCACCCCGGTGCTCGAGGTGGACGGCCGGGAAAAGCAGGTGGACACCTACTACTTCAACAAGAAGCGGGCCCAGGGCGATGCCCGTCTGCCCCTGATGTACTGGGGCAAGTACGTGGCCCACGACAACAACCGCGACGGCATGGGCCAGATGCTGGAGCTGACCCGCGCGGTCACCCGGACCGTCCTGGAGTGGAAGCCCACGGTCCTGCACGACCTCCACGAGGCCTCGACCTATCTCTACTCCTCCACCGGGACCGGGCCCTACAACGAGCAGCTCGACGCGATCACCATCAACGAATGGTGGGTGCTGGCGCAGAACGACGTGATGGAGATGACCAAGCGGGGGGTGCCAGGGGTGTGGACCTACGGGTTCTACGACGGCTGGGTGCCCAACTACATGTTCTTCATCGCCCACTCCCACAATTCGATCGGGCGTTTCTACGAAGTAATGGGCTACGGTCCCGAGAACCGGGTAGTGAATGCAGGCGCCACGACCACCAGCCGGGAGTGGTTCCGGCCCAATCCGCCGCTTCCCACCATCAACTGGGGACCCCGCAACAACACCAACATCCAGCAGTCCGGGGTACTCATCTCGCTCAGCCATGTGGCGAAGAATCGGGAGATGTTCCTGGAGAACTACTGGATCAAGAACAAGCGCTCGGTGGACAAGGGAAAGAACGGGCCGGTGTATGCATGGGTGATCCCCGCCGCCCAGCGCCGCAAGGCCGACGCCGCCGACGCCGTCAACGAGCTCCGGCGCCAGGGACTCGAGATCCAGACCGCAACCGCAGCATTCAAGGCGGGCTCGCTCGACGTGGCGGTGGGCGACTACGTGATCCGGGCCGACCAGCCGTACCGCACTCTGGCCGACATGTACTTCTCGCTGCAGAACTATCCTCCCCAGAACCCGTCACCCTATGACGACACCGGGTGGACCTTTCCACTGATGCGGAACCTGGTGATCACCCCGGTGGGCGACAAGAGCGTCCTCGACCAGAAGCTGACGCCGGTGCTCGGCTTTGTCCGGGCGCCCGGCGGCCTCAGCGGGACCGGCAGCGTCGTGGTAGTCGAGCACACCAGCGATGCCAACGTGGTGACATTCCGCTACAAGCTTCCCGACGTGAAGATGCTGGCGGCCGAGGAGGACTTCGAGGCGGCCGGGCATCGCTTCCGGGCCGGTGCGTTCATCATCCCCAATGCCGACCGGGCCCGGATCGAGCCGGTGCTCACCAGCCTGGGCCTCTCGGGCTGGGCCATGGCGCAGGCGCCGACGGTCAAGACCCACGACCTCGACATCCCGCGGATCGGCTACATCCACAGTTGGGCCAACACCCAGAACGAAGGATGGGTCCGCGCCGCGCTCGATATCTACGGGGTGCCCTACACCTACTTTGCCGACCAGAAGCTCCGGGAAGGCAACCTGCGCGCGAAATACGATGTCATCGTCTTTCCCCACATCGGCGGCAACGCGCAGGGGCAGGTCAACGGCATCCCGAAGGGGACCGGCGCTCCGCTTCCCTACCGGAAGACCGACGCCACTCCCAATCTCGGCGCGCTCGATCAAAGCGACGACATTCGCGGCGGCATGGGGCTCGAGGGATTGATGGAGCTCTACAAGTTCGTGAACGAGGGCGGCACCCTGATCACCGAAGGCAGCACGGCGACGATCTTTCCCGAATACAACCTGACCAGTGGCATCAACGTCGAAACGCCAACCGGGCTGTTCGTGCGGGGCAGCATCCTGCGGGGGATGGTCACCGACCGCCGGAGTCCCCTGACCTATGGCTACGAGGGCTCCCAGATTCCGATCTACTTCAGCCAGGCCCCGGTGCTCAGCGTCGGCGCCGGCGCTGGATTCGCCGGATTCGGGGGCGGAGGAGGGGCTCCGAACCTTGGCCTGGGCCAGATCACCACGCCGATGGCCAACCGGCTCAAGCTGTCGCCCTACGAGAAGGCGGCCGAGCAGCCGGTGCCAGCCAGCCCGGCCCCGGCGGCCGCGCCGGGCGGCGGTGGCGGTGGTGGTGGCGGCCAGTTCGGCGGCCAGGCCGCCGCGGGTCCCCGTCCCCGGGTGGTGCTCGCATTCCCGACCAATCCCGACGACATGCTGCTCTCCGGCACACTGGTGGGCGGGCAAGCGTTGGCGGGTCGGGCCCAGCTGGTGGATGCCCCGGTCGGCAAGGGGCACGTGGTGATGTTCGCCATCCGTCCGTTCTGGCGCTGGCAGACCCAGGGCACCTTCTTCCTGGGCTTCAACGCCATCCTCAACTGGAACGATCTCGACGCGGGACGGCCCGAGCCGGCCAGCAGACCGGTCGGCGGGCAGTAGCCGAATTGCGGGAGGAGCGGGAAGCGAGGAGGGGGAAGCGGGGTCGCAGTTCCCGCTCTCCGCTCTCCGCTTCCCGCTTACCTTTTCGCATATGCCCTCGCCCGGTCACATCGCACTCATTCTGAATCCGGGATCGGGCGCGGGCTCAGCAGACCAGATCAGCGAGCGGGTGACCAGTGCCTTCCAGGCCGGGGGCCGCGAGGTCCGGATCACTCTGGCCCACTCCGGAACCGAGATCAGCGACGCGGTGCGCGGGGCGATCGCCGAGCGGGCCGCGACGGTCGTGGCGGGAGGTGGCGACGGCACGGTCAGCGCCGTGGCGGCCGGCCTCCTGGGCCACTCCCTGCCGCTCGGCGTGCTGCCGCTCGGTACCCTCAATCACTTCGCCCGCGACCTCGGCGTCCCGCTCGACCTCGAGCAGGCGGTCCAGGTCATCCTGGCCGGTCACACCACTCCGATCGACGTCGGGGAGGTCAACGGCCACACCTTTCTCAACAACGCCAGCCTCGGGCTTTACCCTCACATCGTGCTGGCCCGGCGGAAACATCCCTCCCGGGGGATGTGGAAGTGGTTCGTCGCGTTCTGGATCACTCTCAAGGTGCTGGCCCGGCACCGCTCGATGGGGGTGCGGCTCTCGGTGGGCGACGAGGTCGCACTCCGCCGCACCGCGATCGTGTTCGTGGGGAACAACGAATACCGCGCCGCGGGACTCGATGCCGGATCCCGGGAATCGCTCAGCGGGGGCACCCTGGCGATTTACCTGGTCAACGCCGGAGGACGGAGCCATCCGCTGCGGCTGATCCGGCTGGCATGGCATATGGTGCTGGGGGTGGCGCTGGACGGCGATCACCTGGAGCTGGTGCGGGCGCCTGCTGTGACGGTCGAGTCCAAGCGGTCGCGGCTGTACATCGCGCTCGACGGCGAAGTGGATGTCTACCAGGTGCCGCTGGAATTCCGCTCGCTCCCCGGCGCGCTCCAGGTCCTGGTGCCGGCTCAGGAGCCCCGCCGGTAGGGGGAGAGCAGCCGCCGCCAGCTCTCGGTCAGGCGGCGGTATTCGGTGGGGCAGCGATCCCGCCGGTGCTCCGGGAGCCAGCCATCCTCGACCAGCTCGGGATACTTGTCCGGATTCCGCCCGTGGATCCAGCAGATGATGTTGTAGACCCGCTGGAGATCGAACCCGTGGTCGTCGGCAAAGGCGAGGGCATCGAGCTGGCTCCGGTGCGCATCGCTGGCGAACCATCCCACCGCTCCAAAAGCCAGCGAGTCACCGGTGGCGCCCTGCTGCAACAGGAGGACGGTGGCCAGCTGGTCCACCGCATCCTCTTCCCGGCCGGTGATCGGCAGGTTGAGCACGTCGATGAGCCCGTGTCCCAGCTCGTGCATCAGGGCAAACACCAAGGTGCCGCTCACCAGGTATTCGCCCGCCGGCTCGGAGGCGAACCGTTCCGACAGGGTGCGAAACAGCTCGTAGCAGAGGGTGACCCGTCGGCTGTCGGGATTGTAGGACGCGTTGGGCTCGCCGCAGTGCGCGGTGCGGAGTATGATGTCCTGGGGGATTCTGATCGAGTCGTTGAGGCGGGTGGCGATGGTATCGAGGAAGCGGTTGGCGATCAGGCGGGAGCGAAACTCCCGGAAGTCGGGATCGGCCGGCTCGTACTCCGCCAGGAACCGTCCCGTGCTGACGCTGTCGACAACCGCGGGCGCGGGCTCGGGACGGCGGCAGGCTGTGGATACGGCGAAGATGCAGAGGATGGTGCCGATCCGGACCATTACGGAATATAGCGGCGCTTCTCCACCAGCACGGCGGCGGTCTCGGTTCCCAGGGTGAACGCGGAGCGGAAGGTTCCCTCGACTCCGATCCGGGTGCCGTCCCGCGGCGCTCCACCGCCTTCACTCACCACCGGCAGGGTGCCGGTGCCGTCGCTCACCCGGTAAGCGCCATAGCCCAGCGCGCCCATGGATCCCTTGACCTCACCCGCGATCCGCACGGTCTTCCCGTCGTAGCGGGGCGGATCGTCGAGCAGCGTCTGAATCGGCACCGTGCCGCCACAGGCACGAAGCACCAGGACCAGCCCGAGAGCGCACACGGGGGAACCGGGAAAACCGGGGGAACGGGGAAGGGGTGCCCCTCGCCCAATCAGCCTCCGCTTCCTCTCCCACCAATTCCCGTTCCCCATGTTTTCCCCCAGTGTTTTCCGTTTTCTCCAGTCTTCTCCCAGTTTCCCCGTTCCCCTGTTGTGACGCCCCAGCGGGGTGGGGGGCCCACACCTCACGCGGTGTCTATTCGGTCCGGGTACCGAGCAGCTCGCGGAGCTTGGCGGGATCGACCGGCTTGACCCAATGGTCGTCGAAGCCGGCCGCTTGGGAGCGGCGGCGCTCTTCCTCGGAGCCCCAGCCGGTGAGTGCGATCATCCGCACTTTGGAGCAGGCGGGATTCTTTCGAATCTCCGCGGCCACCTCGTATCCGTCCATGCCCGGCATGCCGATGTCGAGGAGCACCGTGGTGGGCGGGTGATCGCGGATAGCCGCGAGCGCGGAGGGACCGTCATAGACCACCCGCGGCTCGGCCCCCATCATCTTGAGGACCATGCCGAGGCTGTCCGCCCCGTCCCTGCTGTCATCGACCACCAGAATATTGTGCGGAGGCATGGACATCGCTCCGATTTCCGTATGAGGGTCCGGCCCGCGTGACCCCTGGCGGCCCTCGGGCGCGGGGATCCGGATGGTGAACTCGCTGCCCTGATTCAGCCCGGCGCTCTTCACCTCGATTCGCCCGCCATGCAGCTCCACCAGCGTCCGGGCCAGGGCCAGCCCGATGCCCAGACCTCCTTGGGCCCGCTTCAGGGTGCGATCCACCTGGGCGAACATGTCGAACACCCGGGAATGCATCTCGACCGGAATGCCGATGCCGTCGTCCCGGACCGTGATCACGGCGCTCGCGCCATCCCGCCGCACCGTGACCTGAATGTGGCCGCCGTCGGCGGTGTACTTGGCGGCGTTGCTGAGCAGGTTCGAGAGCACCTGGCCCAGCCGGATCGGATCCGCGTCCACCACCAGCGGCCGGTCGGGCAGCGACACGGCGAGCTGGTGCGAAGCGGCCTCGATCAGCGGCGCGCTGGTCTCGATGGCGCTTTGCACCACGGAAGCCAGATCCACCGGCTCCTTCCGCAGGTCCAGCCGCCCTCCGCTGATGCGGGAGACCTCCAGCAGATCGTCCACCAGGCGGATCAGGCGGGCGAGCTGATGGTCCAGCATCTCGTGGACGCGATCGGCTGCCTCGCCGGGGCCGGTCTGGCGGAGAATATGCAAGGCATTGCGTATCGGCGCGAGCGGATTGCGCAGCTCGTGAGACAGGGTCGCAAGGAATTCGTCCTTGCGGCGGTCGGCCCGGCGGAGCGCCTCCTCCGCCTGCACCCGGTCGGTGATGTCGATGGCGATTCCACCCAGCAGCCGGGGGCGGCCTTCGGCATCCCGGATGGGGAATTTGCTCACGATCGAGTGCCGCAGCACGCCCTCCGAATCTCGCAGGAATTCGATCACCTGGATCCCGGTGCCGCCGGCCAGAGCCCGCCGGTCGTTCTCGATGAAGGGGCCGGCAAGCTCGGGAGGAAACAGATCCGCATCGGTGCGCCCGGTGATCGCCTCCTGGGGCCCGCCGAAGGCCCGCGCCGCGGCCTCGTTGACGTAGACGTAGGAGCCGTGGAGGTCCTTGATCCAGGCGAGCCCGGGGAGGTTTTCGGCGAAGCGGGCAAAACGCTCTTCGCTCTCCTGGAGCAACACCTCGTTGCGTCGCCGGATGGTGGCGGCCAGGAGGGGCCGGTCGGTCATGTCGCGCATCGCGACGGCGTAGCCGGTGTGCCGCTGGTGGCGGTCCCTGAGCGCGGTGATGATCAGGTTGACCCGGGCACGCTCCCCGTCGCGGCCCACCCGCCAGCTCTCGCCCTCGAAGTAGCCCCACTGGAGCGCGGTCTCCAGGTTCCTGGCCGGCTCCCCCGCGGCGACGGCCTCATCGGCGTAAAGCACCGCGAGGGGCCGGCCGACCACTTCGGCAGCGGCGAGCCCGGTGGCGCGCTCGGCGCCCAGGTTCTCGCTCTGGATGCGGCCCTCCGGGTCCAGCACGAACAGGGCGAACTCCCGCGATCCCTCCCCGGCCGGACGGCGGCGTTCCTCGTCGTCGGGAAGGGTTTCCATCAGGCGGGCACGAGTGCGGCAGGGGGCGATCCGTTCACGCGGTGGGGCTCCCGGTCGGGTGTCACATCCAGTCCTGCATGGCCGTGGTCCGGCGCAGCGCGTCGGGGTGACGCCGGAACCAGCTCATGAGGAGCAGCATCTCTTCGATGACTGACGCCGGGAGCGGCCCGGCGGACACATCGTCGCGGCCCAGCTCCGCCGCGACGACGCCCCGGAAGGCCTCGATCTCGATCGGTGTCGCGGGCCAGGGATAACACGCCCGGACCACCCCGCGCCGGATGAGATAGGCGCGGTCGTCACCATGGGTGCCGGGGTCGCGATACACGAAGGTCAGCAGCTCGACCGCCGAACGAGCCCGGGTGGTGGCGCCGAGCAGCCACTCCAGCGCCTCGAAGCGTTCCCGCCACCGGGCCGCCGCCTCGAATTCCCCCCGTTCTGCCGCCGCCATCATTCCGTCCACCACCCGGTCCACCGGCGCGATCGCCCTTCCTTCCAGGAAGGCAACCGCAACCGCGAGGCGTTCCCGGTAGCTCCGCTCGGTAACCAGCCCGGCACAGGGCCCGCTGCAGGTTCCGAATTCGTAGCGGGGGCAGGCGGCCTGCCTCGGCAGCTCGAAGAGGTCGCATTGCTCCGCGAAGACGATCGGCATCCGGTCGGCGCAATCCCGGAGCCCGAGCAGGTCATTGAGCACCCGGATCGCCTCGCTGGTGCGCCCCCGCGAGGGGAGGGGACCGTAGTAGCGGACCTGGTCCCGCGAAGGAGAGGCGGTGCTGGCGAGTTTGGGCGCGGGACCCTCCGCCACCGCCACGAACATCGCGGTCCGGCTCCGGTTCATCTGGACGTTGTAGGGAGGGCGGCACTTCCGAATCTCCCGAAGCTCGGCCAGATGGGCGGCGAATTCGCTGGTGGCGTACTCCCAGGTCAGATCGCTCGCCGCGTGAAGGATGCGGGCGCCCTTGTCGTCGGGATAGCGGGCGTGAAAGTAGGACAGCAGCCTGGTGCGGAGCTGCCGCGCCTTGCCCACGTACAGCACCCGCCCTCCGGCGTCGAGCATCCGGTAGATGCCGGGCCGCTTTTCGGCGACCGCGGTCACCCGGCGGCGTAACCCCTCCAGGTCCGCCGCGGGAAGCGGAAGGGACATGGCGCGGGGGGTTACGACTGGCACCGGTGGCAGAAGACGGTGATCCGGGCATCGATGGCGTGAGTGCCGGAGAGGGTGGTTCCGCAGCGGAGGCAGGGCTCTCCGGCCCGGTCATAGACCAGCAGCTCGAGCTGGAACTGCCCCGATTCCCCGGTGCCGGTGCGGTAGTCCCGCACGGTGCTGCCCTTGGCGCGGATGGCGGCCCGGAGAATGCGCACCAGCTCACGGCGCAGCGGCGCTACCCGGGACTGCGGTACCTCGCGGGCCGGCTTGGAGGGATCGATCCGGGCGGCGAAGAGCGCCTCCTGGGCATAGATGTTTCCCACTCCGGCGAGGGATCGCTGATCCATCAGGACCTTCTTCACCGCGGCGCGGGAGCCCTCGAGGATCCGCTGGAGCGCCCGGGCCGTGAAGCTCCGGTCGAGCGGTTCGGGCCCGATGGCCTGGTCGTACCGATCCCAGCCCGCCTGATCGAGCCAGAGCAGGGTTCCCAGCCGCCGCACGTCCTGATAAACCAAAGTCCGGCCATTATCGAGCTCCAGTCGAAGCACCGCGTAACGCCGCTCGGCGGCGGGGAGCTCGGTGCGGCGGACCTCCAGGTTACCGGTCATTCCCGGCTGCACCACCAGCCGGTTGCGATCGGTCTCGATCACCGCGTGCTTGGCGCGCCGGGTCACCGAGCGGATCCGCGCACCCTTGAGCCCGGCGAGCAGCGCACGGCGCGACACCCCGCGCAGCACGTCGTCGTGAGAGAGCCGGGCCTGTAGAATCCGCCGGCCTTCGAGGCCGGAGCGGATATCGCTCACCATGGTTTCGACTTCGGGGAGTTCAGGCAAGGAGCTAGGGAGCTAGGGAGTTAGCGAGCTAGGATAGTGAAACCTAGCTCCCTAGCTCCCCAGCTCCCTAGGCCCTACTCGACGCGCTTCCCTCCATCCGATGTCGCTCCGAAACTGCTTCCCCTCGAACCGAATCGCTTCGGCACCGGCGCGGCTCTTGGCCTGCGCTTCGGCAAAGGTGGGGGCGACGCCGGTGACCGAGAGGACCCGCCCGCCGTTGGTCTGGAGTACGCCGCGGTCATCGAGCTGGGTACCGGCGTGGAATACCAGCGTGCCCGGGGGCATCGGAGGGATGGAGATGGGGTCGCCTCGGCGCGGGGTGTCGGGATAGCCCGATGCGGCGAGCACCGTGGTCACCGCGGCCCCCGGAGCGACAACCAGGCGGGGGAGACTCGCGCGGGTAGCGACGGCGCGGAGCAAATCGAGGAGTCCCGAGGGGATCAGCGGGAGGATGACCTGGGCTTCGGGATCGCCGAACCGGCAGTTGAACTCGATCACGTTGGGAATGCCCGCCGGATCGAGCATGAGGCCGGCGTACAGCACGCCCGCAAAGGGAGACCCCCGGCGCTCCAGCTCCGTCAGGGTCGGAATCAGCACCAGGCGTTCCACCCGGGCGAGCAGCTCGGGGGTGGCGAGGCTCACCGGGCTGTAGGCGCCCATTCCCCCGGTGTTGGGGCCGAGGTCCCGATCGCCCAGCCGCTTGTGATCCTGGGCCGGCGGCAGAATGACCAGGTCGCGCCCGTTGGTCACCGCCAGCACGGAGAGCTCCTCGCCCTCGAGAAAGCCTTCCACCACCACGGTCTTGCCGGCTTCGCCGAAGCTGCCATCGCGGAGCATATGAGTGAGCGCACGCGCGGCTTCATCGCGGGTGGCGCAGACGATCGCGCCCTTGCCGGCCGCAAGCCCGCTGGCCTTTACGACCAGCGGTTCGGCGTGGCGGGCGACATAGGCGAGGGCGGGAGCCAGCTCGGTGAAGATGCGGCTGGGAGCGGTGGGGACCCCGGCCGAGAGCATCACCTCCTTGGCGAACGCCTTGGAGGCCTCGATCCGCGCCGCGGCGGCAGAGGGACCGAACACCGGGCGGTGCGCGGCCCGCAGCCGGTCGGCCAGTCCCAGGGCCAGCGGCACCTCGGGCCCGACCACCACCAGATCCACCGCGAGGTCCTCCGCCGCGGCGGTGAGCTGATCGACCCGGTCGGATCCGATGGGGAGGTTTTCGGCGAATTCGGTGGTGCCGGGGTTGCCGGGAGCGCAATACAGGGTCGCGGAGGGGAGGTCCTGGTGCAGCGCCCAGCAGAGTGCGTGCTCCCGGCCTCCCCCTCCGACGACCAGCACCTTCACGATTGCTGAGCCTTGCGGAACGCCTCTCGCGCCTGCGCCGCCGCCCGCTTGGCCGCGTCGGCCACCTTGCCCATCGTCTCCCGGGCTTCCTCGGCGTAGTGATCCTTGGCGGCGCGGAAGTCGTCCTTGAGCGGTCGCTCCTTCGCCTCGGCGCCCCGGCGGGTGTATTCGCCCCGGAGGATCCTCTCGTAGTCGCCGCCCTGGATCCAGCGCTGCAGCTCGGCCGCCCGCACGGTGTGCATGGGATGGGTGAGCGCGAGGGTGTTGAGGATCTTGTAGACGATGTCGAGGCCGTCGTTGCTGGCGATGTACTCGCTGGCCTGGGTGACGAACGGATCGAGCGCCATCTGGCCCGACTCCAGCGCGCCCCGGTACGCGCCGGCCATTTTCATGAACAGCTGCTGCGAGGCGATGACGTTCTGACTGCCCAGCAGCCCGGCCCGGTCGGAGGAGAGCTCCGACTTGCGCGACCATTCCAGCACGGCAAGCCGCACCGGCAGCAGGGCGATGCCGGCCAGGAAAGGCAGGGCGCCCAGGCTCACATTCAGAAAGATTTCGGCGATGGTGCGGTAGAGCGCGTGGCCGCTCGCCACGTGGCCGAACTCATGGGCGATGAGCACCCGGAGCTCCTCCTCGTCGAGCAGCTCGAGCGCCGCCGAATGCAGCACGATGAAGGGATCGTCCACCCCGTAGGCGCCGGCGTTGAAGACCGGGGTCTGGGTGACGTAGAGCTCCGGCACCTTGTGCCAGTCGAAGGTCGCCGACACTTCCACCAGCAGCGCGTGGGCGGTGGGGAACTGGCGGGGCCCGCACCGGACCGCGTTGCCCTGGAACAGCAGGCGGATGCCGCGCTCACCGCCCAGGATCGCGATGATCTTGCGCACCACGTCGTCGAAGCCGGGCACCGCCCGCATGGCCTGAAGCGCGGCGCGGTCGGCGGGGTGCTCCCAGGAAACCCCGGCGATCTGGGGGAAAGCGACTCGAGGGCGCGGAGCGGGGACGGACATGTCAGAGCTCAGGGTGAAGGGGTGGAGAACCTACGACTCATGGCTGTTAATGTTTCAAGCCTGGACGCGACTTCGCGTCTAGCTCATTGCTTGTTCGAGATCTTCGATCAAATCCTCCACCTCCTCGATTCCCACGCTGAGCCGCACCAGGCTGTCGGTGAGGCCCATTTCCCGCCGGATGTCGGCGGGCACCGAGGCGTGGGTCATCGAGGCGGGATGGCCGATCAGGCTCTCCACCCCGCCGAGGGACTCCGCCAGCTGAAAGAGCCGGACCCGTTCGACGATGCGACGGGCGTGCTCCACGTCGCCGGTGTCGAACGACACCATCCCCCCGAAGCCGCTCATCTGGCGGCAGGCCAGCTCGTGCTGGGGATGGCTGGTGAGGCCGGGGTAGTAGAGATGGCGCACCGCCTTGTGTCCGGCCAGCCAGTCGGCGATCAGGCGACCGCTGGCGTCGTGCTGCCGCATCCGCAGGGGCAGGGTCTTGGTGCCCCGCAACGCAAGCCAGCAGTCCATCGGCCCGGGCACCGCCCCGCTGGCGTTCTGAATGAACCCCAGCCGCTCGGCGACGTCGTCGCGATCGGTCACCAGCAGACCGCCCACCATGTCGCTGTGCCCATTCAGGTACTTGGTGGTGGAATGGAGCACGATGTGGGTGCCGGTCTCGAGCGGCCGCTGGAATATCGGCGTGGCGAAGGTGTTGTCCACCGCCAGCAGAATCCCCCGCGACGCCGCGAGGTCGCCCACCGCCCGGAGGTCGGTGAGGAACATCATCGGATTGGTCGGGGTTTCGCAGTAGATCATCCGGGTGGCCGGGGTGAGGGCCCGCTCGAAGTTGGCGGCCTCCCGGCTGTCCACGAAGGTCACCTTCAGGCCGTAGGGCTCGAAGATCTGCCGCATCAGCCGCATCGACCCGCCGTAGACGCTCTCGCCCGACACGATGTGATCACCGGCCTTGAACAGCTTGAGGATCGCGTCGAGCGCGGCCAGTCCCGAGCCGAACGCGAACCCGTGGCTGCCGCCCTCGAGCGCCGCCACGTTGCGCTCCAGCGCTTCCCGGGTGGGGTTCTGGGTCCGGGCGTACTCGTAGCCCTTGTGCCTGCCGAGACCTTCCTGCCGGTAGGTGGAGGTTTGATAAATCGGCGTCATCACCGCCCCGGCCAGCGGGTCTTCCACCTGGCCGGCATGCACGGCGCGGGTAGCGAGGGCGTGGGAGAGGTCGTCAGGCAAGATCCGGGTCATGAGCGCTCCGCTATGCGCTATCGGCTATGCGCTATCAGTCAAGCTATCGGTCCGGGCTACGGGTAGCCTGACCGATAGCCGATAGCAGATAGCCTGTAGCAAGTGGTTACACATTGAAGATTACCATGAGCTTGCATAGTTTGCTCCCCGTGTCCTCCGCGCCCGGCGACCCCACGGGACGGTCGGGAGCTTCCGCCCGTGCGCTCCTGGTCGACGACGATCCCCAGGTGCGGCGGACTCTCGCCAAGGTTCTCCAGGCCCAGGGTCTCGCGACGCTCGAAGCTTCCAACGGGCGCGAGGCGCTGGTCCTGCTGGAGGACCAGGGCGAAGTGCCTCTCGTCATCAGCGATCTCTACATGCCCGAGATGGACGGCATCACCTTCCTCCGGGAGGTGCATCGCCGGTGGCCCGATGTGGCCTTCATCATGCTCACCGGCGTCGCGGAGGTGACCACCGCGGTCGAGTGTCTTCAGCACGGGGCCTTTGACTACCTGGCCAAGCCGGTGCTGGTGGACGAGGTCCGGGCCCGAGTGGACAACGCGCTGGACAAGCGCCGCCTCGTTCTGGAAAACCGGTTTCTCCAGCAGAGCTACCAGGAGCGGCTCGAGCGCTCCATCCGCGAGCTCGACCTTCGTAACAAGGAGCAGTTCGTGGGCCAAATTCAGATGGCGGTCCGGATGCTGGAAAAGAAGGACGTCTACACCCGGGGCCATTCCCAGCGGGTGAGCCGCTACGCCGTGAAAACGGCGGTGCTGCTCGGCTTCACCGGGGAGACCCTGGACCAGATCCGGCTGGGCGGCGAGCTGCACGACATCGGGAAGATCGGCACCCGGGACAACGTGCTCCAGAAGCCGGGGCCGCTCACGCCCGAGGAATTCGAGGAGATCAAGAAGCACGTCACCGAAGGGGAGGAGATCCTGGAGCCGCTGCGGCGTCAGCATCCGCTGGTCCTCCAGATCGTGCGCAATCATCACGAGCGGGTGGACGGGTCCGGGTTTCCCGACGGGCTCCGGGGTCAGGCCATTCCGATGGTCGCCCGCCTGGTCGCGGTGGTGGACGCGTTCGACGCCATGACCACCAACCGCTCCTACCGGACCCCGCGATCCGCGGGCGACGCGCTGCACGAGCTGATCCGCTTCGCCGGCGTGCAGTTCGATCCCGATGTCGTGAACGCGTTCACCCGCGCCTTTCCCGAAGTGGATCGTCTCCCCATCAGCGTGTAGCCCTCCCCCCGAGTAGTTTTCCGGCCATGTCCCAGTCGCTCATGATCTCCGTTTCCGGGATGCGCGGCCTCGTCGGCGCCGACCTGACTCCCGAGCTGGTGGCCCGTCATGCCGCGGCGCTGGGCGCCTGGGCCAAAGCCGCCGGACGGCCGGCGGTGGTCCTGGGGCGCGATTCCCGAACCAGCGGTCCGATGTTCGCCGCCGCCGCCAGCGCCGGCCTCATGTCGGTGGGATGCACCGTCATCGATCTCGGGGTGGTGCCCACTCCTACCGTGCAGC
>Ga0209818_1000090_pt1 | contig 22390 bp, 44 predicted proteins | sample NCAS200_FD_187517 | JGI IMG/M metagenome (GOLD analysis project Ga0209818, IMG submission 187517) | Agricultural soil microbial communities from Utah to study Nitrogen management - NC AS200 (SPAdes) (version 2) | ecosystem: Environmental > Terrestrial > Soil > Agricultural land | place: USA... | reverse complement strand
GACGACGGGGGAGACGGCGGAGTCGATGACGATCTCCGTGTAGTGATCGGGGGAGAGGCTTTCGGTGAGGGCCATTCGGTAGCCTTTCAGGCGTACGTGGGAGTCGCGTACAGGGAAGTCCCGGGATCCGTCCACGGTCCGGGACTTCCCGCGTTCAGTGCTCTGACCTGCGATGTACCGGGTGTGTGCCGGATGTGCCGGGAGGCTCCGATCATCTCTCGTGTGAGGTCAGGATTCTGAGGTTAACAGGAGTACCCGGCACATCCGGCACACTAGCTGCACACCCCCTTCGGAACCAGGGATTCCGCCCGACGTCGGGCCAGCCCTTCCACTTCCTGTCGGCTGAAGCGAGGTGCCCATCCTCCCTGGGGCAGGCGCGCGTAGGTGCACTCCAGGTACTTCCGGGCCACGTAGCGGTTCACGGTGCGTGTGGAGACGCCCAGGATCCGGGCGGTCTCGATACGGCTGATCTGCTCTTCTTCCATGTCCTCAGACTACGCCGCGTGTCCCGGGTTGACACCTGGACCCCCGCCATGTTTACTTAAGTCATCAAGGAGCGTGGGGACGCTCCAACGACCTGAGGAGACAGACATGGACCGCAACGAAGGCATCTGGGCCTACAGCAACACCGGCACCAAGGCCCACGCGTTCGTCCAGACCGACGACAACGGCAACCGCCGGGCGATGTGCCGGGCGACGATCGTCCGTTCCGAGTCGGCCATCTTCCACCGCAAGACCGACCTGGTCGGCACCTGCACCCGCTGCGCCACCCTGGCCGGCGCCATGTACGACCGGGCGGAGGCCTCCATGGCGCCCGCCACGGAGGCGCACGACCTGGGCCACGTCGCTTCGGTGGCCGAGACCCCGGCCGACGAGACCGACCCGGCGCCCGAGCTTCCGGTGGGCGCCCGCATCGTGGCGCGGAACGGTGAGTTCGGCACGGTGACCGAGGGGCAGCGGGGGCGCGTCACCACGAAGAACCACCCGAACTACGGTCTGGCGTATGTCTCCGTGCTCTTGGACGGGGTGGGCACCCGGCTTCCCCGCCGCTCCAGGCTCTTCGTCGAAGAGCTGACCAACCTGGACGCGCTCCACGCCGAAGCGCTGGAGACGGACGCCGAGGAGACGGCGAAGGGGACCCCCGCCCCGGTCGAGCCGTCCACCCCGCAGCGGTGGCGGTACACCGCCGATCTGAAGGCGGACGGCTCCGTCTCCCGCGTCGGCGGCTACGTGACGGCCCCCACCCGCCTGAGGGCCCTGTATGAGGTGCGCAACGCCCACAAGACGGACGGCACCTACATCCACGACCTCATCCTGACCCCGCTCAACTGACCCCGTACGACCTCGCAGGAGCGGCCACCCGGGCCGCTCCTGCCCTCTTGAAAGGAACTCGGCATGGCCGACGACACCAGAGACACCACCGGCCCCCTCAGCGGTCGGCAGCGGATCGTCCTGAAGGGCATCTGCGACGGGCGCACGCACACCCAGATCGCTGATGAACTCGGCATCGGCCGGACGATGGTGGGCAACATGCTCATCAAGTCGATCCTGCCCAAGCTGAACGTCCGCCGGACGTATGAGGCGTGTGCCTTGTACGGCCGTGCGCAGGGTTTCCTGGAGGCGGCGGAGTACCTGGAGTCCAACGGGATGGACTCCGACGCGCTCTACCTGCGGGACCGGGCCAAGCGGCTGCTGCCGTGAACCGGTCGAAGGAAGTGTTCGCCGATCCGGTGGAACTCCCCCCGACCGTGGACCACTGCGGGCCCCAGGCCTACAACGTCTACAAGTGCCGTTGCAAGTACTGCGTGACGTGGTCCCGCCTGTACGGCAGGGCCAAGGATGCCCGGCGGTACGCGACCGTGGTGCGTGAGCGGGACGGCTACCGGGATTACCTGGCGAGCCGGGGTATCCAGCTCGTTGGCCCCGGCCCCTTCCGCAAGAACTCCCGGAATCTGGCCCGCCTCGTGGCCCAGTACTTCAACGACGACCTGTCTTACTGGATCAAGCCGAAAGGTACCCGCTCATGACCCAGTCCCACGACCCCAAGACGTGCAATCTGTGCGGCATGGGCCGACACCCGGCCATGTCGGCGCAGACGGCGGAGCTGAAGAAGCACCTGGCGAAGTACCCGTTCCCGAAGCAGGAGAAGAAGTGATGAGCGACCAGCGACCGGGTCTCGATGACTTGAAGGTGGGCGATGTCGTCCACATCCGTACCTACTCCGGCTACTCGCCCGACTACATGGCCCGCGTGGTGAAGATCAACCGGGTGTGGATCGAGATGGAGCACACGGCAAGCCTTCGACCGCTGCGGTTCCGTAAGGACACGCAGCGGGAGAGCGACTACACAACGGCGGACCGCTTCGAGACCGAGGCTCAGTACGCCTGGAGCGTTCGGGAGGGCGCCGCGTTCCAGTTCCTGAGGGAGCAGGGGATCAACATCTACCCGGGACCGTGGGTGAACCGACGTCTTGAACTGGCGAACGCCGTGCGCGCCCTGCTGGGGCTGGACCCGCTGTGATCCGGCTCAAGGACTACGCGATCACCGGTCTGCTGCCGGGCGGGGACGTGGCGTACAGCTTCATCACGATGCCGGCCGACGCCCCCCAGGCTGTTCAGGACACCCTGATTGCCGATCTGTGGACGCAGTTCCGGCGTCAGCACCCGTCCGCATGCAGCCCCCAGGGCGGGTTCGGTCCGCCCTACGACGTACCGACCGGAGACGAGACGACCGATGACTGAGATCAAGCTGCGTGACTACCAGCGCGAGGCGATCGACGCGGTGTTCAGCGCGTGGGCCGAGGGTGTGCGCCGGCCCGCCATCGTGCTGCCCACGGGCGCTGGCAAGACCGTGGTGTTCTCGGCCCTCGTGAAGGAGTGGCGGAAGCGGGATGGAGCCGCCCTGAAGGCGTACGGCTCCCGCGTCATCATCCTCGCCCACCGGGACGAGCTGGTGGACCAGGCGATCGCCAAGCTCCGGGCCGTGCTGCCGCAGGACGTCACGGTGGGGAAGGTGAAGGCGACCCAGAACGAGATCACGGCCGACGTCATGGTGTGCAGTGTGCAGACGCTGTCCTCTCAGCGTCGGCTGAACAACCTGGTTCTCCTGGATCAGGGCACGGACCGGCCGAAGGTCGGCCTGATCATCACCGACGAGTGCCACCACGCTGCCGCCGCGTCCTATCAGAAGATCTACAACGCCTTCCCCGACGTGCTTCAGCTCGGTGTCACGGCCACCATGGCCCGTGGTGACCGGGTCGGCCTGGGCAAGGTGTGGGACGACGTCGTCTACTCCAAGTCGGTCCTGTGGATGATGTCGAAGAACTACCTGACGGACGTGGAGGCGAAGCAGGTCAACCTGTGGGGCGTCGACATGGCGGACGTGAAGACGTCCCGTGGCGACTACCAGGCGGGAGACCTGGGACGGGCGCTCATGGAGTCGGAGGCCCACCGGCCGATCGCAGCGGCCTACCAGGAGTACGCGAAGGACCGCCGGGGGATCGTCTTCACGCCCACCGTGGAGACCGCCGAAGCTACCGCAGGGGAGCTGAACACGGCTGGGGTGAAGACGGCCGTGATCTCCGGCGAGACACCCCGGGACGAACGCAGGCGCATCTTCGACGACTTCCGTACGGGCCGGGTGCAGGTCCTGTCCAACTGCATGGTCCTGACCGAGGGGTTCGACGCGCCGTGGGCGGAAGTGGCTGTCATCGCCCGGCCCACTCAGTCCCAGCCGCTCTACGTGCAGATGGTGGGCAGGGTCCTGCGACCGTGGCCGGGCAAGACGAAGGCTCTCGTTCTGGACGTCGTGGGGGCGTCCGCCAGCAACAAGTTGCGCACCCTCATCGACCTGGAGCCGGGCGTCGTTCAGGAGGTGAAGGAGGGAGAGACTCTGGCAGAAGCGCAGGAGCGGGAGGAAGCGGAGTCCAACTCCCTGGTTCCGGGAACGGCCGGCTCCTTCACCCTGAAGGTGAAGGACGTCGACCTCTTCGCGGGCAGCGACCACGCGTGGGTGACCACACCCAAGGGCGTGCTCTACATCTCCTGCGGTGAGCGCTACGTGTTCCTGTGGCCGTCCAGGGAACCTGGTCTCTGGGACGTCTGCCACGCCGACACCAAGGGGCGGGAGCCGTGGCAGCGTTCCGACTACGTCGGCCTGGATCTCGGCTCCGCCATGGCGTGGGGTGAGGCCGTCTCGGAGGACTTCTACGGGGGCTTCTCCACCCGCAAGACGGCGGCGTGGCGGAAGGGGCCGCCGTCCGATGCGCAGGTAGCGCTGGCGGAGCGGCTGAGGATCCCGGGCGCCGACAAGATGTCGAAGGGGGAGCTGTCCCAGGCGTTGGACCTGCACTTCGGGGCGAAGTTCTTCGACCGGCGTGTCTCGGGTTGACAGTCCACACCCCTTGATGTTTAGATAAGTCATCAAGGTGAAGTTCGGTAGTCCGGGAGACCTGAGGAGAACGACATGCCCGTCAAGAGCTACAAGACCGAAGCCTTGCACAGGCTGACACTCCGTTTCCGTAACTTCGAGGGCGGCACCGACACGGAACGTCGTCTCGTAGATGAAGTTCTGGTGGTACCTACAGGTGTAGGTGTCACCTACGTGGCGCGCCTGGAGGGACGCACGCAGAAGCTGTGGTTCAGCCTGGACGACGCCCCTGCTTGGGTTGCGCGGGTGATCAACCCCTAACGCACAACAGCCCCGATGGTCGCAGGGCGGGTTCGACTCCCGTCCGGGGCACTCCCGCAAGACCTGAAGGAGAACGATATGACCCGCACCATCACCGTAGACGGACGTCAGGTTCCCCTCGACGTACCGGGAACGGTGTCCGTCCACTGTAACGAGTTGGCCATGCTGCCGCTCACCCGTGACGGCTTCCATGACCTCTCCGGCCGACGTCGCGTTCTGCGTATGTCGTGGGACAACCCGCGTTTGGGCGGACGGGAGGTATACCGCATCGGCTACGCCGCTTACTTCGGCTGGTCGGTCATCCGGGACTGGCCCGGATGGTACGGAGCGGTGCTGACCAGTCCGCGAACCTACGACGGCTGCGCGGAGTACCTGACGGGGTGTATCGCCCCCGGTCGGCTGTGGAGCGGCGACAACCTGACTGTCGACGAGTGGGACTAACTCAGCACGTAGCCAGACAGCCCCGGCAACGCCGAGACGGTGCCCGATCGAATCGGGCCCGGGGCACTCCCGACAAGGAAGGAGAGAACGCGATGTACATCAACGACTACGTCGTGGGCGCGTTCTTCGGAGCCCTGATCACCGGGTTCCTCACGATCGCCGCACTCACGTGGATGTCCAACCGGATCGCCAAGCTCAAGAAGGAGGACGACAAGTGATGCTCGCCCTCGCCCTGGCCCTGGCCGGAACGTGGTCGTTCCTCCTGGGCGCCGTGTTCGGCTGGTACTTCGGACGTGGCAGCCGTGGCTAGGAACACGACCCGCCAGGGCGCCAACTTCGAACTCGACGTCATGCACTACCTGGCGGGTACCCGGCCGGAGCGGTGGGGTTCCGGGTTCGGCTACGAGTGTCTGCGGTCCTCCGGGTCCCGGGGTGCCGTCGACATCGTGGCCGTGGGCCCTCGGGTGCCGGAGGATGAATGGCCCGTCCTGCTGTTCATCCAGTGCAAGATCTCCCGCCCCAACATCAGCCCGGCGGACCGCCAGCGCGTACAGGACCTGGCCACGCGGGCCGGTGCCGTACCGCTGGTCGCCTTCCGGGCGACGGACGAGGACACCGGACGCGTCCGGCCTCATTTCCGCATGCTCACCGGACCCGGTCCTAAGGACTGGGTTGCCTGGGAGCCTGAGAGGAACGAGTCATGACCCCCGAAGAGATCAGGGCCCACGCCCTGAACGCCGCCGCCCGCTGGGGTGTCGGCTGGCAGATGGAGTCGGCACCCGACGTCATCGCCTTGGCGAAGGTGTTCGCCCGGTACATCGCCGGCGACCCGGTGCACCCGCCGACGAGTGCACCCGCACCTGTGACGAGTGCACCCGCACCCGGTGAGACCGTGGAGTCGGTCTGGGGACCGCAGTGCACCGAGTGCACGCACTCCGCCGGAGTGCACCTGCACTCTGGGTGCACTCACGACGGATGCACCTGCACCCGGAGCGAGCGGGAGGCGAGTGCGTCCGGGGTGAAGTGCATCAGGTGCGCGCACCCGGCTGGAGTGCACGATGAAGACGGGTGCACCGAGTACAGGTGCACCTGCACCCGGACGCGCACCCCCCGGATCACCCTGCCGAGTGCGCCATGAGTGCGCGCACCCGGACCGACTGGATCCTGTGGGGTGCACTCGGGTGCACCCTCATCGGGACCGCCCACGCGGAGTACACCCTCGCCACGGCGACCGGGGTGCACTGGTTCGTCGCCGCATCCGTACCGGGTGCACTCGACCTGTACGTGATCCGTGCACTCCAGGTGCACCGGGACGTACTGGCCGCCGTGGTCGCCATGGTCGTCATGAACGTGGCTTCGCATCTGGTGACGGCCGGCGTACTCCCGGTGCACTGGGGCCTGATCAGTGCGGTGGGTGCACTCGCACCCCTCGTACTGTGGCGCATCCACTACCTGTTCCGGACCCAGGTGCAGTCGGTGAAGCCGCACCCGGAGCCGAGTGCACCCGCACCCGAGGACGTACCCGGTGCACCCGAGGAGCCGAGTGCGGGTGCACTCCCTCCGGGGTGCGTCTGGGCCCACCCGGAGTGCGCAGGTGCACCCGACTGCACGGTGTACTCCAAGGAGAGTGCGGTGCCGAGTGCACCCGCACTTCCCCCGAGTGCACCCGCATTCGAAGAGCCGGTGCGGCTGAGTGCGGACGCCGAGTGCGTACTCGACTCCGACCGGCGCAACGGGGGGCGTACCTCCATGCGTGCACTCCGGGCCGAGTACGGCTGGGGGCAGGACCGGGCCACGAACGCCCGGCGTGACGTCGACAAGGCGCAGAAGGGGGTAGGACCGTGATCGTCGCGACGATGGGCGGGGTGACCGTGGGACTGCTGCTGTTGTCCCGTTTCCTGATCCGCTGGTACCCGGGTGTCGGCTCCATCCGGAACAGCCCCCAGGACGCGATCGTGGGTCTCATCCCGTTCGCCTTCGGGTGGGCGTACGGAGCCCTCGCCACCCTGTCAGTGGCGGGTCTCATCGGGTGGCTCTTCGACGCGGTTCTCTGGGTCTCGAACTGGCTCGGTGACGCGGCTCTGTGGATCGGCGTCGGGGCCGACGCGGGGGTGAGCAGCCGGGGCAACTACCTGCCGCTCACCACCCAGGGAACAGCCATGGTCCTACTGCTGACCGGCATCGTCCTGGCGGTGATCAAGTTCCGCAAGTGCGGTCCGGACGTGAAGACGGGCGTCTGGTGTGGTGCCTGCCTGGGCACCTCCGCCGGGATCGCAGGCCTCACGGCGGTACCGCTCGCCCAGGCGGCCAACTGGCTTGGCGAGACCGTGTACGGGGCCCTGTGATGCCCAGCAAGCTGGCCGCCGGGTGCTTCCTGGTGGTGCTGGCGGTGGGGATCCTGGCGGTGCTGCTGGCCGCCTTCCCCACCGCCGGGAGGCTCCTCCTCTGGGGCGGGGCGGCTGTCTGGCTCCCCTGGTACATCGGGCGCCCTCTCAAGTCCGTGCAGGATACAGACGACCCCTCCCCTCCCCCACTCTCCGACCCCTCTCCGGAAGGAAAACCGCAGTTCACAGCGGTGCCCGATCCGGACAACGACCACCGCACGATCATCGTGTGGTCCACCGAGACGGAAGATCAATCATGACCAACATCCTCCTGTGGTTCCTCCTGGTGATGCACGTCCTGTCGACGTTCATCAACATCGCCCAGATCGGGAAGCCCCGTGCGGTGCTCACCCCCAAGACCGTGGCCATCGTCACGGCTGCCAACGGCGCCGTCATCGCTGCCATCGCCGTAGTGCTGTTCCGGGGCGGTGCGTGATGGACCGCATCCGAATCGACTTCACCGGAGCCATGGGCTACAGCAAGTTCATCGAGTTCGACGCCCCTGGCTCCGTGGACAACACGCTGGAGGACATCGGCCGTGTGACTGCCATGGGCAGCCTGTACATCGTCAAGGACGCGAACGGCCGGATCATCGCCGCGATCCCGGGGCGCCGCATCGAAGCTGTATCGGTGGTGCAGGGATGAGGAAGCCGTACCTGTACTCGATTCAGTACAACGACCGTGGCGGTGTCCGCCAGCACCGGGAGTTCTACAGCTCTCTGAAAGCCGGTGACATGGACGGGACCGTGCTGCGGGCCAGTGCCCTGCGCGCCGACTTCGAGTTCACCGACACCCAGGGTGACCGGTACTCCATCCCGTACAACCGCGTCCTCTCCGTGAAGGAGATCTGAGATGGCTCTGAAGCAACCGAAGCTGGCCGAGGACGACCCCCGCCGCAAGGGTCACGAGACGACCTACCAGGCGTCCCGTGGCGGGTGGTTCCCGCCGCCGGCCAAGCCTGTACCCGGCACCCCGAAGGAGAAGAAGTGAGCGCACGAGACGAGCTGTTCCAGGTTCTCAGCCAGTCGGTTACCTGGGTGATCGGGGATGCCGAGGAGAACGCGCGCAACCTGATCGACGACTACGCCCACGAGCTGGCGGAGGAGATCCGGGCCAGACTCTCCGACGCTCACGGAGGCTTCTGGGACGGGCTCCAGGCCGGCGCCAACCTGATCGACCCGAAGGTGAAGAAGTGAGCGAGTACTGCGAGGACCTGGAGCCGGACACCGGGGCCATGTCCGTCTACGTCCGCTGCACCTATGAGCGGATCCGCCAGGACGTGCTCACGACTCAGTCGGAGCGCATCGCCATCGTCGCGGCCCTGAAGCAGATGCAGACCGACCTGGAGAGGGACCTGTACTGATGACGATCCGCATCGAGCGCTACCGGGACGGGGAACCGGTCCGCCGGTTCTACCTCATCGCCGAGATCACGTTCGCCGACCGGGAGGCGGAGCCCCGGGACGAGGACGACCACAACTACTACTACGACAACGAGCTAAGGGACGTCGTCACCGGGTGGATGCAGGCCGGCTTGGAGGACCGGGACGACTCACCCTCGGTCCGGTTCCACGACGTCCCCCAGATCCTGGACGTGGACGTAGAAGCCGTCGCCCGGGGCGAGTACCCGAACCACGCCCAGCGCTTGCTGGAGCAGCTGGCGGAGGACGAGGAAGGCTGGAAGCGCTGATGGACGATCTCAAAGAGCTGGCAGCGCTGGTCCGGCGCCAGGACGCACAGAACGACCATGAGGCGGCTCACCTCACAGAGGACGCTCTCATGTCCCGTGCCTTGAGGCTGATCGCCGAAGGGGCCGCAGACCCGGCCGCCGTGGCACGTATCGGTCTCAGCACCCGGTGCGATGCCAGCATCCGGTGGTACGCCTGATGGCACGCGAGCACGACGACCACCGCAACGAGAACCACTCCGACCACATGACCAACGACGACGGCGAGTCCAACGGGAGCGCAGGGACGACGTCCCCGCAGGACTCGCACGAAGGGGAGTAGCCGTGAACCGCATCAAGGTGACCCTGTACATCGACGACCCCCGGATCGCGCAGACGCCTCCCGAGAAGCTGGAGGAGCTGGTCGACAGGATCCTCCACGCCGCCGACAAGCACGCCGACTTCACCCTGTACCACGGCAGCGACGCGGTCCTCATCCCCAGCGACGCGGGACAGGAGTAGCCGTGGACCAGAACGAGCTGATCGCCCAGATCCTCCTGGAAGGTGACAGCCAGCGGCAGGCGGAGATCGACGAACTGCTGAGCCGTCTGACGCCCCGGGAACGCTCGCTGGTCCGTGACGCCGCTGTCATGGGGTTCGTCCAGGGTTCCATGTGGGGCCGGATGAACTTCCGCAACGGCAAGGAGCCCTTCCCCAGGGACTCCGCCATCTTCGACCGGGTCGTCTACGCCGTGACCCGTGAGGAGAAGAACTACAAGGTTCTCCGGGGCGAAGCACACACCTACACCGAGCAGAACGAGGAGAACTGATCATGGGCTGGAAGAACTGGTCCGAGGACAGCGAGCAGACCGTGGAGCAGATCACGGAGACCATCGACCAGATGCACCGGGATGAAGCCAACGGCCACCCCACCCCCGACGCACGCGAGGAGAACTGACGTGGGTACGTCGACCGACGGCATCCTCGCCTACGGAGTGGATCTCCAGGAACTGGACTCCAGCGACTTCCCCGACTACCGGGACGCCGACGAGTGCGACGCGTGTGCGGCCACCGACTGGCAGAAGCGGTGCGGCGAGTGCTTCGAGGGGCTCGATGAGTACGTGAGCGCCGTCCTGAAGAAGGCGGGCATCACGGGCGTCAGCCTGATCATGCACTGTTCGTACGAGTACCCGATGTGGATCCTGGGGACCCACCGTTTCCGGGCGTACCGGGGCAGTCCCACGGACGTCCCCCTGAACGTCCTGACGGTGCCGGAGGAGGAGACCGAAGCGATCCGACGGGCGCTCACGGTCCTGGGACAGGGGCCCAAAAAGCCACGCTGGCTCCTCGCCTCCATCTGGGGGTAGCCGCTCACGACTCGCCGGACACCTGCACTCGGTCAGGTGTCCGGCGGTCTGGGTACCGTAGAGGTACAAACCCCCACACCAGGAGAGACCATGCCGAAGGTATGCATCGAGTTCGACGAGAACGGCGGCGGGACGCCGACCCCCAGCGTCCGGCACTACGCCACCACGCTGGGCGACGGCACCACGACCACGTTCAACGTCGAGCACAACCTTGACAGCCGAGACGTGTTTCTCAACCTGAGGAACCTGAACAACGGCGAGGTCAACCGGTTCCCGGTCACCGTGCGTTCGCTGGACGCCGACACCTCCGTCCTCACCTTCACCACGGCCCCGGCCCAGGGTGCCGTCCGCCTCACCGCCATGGCCCTGGCGGGTCAGTCCCTCTGACCGAAGCGGTACCCACAGGACCCCTGCTGCGGCGGGGGTCCTTCCGTATTCTGGGACGCAGGACGAACGGAAGGACGAACCCATGGCCTCACCCATGAACGGCAGGACTCTGGCGGACGCGCTCCGGGCCGAGGGGGTGAAGGTCGTGGAGCACCCGGGCTGGCTCACCCACAACCGGAACCACAAGGGCGCGTGGGGCGAGGTCCACGGCGTGATGATCCACCACACGGTCACGAGTGACATGGTCGACGCGGTGAAGATCTGCCACGACGGATTCGCCACGCTCCCCGGGCCGCTGTGCCACGGCGTGATCGAGCGTGACGGAACGGTTTACCTGATCTCCAGCGGCAGGGCGAACCACGCCGGCGGCGGGGACCCGGACGTTCTCGCTGCGGTGAAGAACGAGGACTACGAGAATCGGCCCCCGGCGCCGAACGTGCACGACGGGTTCGCAGGCACCTCCGACGGGAACCGGGCGTTCTACGGATTCGAGTGCGCCAACCTGGGAGACGGAAAGGACCCCTGGCCCGCCGTGCAGGTGGAGGCCATCGTAAGGGCGTCCGCCGCCCTCTGCCGCGTCCACGACTGGGGCGCCAAGTCCGTCATCGGCCACCTGGAGTGGTCCGACTGGAAGTCGGACCCCAAGGGGGTGGGGGTCGCCATGCCCGATCTGCGCCGTAGGATCGCCGAACGGTTGAACCATGAACCGTCGTGGAGCCGGCCCGGTACGACCCCCTCGCCGGCCCCCGTACCCAGGCCGACTCCCGGAGGTACCTCCATGGAACCGATCGACTTCTGGAACTACCGCAACGCCAACGCCGACAAGGCGTCCCAGGACGCTGGACACGGACGCATCCCCGACGCGTACGGCTACCTGGTCCTCACGCACCAGCTTCTCGTGAAGCTGCGTGCCGAAGTGGCCGAGCTGCGCACCGCCGTCAACGCGCTCGCCCGTTCCCAGGCAGGGGACGCGGAGCGGTGACCACGCCCCAGGCCGGCATTGTCATCACGTTGACGGAGATATACGCCGAGGTGCGGGACATGGCCAAGACAGTCGGCCGTGTCGACACCACGCTGAACGACTTCCGCAAGGAAGTCACGACGCAGCTCCAGGACCACGAGACCCGCATACGTGCCGACGAGGCCAACCGGTGGCCACGCGCGACACTGGGTCTGTACGCCACGGTAGCGGCAGGGTTCGGCGCCGTGGCCGCCCTGTTCATCATCCGCTGAGAGGAGCACCGCCATGGCATACGGACGGAAGGGGCGCCCGGAGCCCTACCCCTGGCTCCGCCGGGACACCGAGACCGACCCGGCATGGGAGGCCTTCCAGACCTACCTGCGCCTGGGCAAGGACCGGTCCATCGCCAAGGCGGCGGCCAAGGTGGGCAAGACCCCGCAGTGCCTGGAGGTCTGGTCCGTCCGTCACCAGTGGGTGGACCGGGTCACCGCCCACGACAACTACGTCATGCTGGCGGACACCGAGGATCTGGCCTTCCAGATGACGGAGTCCCGGGACGAGAACCTGGAGCTGGTCCGCAAGCTTCGGGGTCACCTCTCCGCCCGGCTCGATGAGTTCATCGACAAGAACCAGGACCCCACGATCCGGTGGAACCAGGCTCTGACGGCCATGGCCAAGCTGGAGGCGAACGCCTTCCTGATCAAGGACGACGCCAAGACGGCGGAGCGTGTGACCCGCATCGAAGAGCTGGTCGAGCGGGCACTCAGCCTTGATACGGGGGTGGAGTAGTTGGGCCTGTCCCGGGCGGAGCTCAAGCGTCTGGGTGCCTCCGAGCTGGAGCGGCTGGAGACCCTGCTTGAACAGGTCGTGTCGGAACGGGAGGCCGGCCGCGTCCCGTGGCTCTGTGACGTCCCGGACTGCGACGGCCGACCCCACCCGGGACGCATGGGCGTCCACGCACGCGCCTCTCAGCATCCACCCCCGGGCAATTGGGACACGTGGATGGCCCTGGCGGGGCGTGGCTGGGGCAAGACCCGTACGGGCGCCGAGTGGTCCATCGACAAGGCGCGCACCCAGGAGCGAGGGGCCCTCATCGGGCCCACCGCCGCCGACGTCCGGGACATCCTCGTGGAAGGTGAGTCCGGCATCCTGGCGTGCGCGTCGGCCATGTTCCGGCCCGAGTACCAGCCGTCGAAGCGGCGCCTGGTCTACCCCAACGGGGCGATCCAGACGCTGTACTCGGCCGACGAGCCGGACCGCCTGCGAGGACCTCAGCATCACTACGGCTGGTTCGACGAGCTGGCGGCGTGGCGGTACATGCAGAACGCCTGGGACATGGCGCAGCTCGGTATGCGCCTGGGCGACCACCCCCAGATCTGCATCACGACCACACCCCGCCCGCTCACCCTGATCAAGGAACTGCTGAAGGACCCCGAGTGCGTCACCGTGCGGGGCTCCACGTACGACAACCTGCACAACCTGGCCAAGACGTTTCAGCGCTCCGTGGTGGCGAAGTACGAGGGCACCACGCTGGGACGCCAAGAGCTGAACGCCGAGGTCCTGGAGGACCTGCCCGGCGCCCTCGTGGCCCGGGTCCACATCGACACGCACCGGGTGAACCCCGATCAGGTCCCCGAGCTGGTCTCCATCGTCGTCGGTCTCGACCCCGCCGGCACGGCCAAGGGTGACGAGACGGGCCTCTCCGTCGCCGGGTGGGGCGTCGACCGGCACCACTACGTCCTGGCGGACGCCTCCCGCAGGCGGAGCCCGGACGAGACCGCACGGGCTGCCTACGCCCTGCGTGAGCAGTACGGCGCCGCACGCATCGTGGTGGAGGACAACGGCGGGAAGGACTGGATCGAGAACGTCCTCCAGCGGGTGTGGCGGGACCTGCACGGGGACGACGCGGGGCCCGCACCGATCCAGCGCGTCAACGCCTCCCAGGGCAAGAGGCTGAGGGCCCAGCCCGTGGCCATGCTCTACGAACAGGGACGCGTTCACCACGTCGGCGTACTGCCCGAGCTGGAGGACCAGTTGACGACCTGGATCCCCGAGGAGACGACCGTGTCGCCGGACCGCATCGACGCGCTCGTGCACGCCGTCACGTACCACATGCTGCGGGACCGGTCGCAGTCGAGTCTGATCAGTCCGCACAAGGCGGTACGCCTGGGTCCCGCCGTCCACCCGGCCATCGCCGCACGGCGTGCCGCAGCAGAGAGGAAGGCGTCATGATGGGTGCACCTATGGACGTGATCACTCTGGCCCTCGCGGCACTGGCCACCGCACGGTTGACGCGTCTCGTGACACGGGACGTGATCTTCACCTTGCCCCGGGACCGGCTCATCGTCGCCCTGCCCCCCAGGCTCGACCCCCTCGCCTATCTGCTCACCTGCGACTGGTGCGCGTCGGTGTACGTCGGTGCGGGCGTAGGAGCGGCGTGGTGGGCCTGGGGCGACACCCGGTGGTTCATGGCCGCAGCGGCAGCGCTGGCGTTCAGCCACATCACGGGGTGGCTCGCCACCCGGGAAGAGAGGTAGAGCGGTGGCGATCTTCCGCAACAAGCGGTCGGAGGCAGCGCCCCCGGGGCGTGCCGTCACGGCGGCTGCCATGCCCATGAGCGGTCCGGGGGTCGTCAAGGCCAACCGGATGCGGCGCACGCACTCCAACTCCGACTGGCAGCGGGAGGGCTGGTACTTCTTCGACGTCATCGGAGAGTTCCGGTCCCCGCTGGTCTGGATCGCCAACGCGATCAGTCAGGCCGACATCCACGCCACCGAGCTGGACAGGGAGACCGGGAAGCCCACCGGCCCCACCGACAACGCCAAGGCGGTCTCAGCGGCGGCACAGGTCCTGGGCGGTGCGGCCAAGCGCGCCGGCCTGCTGCGCGTCCTCGCCCTGTGCTGGCAGGTGCCCGGTGAGGCCTGGGTCATCGTCAACCCCCAGCCCGCAATCCGTGGTGTCCCCCAGCCCGACGAGTGGATCGTGCTGCCCCCGTCGAAGGTCAAGGCGAAGGGCACCGGGCCCGACGCGCACTGGGAGTACGCCCACCCCAAGACGGGGATGGACGTCACGTTGGACCCGAAGGCCCGTCTGTTCCGGGTCTGGTGCCCCCACCCGGCGGAGCCGCTCCAGCCCGACTCGGCGGCCCGGCCTGCGCTGCCCATCTGCCGGGAGATCGAGAAGACCTCCCAGAACATCGCCGCACGGCTCGACTCCCGCCTCTCCACGGCGGGCCTGCTGGCCCTCGCCAACGAGCTGGACTTCCCCAAGGGCGAGCACGAGACCACGGCGCTCGCGTTCATGGATGAGCTGCTGTCCGTGGCCGAGATCGGCATTCAACAGCCCGGCACGCCGTCCGCCGTGGTGCCGATGGCGTTCAACGCCCCCGGCGAACTCATCGCTTCCGGGGGTGCGGCGGCGTACATCGACACCGCGTCGGAGTTCGTGACGTCGGTGGTGGAGCTGCGTCAGGACGCCCTGCGCCGTCTGGCGGCCACGCTCGACATGCCCCGGGACGTGGCGGCGGGAACCCAGGGCGAGTCGAACCACTGGTCCGCGTGGCAGGTGGAGGAGTCCACCTACAAGATCTACATTGAACCGCTCCTGAAAGAGTTGGGCGACGCGATCACGGAGCAGTGGTTCCGTCCGGCGCTCGTGGCCATGGGCATGTCTCCGGATGACGCCCTGGGCTACGAGATCGGGTGGGACACCACGGCCATCGTGGCGCGCCCCGACGACACCGAGAACCTGCGGGACCTCCACGACCGCATCCTCATCTCCAACAAGTACATGCTGGACGAGAACGGCGTACCCGAGGACGCGGCGCCGGACGAGACCGAGTACACGCAGCGCTTCCTGGAGCGCATCGTCATCGGGGCCCCCACGCTCCTGTCCGACCCCAACGTGGCGCGCGCCCTGGGCCTGGACATCGTCATCGCCCCTGCCGCCACCGGGGTCAGTGGAGAGATCGAGGGCGGGGAGCTGGAGCCCAGCGCCCCGGCACCCTCGGAGCCCCGTGCGCTGCCCGCCACGGAGGGCGAGGAACCGGAGGCGGAGGACGTCCCCGAAGGGCTCGTGGCCGCTGCCGAGCTGCTTGTGTACGACGCCCTGTCGCGTGCCGGAGGCCGGCTCCTCACCCGGGAGAACAGGGGCCAGTTCGCCTCCACGCCCAAGCACGAGCTGCACACGGTAATCGCCGGGGCGGGGCGTACGGACGCTCTCCTCACCGACTCCTTCCAGTTCTCCGACGCGGTGGCGGACGCCTTCGGGTGGGGCCGGGACGAGCTGAAGGAAGCCCTGTACGGCTACGCGGCGGGGCGCATCGTGGCGCAACGTCCGCACAGCCGGGACCACCTGAAGCGGTTCCTGCGGTGACCACGCCACCCCTTGACGACGAGGGGCTCCCCAGGCGCCTGCGGGCGCAGGCGTTCATCCGGGAGGGGGAGGAGCGGGTGGCGCGCACCTGGTTCCGGTCCCTGACCCGGTGGCTCGACCGGGTGCGCTCCTCCGTCGTACGGGACGGAGGCGTGGAGCCGTCCCGGGTGAGCGACCACACGGAGTACTGGACGGACCAGGTCAACGTGGAGGTTATGCCCGTTATCGGTGGGATTCTCGGTGACGCATGGCGACGTGTTAACGGGACAAGTGACCCGTCTGGGGATCCTTGGGTAGCCAATTACCTGAACGAGTCCGGCAACCGGCTGGTCCGTCTGCCGGATGAGGTGTACGCCTTGGTCGTCGCCGAGATCGAGCGGGGCATCCGTGACCAGGAGTCGATCCCCGACATTGCACAGCGGGTCAATGTGGTCCTCACCGCCACCGGCAGCGAGCGCTGGCCCCACCGGGCGGTGACCGTGGCGCGCACCGAGACGATCGGAGCCGTCAACGCGGGGGTGTTCCGGGCGGCGGAGCTGGAGGCCGAACAGCGGGGCGACCCGGCCCCGTTCAAGCAGTGGATCGCCACCGAGGACAGCCGGACCCGCCCCACCCACACGGTGGCCGACCAGCAACGCACACTCCTGCGGGAGCCGTTCCGGGTGGGCGGGGCGCAGCTTCTGTTCCCGGGAGACCCCCGGGGCCCTGCGGCCGAGGTGATCAACTGTCGTTGCACCATGCTGCCGGTGGTCCTCGGTGAGACGATCGACTGGACAGAGAGGCAGAGACCGTGACACGCACATGGACGGCCGTGCTCGCACGGCTGGGAGTCCCCACGGGGGACGGACGCATCATCGACCCGGCGGGAGGCTCCAGCCGTACCCTGCCGCTCCCGTTGAGCTGGCAGCAGCTCTCCGACGACGGCCACGGCGGAAGCCAGGTGGTGGCCCGCATCGAGACCCTGCGCATCGCAGACGGCATGGTGACGGCCACGGGGTCGATGCTGGAGTCAGCGCCCTGGGAGGTCATCGAGCAACTGGAGGCCGGCGTCATCGGCCCCAGCGTCGACCTGGACGACATCGAGTACGTCATGGACGCCGAGGAGCGCATCGTCGTCACGCGGTGGCGGGTGGCTGGCGCCACGCTCGTGGCCATCCCCGCTTTCGCCGACGTGTCGCTGACGCTCGACCCGGTTCCGGCGGAGCCGATGGGCGTGGGCGGGGCCGTGGAGGCGGAGCCGGTCGGGGTGGCGGGGGACTATGGGTTCCTCATGGCTTCGGCGCGCTCCGAAGCTTCCCCGCTCCCGCCGCTGGAGTGGTTCTCCCAGCCGGACCTGGATCAGCTCACCCCCCTGACGATCAGCGACACGGGCCGGGTGTTCGGGCACATCGGGGGTAGGGACACCTGCCACGTGGGCCTGCCCGGGTGCGTCACGCCTCCGATGGGGCACAGCGACTACAGCCACTTCCACGTGTCGGCGCAGGAGGTGCAGGGCGGGGGTGTGCTGCCCGTGGGCACGCTCGTGGCGGGTCCTCGCCATGCCGACCCGCAGCTTGCCTTCCGGGCCGCCCAGGACCACTACGACGACGTGGACGCACGCGTGGCCAAGGTCGTGGCGGGAGAGGACGAGTTCGGCATCTGGGTGGCGGGCTGGATCCTCCCAGACGCCAAGCCGGAGGCGGTGGAGGTGTTCAAGTCCTCGCCCGTCTCGGGTGACTGGCGGTGGATCGGAGGCCAGCTTGAGCTGATCGCCGTGTGCTCCGTGAACACCCCAGGCTTCCCGGTGCCACGGGCGCGCGTGGCGTTCGCCCACGGAGCGCAACGGACGCTGATCGCGTCGTTCGGCATCACGCCCGTGGAGGGGTCATGGAAGGACGCCACACGGCCGTACGCCTCCGTCACACGTACTGGGGGCCTTGAGACGGCTCGTGCCAGGTGGGCATGGGCGCAGGCGACAACGGAAGGACGAGCGTGACCATCGACTACGAAGGCCTGCGAGGACGGTTCTCGGCCTACCAGCCGGACGAGGACGCGGAGTCGTGCCACGAAGCGGTACGGGACGCGGGGTACGCCATGACGGTCAAGGTGCTCCAGGTGGCGCCGGATAGTCGTGAACGGTCCCTGGCACTCACGAAGATCGAAGAAGCGGTGTTCTGGGCGAACGCCGCCATCGCACGAGAGGAGAGCTGACATGGCCTGCTGTGGAGCGGCCAAGCCGAAGCAGGACTATCTGATCACCTACAAGGACGGGTCCACCGAGCAGCTCCCGGCCACGTCGGGGGTCATGGAGGTTCGCCGCAGGATCATCGCCAAGGGCGGCGGGACCTTCCGGATGGTGGCGCCGAAGAAGTAGTAGTGGCCAAGGGTGACGGGCCCCGGGTGTGCACTCTGCGTGCCGCTTCGGGGCCCGAGGTGTGTCCGGGGAGGAGCGGAGGTTTGCATTCTGGTTGCGATCGCTAATCGTTAGACAGCCTAAGAGGAGGAACCGTCACAAATCGACTTCTGCCCAAAACGCCCTGACCTGCGGAAACGCAAAGTGTGCAGTCACTGTGCCGGATGTGCCGGGAAGCTCCGATCATCAGAGTGTTAGAGCCTTACGTGAGAGATGATCCGGAGGTCCCGGCACATCCGGCACAACCCGGCACACGCCTATTCCGTACAGCTTTCAACCACTACCTAGCGTGACAATCCGCGAGGGCGTAGTCTTGGGGTCAGCTTGGGTGCTGGCTGTGGGCCGATCCGTGCGACGTGAACTGTCCGTCTGCCGATCGAGAGGAGCCCCGCCATGGCAGACCCGACCACCCCCGAGACCCCCGCTGCGGAGCCGCAGGCGTTCAACGCCGCCACGGCCACTGACGCGGAGCTGCGCGCCGAGTTCAACCGCGTGGCGACCCGGGGTCAGGAACTCTCCGCCTCCGAGGAGCCCGGAGCCGCTGCGGAGCTGCTCGAACTCTCCGCTGCGCTCCCCACCCTCCAGGCGGAGCTGGCGAGCCGTGAGAGCGCCGCTCAGGCGGTGCAGGCGGCCAAGGACGTGTTCTCCTCCGTGACCCCGCTCGCGGAGCCGGCCCCCGTGGCCCCGGCGGAGCCTGTGGTTGCCCCGCAGGCGGAGCCGGTCGCCCCGGCGGCCCCTGTTCCCAGCGTGTCCCAGATGGCCGCACAGGCCCGTCCGGAGCCCACCAAGGCGGAGCCGAAGGGCGACCGAATCACGGTGCAGCTCTCCGCCGACGCCGCTGGCGTCCTCGGTCACCAGGCGGGCACGCCCACCACGGTCCGCCAGATCGGTGAGGCGTCCGCCCGGCTCTTCGGCCAGTTCGGCACGTCCCGGGTCGGCGGCGGCATCAAGGCGGAGCGGGCCCTCGCCACCTTCTCCCGTGACCGTGGCGCCGAGCTGACCCTGACCGGCGATCGGGAGCACGACGCTGGCGTCCTCAGCCACGCCCGCTCGCAGGAGCGGCTCACGGGCGGCTCCCTGATGAAGTCCTGGCAGGACTCCGTCAAGCGAGGCGGGGACAGCATGGGTGCCCTCACCGCCGCCGCCGGCTGGTGCGCCCCGTCGGAGAACCGCTACGAGCTGTGCTCCCTCTGGGAGTCGGACGGCCTTCTCGACCTGCCCACGACCACGGCCCCGCGTGGCGGCATCAACTACACCAACGACTGGTCCTGGGCGCAGATCATGGACGCGTCCCTGACGTCGTTCACGCGCCTCACTGAGGCCCAGGTCATCGCGGACACCCCGAAGAACTGCACCGAGCTTCCGTGCCCCACCTTCACGGACCGCCGTCTCGACGTGGCCGTGACCTGCATCACCGGCTCCTTCCTTCAGGACGTGGGCTACCGGGAGAACGTCGCCGCCCTCATCGACGGCCTCACCCTGAAGCACGAGCGGGAGGTGAACGAGGACGTCATCAACCAGATCCTGACCCAGGCCGGTGCCGCCATCGTCATCCCCGCCCAGGGCGCGGGTGGTGTGGGCGAGACCGCCGACACCTCGGCCGTCTCCTCCATCCTGGCCGCCGTCGACATCGCCGCCATCGACATGCGCTACCGCGAGCAGATGAGCGAGAACCGGGTGCTGGAGGTGATCCTCCCGCAGTGGGTGCTGGCGCAGTGGCGCGCCGACATCGGCCGCCGCAACGCGTGGCACGCCGACCCCTTCGCCCTGGCGAACGCCACGATCATGAACTGGTTCTCCGTCCGCAACGTCCGCCCGCAGTTCATCCGTGGCTGGCAGGACGCCCAGTCCAACCTGCCTGCGGGCCCCGGCGACATCACGGCCCCCATCGTCCCGATCACCGGCCTGCCGACCACCGTGCAGTTCCTGATCTACCCGGCGGGCGCCATCGTCCTGGCGCGTCAGGACGTCGTGACCCTGACCAACGTGTACGACTCCACGAACCTGCGCCAGAACCTCTACACGGCGCTGTTCATGGAGGAGGGCTACGCCCCGATCTTCCCGTGCGGTGAGGTCCGCCTCTACACCGCCAACGCCTGCCCCTCGGGCGCCACCGGTCACCAGGTCTACACGTCCTGCGCAGCTCCGGCGGCGTAACCCACCCCTGATCCGGCGCCCCCGTCCCTCGTCCTTGACGGGGGCGCCACCCAGGAACAGAAGGGAGGGACGGACACATGGCAAGGATCCTGAGCAACTACCAGGAGATCACCGCTCCGGCACCGCCCGCACGCCGCTACGGTCTGCTCACGGCTGCCGCATCGGTGGGCACGCTCGACGGACGGGGCGTCTCCTCGGGCTACCAGTTCGAGGCACCGGACTGTGGCATGTCCGTGGTCCCGTACGACCCGACGTGCGCCCCGCCGCACGCCGAGAAGGAATTCCCCGAGGGGACCGAGTACGTAGAGGCTGACCCGTACTGGCTCGTCGCCACGTACAAGTGCGGGACAGTCGGCACCACCCAGGCGGACGTCCGGCGGCGGGTGCAGGCCCGCTACCGGGCCGGCGTGCAGAACCAACTCGAAGCGGTGGTGTGGGACGGCGGCGGTCTGGCCATCACGCCCACGCTCACGGGCGCAGGGGCGTCTGTCGTGACTCCGCTGGCCCCCGGGGCCGGAGCCGCTGTCTCCGCCCTGGAGAACGCGTTCTACGGCGCTCACGGCTACGTCGGCACCATCCACGTCTCCACCGTGGCCCAGGGCGCTGTGGAGTACGCGCAGATGGTGGAGGGGCAGGGCGGTGCGGGACAGCTCCGTACGCCCCTCGGCTCCGTCTGGTCCTTCGGCGCCGGGTACGACATCACCGGCCCCGCCGACGTGGCGCCCGCCGCAGGGTTCGTGTGGGCGTTCATGACGCCTGCCGTGCACCTGTGGTCGACGTCCGTGGACCAGCCCGATCCGGCGGCCACGCTCGACCGCACCCTGAACCAGTGGTACGGGCTGGCGGAGACCGTGTGGATGCACCGGTGGCTGTGCGACACCGTGTTCGCCGTTCAGATCCCGGTGGCGGCTCCGGCCGTGGCCACGGCTCCGGCGGTACCGGTATGAGCGGGGTAGCCGACTGGGTCCCGGTCATCCCCGGGGCCGGCGAGAGGCGAGCGGTGGCCATCCTGCTGCTCGCCCTGGCGGACGACCCGCACCACGTCCGCACGACGCACGGCGGGGCCGAATTCCTCGTGGCCCCGTACGTCGCCGAACGCTTCACCCAGCCCGACCCCAAGCCGACCCGGCGCACCCGGAACAAGAAGGAGGGGTAGCCCATGGCTACGTTCTGCCGCCCCCAGGCGCGGGGCAAGATGATGCGGATCACGCGTCTTGACGAGTGTGGCGCGCCCGTGGAAGGGCCCACGTCCACGCTTGTCACCAAGTCGTTCGTGACCGTGGCCAACGCCCCGAACTACCTCGATCCCGAGGAGATCCAGCAGGCGGACGCCAACGGGGACCTCTGCATCGACGACCAGGGAGACCCGGCGTTCCGGTGGATTGACCTCACGATCACGCTGTGCACCACCGACCCGTTCTTCGTGAACATGGTCACCGGTGACCCGCTGGTCGTGAACGACGCCACCCCGACCCCCGACACCGTGGGCTGGCGCATCGACTCGGAGCTGACCGGTACGGCCAACTTCGCCCTGGAGCTGTGGACCGGCATCCCCGGGCAGGCGTGCGCCGCT
>Ga0209818_1000086_pt1 | contig 22898 bp, 21 predicted proteins | sample NCAS200_FD_187517 | JGI IMG/M metagenome (GOLD analysis project Ga0209818, IMG submission 187517) | Agricultural soil microbial communities from Utah to study Nitrogen management - NC AS200 (SPAdes) (version 2) | ecosystem: Environmental > Terrestrial > Soil > Agricultural land | place: USA... | reverse complement strand
TCGCCGACGCCGCAGTACCCGGACATCCTCCGTCAGGCCGGCGTCGAAGGTGAAGCCCTCGTGTCATTTGTCGTCGACACGACTGGCCGCGCCGACGTCGGGTCCTTCAAGGTCATTCGCACCACGCACGAGCTCTTTGCCACGGCGGTAAAGAACGCACTCCCGCGCATGCGCTTCATTCCGGCCGAAGTGGGTGACAAGAAAGTGCGCCAGCTGGTGCAGCAGCCGTTCTCCTTTGCGATCACGAAGTAGTTCCCCATTTCCCCAACCGTGGTGGAGTGAGTTATGAATCTGGACTTCGCGAACATTTGGGCGCACACGCCGTTCTTCGGCAAGTTCCTCTGGGCGGTACTGCTGTTCATGTCCGTCTGGTCGTTGTCCGTGTCCATCGGTAAGTGGTGGAACCTCCGCAAGGCGCAGAAGGAAACGATCAAGTTCGCGCCCGAGTTCTCGCAGTTCCTCGAGGAGGACAACCTCGGCGAGGCCATCAAGCTGGCGGAGAGCTACAAGAAGTCGCACGTCGCCCGTGTGCTCGGTGGCGCGCTGGCCGAAGTGAAGCCGTTGATCATGGACGGCTCGGTCACGGTCTCCGACATCAACACGGCTGAACGCGCGGTCGAGCGCGAAATGCTCATGGAGCTCGTGCAGCTGAAGCGCGGCCTCGCCATTCTCGCCACGGTCGGCGCCACTGCGCCGTTCGTCGGTCTGCTCGGCACGGTGTTCGGCATCATCAACGCGTTCGTGGGCATGGCCACGTCAGGCGGCGCCGGTATCGCCGCGATCTCGGCCGGTATCGCCGAGGCGCTGATCGCGACGGGCTTCGGCCTCATCGTCGCCATCCCGGCCGTGTGGTTCTACAACTACTTCACGACCAAGATCGACAACCTGACCGCCGAGATGACGTACACGTCGAAGGAAATGATCGACTACCTCATCAAGGGCGTGTCGGGCGAATTTGGCCGGTCGCGGTTCACCCGTGAGTTCAACGCGCAGATGGGCTCTGGCGGCCCGGTTGCCCAGTAACAGAGCCTAACTCACCGCGGAGATCCTCATGGAAGTATCAACCGGTGCGAGTGCGGTAAAAAGCGAGCCGAACGTCGTTCCCATGATCGACGTCATGCTGGTGCTGCTCATCATCTTCATGGTGGTGCTGCCAGCTCTGACGGCCGGCTTTACCGCCAACCCGCCCCAGGGCATCAACCTGAAGTCGCATCCCGAAGAGGATACGGACCAGGTGCTCGGTATCGACAAGGAAGGCAATTACTACATCAACAAACGGCCAGTCCCGCTGGATTCAATCGGCCCGATGCTGAAAGCGATCTACGCCAACCGCGACGACTACGTGCTGTATGTCAAGGCGGACAAGGACCTGCCGTACTCGAAGGTCATCGACGCCATGGACATCGCCTCCAAGAACGGGGTGCGCGTGGTCGGCGCTGTGTCCGAGCAGCAGCCCGGGACGCAGTCCACGGTCGAAGGTGACATCCTGAACGATCCAAAAAAGAAACCGTAGCCGCGGAGCGATTGATATGGCCGGAATGGAAGGCAAAGCTGGCGGACTACGGAACGAGCCTAACGTCGTTCCGATGATCGACGTGCTCCTGGTGCTGCTCATCATCTTCATGATCACGATCCCGCTGTCCCGGGTCGCGATCGACCTGCAGCTCCCGGATCCGAAGCCGCCCGAAAACCAGGACGACCAGAAGCCACCCGATCAGATCGTGCTCGAGGTGCTGCCTGGTCCGCAGTTCCTGATCAACAAGACGGCGTACTCCAAGGAACAGCTGCCGGCGCAGTTCAAGCAGATTTACGATCCGCGGCCCGACAAGATCCTGTTCGTGAAGGGTGACCCGAACGTGAAGTACCAGGAGATCATCTGGTCGATGGACGTGGCTCGAGGCGGGGGGGTCAAGGTGATCGGCATCCCGCCCAAGGCGGCGCCCACAACTCCCTGATCTGCTCCAACAACACAATTGCGGGCGCGGCGGGTGAACCTCCAAGGTTCATCCGCCGTAGTACTTCATGGGGCGAAATTAGGGGTCAGACACCTAATCGAACCACGCGCCGCAAGCGGCTGATCTCTCGCAATTAGGTGTCTGACCCCTGATTCTTGACCATCGTCAGTGGGAAGCATGACCGAATCCGAAGGCAGGAACCACAGACCGTACCGACCACCGATCGGGATCCCCTCGACGGGTGAGCCGCGGGCGCAGGCCACTGCGGCCGCACTTGCGCTGCACCTGCTCCTGATCCTGCTCGTTCTCGCACCCACCATCTTCATCAGCCAACAGCTGATTGAGTTCACCCAGCAGGGTGCTGGTGGCCCCGGGCCGGTAGGTGGTGGCGGTGGTGGAGCGCAGTCGTTCCCCGGGCGGATCAAGTACATCCCGGAACGGGTCGATTTCCTGAAGCTGGAGACCAAGGCGGTCTCTGTTCCCAAACAGGAAGTGGTCAAGCCGAAGGAGGAGATCAAACCTCCACCACCGCCGCCACCGACTCCTCCGCCTCCAACACCACCCGCGGCCGTGGCCACGGATTCTGCGACCGCGGTGCGAGTTGATTCGACCAGTGTGCTGGTTGGAGCCGGACGCGGAACCGGAAACGATGGGACGGCCGGTACCGGTCCAGGACGCGGGGGAGGTGTGGGATCCGGGATCGGAACGGGGCGGGGATCCGGCACTGGTCCGGGCACAGGCGGCGGTGATGGAACGGTCTACCCTCCCACCGTAGTAGCCCTGCCGATCCTTCCACTTCCGATACCCGCGAAGGTCCGGCCATACAAGCTCGTTGCGCAGTTCGAAGTCGATAGCGTCGGCAAGGCGACACTTCTTGCGTGGAATCAGTCGCGCGATTCGGGCTACAACAAGCGCATCCGTGAGATGCTGCTCGAGATCCGGTTCCGGCCCGCGGTTACCACAGACGGACGCCCGGTAAAGGCCATCGCGGTAGTGACCGCGGAAGCGCTGTAAACCAAGGAGCCGCAAGGGTCTGGCCATTCCTCCCCGGCCAGCATATCTTGACGCCGGTTTTTGCAGCCCGTCCCACGTCCCCCGGCAGTTCTGCCCGTCGGCGACTCCTCACAAAGTCATTCTGATCGCACCTTCGGCACCGCGCAGGTTGTTTCCCGCGCAGGCCAAATCATGCTGGCGAATGGTCATCTCGCGACGTGGCCTCCCCATTCCAGAGAGTGAAACGATGAAACGGTTGCTCCACCGAACGCTGTTCCTCTTCCTTGGACTCGCCTTCCTGGGCGCAGGCGCATCGCTGTTTGCGCCACATGCGCACGCGGTCCAGGTGCCCGCGGCCACGACCCAAGAGCAGACCGCACAGCCGGAACACCGGCCCGGTGGCGAAGTGAACATCCACCTGCCCGACCTGAGGCAGGGTGACTTCTTCGGCATGACCGGCCACCAGATCCTGATGTTCGGGCTCGGCGTGTGCGTGCTGGGATTGCTCTTCGGCATGACGTCTTACACGGCGGTGAAAAAGCTCCCCGTGCATCAATCGATGGCTGAGGTCTCTGAGCTGATTTACGAGACGTGCAAGGCGTACCTCGCCAAGCAGGGACGATTCCTGCTGATCCTGTTCGCGTTCATCGGCAGCATCATCGTCTTCTACTTCCTGCTGACCGGACTCTCGATCCCGAAGATTGCGATCATCCTGTTGTTCGGCCTGATCGGGATGGGCGGCAGTTTCGGGGTGGCGGCATACGGAATCCGGATCAACACGCTCGCCAACTCCCGCACCGCGTTCGCTGGTCTCGCCGGGAAGGCGTATCCAGTCTGCGAAATTCCGCTGCGTGCCGGCATGAGCGTCGGCATGATGCTCATCTCGGTCGAACTGCTGTTCATGCTCGCCATTCTGCTCTTCATTCCGGCCGACGTCGCGGGGGCCTGCTTCCTCGGCTTCGCGATTGGTGAGTCGTTAGGTGCCGCCGCGCTCCGTATCGCCGGCGGCATTTTCACGAAGATTGCCGATATCGGGTCCGACCTGATGAAGGTGGTCTTCAAGATCAAGGAAGACGACGCCAGGAACCCGGGCGTGATCGCGGACTGCGTTGGCGACAACGCTGGTGACTCGGTCGGCCCGACCGCCGACGGTTTCGAGACCTACGGCGTGACCGGCGTGGCGCTCATCACTTTCATCGTGCTGGCCGTGACCGACCCGGCGATCCAGTCCACGCTGCTCGTCTGGATCTTCCTGATGCGCATCATGATGGTACTGGCGTCAGGGCTCTCGTATATGATCAGCAACGCCATCTCGCGCGCCAGATATGCCAGCGCCGTGAAGATGAACTTCGAGGTACCGCTGACGCAGCTGGTGTGGTTTACCTCGATCGTTTCGGTGGCCCTGACGTACCTGTTGTCGTACCTGACCATCCCGAACCTGGGCGACAATCCGGATCTGTGGTGGCAGCTCTCGACCGTCATCACGTGCGGCACGCTGGCTGGTGCGATCATCCCCGAGCTGGTGAAGGTGTTTACGTCGACGCATTCGCGCCACGTTCGCGAAGTCGTATCGTCGTCGCGTGAAGGCGGCGCCTCGCTGAACATCCTGTCCGGCCTCGTCGCTGGTAACTTCTCGGCGTATTGGCTGGGCCTGGCGATCATGGGCCTGATGGCCGCCGCGTCGTGGGTTGCGACGATGGGCGCGCTGGATGCGCTGATGAAGGCCCCTGCGATCTTCGCGTTCGGTCTCGTCGCGTTCGGTTTCCTGGGCATGGGGCCGGTCACGATCGCGGTTGACTCGTATGGTCCCGTGACCGACAACGCGCAGTCGATCTACGAGTTGTCCACCATCGAGCAGATCCCCGGCATCGAAGCCGACATCAAGAAGAACTTCGGGTTCACGCCGAATTTCTCCGTGGCCAAGGAACTGCTCGAGGAGAACGACGGCGCCGGCAACACGTTTAAGGCGACCGCCAAGCCGGTCCTCATTGGTACTGCGGTCGTTGGCGCGACGACCATGATTTTCTCGATCATCATGGCGCTGACCGGCGGCCTCACCACTGACATCGACAAGTTGTCGATCCTCCACCCGCCGTTCCTGCTCGGATTGCTCGCGGGTGGGTCGGTGATCTACTGGTTCACGGGTGCATCGATGCAGGCGGTGACCACCGGCGCCTATCGCGCTGTCGAATTCATCAAGCGCAACATCAAGCTGGAAGGCGTGACGAAGGCGTCCGTCGAGGATTCGAAGAGGGTCGTCGAGATCTGCACCGAATACGCGCAGAAGGGCATGTTCAACATCTTCCTCGCCGTCTTCTTCTCGACTCTGGCTTTTGCGTTTGTCGAGCCGTTCTTCTTCATCGGCTACCTGATCTCGATCGCGCTGTTCGGCCTCTTCCAGGCAATCTTCATGGCCAACGCCGGTGGCGCCTGGGACAACGCGAAGAAAATCGTGGAGACCGAGCTGAAGATGAAGGGCACCGAGCTCCATGACGCCTCGGTCGTGGGTGACACGGTCGGGGATCCGTTCAAGGACACTTCGTCGGTAGCCATGAACCCCGTCATCAAGTTCACCACGCTGTTCGGCCTCCTCGCTGTGGAACTCGGGGTCTATCTGGCCGCTGAGAACGGGTCCGGGTTGAGCCGTGGCCTGTCGGTGGTGTTCTTCGTGATTTCGATGTTTTTCGTGTGGCGTTCGTTCTACGGGATGCGGATCGAGTCCGGGCAGCCCGTTCACGCCTGACCCCGGAGCCCCGTGGCCAAGGGAATCTTTGCGCGAAAGTCCGTCGCCGATTTCGAATCTGATCTCGGGTTCGGCGGCGGACTGAAACGGACGCTGGGCAAGTGGCACCTGACGGCGTTAGGTGTCGGGGCCACGATCGGCGCGGGAATCTTCGCCACGACCGGCACCGCTATCGTCGGTGACCCGCTTCGTCCCGGGGCGGGCCCGGCGATTATTTTTTCCTTCCTGTTGACGGCCATAGCATGTGGGTTTGCCGCCCTCTGCTACGCCGAGTTTGCGGCGATGGTGCCGATCGCCGGTTCCGCATACACGTATTCGTACGCGGCGTTAGGCGAATTTGTCGCATGGATCATCGGCTGGGACCTGATCGTGGAGTACGCCGTCGGCAATATCGGCGTTGCCATCGGCTGGTCGGGCCACTTCCGTGAGCTCCTGAGTCACTTCGGCCTGAATTTGCCGGCGTGGTTGAGTACCGACTATCGCTCGGCGCACGATGCGTTTGAGACGCTCAACGCCGGTGGCGCGGTCGACGCCGGGACGCAATTCCTCGCGTCGGCCTGGTCAGGGGCACCGCAGCTCTTCGGCGGCCTGCCATTGATCATCAACCTGCCCGCGGCGCTTGTCGTGTTCGCGGTCACGATCATCCTCGTGATTGGCATCAAGGAATCAGCCAATACGACCAGTGCGATGGTCGTGCTGAAGGTGGGAATTATCCTCTTCTTCCTGGCGATCGGCGTGTTCCTGATCAACCCGGAGAACTGGAACAACCCGGCGACGGGTGGATTTGCGCCAAATGGCTTCAAGGGCGTCAGTGCGGCGGCCGCCATCATCTTCTTTGCGTATATCGGTTTTGACGCCGTGTCGACCGCCGCGGAGGAGACGAAAAATCCGGCCAAGGACATGCCGTTCGGCATCATCATGAGCCTGTTGATCTGCACAGTGCTGTATATCGCGCTGTCGGCGGTCATGACAGGCATGGCGCCGTGGCAGTCGCTGGGGACGCCGGAGCCGATGATCACCGCGCTGCAGCAGGCCGAGGGTCCACCGGGACTGCTCACGTTCTCCCGGTTCATCATCGCGTTAGGCGCTGTGATCGCCATGGGCAGCGTGCTCATGGTCTTCCAGCTGGGCCAGCCGCGCATCTTCTTCTCGATGTCGCGTGATGGCCTGCTGCCGAAGTTCTTCTCGAAGCTGCATCCCAGGTTCCGCACGCCGTACGTCGGCACGATTCTCACCGGGACGTTCGTCGCCACGTTTGCGGCGTTCGCGAACATCGCCGAAGTGGTGGATCTCACCAACATCGGCACGCTGTTCGCGTTCGTGCTCGTCTCGGCTGGCGTCATTTTCCTCCGCAAGTCGGATCCGGATCGGCCGCGACCGTTTCGTGTGCCGTGGGTTCCCCTCACGCCGATCATCTCGATCGTCGCCTGCCTGTACCTGATGCTGCAGCTGCCGCGGATCACATGGATCCGCTTCGGGATCTGGCTGTTGTTGGGTCTCGTGATCTACTTCTTGTACGGATACAAGCACTCCGCACTTCGCAACAAATCTTGAGCCGTAACATCGCACGCTTGTCGTCAATCGTGACCTCCCACATCCCACTTCTCACATCCCACATCCGGCGCCATGGCTGAGTCTATCGGCAACTCAGGTAAAGGCATGAAGCTCCACACGAAGATCCTGCTGGGTCTTCTCGTCGGGGCCGTGGTCGGGATTGCCGCGAACCAGATGCTGGGTGGGGATCACGCTGCCGTCGTCTGGGTCAACAAGTACCTGGCGGGTCCGATCGGGCAGATCTTCCTGCGCATGTTGTTCATGATCGTCATCCCGCTGGTCTTCGCCTCGATCGCGTTAGGCGTTGCCGGACTGGGTGATCTCGGAAAGGCAGGTCGCGTTGGCGGAAAGGCGATCGCGTACTTCTTCGCCAGCACCGCGCTGGCGGCCACGCTCGGGTTGATCATCGTGGCGATCGTACGCCCCGGCGAAAGCCTGGCGCCGGAAACGCGCGAAAGCCTGCTGCAGACCTACGCCACCGATGCGTCGAGCCGGGTGCAGGCGGCCGCGACCAGCACGTTCGGCATCGAGACCGTGGTCAACATCGTGACCCGGAATCCGGTCAAGTCCGCCGTCGACCTGGACCTGCTCGGCATCATTTTCTTTGCGCTCATGTTCGGCGCGGCCCTCACGAGAATTCCCGCCGACAAGGCGAAGCCGATGATCGGCTTTCTCGAGGCGCTGAATGAAATCGTGATCAAGATCGTGGGCTTTGCGATGCGGATCGCTCCGTATGGCGTCGCGGGACTCATCTTCGGCGTCACGTCACGCTTCGGATTTCACCTCCTGAAACCGCTGGCCGCATACATCCTGGTCGTGCTGGGCGCGCTGTTGATTCACGTCCTCGTCAACATCTCGGCGATCCTCAAGTTTCTCGTCGGGATTTCGCCAATCCTGTTCTTCAAGCGGATCCGCAGCGCACTGGTCACCGCGTTTTCGACGAGCTCCAGTAGCGGCACACTTCCGACGGCGTTGGCCGTGGCGGAGCAGAACCTCGGTATTCCTCCGCAAATCGCCGGCTTTGTGCTCCCGCTCGGGAGTACCATGTGCATGAACGGCACGGCGCTGTTTGAGGGCATTACGGTCATTTTCCTCTGCCAGGTGTTTGGCGTTGACCTGAGCATGGGACAGATGGTCGTCGTCATGATCATGTCGGTCATCACGGCGGTGGGTGCGGCAGGCGTGCCTGGAGGATCCATTCCACTGCTTGTCGGAATCCTGACGATGTTTGGGGTGCCGGGAGAGGGCATCGCCATCGTGTTAGGCGTCGATCGCATACTCGACATGTCCAGGACCACCGTGAACGTGTGGGGTGACCTCACCGCGACGGCGTTTGTCGCCAAGTCCGAGGGTGTCTGGAATGCGTCGATGGTCCCGGCTATCGAGGGACTCGACCACGCCTCGGCGGACGAGAGTCCGGGGTGGCCGGCGCCGAAGGTTCCATAGCCTGGGCATGGGGCGTGGGGCATGGGGCAATTCCCTCATGCCCTTTTTCTTTGCGTAAGCGCGGTGCCGAGGGCAAAGCCTGAGATCGCAGGTCGTGCGCCGTCAGGGTTTTCTCGTCTCGATCATGATCACCCCCTGGCTATGGTCCACTCCCCACCGATTGATCGCCGTGGCAGCGTCGATGTAGCGGATGGAAGCGATGTCGCTGGTTGAGACTTGTCGCAACGACTGGATTCCGCCAAGCCGGCTGTTGTCGAGATAAACCTGAACTTCGCGCTGCGTCGTCAGCCCGTCCGGCCGTTCGATGAGCCAGGTCCGGCGCAACGCTTCCACAGCCTCGAGGGCGTTCCGGTAACCGCCTTCCTGGAGCTGTTCGAACGTGATGACGTTGCGGTCACCACGCGTGCCAGCGGCTCCCTGTCGCGCACCGCATCCAGTGACCGTTGTGAGTACCGCGACGAAAAGCAGTTGACGCGTGAACGGGGCCACCATGAGTCCTCACAAGACGAGTGACGTAATCATGGATCGACTGCCTCACTATCGAAAGGCTACGCGCGTGCGCCCTAATTCCTCTTTTCCGAGGGGTTGAGCTTGCCGAGGACGGCCTGAATGAAGGCGGCGTGATCCCAGGCGTCGCCATAACGAGTGCGACCCAGCCGCACGATCACGGCGTCATGGGAAGGTATGATCGTGATGTATTGCCCTTCGTGCCCCGCGGCCTGAAGCGCACCCGCGCTCAAGGAAATTGCCGGCTGCCCGGGGTCCGTCGGTACACCAAGCCAGAAATGCGCACCGTAGGCGCGATTTGAATCCGCAGGGGCAGGGATGCGCGTGAAGTCCACCCAGTCCTCCGGCAGAATGCGTTCACCATTCCACGTTCCGTCGTTGAGATACAGCTGGCCGAACCGCGCCCAGTCGCGGGCGGTCGCGTACATCAATGAAGACCCCACGAACGTTCCCGCGGCGTCGGTCTCGATAACAGCGCTCGACATGCCGATGCGGTCGAACAGCGCATCGCGAGGGAAGCGAACGTACACGGTATCGTTGTCCAGCATGTTCCGGATGACGCGCGCGATGAGGACGCTCGTCCCGCTCGCATAGGCCCAGCGCGAGCCCGGAGTCGCGACGAGATCCCGCGACGCGACGAACGCTGCCATGTCGTCGTTCGCGAGCAGCATCCGGATCACGTCGGAGCGGAGGCTGGTCATGACTTCATTGAGCCGCAGACCACTGCTCATGTGCAGCAGGTGCCGCATCGTGATCGCCGCACGTGGGTCGCCGGGAGTGCTCCATTCCGGGATTGGCACCGGGGTGTCGATCGACAGTCGGCCATCGCGCACCAGGATGCCCACCAGCGCGTTCATCACGCCCTTGGTCATCGACCAGCCAAGCAGACGCGTGTCGCTTGTGATGCCGGGGGCGTAGCGCTCTCCAACGATCCGGCCGTGCTGCATAACGACGACGGCGCGGGTCCGTCGCAGGCGTGTGGTGTCCGGCTCGTCGAACGCGCGGGAAATCACCGAGTCCAGGGCGAGTCGAACCGGATCGTCAGGCGGCGCGGTGGGCAGCGGGAGTGCCGGCTTCCGTCCCCAGAGGCCCGAATCGTCCCGCACCGACGCGTGCCGCAATTCCGACCGTGTCATGCCGCGCGGCACGAGCGCACAGCCTGTGGCTCCGCGTGTTGCGGCCTCGCGCTTTACGAAGCCGAGCGCCGATGCACGAACAACGCCTTCACTGGGGTCGACCCGAGTGCGGATGAAGCGCAGCGGGGCGAGGTCATCAATCTGCAGCTCGGCCAGCACGTCCTGCGGCCGCCAATCAGACAGGAAAACGCCGGAGCAGAGCATTTTGGCCTTGAACGCGACGGCGATGCCTAACGTTTCAAGCCCGCGCTCAATCGCGAAAACGGCTCCGACGAGCATTGCGCCGGCAACTAGCAGAACAACAGGACGCAACGGCCGCCGGTTCATAGTTACAGGTTGTCAGCAGCGGATGGGACGTTCCTCGCACCGCTTACCGGAAGTGTCGGTGCAGATCAGATGTCGAAGTTTATCTCACATCCCACATCCACCATCGCGCGCTATGCGCGCACCCCAGCCTCCCTCATCGCAAACCGCACCGCACCACGTTCCGGCACGACACGTTCGGTCAGGATACTTGCTCCCGGCGCGATCGACTTGAGCCGCTGCTCCAGCCGCCGGCGCAGCAGCGATTTCGGCGCCAGCAGTCCGCCGTGCATCGCCAGCCGGAACGCGGCGCGCTCGTCGCTGAAGAGTTTCCGGGCGAGGGTCCGCACGTGAAGCGCGAGTTCTTCGACCGCCAGCGTGACGAGAGAATTCGCGCGCAGGTCGCCGGTTGCCGCGACCTCGAGTACGACCGGGGCAAGTTTGCCGAAATCGGCAGGCGCTGCCGACCCCGCCCAGGGAATCAGCTGGTCCATCGTCTCGACGCTGAGTGCCTTGAGGATGGCCTCAGTGAGTGCGCTCTCCGGTTCGCGTCCGTCATGACTGGCGGCGGCGACGCCCAGCGCACGCCGACCGATCCACGCGCCTCCACCTTCGTCGCCGATAACCGGGCCCCATCCACCACAGCGCGCCATCACGCCGGTTGGTCCTTTGCCATATGCGATCGATCCGGTGCCCGCGGTCAGCAACACACCAGGCCCGGCGCCGAACGCATCCTCGATCGCGATCTCGGCGTCCGTCAACACCGTGACGCTCCCGGCGAGACGGTCCGCGTCCAGCGCCGCTTGCAGCGTGTCGCGTTCCTCGTCCCGACCAGCGCCGGCAACTCCGACACAGATCACGCGAATCGACCGATCTCCGAGGTCAGCACAGGCCTTCTTCACCGTCTCCCTGATGACCGCCGCCGAATGAGACGCGGCACCGGGCCTGATCGCACTGCCGGGACCCTCAGCGGTCGCAACTTCCACCGATTGCTCGTCGACAACAAGCACGCGCGTATGGGTGCCGCCGCCGTCCACTCCGACAAATAGACCGTTCATGAAGGTGTTCCGGTAACCTTGGGACGCGGCAGCAGGAAGGATGACGCGATGCCGACGATCATCGTAATCGACGTTCCGATCAGAACGTACCAGGGCCAGGCGATTCGCGCGAAGGGACCAAGTGCGTCGGCCATTCCTGGAAAGGCGGTGCTGATCCGTGCCGCGAACACAACGAATGCCATCGTGACAATCCCGACCGAAAGTCCGAAGATCGCGTCGCGCTGCGCTGCCCGCTTCCAGAAGTTGCCGAGGAAAAAGACGCCGAGCAGACCGCCGTAGGTGAAGCTGGCGATGCCAAGCGCCACAACCACGACTGGAGTCCCCTGATCCTTGAATAGCAGGGCGCCTCCCGTCAGCGCGATGCCCCAGAACAACGTGAAGCGCCGCCCGGCGCGAAATGTCACGGGGTCATCCGCAGCGCGACCTGTGAGCGGCATGTAGATGTCGTGCGTCGACGCCGCGGCAAGTGAATTGATGGACCCGCTCTGCGTGCTCATAGCTGCCGCGATGATTGCGGCGACCAGCAAACCCGTAAGGCCTGTGGGCATCTGCTCGATGATGAAGCGAGGAAAAATGCTGTCTGTGGGCGTGATCGCCTGGCCGCCGAAATGAGCCCAAAGCCCCAGCCCCACGACGAGAAAGAGTGCCATCTGGAAGAAGACAACGATGCCGCTGCCGATAACCGCCCGTTGTGCTTCTCGAAGATTCCTCGATGACAAGAGCCGCTGTACGATCAGTTGATCGGCTCCGTGCGAGGCCATCGACAGGAAACCGCCGCCGATGAGGCCCGCCCACACCGTATGGGGCCGGCTGATTTCGAACGAGAAATCGACCGCGTCGAGCTTTCCCGCCGCGGCGGCCTGCGACAGTATGCCAGGCCATCCGTCCGGAACGGTATTCCCGAGGATCACGAGTGCGGAAACACCTCCAAGCAGGTACACCGTGGCCTGCAGGATCTCTGTCCAGACTACTGCCCTCATGCCGCCCTTGTACGTGTAGATGATCGTGACAGCCCCGAGAATCACGATGGACAGCTGCATCGCAGAAGTGGTAGGGGAACTTCCGCCGATGATCAACGCGACGGGTATCGCGGTGGCGAATATGCGCACCGAGTCCGCCATCGCGCGCGTCACCATGAACACAATCGACGTCATGCGCCGCGTCGCCAGTCCGAAGCGCTGCTGCAACAGCGTGTATACCGTTACGATCTCGCCCTGGTAGTACCGTGGCAGCAGTAACAGCGCGACACCTATACGACCGAGGACGTAACCCGCCACGACCTGGAGAAACCCGAGGTTGCCGGTGTACGCGAGGCCGGGGATGCTGATGAACGTGAGGGCGCTTGTTTCTGTCGCGACGATCGAGAACAGCACGGCCCACCACGGGATCTGCCGGCCGGCAACGAAATAATCCTTCGAGCCGGCTTTCTGCCGTCTCCCCACCCAGATGCCTAACGCCGTCGTCCCCAGGAGATACGCGACCAGGACGATCGCGTCGAGAATCGTGAAGCCGGCAGTCATGTCAGGAGCGCGGAATGGTGTTGCTCGCTATCTGCTGCTCGCTATTCGCTTCGCGTTCACGCGACAACATACGCCTCCATCGCGAAATATTCGGCCAGGCCGAGGCGGTCGAGGACCGCTGCCGTTTCCATGTTGCGCGCTTCGACACGCTGCCAGAACTCACGATCGTCGAGTCCGGGGAAGGGCGCCGAGTCTTTCTGCGACTGGTGCTTGAAGATCGCCTGGATCTTGAGCTTCAACTCATCCTGCGACAGCGGCACGAGCCAGGTCGCTTCGGTGATCGGCCACTCCTGCCACGCGCCACGGTACAGCCAGACCTCAGGACGCGGCGTGAAACCGGCCAGCGCGCGATCGATCGCTTCCTTGCACATGCGATGCGTGCCGTGCGGATCCGACAAATCGCCGGCCACGAAGATCAGGTCGGGACGACACTCGTCCAGCAGCTGCCTGACGATTCGAACGTCGTCGTCGCAGATCGGGTCTTTGCGGATCTGGCCGGTGCGGTAGAACGGCAGGTCGAGAAACCGTGCCTCGCGGTTCGAGAGACCGATGGTCTCGAGGCCGCTTACGGCTTCTGCTTCGCGGATGGCTCGCTTGATGTCGAGGACTTCCGCGGAATCGACATCACCCGGCCGCTTCGCGGAAAGGAACTCCAGCACTCGCTGGCGGAACGCGTCGGCGGTGGTTTCATCGACGTCATTGACCGACGACACGCGCACGAGCCAATCGAGATAGCGGCGCACCTCGTGGTCGAACACCGCGACGTTGCCGCTGGTCATGTAGGCGACCGTGATCTCGTTCTCGTTCAGCGCCAGTTTGCGAAGGATGCCGCCCATCGAGATGACGTCGTCATCGGGGTGCGGCGAGAAGCAGATGATGCGCCGTCCCGATGGAAGCTTCGAGCGCCCGCGGATTCGCGCCCCGATACGATTGAACACGAAGCCGTTCACCTCACCGGCGGTGCCGTAGCGCGCCAGCAAGGGTGACAGGTGATTGTCGGCGTAATCCTGCATCGTCAGCTTGAGGATCGCCCTCCCGGAGCGAAGGCTCAGCCACACGACCGCACGCTCGGCCGCTTCATCTGTCCACGCGACTTCATCGACCAGCCACGGCGTGGCGACCCGCGTCAATTCCGCGGAGGCAGCCCGGTCGACATGGAACGTCGTCGCCCGATGGCGCTGGAGGAACGTCGCCGCGACCTGAAGGTCAATCTCGCCCTCCACCGCGCGCCTGACGATCAGCGCCTTGTGCTCGCCGGTGGCGAGGATCGCAATCTCCCGCGCATCGAGGATCGTGGCCACGCCCATCGTGATCGCCTCACGAGGCACATTCTCCTCGCCAAAGAAATCGGCGGCAGCGTCGCGTCGCGTGATCGTGTCGAGCGTGACGAGCCGCGTGCGGCTGTCAGCCCCGGAGCCCGGCTCATTGAATCCGATATGCCCCGTCTTTCCGATCCCGAGGATCTGGAAGTCGATTCCACCGGCCTTCTGGATCGCCTGCTCGTAGGCCGCGCATTCGGCCTGGACTTTCGAGCGCTCGATGTCACCGCGCGGGATGTGCACATTTGCCCGGTCGATATCGATGTGTGAGAACAGCTGCTCCCACATGAACCGGTGGTACGAATGCGGGTTGGTCGGGTCTATCGGGTAATACTCGTCGAGATTGAAGGTCACCACATCGCGAAAACTGAGCCCTTCGTCGCGGTGCATGCGGATCAACTCTCGGTACACGCCTAATGGAGTCGACCCCGTCGCCAGTCCAAGCACCGCCCCCCGGCCACTGGCCGCTTTTTCACGAATGACTGAGGCGATCCGCTGCGCGACGGCACCAGCCAGCGCGTCGTGGTCTTCGTAAACGTGGGTGCGGATCCGCTCTTTTGATTCGGCGGCAGTGACCGATGCAGCCGGAAACGAAAGAGGCCCGCGATCCTCGGCGGGATCGCGAGCCTCGGACCCGACGGCGCTCGCGCGGCGAGCACCAGGATCCTTTACGTGCATCGTGTCGTCTTCAGGCCGAGAACGAACTTCCGCACCCGCAGCCACCGGTGGCGTTGGGGTTCTTGAACGTGAATCCGGAGCCCTGCATCGACGACACGTAATCGATCGTGATCTGGTTCAGGTACTGCGCCGAAAACGGATCGACGAAGAGCTTGAACCCGTTCTGCTGGACGATAAGGTCATCTTCGGCCGGCTGATCTTCGATCAGGAGGCCGTATTTGAATCCACTGCAGCCGCCGGGTTGCACGCTGACGCGAAGGCCGCCGACTTCGGGCGAGACGCCTTCGGCCTCCATGAAACGCATGACCTCGGCGGTGGCGCCGGCGGTCACGACGACCGCGACTTCGGGCTGTTGAAGAGTGCTCACGTCTGTCACCTCGTAAATGCCGACCGAAAGATAAGGGGCCAACTCGGCTGCTACAAGCTGGTTAGCCCGTTGGGGGACAATCTGTTAACTCAGGCTACAGGCTCGAGCCTAGCGTGCGACCGCGCCTATCACCGCATCCGCAACCGCCGTGCGAACACCAGTGATACCTCGGCGCTCGCGGGTTGGGTTCACCCGGTTGCTCAGCAGGATGACGAACACGCCTCGCTCGCGGTCAACCCAGAACGACGTCCCGGTGAACCCCGTGTGCCCGAACGACCGCTTCGACATCAGCCGGCCCGCCGAATTGGTGCCGTTAGGCGTCTCCCAGCCCAGCGCCCGGTGGGACAGCGACGAATCCTGAACGGCCGTGAAACGGTCGATCGTGGCGCGCGAGACAAACCGGTGTCCGTCCAGGACTCCGTCTCCCAGGTACATGCGCGCCAGCCGAACCATGTCCGCGCCGGTGCTGAACAGCCCGGCATGTGCTGATACGCCGCCTAACGCGAAGGCGTTCTCGTCGTGCACCTCGCCCCGCAGGTGTCGCTGCCGCCACGGATCGACCTCGGTTGGCGCGATGCGCTCCCGCAATTGTTGCGGAGGACGGAACATCGATTCCCGCATCCCCAGCGGCTGGAATATCCGTTCCCGCACGAACGCGTCGAATTGTTGTCCGCTCACGCGGGCCACGATTTCGCCGAGGATGATGGCACCCAGGTCGCTGTACACCATGCGTATTCCGGGCGTCGTATCGAGCGGCGTCGCGATCGCCAGCGCCATTGCCGCGTCGGGATCCTCGGACTCCTTGTAGAGCGGTCGCCAGGCTGGGAGTCCGCTGGAGTGCGTGAGAAGATGGTAGACCGTCACGGCCTCTTTCCCGCGTCCCGTGAACTCGGGCACGTATCGCTGCACCGGAGCACTCAGGTCCACTCGTCCGTTTTCGGTCAACCACATCATCGCGCTGGTCAGCGCGACGACCTTGGTGAGCGAAGCCATATCCCAGAGGGTGGTCATGCTCGTCGACGGCGACGGTTGCCAATCGAGCTGCCCCTCGGCCACCGAAATGAGCGCGCTGTCCCGAGTCCCCACGACGACCACCGCTCCTGGGAACGCCGAGTCTCTTATGCCGGCCCGCAGGATTTGTGAGAGCGTGTCCCGAAGGCCGGCCGCAAACGCGGGAGCGACAGCACCCGGGATTCCTGCCGGGGGGGCGGGTCGCGCCGAAGCGCAACTCCCCGCCGCGAGCGAGACCAACGCAAGAGCCAGCCAGATTCGTGCGTTCATCGCCGAACAGTCGAATGCGTGCGAGAACGCGGCAAGGGCAAAAGACCGAAAACACGCAGTTGTTCGAGCCGTTCCGTAACTCGCGGACTCAACCGGCCGTAGGGCACTCGGTCTCGAGGCTTCGCTGTTGTGAGGTCCTCCGGGATGCCGTAGTTTCATGGGTTCCGTAATCGCCGCATTTTGCTACGGTTAGCCGCGCTCCCGTCGCCCTGAAACGGAGGCGGGGCACCGGTTCAACACCCCGACTCCGTCTTCATGGCACTGTCCGAACTCAGGTCCGTCTTCCAGCGCGGGATGTCGCCGCTCGTGGAATTCCTGGTTCGGAACGGGGTTAGCCCCAACGCCATAACCACGTTTGGCACGTTTGCCACGGTAGTTGGCGGCGGATTCTACGCTCGCGGGCACATCCATCTGGCCGGTTGGATCGTAGGATTGAGCGCCCTTTGCGACATGCTGGACGGCCAGGTCGCGCGCCGGTCCGGCCGCAGTTCGGTCTTCGGAGCGTTCTACGATTCCACGCTCGACCGCGTAGCAGACGGAGCCGTGTTGGGCGGCCTGGCCATTTTCTTCGCCCGGAACGGCGTTCATCACGAAATCCCGAATTACATGTCGACGCCGATGGTTTCGGTGATCCTCCTCGGCATGATCGGCTCCTTTCTCACGTCATACACGCGTGCGCGGGCCGAGGGATTGGGAATCGACGCACAGGTGGGGATTCTGCAGCGTCCGGAGCGGATCGTGTTGTTGTCCGCTCCGCAGGCATTTTTCGGCCTTGCGTTCGGCGGATGGGTGCTGATGGCGATCTGCGCGCTGCTGACCGTCACGGCGTGGATCACCGTGGTGCAGCGCGTCGCCTTCGTCGCCCGCGTCACTGCCGATGAGACCCGCTCGCTGAAGCCCGTCCAGCGGTCGAGCGGAAGCGGCGAGATTGAGGCCTATGAAGCCGGGGGCCGGCGCGCCGACGGCGTCGTACTCACCGCCGAACGACTGGTCCGCGCGACCGAGGACCTCGAACCACGCCTCGCCGACGTCGCCGCGCCCGCGGAACCTGTTACGCGACGCGCGGAGGCGGGTCCCACCGGTTTCGATCGCGCGCGTTAGGCAATCACCGACAATTCCTACGGAGAACAAAGACGTGCAGTCATCGACCGCGACGCCTCGGGTCGCAATTCGCAAACCCGAGGGCAAGCTCGGCGTGCTGACGCCGGGTCTCGGCGCCGTGGCCACGACGTTCATCGCCGGTGTGGAGTGCGTGCGCCGCGGGCTGTCGCTGCCCATCGGCTCCCTCACCCAGATGGCAACGATCCGGTTAGGCAAGCGGACGGAGCAACGCTCTCCGCTGATCAAGGATTTCGCGCCGCTGGCGCCGCTCGATGACATCGTGTTCGGCGCCTGGGACCCGATCCCGGACGACGCCTACACCGCCGCGAAAAAGGCTGGTGTCCTCGAGGATCGCGACCTCGAACCCATCGCCGACTTCCTGCGCGCCATCAAGCCCATGCCGGCGGCGTTCGACAACCGGTACGTCACGCGCATCAACGGCGAAAACGTCAAGAAAGGGAAGACCAAGCGCGATCTCGCCGAGCAGCTGCGCCAGGACATGCGGGACTTCAAGGCAAAGAACAAGTGCGAGCGTCTTGTCGTCGTGTGGTGCGCGTCGACGGAAATCTTCATCAAGGCCGGTCCGCAACACGCCACCATCGAGCAATTCGAGAAGGCGATGGAGCGCAACGATGAGGCCATCTCGCCTGCCATGCTGTATGCCTGGGCGGCGATCATGGAGGGAGTGCCATACTGCAATGGGGCGCCGAACCTCGCCGTCGATACGCCGGCGCTGCAGCAGCTGGCGAATGATCGTGGCGTGCCGATCTCGGGAAAGGATTTCAAGACCGGCCAGACGTGGATGAAGACCGTCATCGCACCGGGACTCAAGGCGCGCATGCTCGGCCTGGCCGGCTGGTATTCGACCAACATCCTCGGCAATCGCGACGGTGAAGTGCTGGACGATCCTGCTTCGTTCAAGACGAAGGAGGAATCAAAGCTCAGCGTGCTGCATACGATCCTGCAGCCGGAGATGTATCCCGATCTCTACAAGGGTTTTTCGCACGTCGTCCGCATCAACTATTACCCGCCGCGTGGCGACAACAAGGAAGGGTGGGACAACATCGACATCGTGGGATGGATGGGATATCCCATGCAGATCAAGGTGAACTTTCTCTGCCGCGATTCCATCCTTGCCGCGCCGATCGTTCTTGACCTCGCCCTCTTCTCAGACTTCGCGCATCGCGCCGGGATGAAGGGTATTCAGGAATGGTTAAGCTTTTATTACAAGTCGCCGATGGCCGCTGCGGGACTCCAGCCGGAGCACGATCTATTCATTCAGCAGACGAAGCTGAAGAACACGCTCCGACACCTCATGGGTGAGGAGCAGATCACTCACCTCGGCCTGGAGTACTACGCCTCGTGATGAAGCTCGGGCGCTGGCACTTCGCAGTTGTTGTCGCGGTTTTCGCGGTGGCTTGCCAGCGCGGTCCACGCGACCTCAGCATGCAGCTCATGACGGAAGACATGACGTTGCGTGTCCTCCCTGATCCCGTTCCGCCGCGTGCACGCGAGGCCGTGCGCTACAAGGTCGTGGTGACCGATCGAGAAACGGGTGAGCCGATCGAAACGGGCCAGGGGCAGATTTTCGCGACGAGCCAGGACGGCATCGACGCCTTCGATCCATTGGTGAAGGGACCAGAGCTGGGAACGTATTACGCCACGATGCACTTCATCACCGCGGGGCAGTGGGCTGTGGCAATCCGGTTCCAGCGCGACTCGACGAAGAAGCTGGAACGCATGGATTGGATGCAGGAAGTCTTTCCGGCGCGTGGCGAAGCCAAAACCAACTGATACGAATGCGACATTTTTTTCGGACGAACCTAACGCCGGCCGAAGCGATCGAAGCGGCAGACGTGTTCTTCGTCTCACTCAAACTGCAGACCGTCGCCAGCGCGGCACGTTCACGCACTTACCGCGGTGTGGTTGGCGAACCTGATATCCCAGCGACTGTGCAGATCACGGCAAAGCCCGAAGGGGGTCACTACACCTTCGTTGAGGCTGTCACCGACCAGATGGGCGAAAGCCGCATCGATCGCAACGTGAAGCGCTTCTTCGTCACGCTCCACAAGATGGCCGAGCCGACCCACGCGCTCGAAGCGGCTTACTAAGCACGCGTGGCTGGTCCCTCCGCACCACAACAAAACCCGGGAACATCGGAGGCTGATATCGCCCGTGGCCGGCGCGTCGGCGTCGGGTGTTTCGCCACGTTCGTTGGGTTCTGGAGTGGCGGAATGATCGGCGTGCTCGTCGGGAAGGCCGTGGGAAACGTGCGTCGGTGCGTGCCGATCGAGGGAACGCCCGCCTGTGACTGGTACTTGTTTGCCCTCGCTGGCATGATTCTGGGGGCGGTGACGCTGCCGATCCTGGTGCTGCGTCGGCTGGCCCGGAGCAAGCAGCGTGACCGCTGACTCGTGACTGTGATTCGTCCGTCGTTCGGGAATTGCTGAGCGATGAGACTGGAGCACCACCAACGAGTCACGCGTCACGAGTCACGAGTCACAAATCACATAACAGCGAATCAATGGCCCGTATAGACGTCCTGATGCCCTCGATGGGAGAGTCGCTCGCCGAGGGCACACTGACGAAATGGATGAAAAAGGTCGGCGACGCGGTAAAGCGCGACGAGACCATTTTCGAGATTTCAACCGATAAGGTCGACTCAGAGGTTCAGGCTGTGAGTGCGGGCATCCTCGCTGAGATCCTGGTAAAGGAAGGCGAGACGGTTCCCGTGAACGCCGTGGTCGCGCGGCTCGAGACTGATGTCAACGCTTCTGTGCCCGCTTCCACTCCAGCCCCGGAACCAGCGGGCAAACGGGCCGACGGGCAGACGGGCAGGGCGGCGGAGGCTCCAGCGCCGCGGGCAGCGATTGCCACGCCGGCGCCGGCGCCGCAGGCCGATGGTCGCACTACGTCCCCGGGATTGCCGGCGATCGTTCCCGGATCTCCACCACCGGGTTCACTTGAAGAGCGGCTGCGCACGAAGTCGTCGCCACTCGTCAGGCGGATGGCGGCCGAACATGGTGTGGACATCACGTCGCTGAGTGGATCGGGAATTTCCGGTCGCGTGACGAAGAAGGACCTCACCGAGTACCTGGAATCGGGTGCAAACGCCGCGCCCGATGCGCCGGCTGCGCGCCTGTCGATGTATGCGCCTGCGGGCTTCGACTACCAGCCGCCAACGGTCACACCGTGGCCCGGCGATGTGGTCGAGCCGATGAGCAAGATTCGCAAGCTCACCGCGGGCCACATGGCGTACTCGAAGCAGACGTCGGCGCACGTCACGACGGTCTTCGAGGTCGACCTCACGCGCGTGACGCGCGTGCGGGACAAGCTGCGCCCCGAATTCGACGCACGCGGCGACAAGCTCACCTACCTGCCGTTCATCATCCAGGCCGTGGTTGAAGGGCTCAGGAAGTTCCCGGTGATCAATGCGGCGGTTCGCGGCAACGACATCGTGTTCCGGAAGCACTACCACATCGGGATCGCGGTCGCCCTCGATTGGGGATTGATCGTGCCAGTCATTCGTGACGCCGACAATTATTCGCTGGCGGGCCTAACGAGATCGCTCAACGACCTCGCGTCGCGCGCCCGCGCGAAAAAGCTGAAGCCCGAGGAAGTACAGGATTCCACGTTCACCATAACCAACCCGGGCGTGTTCGGATCGATCATGGGCACGCCGGTGATCCCGCAGCCGACGGTGGCGATCCTGGGCACGGGCATGATCGAAAAGCGGCCAAAGGTGGTGAAGGGGCCGGAAGGCGAGGACCTCATTGCCATCCGCACCTGTGCGCACTTTTTCCTCTCGTTCGACCACCGGGTCGTTGACGGCGCCGATGCCGACCGGTTCCTGGGCTTCGTGAAGCAGCAGCTCGAAGCCATTCCCGAACCGGGGAATTGAGTGGCGCGCGCACTGACGGCAGAATGGGTGGAGGTCGACCCGGCCGACGAACCGGAAGCCGCCCAGCGGTGGCGTGCGCGTCGCCATCAGCTGGCCGCTGCGGGTTGTAATCACTGGGTGTTCCGGAGTCCGTCGGATTCCGGCCGATTCCTCGAGTTCATCGAAGCCGGCGACGCCGCCGCCCTGACAAACGCGCGCGAGCGCGCCGGGATGCGGTCTGACGCCGAAATCCTCATCGAAGTGGAGTTGTCCTGACATGCCGACACGTTCCATCAGCATCGACGGCAAAGCGTGGCGGGTGTTTCCCTCCGGGTACATCACGCAGTACGACCGGGATGAATTTGGCCTCCTGTTCATCACGGGCACCGGCGACGATCGCGAAGTGCGAGTCACGCGATTCAGTCCGCACGGCACCCGCTCGCGTGAAGAGGCTTTATCCGAAATGCCTGACGAGGACGTGCGCCGCCTCTTCGCGCAATCGCAGCCGGGGGAGACTTCGCCGGAAGCAGGCTACACGCCGTGACGGGCGCCGCCGCGCCCGGCGTGAACGCGCGGCCGATCGATCTCCACCTCCACTCGACGGCGTCCGATGGGACGAACCCGCCAGAGGTGGTGGTTCTTGCCGCCCGCGACGCCGGACTCCAGGCGCTCGCGCTCACCGATCACGACACGGTCGAGGGCATAGCCGAGGCGCAGGATGCAGCGCAGCGCCTGGGCGTCGAGCTCATCGCGGGCGTCGAGTTATCCGCGTACGAGGCAAACGACGAAATCCACGTGCTCGGTCTTCACCTGGCGTTGCTCGATGACATGCGCAGCGCACTGATCGTGTTTCAGCAGGCGAGGCGCGAACGTGCGGAAGGCATCGTCAGGTTGCTCAACGGGCTCGGCGTCCGTATCACGTTTGACGATGTACTGGCCGTGGCCGGCGATGCGGCGTTAGGACGGCCGCATATTGCGCGCGCGATGGTGGAAAACGGATGGGCGATGGATCTCCGCGATGCGTTCGACCGATACCTGGGCGCAGGAAGGCCGGCGT
>Ga0209818_1000080_pt1 | contig 24477 bp, 14 predicted proteins | sample NCAS200_FD_187517 | JGI IMG/M metagenome (GOLD analysis project Ga0209818, IMG submission 187517) | Agricultural soil microbial communities from Utah to study Nitrogen management - NC AS200 (SPAdes) (version 2) | ecosystem: Environmental > Terrestrial > Soil > Agricultural land | place: USA... | reverse complement strand
GAATTCACGCTTCCGGCCGTGCCCATCGGAAGTTATTCGATTACGGTAACAATGCTGGATGTGGAAATTGTAATCCCGGAGTTGGAACTCAAGGGTTGATATCAATGCAGCATCTAGAACTTGCGGTGCTTCTAACTAATTCCAGCAATGCAAATCGAGAAACATTGCTTCGGGAGAACTTCCCCCTCGCTGATGTCAAACTTGCTTATAGATTAAAAGACATCTGTCTCGAGGGGTGGAGCACTCATCCTGCACAAGCCCTCGGCGCCGCGGCTGCACTTCAATTACTCTCGCACGTTCGACCAAATGCTGAAATCAAGGCCTTAAGCACGTGGGCTGCAGGTCTCAAGGCACTCGTCAATGGACAAATGGAACGAGCGATTTCCGAGCTCGAAGATTCGCAGCGTCGATTTCTAAGTTTGGGTAAAAGGCATACTTCCGCAGCTACACAGGTAAGCAAGCTCATCGCTCTTTCAATGCTTGGTCGGTACGAGGAGGCAATCGAATGTGGCCTGCGGGCCCGGGAAGCCTTCCTCGCGTACAACGATTTTCTCGCCGCAGGCAAGATCGAACACAACATCGGCAATCTACACTTTCGTCGCGATCGCTACCATGACGCGGAAGTTTTTCAAAGTGCAGCTCGTGATCGTTTTACCGCGCTCGATGATCAGAAACAGCTTGCTACCGTAAATAATTGTCTAGCTAACACTCACGCCCTGCTGCACAAGTTTAAATCTGCTGAAGACCTTTTCGACCAGGCCTTAAACCAGGCAAAAGCAGCCGAACAGCCGGTGACCCTCGCGGGCATTGAAGGAAATATTGGATTATTCGCGCTGCTGCAAGGTCGTTACGATCGAGCACTAGATTTTCTTGAACGATCCCGGCAACGTTACACGGCTTTGGGCCTCACGATTCAAGCAGTTCTTGCCGAACACGATATCGCAGATGCTTATCTTGAACTCAATCTCGCGGCAGAGGCGCTGGCCATCTACGAGCGAGTGATCCCGATATTTGCTGAACACGGCCTACGTGCCGAAAAGGCCAGGGCTCAGGCTTATGGCGGCCGTGCCCTGATACTACTGGGACGAATGAAGGAAGCGCAGCGCTGGCTCCATCAAGCACAACGACTCTACAGGGCGGAGGGAAATCCAGTTGGTGCTGCAATGGTAGAGTTGACGCACGCCCAGCTACTCTACAGAGAAGCCAAATTCGAGGGCGCGAGGATAATGGCCGCCCAAGCAGAGCCGGCCTTGTTGATGTCCGGAAGCTGGCAGCGATTGCTCCTTGCCCGCTGGTTGCGGAGCGAAGCCGATCGCGCTCTCGGAAATAGCGACCGAGCTCGTAAGTTGCTGAAACAAACGCTACAGGAAGCAGAAGCCCACGGACAACCTCAAATCGCAGAGCGTTGCTTTAGCTCTCTTGGCTCGATTGCCTTGCAGGAGAGAGACCCGAAACGTGCCGAGATGAACTTTAAGAAGGCAGTTGAGTTGACGGAAGAACTGCGTGCGCCGATCCCCGGCGAGGAATTTCGCACAGCATTCTTTTCGAAGCGAATGTCTCCTTACTACGAGCTGGCGAAGGTTTGTCTCACTGAAGGCGACACGCGAGCTATTGAAGCGCTCGGTTTTGTCGAACGCGCCAGATCGCGAGCGCTTGCGGATGCTTTAGCAGGACGAATCACGTTGTCCAGTGAGGCACGTGATGATTTTGAGGCACATCTCCAGGCACAAGTCGCGAAATTGAGGGAAGAACTGAATTATCTGTACAACCAGATGCATCGCTCCGTTCGAGGCGCCGTTCAGCCTGAGGAAGTTAACTCACAACTCGAACGCGAGCTTCTTGAACGCGAACGAAAGTTACTGGAGATCACGCGCCAACTACAGCACCGTGGAGCAAGCGGAGACAAGACAAGGCAGGAAGAAGATCATTTCTCGATCGCTCAGCTTCAAACGGCACTGGGCAACGAGCGCGCGTTGGTTGAGTACACGACAATCGACGACGAAGTGATTGCGTTTGTAGTTACAAATGAACGTGTTGAAGTCGTGCGAGATCTGGGAAAAGAATCTGAAATTGTAGCTGAGATAGAACGATGTCGTTTTCAAATAGACACGCTTCGTTATGGGTCAACACAGGTTCGAAATCACCTGCCCGCTCTGGCGGAACGTACGCGAAGGCACTTACGCTCTCTCTACGATCGACTGCTGCGAACGATCGAACCAAGAATCGGTGAGCGCGAGTTGGTGATCGTGCCACATCGCGCCCTTCACTATCTACCGTTTCAGGCTTTGCACGATGGTGAGAGTTACTTAATTGAGCGAAGAGAGGTTTCCTTCGCACCGAGCGCTGTTGTTTTGCAGCAATGTCTTGATCGGCCAAAACATGATTTTCAGAATGCCCTGTTGTTGGGAGTGGCTGATGAACAAATCCCGGGTGTGCATGAGGAGCTGCGCTCCCTCGATCGTATTTTCCCGCAAGTAAGTCGGTTTTTGGATAAAGCAGCGACTGCTGAAGTATTGCGCAGGAGTTCAACCGGCGTTGACGTGCTACATCTTGCTTGTCACGCCCAGTTTCGTTCTGACAACCCATTATTCTCTTCGCTCAGGCTGGGTGATGGTTGGTTTACCGCGCGTGACGCGTACGGGTTGAAACTAAATTGCGGTCTCGTTACGCTTAGTGCATGTGAAACTGGTATGAATGCTGTCGCACCCGGGGAAGAGCTAATGGGCCTGACGCGAGGGTTCTTGTATGCCGGCTCGCCAACCGTAATGATGAGTCTTTGGACGGTCGATGATGAAGCGACCACCGAGTTGATGGGAACGTTTTATGATGAACTTGCCAGAACGAACTCGCCAGCTGCAGCATTACGCACTGCGCAAGTAAAGTTGCTCAAACAAAGACCGCACCCATTTTTCTGGTCACCGTTCGTTGTGGTTGGACGCTGGTGATGTTGTCCGCGCAGCTTGGATAGCTTAATTCCGTTCTGTGGCTATTCTGAGCATATTCCGAACGAAATCTGCGCATTTCGCGCGTGCGGCTCTGCGGTAGGGAACCGCTAAAAACGATAACCGCAGAGAGCGCAGAGAACCGCAGAGATAACGCAGAGACGAAATTAGACACCAAACGCGAAGATTGGCAAGGAACTCGATTTGGAGTATTTTATTTGTCTCTTCGCGACGATTTTTCCCCCATCAGAACCTAACAAAAAGAGGATTGTGCGATGCGTCGAGTCCTGACGTTAGTAGCGTTGTCGGTTTTAACCGTCTACCTGCTTTGCAACGTGCGGAACAACAATGTCGCAAATGCGACCGAGGGCAGTGAAGAGTTTGTCGCGGGCGAGGTCGTTGTAAAACTTGCCAATGTTGACGATCTGCCCGCGATTGCTGCTCAACACTCACTCGATCCGGTTCCGATCGATCAGTTTGGCTCCAGGCCAATCTTCAGATTGCGGATTACAGATAACGCAGACGTCAATGATCGCGTAGACCAGTTGGCTGATGATTCGCGGGTTGTGTTTGTTGAGCCTAATTTTATTGCCACACCACCCATCGGTGGTGGCAACACATGGAGCGTAGGCAATACCTGGAGCGTCGGGGGCGACTACGGAATGTTCGTCTCGCAATGGGCACCAGAAAAGATTCACTTGCCTCTGGCTCATCAAATCAACCGAGGAACTGGGCCGAACGGCCCGATCAGAGTTGCGGTTCTCGATACGGGCGTCGATACGAACCATGTTGCACTTGCCGGACGTCTGTTGCCAGGATGGGATTTCGTCGATGCTGATGCCGACCCCAGTGAAGTGGGTGATCAGGAGACAGGTCCATATGGACACGGCACCCATGTCGCTGGACTAATCGCGCTGGTGGCGCCCGAAGCCAAAATCATCCCGATTAGGGTGCTCGACAGATACGGAGTGGGAAACATGTGGGTGCTTGCTGAGGCCTTGGCTTTTGCAATCGACCCGGACGGCAATTCGGCCACGGCAGACGGCGCCGACGTGATTAATTTAAGTTTGTCGACTTTCAGAGAGACGAAATTCATCGGTAATCTACTGGCACAGGCGTGTGGTGGCGACGGTGAGGATTTTCCGGTCTCAACAAATCCGCATCTCGTGGTAGTCGCCGCTGCGGGCAATGAAGGTGACGACACTAAACAGTACCCGGCTGCCGAAAACGTGGACGGGCTGATTGCAGTCGCGGCTTCTACGACTAACGACACTCTGGCCTCTTTTTCCAGCAGAGCTTCGTGGATTCACGTAGCGGCGCCTGGCGCAGGTATCATAAGTGCTGTGCCAGGTGGTCAATATGCGACGTGGAGCGGGACGTCGATGGCAGCGCCGATTGTTGCCGGCGAAGTGGCGCTCGTTCGCGCGACCTTTCCCTATCTGTCGAATAAAGACCTCGTTCGCCACGTAGAGCGGATGTCTGTCGAAATCGATGGAGATGTGAAGTTTCGCATTGACGCTGGCATTGCGCTTACAAGCTTGCCCGAAAGTGGCTCGCCCCCGAGTCCAACACCAACACCAACACCAACACCAACACCCACGCCAACGCCAACAAAACCCAAGCGAGGACGCCACTGATCCAAACTCGTCTTCTCTGCGTATCTCTCTGCTCTCTGCGTTAAAATTTTTCTAAACAACCGTTAACGCAGAGCTCGCGAAGATACGCAGAGATACGCAGGGAAGACTTCAAATCCTACAAGGACTATTCTGAGTCAAATTTCCTCACTAGATGTATTTTTCACGACTTCACCCGCACTGTAGGTCTGACGGATAAAACCCGAACTTAGCGAGAAGCTTCCCCCACGTCCCGACGTAATTTCCGATCAGTTTTGCGCGTTTTTATTTAGCGGTGTGAGCGTATTTGGGGGAGGAGTCACGTGATTAAGTCCAACTACACCCGTTATTTGCAAATACCTGTTTCATTTGTGCTGATGTCGTTAGCAATTTTCCTTTTTCAGATTAATGCATTCGCTCAGTCAGCAACTTTCACAAGAACTGATTATCCAAGCCTTGGAAATAATCACATTGTCGTCGATTTGAACGGCGACGGTATTCTCGATCTCTCCGCCACGGGCGCGTTCGGAGTGGGCGTAATGTTAGGCACTGGTGACGGAACATTTCGGCCTCGAGTGAATTTCTCGACAGGCGCGCAATCGCAGGATCTCGCGGCGGGCGATTTCAATAGCGACGGACAAGTGGACCTCGCGGTATCGCTCAACAGTCCTGAGTTCAGCCTTGCTCTGCTTACAGGGAATGGAGACGGGACGTTCAACGCACCGGTCACGTTCGATAACACTGCGGCCCAGGACGATTCACCGGCGATCATCGCCACCGATCTCGATAACGACGGCCGCCTCGACGTGGTGCTGGCCCACATGCTCTCCTGCTTTGTCACGCCCTGCGTCGCGGCGCGCAACATTACGGTGATGCTTGGTTTTGGCGACGGCACATTTCAGACTCCATTTGAGATCGACGTCGGCACGGGAATGTCGCGCATCGCCGTCGGCGACTTCAACAGCGACGGAATCAAAGACCTCGGGATAGCGGGCGATCAATCACAGGTTTATGTCCTTCTCGGCATCGGCAATGGATCGTTTCTGAAACAGCCGACTATCAATCTTCTCACCGCAGGTACGCTCGGCGTGGATGGCACCGACATCGACGTTGCGGATCTTAACGGCGATACGATTCAGGACTTAGTAGTTGCGATAGCACTCAACGGCAGCAGGACGGCCATTCTCTTAGGCAACAACGATGGTACGTTCCAGCCCGCACGAATTATCACCGAGCCAAGGTTGCGTGTGCCTCAGTATCAGGTGATCGCGGATTTCAATCGCGACGGTTCCCTTGACCTGGCGCTTTCGCTTGCAAACGGAACAGAAGGTCTTTTTGAGATCCTGCTCGGGAATGGCGATGGTACGTTCGGTTCGCCCGTGTTGTACGCGGCGCCGCCGCCGTTATCGAGTGTTGGTGGCGGAACGATTGTTACGGGCGACTTCAATCGCGACGGCCGGCCGGATATCGCGCTCCCGATCACTGGAGCGAATCCCGGGCTAGCGGGGTTGGTGAACTCGACTGGATCGGTTTCTGTCCGTCCCTCCTACGGCAGCGTTACAGCCACACCGTCAACGGTAGTTGGGGGAAATTCGACTGAAATAAGAATCAGTTTGGTCAGCGGCGCCGTAGCACCTTCGAATGGTTTTTCATTTTCAGTGTCGAGCAGCAATTCAGACGTGCTTCAGGTGCCCTCAAACGTATTCATGCCTGGTGGAACCTCGAGCGTAAGATTCATTGCGACCACGAGAGCCGTAACCTCAACTCAAAACATCAACATTAGAATTCGAAACAACCAACTAGGACGTCGCAATGTGACGGTCACGGTTACTCCTGCCGCTCCTACTCCAACACCGCTTTCGTTGTCGTCGTTAACGTTGGCGTCGAGTTCAGTGGTGGGCGGGAATTCGGTTCAGGGTACGGTCAGGTTAAGCGCGGCGGCTCCATCGGCTACGGTTGTCAGTCTTGCCAGCAGCAATGCCGCAGCGACTGTTCCCCCGAGTGTGACCGTCGCCGCCGGCGCGTCTTCAGCAAACTTTACGATCAATACAACGACCGTAAGCGCGATTACCGCCGCGACGATCAGCGGTACTCTCAACGGCATATCACGAAGTGCAACGCTGACGATCAATCCGGTCGCCGCGCCGCCATCGCCGAGCACTGACACGGTGAGGATCACGCGGGCCGAATTCGAGAGTGACAAGCGCACATTACGCGTCGAGGCAACAAGCACGAGCAGCAACGCAACTCTACGGGTGTTCGTCACTGCGACTGGGCAACTTCTCGGCACGCTGGCTAATAACGGTGGCGGTCAGTACAGAGCTGAGCTGAGCGTATCGACGAATCCACAGAACATCACTGTGCGAAGTAGCCTCGGAGGAGTTGCTACATCATCCGTCGTGGCGAAGTAGGAAAAGAACTTAAGATCGTAGTGGTTACCGATATTTGAACTCCTTCTCTGTTGCACAGAGAAATTTGCAACTGCATTTGTCCTGAAGTTTTTTGTCACCCCCAAGCCCAGAGACGCGGGACAAATATTCTTTACTCACGAGGTACACGCCTTTAATGGCTATTCGAGTTAGTGGACATTACTCACCGTCTGCTGACAATCGAAAAAAGTAAGCACGGTTAGATCCACGGGCTACTTTCTTCGCAATATCTCTAGCACTTTTACTTAGATCCGTAGAAATGACGGTCGAGTAGGAGTGTGTACGACCAACGATCCAAGGTACGGAGTTTTTTCCCGGCCCCGAAATGAGTGGGGTAGTGTGGGAAATTCTCAAATCACATCAACAGAGCATTCGAGGCCTGGTCCAACCGATTTACCACAGGCCCTAAATAGGAGGAGTTTACCGATGGCGTACATCTCCAAACGGAATAGAAGAAAAGAACAGGAAAAACAAACAGCAGCGAACAATCGTCGCGAGCTGATTGCAGCCGGATTCAAACGACGCGATCTGCTTAAGATGGGACTCCTTACCAGTGCGGGTATGCTGATCCCTAAAAAAGGTTTGAGCGCACGTCCTCTTAACAGCATGGGTGCTTTCGACGACGACGAACCGAATAGCCCCAACACCACCCCGTTTCAGGAACTCATGCCGAGACTACCGGTGCTTGCGCCGGTCGCCTCATTAACTCCGGCGCCGACAATCGCGCCAAACACAGCGGCCGGTGAAGCGCGAACTGTTGCGCACCAGGCATTTGCGCAATTCCCACCGCAGCGGTTCTATGAAATGTCGGAGCAGGCCGGAACAGTGCTTATGGCTCCGGCTGGCGAGCTTCCGCCTCAAACAATCTGGGGCTTTAACGGCATTACACCTGGTCCACTAATCGTCGAGCGATACGGAAATTTGGGCAGCCCCGGCAATGGTTCCATATTGCTGCGCTTGCGCAACAACCTGCCAGCAGATAACGGAGGTTTCGGCCTACCATCAGTTACAGAACACCTGCACAACGGTCACACACCACTGGAGAGCGATGGATTTCCCTGTTTCTTTATGGAACGAGGACAGTTCTACGATCATCACTACCCCAACGTGTATGCAGGCATAAACTCAACACATCCCGGCACCGGCGATATCAAAGAAGCGATGCACACCTTGTGGTATCACGATCATCGCATCGACCACACGGCGGAGAATACGTACAAGGGTCTCGCAGGCGCCTACATTCTCTTCAACGAATTCGACACTGGTAACGAAAACACGGGCTTTAGATTGCCGAGTTTCGGCGATGGACAAAATCCACTCACCAGTTTCGATATCTACATGGTCATCAACGATAAGGTCTTCGATAACCAGACTGGGCTGCTCAAATTCGATCTGTTCAATACAGATGGAATTCTCGGCGACAAGTTCCTTGTCAACGGCAAGATCCAGCCTGTGTTGCACGTAAGTCCTCGTCGTTATCGTTTCCGCTGGTTAAACACGGGACCTTCACGTTTCTACCAGATGTTCGTACTCGGCCCGAACAATTCAACTAAGTCGTTCTGGCAGATTTCGACAGACGGAAATCTGTTGGAAAGGCCTGTTCAGGTAAACAGCTCGCGTTTCTCCGTAGCCGAGCGCGTCGATGTGATCGTTGATTTCACCAACGACGCCGGAAAGACATTCTTCCTCGAGAACCGCCTGGAGCAGGAAGACGGACGCGGTCCGACGGGAGACGTCCTCGGTGCCGGACAGGGAGACAAGATACTAAAGATCATCGTCGATGGTCCGGTTGTCGCCGACAACAGCGTCAACCCGGCAACTATTCCGCCGGGTACCTATTTCTACGGGTTCCCAAACACAACCGATCCGGTACGAATCACTCGCACCTTCCGGTTCGAGCGAGGCAATGGTCAGTGGCAGATCAACGGTCAACTTGTCGGTGGTTGCAACGCAGCGCCCCGTTTCGCAATCAAGCGTAACACCATCGAGAAGTGGGTCTTCCAGAACAACTCGGGCGGATGGCAACACCCGATTCACATGCATTTTGAGGAGTTCCAGACCCTCTCGATCAACGGTAATGCGCCGTCAGGGACCGGATTGATTACGAGGGGCAGGAAAGACGTTTTCAGGTTGGAGCACAACATGGAGGCGAAGGTTTATCTTCGTATTCGCGATTTCGTCGGGAGGTTCCCGCTGCACTGTCACAACGTGGTCCATGAAGACCACGCCATGATGCTGTTGGGAATTATAAACGACGTTGGCGACAACAAGACGCAGCCTTAGCGCCGTTGTGTGGTCTTCCCGCGCAACGGGTTGCGTGCGCTGGGAAAACCTGGACTCAGTAACCTGAAGAAAGGAATTCTTATGACGGACTTGAAACGCAGAAATTTGATAGCGACTCTCGGGTCGGCGCCGTTTGCTGTGCCGCTGCTGGCTCAAGCGCAAGCGCTTGATTCAAACCCGAAGTTCAAACAAATATCTTCGCGCGAAAGGATCAGGCAGCGATACTTTCCGAATCTTGTGCTGACTGCTCACGACGGGCGCGAGTTGAAGTTCTATGATGACCTCGTCAAAGACAAGATCGTGATCTTCAACATGTTCTATGCTAAGTGTGAAGGTATTTGCTCACCAATCACCAGAAACCTGGTGCGACTACAAAACATACTCGGCGATCGCGTCGGCAAAGACATCTTCATGTATTCGTTTACGCTGAAGCCTAAGGAAGACACGGTCGCGGCGATGAAGCATTATGCTCACATGCATAAAGTGAAGCCGGGCTGGCTCTTCCTGACCGGATCCGTAGACGACATGGAAACCGTGCGACGCAAACTCGGCTATGTGGATCCCGACCCCGAAGTTGATAAGGACAAATCGAATCACATCGGGGTAATCAAATATGGCAACGAACCATTGGAACGATGGGGCGGCTGCCCCGGAATGCAATCGCCCGAATGGATTGCTGAAACGCTAAGCTGGGTTGATTGGCCAAAGGACTCGGCGAAAACGAAAGTGACCTCGGCTAAGGCGAAAGCGAATGGAGGTGGCAAATGAACTTTCTTAAATGGAGAGTTTTCAACATGGTGTTGTTACTTGCTATTGCGGCTACAATGCCAGGTGTAATCAATGCGCAGACTGCCATGAGCGAAATCCCTCTCAGCAGCGGAGGTGGTGGTGGCGGTGGAACTCAAGGTTTTGCGGGTGGATTCGTCGAAGGTGATCTGGGTGGTGGTGACGTGGCGGCTGCCAGTACCGCTGGTCCAGAAGCAGTAGCTTTCGACGGCACCTATGTGTGGGTAGCTACACAATTCAACAACGCGATAACCCGAATTCGAGTTAGCGATGGTGCACTCGCCGGAACGTTTACGGTTGGTAACCGGCCGGTTGCATTGCTCCATGCCGGGGGATCGCTCTATGTAGCGAATTTGTTGAGTAACACCGTGACGAAAGTGAATCCCTCCACTGGAGCTATTGCCGGCACTTTCAACGTTGGCGATGGTCCAGGTGGGCTTGCGTTCGATGGCAAAGACATCTGGGTCGCCAATCGTCACAGCAACACCGTGACGAAACTAAACACGAACGGTAAAACTCTTGGTACTTTCTCAGTTGGAAAGCGTCCGATAGGTTTGGCGTTCGCGGCAAATAGCATTTGGGTGACCAATAACAAGAGCAACACGGTTACACGTTTGAACACGACTGGAGCAGTGTTGGGTACGTATCCTGTTGGCGACGGTCCCTTCGGAATCGCTGCTGAGGGCGAAAACCTCTGGGTAACAAACTATTTCGGCAAAAGCTTAACAAAGCTCAGCGCCAGTGATGGATTCAATCTCGGTGAATTCAAAGTTGGTGATGGAGCTTCGGGAATAGCTTTTGACGGAGTCAGTCTCTGGGTCGTCAACAATGGTGACAGCACTGTGGTGAAAGTTAATCCAGGCAGTGGCAGCGTTGTAGCAACCTATGCAACCGGCAAAGGTCCATTTTCAATAGCAATCGGTGGATCGAAGATTTGGGTGCCGAACTTCGGAAGCAATTCCGTTTCGACGACGGCAGCCAATTAATTTTGGTTAGGGTTTTTCCCGCAAAAGGCGCAAAGATTTAAGACGGCACCTGTTCTGTCTTTGTCTTTGCGCCGCTTGCACATCTATCGATCTACGTCCAAAACGCTCAAATTCGAAGGCCAACATTACCGGCCATGCAAGATATCTTTCAATTTATTCCCTCCGGAAGATATACTATCGACTTCATCTTGGGCGCCCATAAGAGCAACCCCGCGGAGTTACCTCGCCGTTTCGAAGCTGCGGTTCCGCGCTCAATTCCAACGACTCCCACTTCGACAGGTGGCGCCGGACTTGGCCATGTGGTGAGGTCTGTACATGATCAGAAGCTTTGATACCAAAGTCGTACTCTTTTTTATTCTACTCACTGTGTTGATGACGATCGGGGTGATCGTCTTTTGGGAAGAAGTACTGCGCCCTCCTTTCTTTGCCTGGGTCGAGACACGGTATCCCGGCGCCGGCTACGCCCAACTGCGTTGGGACATTCAACAGCGCGTCGAACACTTTTTCATTTCCGTCGCGGTCGATGCATTGGTGGTAACGCTGCTGCTCCGCCTGGTGCACCGGCAACAACGTCAATTACGAGAAAGTGAGGAGCGTTATCGGGCCCTCTTTGAACAGGCAAAGGATGGCATCGGCCTGGTCCGCCTGGCTGACCACCGCCTTGTTGAAGCGAATGATAAAGTTTGCGACATCCTCGGACTTCGGCTACAGGATTGTATCGGCCGAGATATCCGCGAGCTTTTTCATACTTCTAATTTAAACGCCACCCGCGAGCTCATGTCGACTTCCAATGGTCACTTTTCGGGCGAAAGCGAGTTGACTATCCAGACTGCAGAGGGAAAATCACTCCCTGTTTCAATTTCCTTTACGCCCTTATCAACCGATGGTGAGAAGGTGATGATCCTGGTCCTCCGTGACCTCTCATTGAGTAAGCAACTCGAAGCCGAACGCGAAGAAATGCAAAGGCAGCTATACGAGTCGTCGAAGTTGGCGTCCATTGGTGAGCTTTCTGCCGGCGTAGCGCATGAGATCAATAACCCGCTTAATGGCGTCATCAACTTCGCCCAGTTACTCAAGGACGAAGACAGGCCGCGTTCTGAGTTCGAGCTGCAAATGATTGACGGCATTATCGACGAGGGTGGACGCATCGCCAGAATCGTACGAGGACTCCTCGCTTTTGCTCGTGCCGAAACACACGAACTCGAACAGGTGCACTGCGCCGATTCTATAGAAACGTCTATCGCGCTTTTCGGGCGTCAATTTGAAAAGGACGGCATTCGTTTAGAAATTGACCTTGAGCCTAATCTGCCGTTGGTGCAGGCCGAAGGTTCACGCCTCAGACAGGTCATGGTTAACATGATCAGTAATGCGCACCACGCCTTAAACGCGAAGACCTTCGATCCGCACGAACCGAAAGTGTTCAAAATCACCGCGCGCCGAGCGGGCAAGAGCGGCGAGATCGTGCGTGTCGAGTTTTACGACAACGGCGTCGGGATCAAACGAGAAGACCTGAGCAAAGTATTCGACCCGTTCTTCACCACCCGCAGGGAAGCGGGAGGTACGGGATTAGGCCTGAGTGTCAGCTTCGGCATCATCCGCGACTTCGGCGGAACGATCAGTGTCGAAAGCGAAGTGGGAAAATTCACGAAATTCATCATTGAACTCTCCGCGATCAAAGCGGAAGAGGTCGAATATGTTTAAGCAGCTTTCCACGGAAAGTGCCCGAGTCGCGTCTGAGAAATCGTTTCGTGCAGAGGCGCAAAAAACCCCTATTGGACCTGAAAAGTATGCCTAATGTGCTACTGGTTGACGACGAGCCCAGCCTTCGCCTAACGATGGGGGAGTTCCTGAAGCGCGCCGATTACACTGTATTGCCCGCAGCGGATTATGAAAGCGCTGCGCAACACGAAGCTAACGACGTAGACGTCGCGGTGGTTGATATCAACTTACCCGGGAAGAGCGGTGTCGAGCTTTTAAAGAAATTATGCAGTGCCGAGATATACGTTCCCGTCATAATAATTACGGGCGAACCGAATCTTTCTCTAATACCGGAGATCGTTCGCGCCGGCGCATATGATTTCATCGCAAAACCAATCATTAAGGACGTGCTGCTCAATGCGGTTGCGCGGGCGGCGGAGAAGAAGCGGCTTACGGATGAAAAGCGCAGGCTCGAGGAGGAGATAAAACGACATGCTGAAGAGCTCGAGGCGCGCGTTGCTGAACGCACAGCCGAACTCATCGAGACTCACAAACGGCTGGTCCAACAGGAACGGATCGCTGCTCTGGGACGCGCGGCGGCCCAGGTGGCTCATGAGGTGAAAAACCCCCTCGCCGGGTTGCTGCTTTACTCGCTCCATCTAAAAAGCAAGATTGGAGACTCTTCGACAAGCGAAGCTGTGCTCGTAGATAAAATCGTTGACACCATCAATCATCTGACTGGCAGGGTTGAACAGATCCTGGGTTTTGCCCGTCCGCTCAATCTCACCCGAAGTTCCGGCAACCTCAATTGGATTGTTAACCACGTGCTGGAGCTACTTCAGCCGCAGATAACAGCGAACAAAATTGACGTGCGTCTCTCATTGAGCGAAGAGGCCGTCTCCGGAATGATGGACGAATCCTCCATGCGCGGGGCTTTGATAAATCTGGTACTCAATGCCGTTGAGGCAATGCCAAACGGCGGCAGGTTGAGCATCACCACTGAACGGCGCGAAGATACGCTACGTCTGGAAATCGTTGACACCGGTCGAGGCATCAGCGAAGAAGAGGCAAACAACATCTTCGAGCCTTTCTATACAACCAAGCAGCAGGGACTCGGCCTCGGTATGCCTTACGCGAAAAAAATCATCGAGCAGCACGGCGGCACCATATCTTTTGCCAGTCGACCTGAGGAAGGTACAACGATTTGCGTCGCGCTGCCGGCAGAGCAGAAGGATGTTAACGATGCCTCCTAGCAGAATCCTTCTGGTAGACGATGAGCCGAGCGTTATCGACGCGCTGCAATTGATCTTAGTCGACCTTGGTCATCGTGTTGTGTCGGCGAAAACCGTGGGCGAGGCGACCGCGTTGCTCAAGAGTTCACACTATGATCTCGTCTTCACTGACTTACGTCTTCCTGACGCGAGCGGGATCGACTTGCTGGACCATATCAAGAGCGACGTTCCCGATACTCAGGTGATCGTGATGACTGCACACGGTTCGCTGGATATCACTATCGAAGCCATCAAGCACGGCGCGTTCTACTACATCGAAAAACCTTTCACTCCGAATCAGGTGACGATGCTGGTTGAACGCGCCTTGCAATTCGAAGCCATCAAGCGTGAGAACCGCAGCCTGAAGAGCGCGCTGATGGGTGATGGGGATGACTTCGGAATCATCGGTCGTCATCCGAAGATGCGGCAAATCCACGCCATCATCCGTACTGCTGCGCCGTCAGACGCATCGGTGCTAATCGAAGGTGAATCGGGAACAGGGAAGGAATTAATTGCGTCGGCCTTTCACTTCCAGAGCCCGCGGGCTGAAAGTCCTCTGACTCGCATTAACTGCGCGGCCATCCCGCAGGAGCTCATCGAATCCGAGTTGTTTGGCTATCGAAAGGGCGCATTCACGGGAGCCGATCGTGACAAACGCGGCTTAGTCGAAGCTACCGCCGGTGGCACATTGCTCCTGGACGAGATCGCCGAGATGCCCATGCACCTCCAAACCAAACTGCTGCGCGTGCTCCAGGAACGAAAACTCCGCCGGCTCGGCGACGAGCTCGAAATCAGCGTCGATTTCCGTCTTGTGTCGTCGACCAATCGCGACACCGCGCAAATGATTCAAGAGGGAACGCTTCGCAAGGATCTCTACTTTCGCATCAGCACGATAAAGGTCAAAGCACCGCCATTACGTGAACGGCTCGAGGACGTACCCTTGCTCGCAGAACGCTTTCTCCAGCACTACTCGGAAAAGTACAAGAAACGAATTCGCGAAATCTGCACGTCGGCTTTTGCTTTGCTGATGCGTTATGACTGGCCTGGCAATGTACGAGAGCTTGAGAGTGTTATCGAGCACGCCGTGCTCTTCGCGAGCGAAGATAAGTTGACACCCGAGTCTCTACCGGAACAACTTCACACTACCCACGCGGGGGAGTACCGTTGCGTCATCCCGCCCTATATGAGTATGGATGAGATCGAACGCGAAGCAATCGCGCAGACGCTCGAACGAACCGGCGGCAACGTTAAAAAGACCGCGGAGATCCTCAACTACCACCGGCCGCGGCTATACCGAAAGATGAAGATTTTTGGATTGCGCGACGGTGGCGATGACGAGAACCAAAATGGAACCCACCAAAACCTCACCCATGCCTGAGAACCCACATCAATACGACCTCTGTTTTGGTTAGAGTCTTACTTCATCTCTGCCTTATCTCTGGGTTCTCTGCGCCCTCGGCGTTATTTGTTTTTAGCGGTTCTTTTACCGCCGAGGCGCAGAGGTGCGCAGAGGTGCGCAGAGACTATTTGCGCTTTTGCACGAGAGATCCCTCAAGTAGCGCCACTTTTCGACGAAAGCCGGTTCATCATATTTTCTTTTATCGCGGGCATAACGATTGCGAGCAGCCATTCGTGTGTGATCGAAGCGATGAACACAAAAGCGAAGTCCTCATCATTGAGGATGAGCGGAGCATTGCCGATGCCCTCAAGATCATTCTTGAGGACAACGGTTATCGTGTGTCCATAGCTACCACCGGACGGGATGGAATCGATGAGGCGCTTCGAGGCAAGTTCTGTTTGACGATTACTGACGTGGGTCTCTCAGACATCTCTGGTTTCGATGTAGTTAGAGCCATCTTCCCGCAAAAGTTGCAGATGCATTTTATTATCATCACCTCAAACGACTCGCAGCACCTGATGGCCGAAGCGCGAAGGTGCGGCGCTGCGGGCGTTCTATTAAAGCCTTTTCTCCCTTCTGAAATTCTTGAATTAATCGGGACCACACTTGCGAATCCGCGGCGGAGCGGCGACGAAGAGTTCCTTCCTTAAACTTACTGACAATCGGCTGCTCGTTGTCTCGATGTGTTCCGTGGTGGAACACGCGATCCTAGCGGGGACACAGGTTGGAACACCATATCATCTCTCCAAATAAGTGTGGAAATATGCACCACTTTGGATTTAGCGCCTTAGCCTCGTGTTCCTCTCCTCATCGTCTTCACAGGCACGAGGTTTGCTCCGTTTGGCATCGTTCTGATCAACATTTACGTTTCTCGCGCGCACTAAACATTTCTTTTGGAAATTAAAGAGCCACTTGAGAAACGCTCACGCACTGCGGTTCGCTGACAGTGCAACCCTTCAGATGAACTTCCAGATGAAGCCACGTCACCAGGTTCTGGTTGGTCGCGCGGCGCGAGTGCAAAAAATCCGTTGACGGCACTCGTCAAAAAAACCTCGAAACCCAAATTGTCCTGATTCTTCGGAGTCCTCTGGCTTTTGTGACAGTGGGCCTCGCCCGGATTCCATTGTTTGAAGTTCTATGCCTGCCAGGCTGGGACTTCACCGATTCAATGAGGTTACTAGTATGAATATCAAAAAAATCTGGCGGGAGTGGCACTCGCTCTTCTCGTCCTGCTGCGCAGCCGTTACTGTGCTCGTCACTGTAATCGGCGCGCACGCTCAAACGTCACCACCAGTTAACTGCGATAGGACGGTTAAGGCTGAGGTGGTCGCGCTGGATCAGGTTCTTGTATATAACCGTCTCGGCACGATCAACCCAGCGGGTATGATCTACGCACTGAAGAGCGATGTCGTTGCGATCGATTCGTCTAAGGGATTGGTTGCAGGCAACGTTCAACTCCGTCCTGGCAAACGCCCGCGTCCGATCGCATTGCGAATGAACGTCGGCGATTGTCTGGTAATCAACTTTACCAACCTGCTCGCACCGGATCTGGCAGACGTGAATTCGTTTGCCGTCAACAATGCTCCCGCCACGCGCACGGCTTCCGCGCATGTGATGGGTCTGCAACTCGTAGGCTCGATTCTCTCCGACGGCTCGAACGTCGGTCAGAACCAGAGCAGCCTGGTCGCGCCAGGCGCATCGGCCAGTTACACCTACTTCGCACAGCGCGAGGGAAACCACCTGGTCTATTCAACCGCTGCTACAACGGGCGGTGAAGGCGATGGTGGCTCGCTCGCGATGGGTCTGTTCGGTTCAGTCAACGTCGAAGCGAAAACCGCTGAGTGGTATCGCTCGCAGGTGACTGCCGAAGAGATGGAACTGGCTACGGCGAAAAACGCAGACGGTACGCCTAAAAAGACGTCAGCCGGACATCCAGTCCTCAACTATGACGCCGTTTTTCCCGAGGGACATGAACGCGCCGGTCAACCAATCCTGAAGATGCTCGATGGTAACAACAACATCGTGCACACGGATCTCAATGCTCTTATCACGGGCCCCAACAAGGGTCGCTTCCCGGCGGGCACCTACCGCCCGAACCCCGTGGAGCCTGATCGCGAGCAGCCGTTCCGCGAGTTCACGGTCGTCTATCACGACGAGATCAAAGCCATCCAGGCTTTTCCGCAGTTTCGAGATCCCGTTCTTTCACACACGCTCTACAGCGTCAAAGACGGCTTCGCCATTAACTACGGCACGGGCGGTATCGGTGCAGAAATTCTTGCCAACCGTCTCGGCGTGGGCCCGATGGCCAACTGCACTGAGTGTAAGTACGAAGACTTCTTCCTGTCAGCATGGGCTATCGGCGACCCGGCTCAGATCGTCGATGTTCCAGCCAACGCAACTGACGGCAGCGGGAACTTGATCACAGGCGCGAAAGCGACCAAGGTCCTGTTCCCTGACGATCCGTCTAACGTTCACCACAGCTACATCAATGACCACGTGAAGATGCGTGTGGTCCATGCCGGTCCAAAAGAACACCACATCCACCACTTGCATGCGCACCAGTGGTTGAACACGCCTGACAGCGACAACTCCAGCTACCTCGATAGCCAGCACGTAGGACCAGGCTTCTCCTTTACGACAGAGATCGCGCACGGCGGCACCGGCAACCGGAACAAGACGCCGGGCGACTCGATCTTTCACTGCCACTTCTACCCGCACTTCGCGCAAGGCATGTGGGAATTGTGGCGCGCACACGATGTCTTCGAAGAGGGCACGGAACTCGACGGTGATGGCCGTCCCGTGACTGGCGCGCGAGCCTTACCTGACGGCGAGATCATGGCGGGAACTCCGATCCCGGGGCTCGTGCCGCTTCCAACTCTCGCCATGCCTGCGATGCCAACCGCGCAATTTAAAGGCTTTCCGTTCTACATTCCGGGCGTAGCCGGACACCGTCCGCCGCACCCGCCGCTTGACACCATCGACGATGGTGGTTTGCCACGTCACGTCATTGTCGGTGGCGAGGCTGAAAGCGTCGAGACTCGTCTCGACTTCAACAAGGAAATTCTCGTAGCCGACGCGAAGGCGCTTCCCGAAAATGGAACACCGGACGAAATCGCCGCGATGAACTTCCACGCGCAGGACCAGGTCGCAAGCTTCCGTCCCGACGGAACTGTTGCCAGCTTTACTCTGAACGGTCTTCCGCCACAGGCAGGAGCGCCGTACGCGGATCCATGTCGCGACGATGCCGGCAATGCTGCCGGTCGCGCACGTCTCTACAAAGCTGCTGCGATTCAGCTCGATCTCAAACTGAACAAAGCAGGCTGGCACTTCCCGCAATCGCGCATCCTGACGTTGTGGGATGACGTCGCCCCGACTTTGGCGGGCACGCGTCCGCCGGAGCCGTTCTTCTTCCGCGCAAATACTAACGACTGTATAACGTTCCAACACACAAACCTGACACCGCACATCTACGAGCTCGACGACTTCCAGGTGCGCACGCCGACCGACATCATGGGTCAGCACATCCACCTCGTGAAGTTTGACGTGACCTCTTCGGACGGCGCGGGTAACGGTTTCAACTATGAAGATGGCACCTTCGCTCCTGGCGAAGTGCTCGAGCGTATTGAAGCCATCAACGCCGGCGGCGGCTTGCAGGCCTTCAACAGCACGACGAGGACCCAGCTCGAAGCCGAGGAGCATCCCTTCTTCGGCACTCTCGGTGCACAGACGACCGTGCAGCGTTGGTTTGCCGATCCGACTTTGAATCTGGCGGGCAAAGATCGCACGCTGGGTACAGTCTTCTCGCACGATCACTTTGGACCTTCAACGCACCAGCAGGCCGGTCTCTACTCCGGTCTCGTAACGGAGCCTGAAAATTCAATCTGGAAACACAACGAAACTGGGCAGATACTCGGCAACCGCTTCGACGGTGGTCCAACGACCTGGCAGGCGGTGATTCAAACTCAGAACACAGCGGACAGCTACCGCGAATTCATGTTTGAGTTTGCTGACTACACCCTCGCTTACAAAGCCGGTGGCGGCGTAGACGGCGCGGGTAATCCGATTCCTGATCCGGCCAACGTTATCAACCCGCCGGTGAGGGACGAGGAAGATCTGCCGATTAACATCAAGAAGGCTGAGCAATGCCCAGGCGGCGTGCCGCTTCCGTGTCCTGAAGCAGTTTCGGCTGCTGACCCCGGCACAATAACGGTTAACTACCGCAATGAGCCTGTCGCATTACGCGTGCAGGATCCCTCCAACAACAAGCAGGCCGCGGGCGACGCGGGCGATCTCTCGAACGTCTATCGTTCGGATATCACTCGTGCGAACGGCGACCTCAACCAGCAGCCCGGTTTCTATCCGGCGCTGACAGGCGGTCTCCAGCCGGGCGATCCTTTCACCCCGCTGATGCGCGCCTATGAAGCTGACAAGGTGCAGGTTCGCATCCTCGTCGGTGCTCATGAGGAAAGTCACAACTTCAGCATCCACGGTCAGAAGTGGCTCTATGAACGCTCCGATCCGAATTCGGGTTACCGCAATTCGCAGTCGATGGGTATCTCAGAGCACTTCGAGTTTGAGCTGCCAGGTATCGCGGCGATCAAGGGCAGCGTCCCGTTTGTCGATTACCTGTATCAACCGGGTAGCTCCGTGGATAACCAATGGAACGGTACTTGGGGTCTTCTACGCGCCTACCGTGGCGCCGCCGGCCTTCAGCCCGATCTACAACTGCTTCCAAACAATCCCACCGGCATGGCGAAAGCTGCCGACAATAAGAAGGACTTCAACGGCACCTGCCCGACGTCGGCGCCGAGCCGTAAGTTCAGCGTGACGGCCGTGGCTGCGCAGAATGCGCTGCCCGGAGGAACGCTCGTTTACAACAACCGCACGAACAACGGCGGCAAACTGCATGACCCAACGGCGATTCTCTACGTTCGCACGAACGACATCGATGCCGGAACCGGCAAGCTCAAGGCTAATGTGCCGATCGAGCCGCTCGTGCTAAGAGCCAACGCCGGCGACTGCATAGAGGTGACGTTGTTCAATAAGCTACCTGTTGACGTTCCCGATCTTCCCGGCTGGAACACGGTGCCGATGATCGTCGAAGGGTTCAACGCAAATCAGGTGAAGCCCTCCAACCAGGTTGGTCTCCACCCGCAACTCGTGGCTTTTGACGTAGTGTCGAGTGACGGCGCCAACGTTGGCTTCAACGTGTCGGCTAATCCGGAGACCGGTAGTCCGGACGGGCGTCAAACCGCTAAGCCCGGCGAATCGGTGAAGTACAAATGGTACGCCGGTGACATTCGCATGAACGGATCGACTAAGGTTGCCACGCCGATCGAGTTTGGCGCGACTAACCTGATCTCGTCCGATCCGATCAAGCACTCGAACAAGGGCGCTATCGGATCGCTTATCATCGAGCCGCAAGGCGCGACCTGGATTGAAGACGCGAACTCGCGTGCGCAGGCCACCGTCAGCAAGACCGACGGCACCTCGTTCCGCGAATTCGTCCTGCAGTTCCAGACCGACGTTAACCTGCGTCGCGGTGATCTAACCGGCGATGCGGCAGCAGTGCCCAACGTAGCGAGAGAAGAGGATCCGGAAGACTCCGGTCAGAAGGCCCTCAACTATCGCGCTGAACCATTGTGGAAGCGGATGAACTATGCGCCCGACCTGCCGCTCGAGGAGACTCGTAAGGTCGACTACACCAACTCGCTCTCTAACGCGCAGGTTGGTGGGGATCCTGTGACTCCTATCTTTACGGCTAAGGCCGGAACCGCTGTCAGGTTCCGCGTGCTCAGCGCGAATGGTCACGCACGCAACAATGTGTTCCAGGTTCACGGACACATCTGGCAGCAGGAGCCATACATCAACAACTCGACCCAGATCGGCAACAATCCGCTCTCCGAGTGGAAAGGCGCCCAGCAGGGTCACGGCGCGTCCAATCACATGGACGTTGTTCCCGAGAACGGCGCCGGAGGCGCGCGCCGCATAACCGGTGATTACCTCTACCGTACGCAGGCGTCCTTCCAGTTCGACAATGGACTGTGGGGAATCTTCCGCGTCACGCAGTGATCGCGGTTTAACACTAACCACGGATGACACAGATCCAATCTGTGTCATCCGTGTTTACTTTTGTTCCGCCATGGAACACGCTTTTGAGGGAAGTTAAAGTTATCTCGCGCTCTGCGCAAGGCACGATGCTTGCTCAATGAATAGCGTCTAATCACATCTCGATACACAAGGGAAGATGAAATCAATGATGAAGAAAATCTCATTCGCCGCTATCACGTTCGCTCTCGCCATGCTCGTTGCCGCCCCTGTGGCGCTTGCTACAACGGTAAGCGAAGTTCAATCAATGATCACGCAGCTCAAAGGTAAAGTTGCAATAATCGTAATCAACGGCAAGAATGCCGAATCTAAAGACCGACCCGGCCTGCAAGGCCAACTCGACGGCGTTGCGCTGACATTGGACCAAGGAAAGTTCTGCGACTCAGTCAAGAAAGTCAAAGACTTTCAGAAAAAGGTCAGCGATATGATCTCCGCCGATAACAAAATCAATCAGGATCCGGCTGTCGGCGTTACCGCGCAGGAGCTTCTAGCTGATGGCGACGCGATCATCGGAGGTCTCAACGAACTCTCTGTGCAGAGCAAGGGTTCACCCTGCGGCTACTAGACCTTCTGAGAATGCTCGATGCGTTTCGCACGCATCGAGCATTTCATCTTACTCAACCTTACAACACTCACCTTCGCGGCGTCAGGCTTCGTTCTGAGTGCTAGTCTCCCGCTGCGTCTGTTGCGCGACGGGCCCACAGGAGGTGTCTTCAGATGATGAAAATTTCCAGCTCGTTGGAAGAGTCAACAAAGATGAAAACGATACTTGAAACTATTTCGCCCACCGTGAAACAGACGTTTCAGACCACCGACCTGACATTAACCAGCTTCCTGCGCTGCCGGGGCTTCCAGATCGAGAACATAAAGCAGAATAACGGACGAACACTCTTCATTTTTCACGAGTCGCCGGAATTGCGATGTGCGATTCTCGACTTCGCGAATGACGCAACCGTTGCCGTTCGCTCGTTTTGCGGCACCATGCGCGACCTGAAGGCTATCACGCGCGTGTTGATACTTTTCTTTGCGGCAGCGGCGAGTGCAGGCCCTGCGTTGGCCCAGAAAAAAACCGTGCCCCAAAAGATCGAGCGAGGCGGTGTCGAGATTGAGTTCACCATCGAGCCGATCGAAGAGGCAGGCAAAGCCGCCGAGGTGATGGAAGCCAAAGAGGCTAACGTCCGTTTCACGATCAAAGACAAAGCGACCGGGACGCCGCTATCAGGAGTCAAACCATCGGTATGGCTGACACAGCGAGGAGAGAAAGAAACTGACGAGAAGTTGTGTCGCGAGAAAGTTCAGTCGTTTCTCCAGGGCAGTCTTCGCTCACGCCCCGATGTCGATCTCAATACGTACTACCTACTCGCGCTGAACCAGGAAGCAAATATCTCCGTCATCGATCCGCTACTCGGTTTCGGCACGAGCAAGCTCTTGACACTCGTGATGCTCAAGGGCCCGGGTGAAGACTGGGCGCAGAAACCCAGCGACGACAAACTTTTCGTCAGCATGCCGCAGGTCAATCAGGTTTCTGTTGTTGACACGGGCACGTGGAAAATCCTTGCGAACATCGACACTGGGTTGAAGCCAACGCGTGTTCGCCTGCAACCTGACGAACGTTATCTTTGGGTGGGTAACGACGGCGACGAGCAGAGTGGCGTTACTGTGATTGACACAACGACTCTCAAGGTGGTCGCACGCATCGCAACCGGAAAAGGTCATCACGAAGTCGACTTCAGTAGCGACAACCGGTTCGCGTTCGTCACCAACCAGGTTGACGGCACACTCTCAGTGATCGACATTCAAAAACTCAAGAAGATTAAAGATGTCAAGACGGGTTCTGCGGCTAATTCTCTGACGTTCTCGGCGCTCGGCAACGCACTCTATGTTGTGAACTCCGTGGACGGAATTATCACCGTGGTCGATACGCGAAGCCACAAGGTCGCTACCCGTATTCAAACAAAGCCGGGCATTAAGAGCGTGCGCTTCACGCCAGGCGGTCGCTGGGGCTTTGTTCCGAATCCGACCGAGAATGTTGTGTACGTCTTCGACGGTTCGACAAATCGCCTTGCTCATACGATCAGCATTGAAAACGGTCCTGATCAAGTCGTTTTCACGGATACGTTTGCTCATATTCGCTCAAACGGCTCAACCGAGGTCAGCATGGTCCGTCTGGTCACATTGGAGGGCGAGCCCGACATCGCGAAGTTCCCCGGTGGTCAGAACGCTCCCGCGGACGCTGGGATCGAGGCCAGCGCCGACGTCATTGTGCCTGCGCCGGAAGGCGGTTCAGTACTGGTTGCAAATCCGGCTGATCGCGTCATCTATTACTACTCCGAAGGCATGGCTGCGCCGATGGGTAGTTTTCAGAACTACCGTCGCAAGCCTCGCGGGTTGATGGTCGTGGACCGTTCGCTGCGCGAGATCACTACCGGCGTTTACGTTGCCACGACGAGATTGCCAAAGAGTGGCATCTACGACGTTGCGTTCCTGCTCGACTCGCCTCGAATCACACACTGCTTCAATGCCGAAGCGAAGCCGAACCCGGATGTCCGCAGAGAAAAACCAATCGCAGTTCGAATCGAATATTTAAATAAAGGCACCCAATTGCGCATCGGTGAAAACTACAAACTTCGCTTCAAGCTTTACGACACTTCAACGTCCAAAGCGAAGAGTGATTTGAAGGACGTGCGTGTGCTGACGTTTCTCGCGTCAGCGACCTGGCAGAAACGCGACTTCGCCCGCTCGGTCGGCGATGGCGTTTATGAACTCGATATAAAAGTTCCGCAAACCGGTTTGTACTTTGTCTTCGTCGAGAGCAAGTCTCAGGGCGTAACTTTCAGAGAACTGCCTCACCTGACTCTGCAAACCGCTGAGGCCACCGCGACCAACTCGTCTGGAGCACAGAAGAAGCAGTAGCCGAGGGCGCTGACGATGAAAAGAGAAAACATGAAACACCTACACCCGA
>Ga0209818_1000078_pt1 | contig 24670 bp, 24 predicted proteins | sample NCAS200_FD_187517 | JGI IMG/M metagenome (GOLD analysis project Ga0209818, IMG submission 187517) | Agricultural soil microbial communities from Utah to study Nitrogen management - NC AS200 (SPAdes) (version 2) | ecosystem: Environmental > Terrestrial > Soil > Agricultural land | place: USA... | reverse complement strand
TCGTAAAGCAGAAACAGAAGAAACGCGCCAACGTCGTCAAGGTTGAAACCGAGGACACGGATCATAAAGTGATCGACCTGGTCCAGATATTAAAGAAAAGCCTTGCGGGGAAGGGAAAATGAGAACTGAGCTTAGTACTTTGTGCTTTGTACTTTGTTCGCTAGCTGACGGTTAAGTTGGCCAAGTGTCTTTCACTAGCGAACAAAGTACAAAGCACAAAGTACAAAGTACCAAAGCCCCAAGCCCAAGCACTAAATACTAAGCTCAAACAATCAACGTTTCTCCTCGATATCCACGGCTATGCTCCGCCACTTCCCCTGTTTGAACCTGACCACGCTGAGCACGCAACGCGTTGCATGACCGGCAAGTATCGCAGCCCAGATGTCGATCGGGTCAAGGGTACTCGTTTGCTGGATCACGAAACATAAACCGAGCGGCACGACGATTTGCGAGATGATCGAAATATAGAGCGGACTCTTAGTGTCGCCCGTTCCCTGCAGTCCGCCGGTGAAGGTCAGGGCTACGGAGACTAATAGTCCCGAAAAACTCAACACTCTCAGAAGTTGCACGCCGATCTCGACGACCGCCGGATCGTCCATGCCGAAGATCGCCAACAACTGTCGCGGCAAGAACAGGAAGAACAGACCAACAAACGCCGCGCCGGCAAATCCAAAGCGCGCAGCGAGGTGAACCGAGGCGTCAGCACGATCGGGTTTACCCGCACCGAGGTTTTGTCCGGCCACCGCCGCAGCCGCACCCATTAACCCGACGGAGGTCCAGGTGATCAACGAAAACAGTTCCGTGTACGAAACTGCAAACGCCGCTTGCGCCGCGGCACTCTGCGCGAGTGAGCCGATGAATGCGAGCATGAATACACCGCCGATATTCATCGCAATGCCCTGAATTCCCGTTGGCAAACCAAATTTGAAGATCGACTTGATGATTGCCCAGTCTGGTCCAAAGCTATAACCATCCCCACGAGGAATCGAAACAACCCACTTGCCGCTCCACAGTCGCGACAACGCGTACACTGCGACGAGACCAGACGCGATACAGGTACCCATGGCCGAGCCTTTCGTGCCAAAGGCCGGGATTGGACCAAAGCCACGAATGAATAGAACATTCAGTACGAGATTCAGCACCGTCATCACGATACCAAGCATCATTGGCGTGCGCGCGTCGCCAGCCGAACGAAGTGCGCCGCCGAGCATGAAGAAGATCATCATGCCGATGCTGAACATGAACATGATCCGCAAAAATGGAAGTGCCTCGGCGCGCACGTCCGGCGCGGCATTCACGAAGTTGAGTAACGCTGGTGAGACGAAGTAGCCGATTGGCGCCATCACTCCGAGCGAGATGAAGATCGCTGTGAGGAAAGCCTGGTAAACCGTACGATTCACTTTTTCCTCGTCGCCGGCGCCCGCAAAGCGAGCAACTAGGACGCTCATTCCAGTGAACAGCGACGAGATGAACACAATCACGACAAGGAAGATCTGCCAACTCACGCCGATCGCGGCGTTCGCCTTAAACCCAACAAAACGGCCTACCAGCGCGTGATCGACCATCCCCTGCAAGCCGCCGATGACATTCGTCAGCATTGTGGGCCAGGCGATCTTCCAAATTGCCGGCAGCAGCGGTCCTTCGACGATCGATCTGTCGTAACGCGGCTTCCTGGTTGTGCTGGTCGCCGGGGCCGGCGCGGTTCTGGTTTGGGCCATCCGGTTATTCTGTGACTGCCAGTCGTTTCGCGAGTTTACGAACTCGTTGCGACAAACGTGCGTTTCCAATTTTCTCGGTGTACGCAGCGAAATCGGAAGTTGGACCACGCCAGCGCAACTCGTCGACGTCGTCGAACAACGGCGCATCGATTCGCAATGTCGCGAGATCCTTGAAAAGCAACGCGTATGCGCGGTTTTCCTCGTTCAATGTGTCGGGAGGGAAGTTCTCAATCGGTCCATAACGGTTGATGAACTGGGCGGCGGTCTTTGGCCCAAGACCTGTAATGCCAGGATAACCATCCGCGGAATCGCCTACCAACGCGAGATAGTCGGGAATAAACTCCGGCCGCACACCAAACTTGGCCTGCACCGCTTCAGCATTCCGAATGACACCGGATCTTCGGTCCACTTGTACCACACGATCATCGCGGACGCATTGCGCCAGATCCTTGTCAGGTGTCCAGATGCAAACCTTCTCGACGCGCTCGTCCTGCTCCGCAAGATATGCCGCGGAAGCGAGGGCGTCGTCGGCTTCAAGATCGATCATGGGCCAGACGACAACACCCATCGTCAGCAGGGCTTCTTCGAGAGGAACAAACTGAGCCAACAGCGCGCGCTCGATGCCCGCGCCCGTTTTGTAGCCGGGCCACATTTCGTTGCGAAACGATTCGATCACGTGGTCCGTCGCGACGCCGACATGTGTCGCGCCATCGTCGATCAACTGCGCCACTGTTGACAGCACGCCCGAAACGGCGCCGAACGGGGGATCGGTTTTCTTGAAGCGCCGTATTCCGTAGAAGTGACGGAAGAGCTCGTAAGTTCCGTCAACCAGATGAACAATCATGTGAAAATGTTAGCATTAAGCCATATCCGCGTCAGACTTAAAAAAACTTCCTGCTCCATTTTGCCTGCACAGTGAGTTTTCTGAGGAGTCTTTTCGGCGTCCCTCTGTTGATCTCTACTTTCTCTGCGTTTAACCCGTTATTTCTACGCAGAGGGGCGCAAAAATACACATAGGGCCGCAGAGAAAACCAATCAGATATACGTCTTTTTTGCAAAGCTTGTCAGAATGTCGATCCTGGTCACTTCCATTCGACTAACCAGTGAGAACCGAAATGGTCCGGTGCCAAATAAATCAAGCTGAGGAGACATTACGATGCGAGTGATGGTTATTATCAAGGCCAACGAGAATTCAGAGGCGGGAGTGATGCCAAACGAGAAGCTGCTTACCGACATGGGAAACTTCAACGAAGAATTGGTGAAGGCGGGCGTAATGCTCGCCGGCGAGGGACTTCACCCTAGTTCGAAAGGAAAACGAGTGAAGTTTTCCGGTGGCCAACGAGTCGTCACGGATGGACCGTTCGCCGAGACGAAGGAGCTTATCGCGGGTTTCTGGTTGTGGAACGTGAAATCGATGGACGAAGCCATCGAATGGGTCAAGCGCATTCCATCCGATCCTGCAGACCCTTCCAGCGGCGAGATCGAAATTCGTCCGGTGTTTGAAGCTGCGGACTTTGGCGACGAATTCACTCCTGAAGCTCGCGCGCAGGAAGATCGCCTACGCGTGGAGATGGCGAAAAAGCAGAACGCGTGATCCGAGAAGAACTGTGGTTCCGAAGCTCAATCTAACTTGAGTGTTCGCCTGGCGGAATGCGGATGAACATTGTGGGCGCTACTTACCGAACGAGTAGAGCGCGCTGCGAGTCCTGATGTAAATGTGACCGTCTGCAATCGCCGGCGTCGCGAAACACTCGTCGTCCAGCTCATTCACGGTCATTACTTCCCACTCGCCCTGTGCTTTCACCACCGAAACTTGTCCGCCCTGTCCGATGAGGAAGACCTTGTCGTCCGCCGCTACTGGTGAAGAGAAGTACTTGTCGATCGCGCCGTGCAAACGTCCCTGCTTCAATACGTTTCCGGTTGCCGGATCAAACGAGATCAGAATGCCGCTGTCGTTGATCATGTAGAGCACGCCTTTGTAGAGCAGCGTTGAAGGAACCTGCGGCACTGGTTTTACATAACGCCAGCGAATGGCAGTGTCGGTTTGATCTCCCTGGCCGCCCATCTTGATCGCGAGCAGGCCATTGTCCGAAGCCATCATCGCGCGAAACACATCCCAGTCTTTGTCGTTGAGTTTTTCGTCGCGGTTCATGTCGAAGGCTTCGAACGCGCCTTTCAGCATGCGGTCCATCGGCTCCGCGCCGCCGACAGCTTCCGCCTTCGCAATCTGCCGATCGTTGTCTTTGTCGTAACGTTTGAGGGCTTCGTCGAAGGGAATCGTGCCGACTTTTTTATCAGGTTGATTCTGGGGAAAGCCCCAGCCGTTAATGTAGAGGTATTCGGAATCATGACTCGCGATCGACTTCATCTCGCACGCAAGACCGCGAACCCACCATACACGTTTACCGTCGGCAACTGAATACGCCGAGAGTTGAAACGATTCAGGAATAACAATCTGCTTTGGTCCATCTTTCGGTTGATAAACGATCGGCGTTGAGTAGCCCGAGATAACGATCGGACGTTCAACCTTCCAACTTAATTTTCCCGTGTTCTTGTTAACGGCGATGAGATACGACGCCGGATCATCCTGATCGACCGGCAGGATCACCTTGTCGTCGACAAGTATTGGGGAGGCGCCGAAGCCGTAGAACATGTTGAATGGTCCGAGCGGCAGTCGCCATCGTTCTTTGCCCTTGCCGTCGTACGACAGCAATCCAAAATCCTGGAAGAAAACGTAAACATTCGTGCCATCGGTCACGGGACTCGGCGACGCTGGACCGTTCACGTTTTGCAGGCGACCCTTTTGTGAACGCGGAGCTTCCTTTTGCCAAAGGATCTTTCCCGTCTTGCGGTCGAGACAGATCACCAGCAATTGGTCATTGGCGTGCGCGGTAACGAAGATACGGTCGGCGGTTAAAACCGGTGACGAATGTCCCGGCGGCAGCGCGGTTTTCCAGAGAACGTTTTTGTTGGGACCAAAGGTGTCGGGAATGCCGGTGGTTGTTGACACTCCGCTTCCGTTCGGTCCTCGAAACTGGGACCAGTCTTCGGCGAAGGTTGTTGTGATTCGGAACGAAGCGATTATGAGAGCAACCAAAGTCAGGGAAAGATTTCGTTTCATAATGCGCTAAAGATTACTGTAATCTTTCACGCATGAAAACCCTTCCCCTCTTCGGGTGGTGTCTTAATTTCCTCTCTGCGTACCTCAGCGGTCCTCCGCGTCTCTGCGGTTATCTAATTTTGCGCTTCTTTTACCGCAGAGTCGCGGAGGACCGCCGAGGTACGCTGAGAATGTGGCAAACTCAGACACTACTCCTGTTCCTCGTCCTGTTTGTTCTGAGTAGTGTGGTTCTTTTAGGCCAACCGCAACAGCAGCCCGTTATTCAAAAAGAGCGGCAGGTGTTGTTTGATTTTCGACAGAATCGCACGGGCAAGTCGGCACCGATCACGGCTGCGACGCAGCGTCTCGTGTTGTCGAAGGTTTTTCGCAGGTATCTGGCTGACGAAAACAAATGCCGTCAGGATTTCGCAGGTGGTGGTGGTGATTATCTCGCCGCAGCTCGCAAGGCGGGACAGATCGCTCCGTTAATTTCTGAATCCGCAACCGGAAGTTTCACCGCTCCAGGACAGGTGCAAACTGCTTACGTCATTTTCACCGGCGAATGCGGTGCTACGCATGCTGACAACTTCGGCAGCAAGCGGGTGGCTATCTTCTCCGGTCAACAACTCATCGCTGACGTCGACTCCGATTTCAAAAGCAACATCGTACGCAAAACAGATCTCAACAACGACGGCGTCGACGAATTGTTGATGACAACGGGCGACATGGCCCAGGGAACGTTGATTGAGATCGCGGCGCTGGTCGAATTTAAGAACGGTCGTATGCGGGTGGTTGAAGATTTTGGGACTGTAGTTGAAGACTCGTGCGCGTCGGGGTCTCCGAGCAGCTCGTCAAAAGCGTCGGTGTTGTCGATGTCGGATTTCGCGCTCGGCAAAATGCCGAAGCTGCGAATCGATAACTACGTGGCGAGCTGCCGGAACAGTAAGCGATGGCGTTTTCTCTCAACTGGCAAAATGCAGTGATTGTTAACCCTTCGCCGCCTCTTGAATTTGCTTGATGTCGAGTTTTTTCATCTTCATCATCGCTCTCATGACGCGGTCCTTCTTCTGCTCGTCCGAGGTTCGAAGCAATTCCAGGAATATCTCGGGCGTGATTTGCCACGCTAGTCCGTACTTGTCTTTTAGCCAGCCGCATTCAATTGTCTGACCACCTTCGGAGAGCTTCTCCCAGAAGTAATCGACTTCTTCCTGCGTCTCGCAGTGCACTACGAGAGATATCGCTTCAGTGAATTTGAACTCTGGACCACCGTTGATAGCTGTGAATTGCTGGCCATCGAGCTCAAAGTCGATGAGCATGACGCTGCCTTTGGCGCCAGGCCCTGACTCGCCGTAACGCACGACGTGATTCTTTTTCCCGTTCTTGAAGATCGAAGTGTAGAAATCTACCGCTTCCTCGGCCTTTCCGTCATACCAGAGGAAGGTAGTGACCTTTTGCTGTTGCGGACTCAAGTGCGGCGTTTTGGAACTTGCGGTTTGGGTAGTAGCTGCCATGTGGTTCTCCTTTATATAGTTGCTGTTATGGTATTCTTGGGAGGGTGAGGGAGTTTCGTGTGAAAAGTTTGTCGTTGATCTTAAAGGGTGATTGCGAGGTTAATGCTTTTTACCGATCGCGTATATCACATTCGCTTCGACTCTGAATGGATCGCGTCGTGACGGATGAAATCGAGATCTGCGCGGACTTGTTCGCGTTCGGAAGGAGAGACCTGGTCCACTGTTCCACGATAACCTGAGCCTAGAATCATGACCCGCCAATCGTCAGGTGCGTTGATAAGTTGAGAGTTCGCTTTCGGGCACGACCTCAACATCAATCGCGACGGATTCCATCAGCGAACGTAACGTATCCGACTTCACAAATCCTGTCCCACGACCGTGTTGACTGGGTTACTCGATCATGCGGAAGAACGTGCGCCAGACGAAGTCGCCATCAAGCAGGACGTCGATGCGATAGATTCCCGGTTGAAGTTTCGCAAAATTCAACTCCCACAATGAGTAGGAAAGCTTATTGGGCGTGACAGTGATCTTCTTCTTGTTCAACGTCTCGCTGATGAGTTGGTTATCGATGTCGTAGACCCGCACCGACGGTTGGCCTTTTCGTTTTTCCCTGGGCAGCCACGTGATGAGGACTACGGCCTCACCGGTCGCCAGTGAGAATTCGCGCTTCTCGTCGATCACCTGCGGCGGATCGGTTTTCTTGTTTATTGTTCTGGCGAGATTGCCGTTCAAAACGCTTGGGGTACTGACGAGCGCCGGTATGAATTGGCCCGCTTTCAGTAGACCATCGATCGTCGTCGCATTTACGGCTGAATCATTAATCAACTCGATAGGGATCGCGAGGGTGCCGCGCGAGACGCCTCCGAGATTGCTACTTCCCTCCCCAAAAGCGTCATCCTCATTGAATGAGGCTCCCGGAATCAAACTCCCGCCGATCATTCCGATGACCTCGCCAAAGTCGTTCATCAGCGGCGAACCTATTGCGCGTCGGGCAACTCTGTCTGCAATGTTGATGCGATTCCCAATAGCGGTGAGCGTTTGTTTCCCGATGACCGTCGTTTCCACCAGCACGCGGTTGCCCTCTGCGGGAACGTCGAGTACATAGTTGCGATCTCCGATGGCCCATGTCGCGGCTGACGCGCGTTCGAGTGTAGGCATGTTGTCGATTGGAACTTTCAGAACGATCCAATCCTGGCGTCGATTGTAAGCTAGCACTTCAGTTGCCTCGATCAACCGACCTTGTGGACCAACGACTCGCACGCGCGCAGCGCCGTCGATCACCTGAAACGCAGTTAACAGTTTTCCTGGACCAATGAAGAAGCCGCTCCCGACAATTCTTCGAGTTCCTTTGGCGTTGATGTTTTCGATCAGCACGCTCGCGGCTGCGCCGCGGTTGTAGATCTCAGACGGATTCAACATGCGCCGCGTGGGTGCATTCGCCTCCGCTCCCTCGGGACGCGCGCCAGTCGCTATTTGAAACGTGTGTGAGCCGGCAGTTTCGCCGTCGATACGCGCTTCCAAAGTCCAGATGCCGGTGGTTGGCGAGTCGCCAGTTAGCATCTTGAAGTAACCGCCGAATCTTCGATATTCAACTTTGTAATCAAACTCGGAAGTCATCATGACTTTGCCGGCGGGGTTTTTCCAGAGACCTTCAAAGTGATGTTGGCCGGGTGGTCCTTCCCAAGTGAAGTAGACGACGATCTCCTTATCGTCGGGTGAGTAAAACACCGTACGCGGATCCGCGATTGCTAATCGTCCACTCTGCTCGAGCACTTTTGATCCTGAAACTGAGCCGATCAGACGGAAGTTGGATTCAATTGGAGAACCACCACCGCTTGCAGCAGGAGTGGCGGCAGGTTTCTGTTCCTGTGCTTTGGCAGAGGTAAGTACCCACAAAACGAGGAGGGACGTGATAGTCAGCTTCTTCATGGCGCACAAAATAACAAAAAGGCCAGAATTGCTGAAACAATCCGGAACCTTAATTGCTAGAGTTCCGCAGCAACACAGATCAGGGAGAAATCAAGATGACCAAGCTCTTACAGGAATACATGACTGTCGTGGTAGGACCAGACGAGACGAACTATCGTGTCCGCACTTATGGCCTTGAGAGGTTGGATGGGACCTGGATCGGATGGATCGAGTTTCATCCTACGGACGCCACGAAGCCGGTGTTGAAAACCGAACAGGAAACTTCGCAACCGAATCTTATGGACCTGGAGTACTGGGCAACAGGACTCGAACCCGTATACTTTGAAGGCGCATTCGAGCGTGCTCGTGCGAAGAAATAAAGGAAGGGTTTATGAGTTTTAAAACGAGAATTCAGTGGATTGCGGTCGGCATTTTGTTGGGCGTCGTATTTGCCGGTTTGAACGGGGGATCTGCGGGTGCTGAGACTCAGGATCCGAGCGGGCTCGATCGAAGGATCAGCATGCTCGAGCAGCGTTTCTATTCACTCGAGACGAGCATGAACCGGTTACAGCAAGTCGTAACGTCACAGCGCTCGACGGTTTCGTCGTCAGACTTGCACGATCGAGAAGTGGACCAGTTGCGCCAGGAGATGCAGAGGTTGCAACTGCGATTGACCGAGGTTGAGTGTGGTTTGCTGAGACTGGACGAACGCACGGCAAAGGCGAGCGGTAATCGTCGGGGCGCAGAAGCGCGACCGACAGACCCGTGTCGTCAGAATCCGGGACTGCCGTTGCGGCTTCCTTCACAACCTTAATTGTTCTGGTTTTGCGTGTTGATGGGGTTGGAGGGCTGAGCGCAAGAAAAGTATCATTCGATTTTCGACGTTGAATTTTTTGTGAGGCGAGGTCTCAATTAGAAGCGCTTCCAAGTTTTAACTGCCTGGTCAGCCACTGATCTCGGTCGCTTAGGATTTCTTTCAATTCCATCTTATGCGAGGCGTCATACGTCTTGCGTTGCTTGGGTTCGGTGGCGGCCGCGAATAGGACCGACGCGTCTGCCGGCGAAACATACGCGTCGCTTTTTCCGAACTGAAAGAACTTGCTTGCCATTTTGACCTCTCGCAAGTAATCCGTGAGTTCCAGAACTGAATTCTGTTTCAGGTAAGCGGCCTTCGACTTTGGCTGGGGACCAAGAAACGCCCAATCATTGAGACTTTGCGTTGCCGCAACGAAAACAAACGTATTAATGCGTTGATCCACTCCGGCCATCAACATGCCATACATCGCACCGTAATCGTGACCAACAAAACCGATGCGTGTTTTGTCAACGCTCGATTGTGAGAGCAGCAGATCAAGAGCCCGTCTGAGTTCGACGACCTGCCGAATTGAATTCCTGTAATCGTCCTGGGGAATCCGCTTACCGAACCATTGCGGCGCAGACCACATCGCGTCAACTAAGAGAGACACTACACCCTTCGGCGCCAGTTCAACAGCTTCATCGAGGAACTGTGTGCGGTTTGATTTCTCTTCGCCGAGCCAATGCACCCACAAGATGCCCGCGAATGTTCCATTTCCCTTTGGCACAACCAAATAGGCCTTTACCTCTCGCCCGGTCGCAGGCGAAAAGGTGATGTCGCGCACGGTAACATCGCCGCGTTGTTGCGACGAGACTTCTTTTACCGCGACGGGTGAGTTAGCGTTATACCGAAACAGCGCTTTGCGGGTCGCGACTTCGGAAGCGGATTGCGCGCGGATCGTTAACGCGATCGCCAATAGGAGAACGAAACTGATTACCTTCATCGGCCTTATTCTTAACGTACCCGGCACACAACACAAGTGCACGACCTGTTCATTGTGCTATGTGCGGACCGATGATAAGCAACACGCCGATGAAAATGCCGACTCCTATCGCTATCTTCCAACCGGTCGCGAGGTTATTGCCTCTGACTTGTTTGACCTGAGGATAGGTTACAGTGGTAGCGGATCCGGTCTTTTCATCTATGACCACGAAAGAGTGGGCACCAACTTCCCCGACGTAGCCCTTGAGTTTTGTGTTGTCTCTTAGTTTGAGTTCAATACGAGCGTTTGGACCAGTGCCAAGTTTGGCTATTTCCTTCTGAACCTTCTGTGTGAATCGGGCTTCCTTTTCAAGACTGCTTCCAGCCAAGGCAGGCGAAGGATAGCTGAGATTCAAGAACAGTGCGACCAGTACGAAGGCGGCGATCTTCATATGCAGTGCCCTCCTGTGGTCCAACTGTCGCAAAGGGTGGGCCGCATATTAGATCCATATTTATGCGGACAAAGACACTTTCTGGGCCACAATTCTACGACACCAGACCAAATTTCATTTCAGTCCAAAACATGGTAACCTCCCGCGACTTCTAAGAATGGAGAATCAAACTGAGCATGCCTGGAAAGACCAAACTGCGTGTCGTTGCCTTACTAGTACTACTCGTTGTGTCGAGTTCGGATCTGCTGGCGCAGAAACGCATAAGCTTTCGAAAAGGGACCAGTTCGGCGACTGTTCGCGGACGGATAGCGGCGAATGGTTACACGGAATATCTGATCAATGGGCGAGCAGGACAGGTAATGTCGATCAAGATTACATCCGGCAACGGCGCGGTCACCGTCAACGCAGGGTCAGCCAGCGGGAAAGATTTTAGTTTGGAGATGTCGGGAGGCGATCATCTACTCTCGATCGTCAACACCGCCTCCACCGCTACGACCTATGCCTTAACAGTGTCGATCCAGTAAACCGCACTACTTCGTCGCGATTGTAGCCGGCTGAACACCGCCGCGCAGTGCGATTTGACCCTTGCGTGAAAAGTTGATCGACTCGCCAAGAATTCTCGCCGCCTCCTGCGGGGCATGAAAGCCGGTTGAGTTCTCGGATTCGACAAAGTCCACGTAGAACTGCGCTCGACGTTGAAAGTCCTGCGCGGTTGTAATCGCCGCGTCGTTGCGTCCTGAGTCTCTCGCGCCCTTGATGTCGTTCACCAGATCGACGAGTGCATCCATCGCGAGGTTGCGAAGGTTGTGCGTCCGCTGCTGAATCGTCTCCACTCGCGCCTTTAACTCTTCTTCAGACCATTTGTGACACGTCTGGCATGCGCGGTTGATGTTGAGCATCGGCGACCGTACATGATGGTCACTAATCTTCAATGCCCCTTCGCGCTTATAAGGCATGTGACAATCCGCGCACACCACCCCCGACCGCGCATGAATACCCTGGTTCCACATCTCAAACTCCGGATGCTGAGCCTTCAACACGGGGGCGCCAGTCAGAGCATGCTCCCAGTCTTTAAACTTTTGTTCGTCGTAAAACGCGAGAATATTTTCAATCAGCAGGCCCTTGGCCCAGGGATAGACCAACCGCTTCTCGGGACCGCTGAAATGGTATTCATCATGGCACTGGCCGCAGACATAGGCGCGCATCTCCTGCCGTGTGGCGTGTTTGTTCACGTCGTAATTCTGATTGCCTTGCGCCGCCTTCAACGCCCGCATACCTTCGATAAAAGCCGGACGCGTCACGCGCAACTGCATCGTTTGCGAGTCGTGACAATCGATACAAGCTACCGGGTGCGTCACAGACTTGCGCGCTTCGAAGTAGGTCATTTTATTTAACTGTTCGAAGCCCTTGAAAATGTCGCCGCCGCCAAGCTGCTTGTAAGCGACGTAAACAGAGGCGTGACAATTGATGCACGTGCCGGGCTGCTGCACGACTTGCTGACGCTCAGTGAACATTTGATCGTCGAGCATGTACGCATGGCCGCGTTCTTCGCGAAAATCTTTGGAAAAGGCGTAGCCGGCCCACATTGTTTTTAGACGCGGATCTTCTTCGAGTCGCGACTGCGCTACGACGGAACGCGGATCGGCCTGCGTCGGCGTTCGCGGCTCAGCTTCGCTGCCGCCGTAACGTGTGCGCACCTGATCGGTGGTCTTCAAATAGTCGTCATACTGGAGTGGGAAGTTTTTGCCCCAGATGCTGGGATCTGTCGTGTCGTCGTTGAGTTCAACGACTCTGAAGAAGGGATTACGCGCTTCCTGCTTGCGCTGGAATATGTTTATGAGCAGCGCAAGGGCGAGGACGGTCGCGATGATGACTAGCACCACCAGGCCGGCGAATCGTAGCGAATTCTTCTTGAACCATGGAGTACCCATCAGTGTTCTCCGCGTAGACTAATGCATGTGTCCAACCGAGTTGTGACAGCGAATGCAACTTGTGCGCTCGTCTTTTGAATCCGCGTGGGGGCCTTCGATAGCGTGCACGATCTCCTGATGACACTTGCGGCAGGCTTTTTCAGTTACTTCACGGCCGCGCTGCGTGATGTGAATGTTGTCTTCAAACCAACCTGTCGTGAAATAGTAGGAATGCCAGAAGCCGTTGCTCGCCTTTGTCATGTACTTGGGGACGAGCCCCGGTGGGGTATGACAATCATTGCAGACCGCCACCGTGCGATGACTCGATTTCACCCAACCGCTGAACTGGTCCTGCATGATGTGGCAGTTCACACAAGCTTCAGGATCGTCGGTCATGTACGAGTAGCCGCGGGCGTAGACGAAGGTATACCCGCCGACTCCCAACAGCACGCCGATCGCAATTCCCAGAATCACGGCTGGCACTACATGGCCCATACGGACTTTAAGAAACACAGATTAGTTTCCTAAATGGTTTCGTTTCTTGTGTTTTTGTGGCTAATTAATTTGTTCAGAATTGCCATCGCGTTCCGGTGTGGCATCGTTTACAGGCTGAAAAATCATCGCCACCGAAAGCTCGCTTACCATCGTGGCAGCTCAGGCAACTTTGACTGCCCGGTCTGGCGTGATGATTCAGCGGCACAGGAGAAGTAACCTGCCTGCGCTGCGGCATACCGGCTCTGACCTGATGGCACTCGTTGCAAGTGACTTTTTGATGCTTGGCATGATTAAAACCTACGCGGAAAGCCTGGGCAAATTCGGGCGTGCGTCTATAGCTTCCTAGTTGATGGCACGTTCGACACGAGGAAATATCGCGTCCCGCAATTTGTGCGCGAGGTGTGTGGCATCGATAGCAAGTTTGGTGAGCATTGAAGCCGGCGGGTATCGACAAGGCGACACCTCCGCGAGAGGGCCGGTGACAAGTAGCGCAGCTAACACCTTCCACGTTCAGGTGGCGTGAGTGATCGAACTTCATGCTGAAGCTCTTAAGCCGCGGGAAAGACTTCAAGGCGCCCGATTTCACGTCTGTATGGCAGATCGTGCAAATCGGGCTATCGGAATTTGAAAACTGCTGCGCGTGACAGCCTGCGCACGGCGCGTGATCTGACCGTCCGGGAAGCTGCGGTCGGGGCGAATTACTCTCGCGGCGATGACAAAGAAGACAAGGCAAGCGACCATGGTTTCTGCTGTTGTGCAGAAACTTCGAATAGTCCAAACCCTGAGGCGGCTGAGGCAGAGATTGCTGGTTAGCTAGGATCGGAGAGGCTGTCGTGACGCGGTATTGCAAAACGTAACCCAGAGTCACAACAACCACGAAGATGATCAACGCGAGCTGGAGTTTTTTCATTCTTTGAGTTAACACTTGCTATTTTCCGATCGCTTGCCGGCTCTCGATTTGTCTGACCTTCAGGTACACAAGGAGCGCAAGAAAAAGAATGAAGACCAGCGAAACAGCCAGCCCCTTCCGTCTGAAACTTAGTTCCTCCAAAGCGTCCAGTCCTGCTTGATATCCCTTACTCGCGACCCCCAGACCCGGCGCTACAACCTTATCGAGTTCGGCAGTTGATGAGGAATGAATCAGCACGCGCGCATGGGTTAACGCATCCGTGGCGCCCTTCAGCTCAAACTTTGGTTTGCTGACTTCCATTCCCTTGCGTTCGGCCAGAGTCAGAATATCGTTCGACTTCTCGATGCTCGCTATAAGCTCGTCGATGCGCGAACGCATGTGACCGGCTGCCGCAAAACCCTTGTCGCCGTCGGAGTGGCAATTTACGCACAACGCTCCTTGCGTCGTGCCAATCATCTCATCGGTGGGCGTAGCGATGTCGTGATTACTGTGGCAAGTAACGCATTCGGCAAGCCCTTGTTGATCGAAAGCGGCCTTGTGCGGACTTGTTTGAAACAGATCTGCCTGGCGTGCATGACATTGCCCGCACACGTTCGCTACTGAAGCGATGCCGGGAGGCGCCGCGCCGTGATTGCCGTGACAGTCGTTGCAAGTCGGCGCGGACAAGTCCTGCTTTTCGTACAAGGCTTTTGCATGAACGCTCGTCTTGAATTTGGTTACTTGATCACTCGGAATCTTGAAGGCGCTCATGTAGTCAGCGTTGCCATGACACTTTGCGCAGGTGTCAGCAACGTTGAGCGGATAAACTGACGAAAGCGGATCATTGACTGCCCTGATGCCGTGGACGGTGTGGCAACTGATGCAGGTAGCAACTTTCTGTTCCCCGGTCCTTAGTAACTGGCCGTGTACGCTGGTGTAGTACTCCTTTTCCTGATCGACACGTAGTGAGGGATTGAACCGCTTCATCAGGTTCGCGTCACTGTGACATTTGCCACAGTATGCAGGAATGTCGAGCGTCCTCGGTTTTCCCAGAAACCCTTTCATTGGGTCCTTCGCGGCTTCGCTCGTGTCGGCGGTCGGATCGCCTCCATGACAATCGTTGCAGGAAAGACCACGACCACGGTGTACGTCGTTATCGAAAAGCTTGGCAGGGGCACTCAGGCGGGGATCGTCCAATTTAACGTGGCATTCGATGCATGAACTCTTTTTTTGCGCGGACGCGAGTGTGATAAACGTCAGTAGGACCACGACTGCAAAAAACGTTTTCGCGCAAGGTCCTGTGAACTTTGTCGCGAGAGACTTCGTCGAAAAAAACAGAATTCTCAGCCGGTATTGATCCATTTCTGTAACCTCGTTATGTCACATATCCGACGACTGTCATCACAACGATGTAGAGAAGTGCCACGACGCCAATGACATTGAAGACTATTCTGCGTGTTCGATTCTCGGGGCCACGGTCGATGAACGGCACAATGAACAACAGCAACGCGATCATATTGAAGGCCATAATCCCGAGCACTTCGCCGTCCATCCCGAGAATCTTAGCGGGGAGGATTTTTAACGTCTGGAACATAAACAGGAAGTACCACTCCGGTTTGATACCGGCCGGCGCCGGCGCGAAGGGATCTGCCTTTTCCCCAAGCTCCCACGGGAATAACGCGGCAAGCGCCGCCAGGACACCGATCGCCAGAATCCAGCCAATCAGATCGCGCAGCAGGAAGTTTGGAATGAACTTCATCTTCCGCACGTTTTGCTTATCAATTGACGGCGGCACGCTCATGCCATGCAACTGGACCAGCAGAACATGAATTGCCAGGAATACGGTGGCGGCTGCGGGCAGCACCGCTACATGAAATCCAAAGAACCGCGTGAGCGTTGCACCGGTAACGTCGTCGCCGCCGCGCAAAAACCTGAGGGCCGGGCGGCCAACCACAGGAATGACTCCGGCGATCTCTGTACCGACTTTGGTAGCAAAGAACGAAACCTCGTTCCAGGGTAGAAGATAGCCGCTAAAACCGAAGCAGATCGAAATGAACAAGAGGAATACGCCACTCACCCACGTCATCTCGCGTGGCCGGTAATAGGCACGCAGGAAAAACACGCTGAACAGGTGGATGAACAGAGTGGCGATCATCAGATTGGCAGACCAACTGTGGATCGAACGGATCAACCAGCCAAACTGCACTTCAGTGACGATAAACTGCACGCTCTCAAAAGCGTTTTCCGCACTGGGACGATAGTAGAGAAGCAGCAGAATTCCAGTGACTACCTGTACGACAAAAAGAAAGAGCGTCATGCCACCGAAGTAGTACCAGATCGAATGACGATGAAGAGGGATTTCTTTCTTTTGCGCTATCTCTGAAAGAGTGTTGATTGACAGACGCTCGTCGAGCCAATCTTTCATCGCTGTTACTCGCATGGCTTCCTCATGCTTTGCTCACGACGATCTCGTCGCCGCGAGTGTTCACTTTGAATTCTTCCAGCGGCCGCGGCGGTGGGCCGCCGACATTCTTGCCGTTGAGGTTGTAACTCCCGTTATGACAAGCGCACCAGATATGTTTTGTTTCGGGCTGATATTGGACTATGCAGTCGAGGTGCGTGCAGACTGCGGAGAATGCTTTTAGTTCGCCGGAGTCGGTGCGCACCAGTATTCCCGGCTTGCTCCCAAACTTGAAGATCTTTCCTGAATTGACCGGGATCTCGTTTAGCTTTGCTGCTATGACAGAGTTCTCGGTCGACTCGATTATTTGCGGCGGCGACATGAAACGAATGATGGGGTAGACGATTGCCCCCAGGGTCGCTGCGACGCTTGTGCCTAATAGGTAGTCGAGGAAACGTCGTCTACCGGGCTCTACGCCGGATGGTCCAATGGCCGGTTCAGGGTTGTCGTGCAGCAAGTTATTCATCATCATTCTCCCGTTTGTTCCGATGGTTCACTTTCGCCAGTTCCGGCGATGTTAGGAGTAGCGTGAGTTCCCGTTAACGAAACCGGAAAACGATTTCTTATTGACAGTCTCGCTCTACACCCGGCTGAAACCGAGTGAGAATGGAGAACCCCTTGAGAGAAAGCATTACCGCTGGTACGCCCGCTGGTTTGCCCTTATGGTTTCTTTGGATGGCATTCGACGCACTGAAACATCGATATATCGCCGAGATTCACAGGGTGTTTGAATGGCTCGTTGGCTTTATGACAGGTCTCGCATTTTCGATCGCTGAGGGCGCCAAGATCCACCGGGTGCTGGAATCCCGCGATCTTTACCGAAGCTGCGGGATTCTCTGAGTCATAGATGACCGTGTGACAGATGTTGCAGTCGTTCCGGATAACCTTGCCGCTATCGCTAACGTGCTCTCCATCATGACACCGGAAACAACCCGACGAATAAAGGTGACCAATGTTGTTCGGATGCGTGGCCCAATTCGTTTTCATCTCCGGGAAAAAGTAGGTCTTGAAGATTCGTTGTGTTTCGGTCACTGCCCCTTTAATCTCGTCGCTTTTCTGAGCATAAAGCTGGCTGTAATTTGACTTGTAGAATCCGTCGAGAGTAGTGGCGATCGAGCGAACTGCCTCGTCTTCGGTTTGATACGACTTGTTCAACGCCGCTACCGCCTCTCGTTTGAGAAAGGGCAGTGAAGTATCCAGCCTACCGGCAGCGAACGATTGGTCCAAAGCCGCATCCGGTGGCAAATAGACGTGGGCGGGGCGGTTATGGCAGTCCACGCAATCCATGCGTCGTGGAGTGGCCGCATCGATCTGCGGTTGCGTGAGACGCCGAGTGCGATCGTGATATTCGACTACATTTCCCTCGCGATCTTTTATTCGCACCCAGGGAATAGCCTGGCGCTGGTGGTCCGTTGAGATGTAGTCGATCGTATTGGCGATATTCATGTGCCAGTGAATTCCCGCAACCTGGCCCGTGGTAGGACTGCCGCCGCCAACGTTGAGCAGCATTCGTGTCTGTCTCAGTGAGTTCTTTTCGTCGTAAGCGTAATGGTTGAAAACCTTCATTTGCGCGCCGAAGAACTTTTCGGGCCAGTGGCATTGCTCGCAGGTTTCGGGCGCCGGGCGCAGATTATGGACCGGCGTTGTGATCGGCCGAGGATACTTGTTGAAACTTACCGAATAGAGTTGGTAAGCACCGGACAGTTTGGAACGCACGTACCATCCGGCTCCTGGCCCAACGTGACAATGAACACAGCCTACCCGCGCGTGCGCTCCTGCTTTGTAGGCCACGTATTCGGGTTTCATAACCGAATGACACGCCTCACCACAAAAGGCATCTGACTCGCTGTATTCATACGCCTTGTAACTGCCAAATGCGCTGGCGCAAATGAATAGAAACGTCATTACAAGAAACGTGAAAAACGCACGGCGCGCTCGCGGATCATTGAGGTCGAGCCTGGGATAAGCCGCTATTTCCGTGGGCGAAGTCTTATGCCGGCGTCGACGTTCAACAAATCGGCCGAGGATTATAATAAACAAGCCAAAAATCAGGATTGACGGAAAGACTATGTAGGTAAGAATTCCTAGATACGGGTTTTCCTGTTTTGACGTTATCTCAACAAGAAACAGAAGCACTACGCTCACCAGAGCCGCGCTGGCGATCGCGGCGCCCACGAAACTAATGTAATTGCGAAACAGACTCGGTGGTTTTGGAGTGGGTTGTTCAGCTTGGCTCATTATGCTTCCTGTGCTTGTTCACCTTCTGGTTCTTCTCGTCCTGCTTGTTCTTCTCCGGCTTTTTGGCTTTCTTCATAAGCCAATTCGTGCTCTTCACGGTACTGCTCTTCCGAAACGCGGCCGTCGAGAAAAGCGAAGTTCACTGGATAGACGTCAGGGTCAAAGATGACGTGATAGAAGTGCCACACAATGATCGCGAGTGTTGCTAATACTGCTTCGTAAAAATGGATTGCCAAAGCGATGTCGATGGTCCAACGCGGCAAAAATGCGAAGATGCCCAGTTTGAACCAAATCATCAGGCCCGTCAGGCCCATAATTATGGTGCCCCATACTACTGCCCAATACTCCGCCTTCTCCGCGTAACCAAATCGAGCAATTTTCGGTTTGGCTTTTGAGCTACCCAGATAGTATTGGAAATTACCCAACACATCGCGGAAATCTTTTCCCCTGACGAGCATGTCATTCAACCACAGCCGCCCTTCTTTCGCCATGACAAGATAAGCGAGGTGGTAAGCGCCGACTACGAGCATAATCACAGCGGCAACGCGATGTATGATCCGGCGCAGGTTTTCACTTCCACCTAGTAACGACGCCAGCCACGAGTCAGGATACTGGAGGGCGAATCCACTCAGGACGAGGGCGATAAAACTCGTCAGCAACAACCAATGCTGCACTCGTTGATTGACGCTTAGGCGCACGATCTGACGTTCCCTGCGTTTCTTTGCCGCAGCTTTGCGAAACCAGATCAAACCGTTGTGAAGCGCCATGCCGCCAATCACTAAAACGATAAGAGGAATGTAGATCCAACGAACGATCCGCGTCCCAATCAACCCGGCGTCCTCCGCGGCGGCTGTGGCCACCAGTTCGGAGCTCAGGTGGATCTTGCCGCTAGCGAAGTTGACGCCCGCGCCGATATGGCACTGTCCGCACGTTTGCGGGAGGTTGTTGGCGCTGATCATCGATTTCGGATCTGATGAAGGCAGGATGTTGTGCACGCCGTGGCAGCTGGCACAGTTCGCGACGACTTTCGATCCAAATTCCGACGCCAGGCCGTGGTAACTGTCCTTGTAACTGCTGACCCGTCCGCCCGCGACTCCGAATTCGCGCGTGAGAGCTACTCCTTCATGACATCCAGCACACGTATCAGTAGCCACCGCGGTGGTAGCATTGGCTGTCGCTTGTTCAACGGGAGAGGAAATGCCATGGATTCCGTGACAGTCAGTGCAAACCGGAGATCGCGACACACCACGCGTCACGGCTTGTCCATGAACACTCTGCATGAACTCAGCGCTTTCGGACTCGTGGCATTTACTACAGGTAGCAGGGATGTTGACCTTCGCTATTGGCGATCGAGGATCGGCAGCGGGAAGGATGTCGTGACTATTGTGGCAGTCAGTACAAACGGCCGCTGAGATGTTGCCTTGCGCGAGGGCTTTCGCGTGCACGCTCTCTCGATAAGACAGAAAAGGCCGATCGCTAATGCCGCTTCCTCTCATGATCGACTTGTCGCCATGACAGCGGCCGCAGGTTTCGGCGATGTTGCTGCGACTGATAGTAGACTTGGGATCGCTGGCGGGAAGGATCTTGGTCAAGTCGTGATTTGTGGTGTGACAATCGACGCAGGTGGCGGCCTTCATTCCACCTTGAATACCGCGTGCGTGAAAGCCGCGATCGTAGGCGGTGTGAGCGTCAGCGTGAAACTTGTCGCCGCCGAGGTAGGGCAAAGTTTTGCCCGGTGCATGACACCCCTGGCAATCGAGTGTTGGCGTTGAAGAGGGCGGCGATGATGCCGAAGGCGCGGTTGATTGCTGAGCGATCGCACTGTCCACCGGTAAAACCAGTGACGCAATCAGCACCAGAAGAAATGTCGCGCAACGCTTCATCAGAAAATACACACAGACACCTCCTGTGCTTTTCTTTTCGCACAAGAGGCGTCTAAGTTGTGAATCCTAACTGGGTGTTCTCTATGCAAATTCTTCCGTGGAAGGTTACACAGAGAGTGTCAAGGTCGTGCGTGTTACTTCTTTAACGACTTCATGAGAGCCACCAGTGCTTTGGCCTGCTCTTCGGTAACGCCTTTCTCGGCGTACCCCGGCATGAACGGAGGCTTCTCACCTTTCTTACCGTTAAGGACGATCTGCACGAGATCGGCGTCAGCTAAAGTTGCGTCAAACTTCTTTTCGGCAGCGGCGCCGTGACAAACCTGGCATTTCGCTTTGTAAAAGGCCGCCGCATCAAAATCCTGTTCTTTATCGACTCGAGCAGCAGCTGAAATAAGTGCAAAACCCGCGACAAGCATTGCCACCACCGTGGTGAGCGTCATGATTTTCAACGTTTTCATCGATCCCAACCCTCCCTCTCAAACGGCGGTTGCCGTTTCTCACCGAGGAGAGGAGCAATGACTGTGCCGGGTCAAACTCCATCCATTTGCAGCCCAAACTACTGACTTTGCGCACTTTCCCGCATCCGTTTTGGGAAAGTTCCCGCACTCACGCCGCGCTCTTCTTGTGACAGGCCACACACTTCTTGGATGTTGGTGCGGTGGTCGTCCCCTTTTTTGCCACTTCATCGTGGCAACTGGTGCAATTGCGGTGAAAGGCCTGCTGGTTATCTAAGGTGATCGGTTCGGCGACGCCTTCGACTTTGATTGTTGGAAAATCAGGCAATAGCTTCGGCTTCGTTCCCGCTCGTGCATGACAGTCGGTGCAGGCATTCACGGGGGGAGCATTAGGGTCTTTCTCCAGCAACTCCGCAGTCAGAGTTGTGGTCCTATCTGCGGGCCAGGCAGTCTTGTGTGGCGGATGCTTGGCAGCTTCGGATGCCGGTTGCGCGGTGTGATGACACTCGATGCAAGCAATCGGTTTAGTTCCATCGATGCTGCGATTTTTTGTGATGTGGTCCACGTGGCTAAACTTTACACCGCCCAACTTCGCGTAAGGCCCGAGAATAATTTCGTCTTTTGGTTTTCGTCCTTCCTGTGCCGATGCATCAAAGACAGTGTTTGAACCACTGAACACGATCATTCCGCACGCGACTATGGACAACATTGCAACCAGGATTCTCATGACTCCCTCCCTCTCGAACACGTGGTCAAAAGCGCCATCTTGTTCCCGTGTGACAGCGTTTACACATTGAAAAATCATCACCGCCAAAAGTGCGCTTGCCGTTATGGCACGACATACAACTGAACGCGCGTGGCGCAGCGTGATGATGCAACGGCTGAGGCGCGGTCACTTGCGTTCGCCCCGCCTGGATTCGATGACACGCGTTACAGTTCAAGCCCTCAGAGCGATCATGCTTTGCATGACTAAAACCGACGCGAAATGCCGGCGCCGCAGTAGACGCGCGGGCAGTCCGGCCCAACTGATGACAAGTACCGCATGACGAAATGTCGCGGCCGTTCGACTGTGCGCGCGGCGTGTGACACCCAAAGCAGTTCGTGTGCGCATTGAAACCAGTTGGTATCGATAGTGCGACTCCACCTCGTGATGGCCTATGACAACTCGCGCAACTTGTTCTCTGGTGGCGCGCATGATCAAAACGCATTCCAAAACTCGAAAGCCGCGGAAAAGGCTTTACCGTTCCCGCCTGTGCGTTCGTATGACAGATCGTGCAAATCTGGTGGTCCGAGTTCGCAAACTCTTTCGCATGACAACCGGCGCAAGGAGCGTGGTTGTCGGCGCCGGGCATCGCCGGACGCGGTTCGTTCGTTTCCCTTCGATGGCACAAGAGGCACGGCAACCGCGAATGGTTCGGGTTGTCGTGCTTGAACTTCGAAAAATCGGTGCCCGGCGTTTGCGAAAAACCTTCGATCGGCGCAACTACAAATGCGAGCATCATTAAGCAGCGCGCCAAAAACCTGCAGGATGGCCCAGTCATCTGTTTCAACAAGCTTCACTTCGTTGGTTTCGGAATTGCGCTAACGTGACTTGCCGGCACGCCTTGCTTGCCAAAAGTTATGTGACACTTAGTACAGACGAAACGCACGTCCTTTTTCTTTTGGTCGATCTCGTAATTCAGAATTCCACCTTCGTCCAGCGTCGCCGTCGCATGGCAGCCCTCGGCGCCGCCGCATGAGCTCACAGGGACACGGAGCGTCTGTACATCGACCGTGTTCATCTTCGCCGGCACGTGACAATCTGTACATGCGAGATCCGGATGCGCGCCACCCTCATGGCGATACGCGCCCGCGGAAATTCGTTCGCGCCACGCGCTCAGCATGACGCGATCCTTGATTCCCATCGTCGCAGGCAGGCCGGGATCGAAGTCACTGTTAGTTTGTACAGGCGAAGCCGGCAGTTTATGACATGTCTGACAATCAGAAGAAACAGGCGCAATTCCGGACTCGGCGTTATGGCACGTAAAGCATCCGGTGTGACTGTTGGGGATCGTATTGAATGTGCCCTTCTTCAACCAGAACGCATCGCCTAAGTCTTTTGGCGGCTTCGTCACATACTCTTCGCTTGATTGACCTTGCGGTTGATACGTTTTATGACAGACCCCGCAGTTTGCCGGTGGCTTCTTCTGCTGCCGGCCGTTCCACGATACTGCTACGAACCGTGGTTCAGGAGTGTTACGACCGACAACGTCGAGATGAGTTTCGTGCGGAAAATGCACTAAGAACTCGCTGACCGCCTCTCGTTGCGGACGTGAGGGATCGGTCACGTCTCCCAAACTCGGAAACAGGAAGCGCACAGTGTTACGCGGAGTTACCGCTACGTGGCAATTGGAGCAGATGCGGGGAGCGGGAGTCTCGCGCGCGAAGAATTGCTCCCGGTGGCAATCAAGACACGCTGCATGTTCCGGAAACTCCGCGACGTCCGCGAAAGCCTCATCGCCCTTACGAACTTCCTTCCAATTGGCAGTTGGAAACTTATGACACGCGTCACACTTCAGCTTTTCTTTTATCGCGTGTGTGGTATGCGAAAACTCGGCATAGTTTGTGCGGGGCTTTTGTGGTGCTCGCGGAGCGCGACGGCGGGGTGTTTGTGCGCGTGTTTGTGGTTCCACGGCCGCGAACGACCCCACCATCGTCAGCATTGACGATAAGGCCAGGCCTATCACCAGAAATGTTGCTAGTTTGAGCACGCCCGCTAATAAAGTAAAAGCAGTTCTCCCGCAAAAGCGCAAAGACGCAAAGAGAGAATAAATTCTCGCTTTGCTTCGCGTCTTTGCACCTTTGCGCGAAAACTATCTCAAGAAGTAAGAACCTGCTAAACCCTATTCCCTGCGGCCGAAATACAGGCGCAGCGACGTATACGGCTGATGCGCATGATAGTTCTGCGGCCGTGGTCCAACTATCGTGCTTTCGTTGTAGTTGTAGTATTGATAACCAATATTCCAATCGAGCCGGTGATGCAACTTGATAGCGAGCCGGGCCTCAGGGGATTGGAAGCTCATCGGATACGAAGCGATCAACGTGCCCGGAATACCGGTCGGATCAGCTACGCGGCTCCCTTGACCGGTGTCTTTATTGATTCGATAAGCGGTAAACAGGGTAGCGCGCGGCGCAAGACGGGCGACAGATTCCACATAGAAAAAGTGATTCCGCATGTAGTAGAGGCTGTTGCCGAACGGATGCTGAACGCTGTTGAAGAAGTAGTCGACGATCGCCTTGCTATTAACCCAATGGAAATTGTAGCCGCCGCTAACCGAGAAATTTGAAGTCGTTGCCCAATCCAGCGAGGAAGTAAAGATCCTCGACTTTGTGCTTACGCCAAAATCCGCGAGCGAAACGCCTGCGATCTCCGACGGGTTGGCATTGTTTTTCGCGATGACCGCGAGATTGAAGGTAACTCGCTCGGTGGGCTTGAACCTCGTCTTCGCGCGAATGTTGGTGAAGTCGTAATTGCCGATGCGCGTGAAGACGTTGTCAGCGCTCCCGTGTTCCGCGTCGAAGTAGATGGTCCAATCGTTTGTCGGTCTGGCCTTGAAACCGCCGATGAAAACGTTGGTGTGGTTATCTTCGGTGTGGCTGTCAGGAACGATTGGGGTGGGCGCGTTGGTGCCCAGATTGAAGCCGCTGATCGACTCCGTGACGCGTCGCGTTCCATAACGATAACCGAGGTGAATCGAATAACGCGGGTTGAACTGGTAGTCGCCCTCGAGCGTGTTCTGGATTCTCCGGTAATCAATGCCTGTGATTACGTTTCGATCGGTAATTGCAACCGTGTCGGTCCGGGTACCGCGAGTGACAGAGAAGAAATCGCTG
>Ga0209818_1000077_pt1 | contig 24771 bp, 28 predicted proteins | sample NCAS200_FD_187517 | JGI IMG/M metagenome (GOLD analysis project Ga0209818, IMG submission 187517) | Agricultural soil microbial communities from Utah to study Nitrogen management - NC AS200 (SPAdes) (version 2) | ecosystem: Environmental > Terrestrial > Soil > Agricultural land | place: USA... | reverse complement strand
AGTCGATCGCGTCTAACGCGAACGCGCGCATCCTCACGATCGGGAACCCTGACCTCACCACAGGGCCGTTCGCCGATGCCTGCAAACCTGACAGTGCGTTCAACGTCATCCACGTGTCGTACAGGCACAGTCCCGCCGTGACCGGCGAGGAGGTGCCACAGAACATCCTGGAAGAGCTGATCTCCCCGGATTGGGTAGAGGACCGCAGGCGCGCCTGGGGTGAGGACTCCGCACTGTTCGCGGCCAAGTGCCTTGGGGAGTTCCCCAGTGCCAGCGCTGACCCGTGGCGCGTGATCCCGGAGCAGAATGCCGCTCAGTGTCGGTACATCGAACCTGCGTACAACGCCGAAGCGGTTCGCATCGGAGGTATTGACGTTGGTGGTGGCGGTGACCGTACAGTCCTGGTTGAGCGCGTAGGTTCGGCTGTGCGCCGTATCGAGAGCTTCGCAGACACCGACCCCATGAAGACGGTCGGCAGGCTCGCGAACCTCATTCAGGAATGGAACCTCGAAAAGGTCAAGATCGACGTTGCGGGCATCGGGTGGGGTGTCGCAGGACGTTTGCGTGAAGTGCTCAAAGAGCGAGGCAGCAAATGCACTGTGAGGGGGCTGAACTTCGCCTCCCGGTCGACACAGCCGAAGCGGTTCCTCAACCTGCGTGCGGAAACGTGGTGGAATGGCCGTGAGTTGTCGCGTAACGAACTGTGGTCGCTGGCGAACCTCGATGATGATGCCATTGCGGAGCTGACCACGCCTCGTTATGAGATCGTCGACAGTTCGGGCAAGATCAAGATCGAGAAGAAAGACGAAGTGCGGGAACGCCTTGGACGTTCCCCTGACATCGCTGACGCCCTACTTCTCGCATTCTACGACGGGACCGGTAACCCTGAGGCGCACGACCCCAGGCAGGCGTACGCAGGTGCGCGCTTGGATGAGATCTCAGGAACGTACAGCCACTTCGGAGGGCCGCAGATCGAAGGCTTGCCGTTCTCCATCCCGACGCCGCTCGGTACTCGTCTGACACGCTAGAAGGGCCCGCCATCCCCCCGATGTCGGACCCTTCGCATAGCCTTGCGGCGTGTTCAGTTTAACAGGTCGCTAGTCTCTGTCCTGTTCGCGTGCGCACCACTGGCAGATCGTTTCCAGGTTGTCGTAGCTGTCCGGCTTGAACCAGACGCGTCGGACCACCTTGAGCATTTTCGCGGGTGGCGTCCGGCCGCAGTTGCTTGTGCAGCGGTACCCGTCGCGTTCTTTGATGATCGGTGTGAACAGCTTGTGATCGCCACCGACGGGCGGAATCATCGTCATGGTCATCAGCGATTCCTAGCGGGGGAGTCGGGTGAGGAACACCTCGGGGACGAGGGCCGTCGGGTTGTCCGGCATTGACACGAGCCGGGTACCGACCGCGTTGGCGTAGGCTCGGGCCCGCATCTCCCATGCGTTCATGAGAGTGGCGAATCGAGCGGCGTTGTTGAGGTCACCGGACTGCCGGGCGCGAACGGCTCGGTTCCGGTCGAGGTTGCGCATCGTGGTGGCCTGGTTGAGGAGTGCGAGCGTGCTCATGGTCTTTATCCTTTGATCGTTGTGTTACTGAGTGCCCCGGTTAGGTTGTGAACCTTCGGCCTCTTCGGCTGCTGGGGCTGATGTCTAGTAGCGTTCGGAGTCTTCAACGCACTTGGGCTTCGCGCACCAGTGGAGTCTGCGAGTAGGGTTGCTCCACTCCTTGGTGACTACCGGGGTACCGAACTCCAGGCACTTACGGCAAACCTGCTTAACCTGCTCCATGATCTTGTCCTTTGCGTCGTGGGTCTTTGTGGTACCTCTCAAAGGTAAGCCGTGCGGGCTCGACCGTCAAGGGTTCCGGGACAAGTTTTCAGGAATTATTTTGTGGGGCCCTGAGGTAGCGGGAAAGCCCGGAACGGTGTAGGGTAGAGACAACGATGAGAGGACATGAAGATGAACAACCGAGAACTGGCTAAACTCCTCGCGGCAGAAAACGAATCAAAGCGTGCACAGGCAGCGGCAGACCGCTCCAACTCCGACAGTGACGACCAGTGGGCGCAATCGGCATGGGATGTGTACGCAGACCTGTGCTATGACTACGATGTGTGCTCTTTCTACGGGTGCGTTACTGTTTCGGACGGGTACACGCTGTGCGAGGACCACAAGGAGTATGACCGATGATGAACGTCAATACCTGGGTGACCGTCGAAGAGACGAACGATTGGACCAGCGAGACCAAAACCCGCCACCTGCGCCACTACTCCAACGAAGCCCGCACCAACCGCACCTATTCGCAGGTGTACGAGCTGGCGGGGCGAATCTACTGGTCAGCGAACATCTACGTGGCGTTCCGGCCTGATCTCTCCCGACTGGCATACGGGTCGTACGCCGCCGTCCCCGGTGCGCTCGCGGTTGCGAAGATGCGCGCGTCGCGGATCGCACTTGACGCGTTGCGGAAGGCGGAAACGCGCACGCTCGCAGCATAGGTCATCCGAACGGAGCCCTGGATGGTACTAACGTCCAGGGCTTTCGTGTGCCTGAAAGTCAGAGCGGTGCTCTCGTCTGTGTTACCGTAAACCGATGAGTGACACGGTGACTACAAGAGAATCCAGAGGTGACAGCCATGTCTAGTAACTGGCGATTGGCAAAGAGCCTCGTTGTGCTCACGTCAGAGATCGAATACTTCTACCCCGATACGACTATCTGGGATATCGGGGACGCGTCTCACCAGAGCGGGTATTCGGATCACAACCCGAACGAGTGCTGTGATGTCGTGTGCGCCATCGATGTCAAGCCCGATCATGGGCTTGACCTCCCGGAGTTCGTGCGTCATCTGGTTGCGAATCCGCATCCGAACTTGCGCTACGTGATCTTCAATCGGAAGATCTACCAGCGGAAATACAACTTCGAAGCGCGGGACTACAACGGCGTCAACGCACACAAGGGCCACGCACACGTGTCGGTGGGCAACGGGCCGGACGGGCGCAGCACTCGCGACTACGACAGCACGGCATCGTGGGGGATCGATGATCTCGGCAAACCTGCGAAGCCCAGCAAGCCCAGCAAGCCAAGCAAACCGAGCACGGAAAAGAACAGGTTGGGTGACAAGATGGATACAGTCAGGCGCGGCAGCAACGGGCTCGCGGTTCGCATCCTGCAAGGCGTGCTCAACGCCCGGGGATACAAGGTCAGTATTGACGGCATCTTCGGTCCGCAGGTCGAAAAAGCGCTCCGATCGTTCCAGTCGAAGCACAAGCTCGCGGTTGACGGCATCTGCGGACCGAAGAGCTGGAACAAACTGCTGGGCATCTCGTGACGCTGCAAAACCCCGAGATATGGACTGCGGCGGGAATCGTTGGGGCAGCGCTACTCAGCGGTATCGTGGGGAAGGTGTGGAGACCTATGCGACAGACCGTTGCGGCAATCGACGTGCTCACAGGGCGCGACGCCAGATATCCGGGGGACCCGGAAGAACGACCAGGCATCATCGAACGACTCGATAGGATCGATAGCGCGATTAGTGCGCTCCGGTCAGACGTCGATGACGTGAAGGTGCACGTGCAGAATCTAGAAACGGACTGCCCGTCATGAGCGGAACCCGAGCAACCGTGTACGCCTTCGGTGCAACGATCATTGCGCTGGTAGCGTTCTATGTTGACGCCGAGGCCAAGGAAATTGCGCTATGGCAGGCGGTACTAGGTGCGTCTGTCCCGTTCGGCGCACTCGTCCTGGCGACCGTGAAGGCGTGGCCGCGCAAGCCAAAGGATGAATCCGATAATGGCTGAGTGGTGGCTAGTCGCGCTGGCATCGCTCGCGGCTTACCGAGTGACACGACTAGTCACCTCTGACAAGATCACGGAACCCGTCTTCGAACGTCTGCGCTGGTGGTTTGAGCGCAGGTGGTACGCCAAGCATGACGGGGGGAAGGATGAGCTTTGGAATTCGAAGCTTGCGTATCTGCTCTCATGTCCGTGGTGCCTTGGATTCTGGGTGTCGGGAGTGATCACGGTGCTAGTATCGGTGGCGTACGGACTCGATTACCCGATACTCACATGGTTGGCGATGTCAACCGTGGTCGGATTCTTGGGGCGCATCGACGGGGATTAGGACAACACATGGGACTTCCGGCATTCGGCACCACGCTCATAGCGTCCGCTTCCGTGCTGTCCCCTTCCCGTGCCTATAACCCGCAGTACACCTCCGTGCAAGACCAGCTGTGGGATTACTACTACCGGCTTGAGGAATTCTCGGCTGCGGTCAACTGGAAAGGCAACGCGCTTTCACGCGTGCGTCTCCTCGCCGCAGAGTACATACCGGGCGGTGACGAGCCTTTGCCGATCGCCGAGGGACCCGCAGCGGACGCCGTTGCACGGCTCGCAGGCGGTATCGGTGGCCAGGCGCAGCTGATGAAACTCATGGGCATCCATTACAACGTTCCCGGCGAAGGCTGGCTGGTCGGCCACGAGGACGAAGACGGCGAAGAGATCTGGGCGGTGTACTCCGCTGACGAACTTCGTGTGCGTGAAGGTGTGTACCAACTCCGTGTAGGCGAATCACAACGGGCATGGATCAATCTGGGTTCTGACACGATGGTCGTCAGGTTCTGGCGTCCCGACGAGCGTTACTCGTACCGTGCGTGTTCAGTAGCGGCGCACGCGCTCGGGTCGATGAGTGAACTCGACCTCATCAATAAGCGCATCGTGGCTGAGACCGTATCCCGCCTCGCGTCGAACGGTATCCTCCTGTACGACCGTGGCAAGCTGTCGTTCCCGCAGACGCCGAACCCCGCAGGTGTTGAGGGGCAGGACCCGTTCGCGCAAGTACTGGTCGAAGTCGCCTCGCGTGGCATCAAAGACGCGATGAGCGCGGAAGCGGCACTCAAGTTGCCCGTTGGTGTTGACCTCGGGGAAAACACCGAAACGAAACTAGCAGATGTCATGATGGCACTCGACCTGTCGAATCCCATCGATGACAAGCTGATTCCGCAGCGCGAAAGCGCGATTCGTCGCCTTGCCACCGCGCTTGACCTCCCGAGTGACCTCCTCCTCGGTGTATCCGGCATGAACCACTGGGGAGCGGCGCAGGTCGAAGAGTCCGGTATCAAGCTGCATATCGCGCCTGACGCTGAAATGATCTGCCATGCGCTCACGAAGGGATACCTCACCCCGGTGCTTCGCGCCGAAGGGGAACGGCTTAGCGAAGACCTCCTGACGGGGCCCAACGGTGGCCGTATCGTCATGTGGTACGACCCGTCAGAGATCGTGCAGCGTCCTGACAAGTCTGATGACGCGATCCTGGCGTACGACCGCATGGAGATCAACGGCGCGGCGCTCCGTCGTGAATCCGGGTTCTCCGAATCAGACGCGCCCACACCCGAACAGCTTGACGACATGACCAAGAAGCTTGAGCTTCGAAGCGCTGGTGTGGCTGCGGTTGCGAACCCACCGCAGGCGCTTCCGGAAATGGGTACGGAGTCGACGGAAGGTGACGCGGGTGCCGAAGACCCCGCGAACACGCAGGCGAGGAATCCGGGTGAGGTCTAGTGGCAACCGTCCCGCTGCAAACACTGGAAGAACTCGAACTCAGCTCCGAGGAGTTCGAAGCGCTCGTCATGGCTGGCCTCACGGCGGCGATGATCGAAGTGATGAACACTGAGGACATCGAACGCGCGCTGCGTGAGGCCGATCAGACCGCGATGGACGCCGTTGTGACTATCTGGGCGGCGTACGTCGCAGCTGAGCTGTCACCCGCGCTTGAGCTGAACATGCTGGACGCGAGCGTTTCCACGGTTGCGCACCTCGCCGAAGCGCTGGGAAACCCGTTGACACTGCTGGCAGACCAGGCAATCGACACGGAGCTGTACCTACGGCAGGCGCAAAACCGGTTGGTGGGCATCGGTGACGCGCTTTGGTTCAATGCACGTGCGGCGCTCGTGGAAGGTACCGAGCTAGGGGAGCCCATTCCGAAGCTCGCGGCTCGCGTTCGGGATGCTGTCGGGGTGACCGAGGGTCGTGCGCGGATGATCGCTCGAACCGAGGTGCACGGGGCGCGCAACACGGTCGCTATGGGCACCATGCAGCGGTTCGAATCCGCGTACGGTATCCCGTCCGGTGTCATGCGCAAGGAGTGGCAGGCCACCGAAGATCAACGTACACGGCCGACACACCACGAGGCGGACAGGCAGACGGTGCCGTTCACGGAGCCGTTTACGGTGGGCGGTTTCCCCTTGCAATTCCCCGGTGACCCTACGGGGCCCGCTGCGGAGGTTATCAACTGCCGGTGCGCGACCTTCGCGGTGTTCAACCCCGCAGACCTGAACTTGAACGACAACGGCGCGGTACTCACACTGAACGCCGCAGCCTACGAAGAGGAGCAACCCATGCCTTGGGAGATTCAGACGGGCAACCCCGGTTGCGGCTCGGGTGAGTTCGCGGTGGTCAAGACTGAAGACGGGGAAGTCGAAGGTTGTCACGACACGGAAGAGGCGGCGCTCGCGCAGATGGCAGCGCTGTACGCGTCCGAAACAGAAAGCACTGCGAAGCCCGGTCGACGCTTGGCGGGTATTCACGGACCGATCGTTGTTGAAGGTCGTTCGTCGGGTGACCGCAGGGGTTTTGCGCTGGATTCACTGACATGGCAGGCTCCAGGTTCTACTGCCTCTCTTGAGATTCCCCTCGGGTATCAGTACGAACGCGGCCACGGTTCCGCAGGCTCCGATCGCGTGGAAACTGTCGGCCGACTCGACTCCGTGGAGCGCGCCGAAGGTGGACAGCTATTCACGCGAGGCGTGATCGACTTGAGTACACGCAGGGGACGTGAAGCAGCGCGCAGGATGGGAACCGAAGACGAGCCGGGGACGCTCGCAGGCGTGTCGATCATCGTTGATGAGGACCCGGACGGGCCGGGGCTTACGGTCGAATACACGTTTCCCGCAGAGTGCGACTCCGAAGACGCCGAGCTTGACCCCGCATGCATGACTCCGACGCAGGAGATTGTTACCGCTGGGGCGCGTATCCGCGCTGTCGACCTGGTGGACATCCCCGCCTTCGCGGAAGCGCGATTGTACCTTGACGAGCCGTTGCCTGACGACATCGAAGAGGACGAGGACTCGGAAGAACTCGTCACCGCTTCGACGTATACGATCACGATCCCCGATCTTCCCCCGGCCGATTGGTTCGATGAGCCGAAAGAGGTTCCTGAGATCGGCGCTATTACGGTGACCGATGAGGGCCGGTTCTTCGGGTATCTCGCACCGAAGCAGGTGGCACACCGTGGTTACCGGGACAAGCGTGTCACGGTTCCCACGGGCAACGTCGACTACGGCATTTGGATGAACCGAGCGACGATGGTTGACGACGGGCGAGGCGGCTACACGAAGATCGCTACCGGTCCGATCACGATGGACTGTGGTCACGCACCAATGGGCCCGAAGGGCTCAGCCCGACGCGAGCACTACGACAACGCGTGTTCGGTGGTCGCTACTGCTCGTGTCGGCGAAAACGCACGCGGGGTGTGGATCTCCGGGGCGCTGATCCCTGGTGTCGATGCCAGCCAGGTTGCACGCATGATGGCGTGTCAGTTGTCCGGCGACTGGGGCCCGCATCGCGAGAAGCCGGGCAAGCGCGAGCTTGCGGCTGCGCTGCTCGTTCCGGTTCCTGGCTTTCCGACGCGAAGCCGATCGTTCACGATTCAAGGCGGCGAGCTTGCGCGGACGGTGACACCGATCCGTTTTGGTGCACACGCGGGCGTGACTGAGCCCGTGGGCTTGAAAGCGGCCGTCAACAAAATGGCTGCTCAGGTAGGTCGTGACCCCGAGTCGAGAATGCGTGAGTTCGCCTTGAGCCTACGCAAAACCTTGAGAGGTGATGAGTAATGGGCTGCAACTGCGGCAAGAAGAAGGGCGGCGTGTCGGTGTTCTCTACCGAGGAACAGGCGCGTATTGCCAAGTCGCGAAACGTGACGGTGAAGACTTCTGCGGGGTCCTCCAACGGGGCGAAGCTCAAGAGCACCACGCCTGAAGGCTAATAGCACATGATTCGAAGGCGATTTCTCAATTTTGCCGATGAATCGTGTGTAGAATCCGGGTATTCACTTCAATACACAGAGGGAACGCGATGTCAAAGGACAAAGAGGCGGGGCAGACCCTGCCGGACGGGGGCGACGAGCTTACCGCCGCATTGGCGGGTAAGTCCGAAGCCGAACTGTCCACGATGCGTGACGAGCTGGTTGCGGCGTTTGACGCCATCTACCAGGACGGCAAAGCGGATATCGATGCTGACGGCTTCGCCAAGCTCGAAGTGATCAAGACACAGATCCTCGCCGTGAACACCACCGCTGAGGAAGTCGAGACCACCCGGAAGGCGAACGCTGAGCGAGCCGCCGCACTTCGTGCCGCGATCAACCCCGTGAAGGTCGAAGCTCCCGAAGACGGTGAAAACGGCGACGACGTCGGGGACGATGTTCCTGAGGCTGCCACTCCCGAAGTGCGCGAGCTGGTCTCCGCTGGCATCGATGAGAAGGTGCTCACCGCCTCGATCACCACGGCCATTGGCGAGACCATGAAGGCGTTCGCGGGTGACTACCTCAAGCCTGCGACGGACCTCAACCAGCGTGTCCGGCTCGGCACGATTCAGCAGTACGCGCCTGACGCCAAGGTGCATGAGGCGCGTTCTGAGGCCGTCATCGTGGCTTCGGCTGACATCCCTGGCTTCGCCCAGGGTGGTCGACTGGAGAACGTGACGCAGCTCGGCGAAGCGATGCACCGACGCGCGAAGATGCTCCCAATCGGCCGCACCGGCAACCCCGAAGCGGTTCCGGTTGCGAGCCTGGAACGTGAGTTCACGTTCACGCTCTCCAAGAACTCCACTCCCGAGGACATGAACGAAGTCCTCAAGGCCGCTGCGGATGAAGATGTTCTGGTGGCCGCTGGTGGATGGTGCGCTCCGTCCGAAATCTCCTACGATTTCTTCAATGTCGTCTGTGAAGACGGCATGATCGACCTGCCTACGGTCGGCCTGAATCGCGGGGGCGTGCAGTACCCGACTTCGCCGAGCTTCGGTGACCTCGCTTCGGACCCGGGCATCGTCTGGACCTGGACTGAGGCCGACGACATCGAAGCGGTCGACAGTTCGTCTGTCTTCAAGCCGTGCGTGCGGGTCGAGTGCCCCACATTCATCGACCGACGTGCCGACTGTGACGGTTTCTGCGTCACGGCCGGTAACCTGGTCGACTACGCATACCCCGAGCTGATTGCGAACTGGCTACGGCTGGTCATGGCGATCCGCGCGAAGGCCACCAACGCCCGCATCATTGACCTGATGCTCAACGGCGGCGGTTCCGGTGACGCGATCTCCGCGTCCATCGCGGTCGACCACACCGGCCTGCTCGGTGCGACCACGTCGGCGCTGCTCAGCTCCATCGAGCTGTCGGCTGTTGACTACCGCGAGAAGTACTCCATGTGCTTCGACGCCATTCTCGAAGTCGTCATGCCTCGTTGGGCTCAGGCGGTCATCCGTGCCGACCTCGCGAACCGTGACGGCATCGATGTCTTCGGTGTCACGGACGGCATGATCGCCGACTGGTTCAACATCAGGGGCGTTCGTGTGCAGTTCGTCGGCGACTGGCAGGTCCGTTCGGGTACCGACCCTGGCGGTGCTACCCCGGCCACCGACTGGCCGCTCACCATGGATTACATGATCTATGCCCCGGGGACGTTCATCCGTGGCAACTCCATGTCGCTTGACCTGGGTGTCGTGCGTGACTCCGTGCTGAACAGCACCAACGACCACACGGCGGCCTGGGCCGAGGACTGCTATGCACTCCTCAAGCCCGGTCACGAGTCCCGCGTGGTCACGGTCGACATCTGCGGTTCCGGTGAGATCGGCGCTCGCTCCATCGTGTGTGCCGGTTCCTAGCCAACCCCGAGTCAAAGAGAGGAGGTGAGCGGCGATGAGTCGCGGAAGATTCCAAATCGACAGCACGTCATTGCCGTTCACTCCCTCTGCGTACGGGCTGCTGTCACCGGCAACGACCTCCCTGGAACTGGCTAACGCCAAATGGCGTATGGGCCTCCAGTGGCAGTCGTTCTGTCCTGCGGTAGCTGGTACGTACGGGGAGTGCGCGGTACCGGATGAAGTTCCCGCACCTAATCCCAAGGGAGAGACTTGGGAGTACATCACGCGGGGTGCAACTCCGGTAACGATCTACAGCCGCGCTGATTGCGCGCCTGTGGGCCAATGGGACGAACTCCCGGAACGCAACCGGCAGGCGCTCATCAGGTCAGAGGAACGCGAACTCGAACGCATCTTCTGGACCGGTGGTGCCGAAGCGGGGGCGGGGCAGACAAACGTCTGGCCACACCTCGCGGCTAACACTGAACTGGTCGACGGTGACGACACGTTGCAGATTCCTGCGACGCCCGTTTCCGACATCGCGCAGGAAATCGCTGTTGGGTTGGGAATGCTGGAAGCGGCCATGCGCCGCTGCTACTCCGGTGTCGCAACCATCCATATGCCGATCCGGCTCGCGGCGCTCGCGGTTGATGCGCATCTCATCGAACCGCGCAACGGTGTTATGTACACGACCACCGTTGGCTCCAAGGTGATCATCGGCGAGTATCCGGGGACCGGACCTGACGGCACGCTTCCGCCTGCCGGTCAGACGTGGATGTACGCCACGGGCGAAGTGTTCTATCAGCGCGAACCGACCCCGCACACGTTCCGTGCTGTCGAGTCTTTCGATCGGGACGTGAACACGCTCAGCATGATTGCCGAGCGGACCTATGTGTTCGGTTGGGATTGCTGCTTGTTCGCGGTCCTGATTCTCAACGGCGAAGACACCACACCGTAAGGGGGTAGTTCCAATTAGCGTATGCGCGAATCCAATTCGAGGCGAAATCGTTCGCTTCACACTGCTTGATCAGTGCGGCGTCCCCGTTACGGGTGATGGCTCCGCGCAGGTCACGACTGACGCGTGGACGGAAATCACGGTCACGCCCAACTACGAAGACGGTACCCGTCTTCTCCAACTCAAGGCGAACGGTGAACCGTGCGTCAACGAGCAGGGTCCGTCATTCCTGAACTGGATTGATGAGGTCACGAACCTGTGCACACTCGACGTTGACCTGATCGCACTGGTCTTCGGCGAAGATCCGATCGTGTCGAACGCGCAGGCTGACTTCGTGGGTGTGCAGTTCGGTACCGGTCTGCTCAATGCCCGATTCTCCAAGGAGATCTGGCAGCCTGTTGCGGGGGAAGACGCCTGCGACTCCGAGGGCAACCAGCGATGGATTTACTGGGCGTTCCCGCACGAGTACAACGCTCGTGTGCAAGAGCTGACGTTCACGAACGACGTGTTCACTTTCGGTTTCGCGAGTATGAGCAAGCCCGCGTCGCCTCTGTGGGACATCGGCGATCCGTGGCTTTCTGATTCGCCTGTCAGCACGTGGGAACCGGGGAAGCACTTCGCTTTCGCAATCACCACGGTGCAGCCTCCCGAGCCCGCTTGCGGCGCTGTGGAGATCTTCAGCTGATAGGATCGGTGGGCGAATGTAGCCCATTGTGCCGGGGGAGTGCTTACCTAGTCACCGGGTTGCACTCCCCCATTTTCGTACCGAGAGGACAACGATGCACGACATCATGACCGAGAGCAAGACACTGCACTTCATCTGGTTCGGTAATCCGATGCCTGATCATCTCCGACAGAACATCATCGCATGGGCCGAGATGCACCCCGACTGGAATATGAACCTATGGACGGAAAGCAACCTGCCGCATCTTCGCAACCAAGATCTGTTCGATAATGCGCAAGATCTGGTTCCCGCTGACGCGGTGTATCAGTTCCGCGCTGACCTAGCGCGGTATGAACTGCTCTACAACATGGGTGGTTTTTACGCTGACGTTGACACGCGCCCGCTCAAACGGATCAACGAGGAGTTGCGTGGGCACGACGTGTTCGCGGCGATGGAAGACCGTAACTGGGTGGGGAACACCTATCTAGGCTCCGTTCCCGGTCACCTGATAATGCGTGAAATCATCGGAGCCATCCCGGGAAACGTCAAGCGTCACCTAGGCCACCGTCCGAATGTACTAACGGGGCCCAAATTCCTGACGCCCATTTGGAAGCGTCGCGGGGGGTATACTGCACGTAGTGAAAGGTTCTTCCCCTATCTGTACTCAGAGGTCCGCAGCGGGAAAGTCCCGACGCAGTTCGCTCCCGAAGTGGTTGCAGTCCACGAGTGGAATCACACTGCCGAAGTTATGGAACGACGAAAGGGCCGACGTGCTCACACTCGATGAACTTGCCGAACTTGACGGACTGATCGGCCGTGATGTCGGTGAGTTGCTATATGACTACGCAACTGCTGTTCCCAGGGATCAAGCGATTGTCGAACTGGGGTCGTACCGGGGCAAGTCAACCTGCTATCTCGCCACGGGCTCCAAAGAGAGCAACTGCGCTCGTGTGTACGCTATCGACGCGTGGAGCGCGGAGGTTTCGGCTTGGCGCAAGGCTGTGCTGAGCGAGCTGCCGAGCCCGCTCTTCGATGACTTTCTGTCGCAGATCTCGAAAGCGGATGTCGAAGAGATCGTCACCCCGATCCGGTCCCTTACCGCACTCGCAGCGGACGGCTACACGGGCGAGCCCGTAGCAATGCTGTACATCGACGGGGATCACCACCAGGAAGCCGCACTTGCGGACTTCCGCGCGTGGCGCAGACACCTAACGGATGATGCGGTGATCATCTTCGATGACTACGGAATCACCAAAAATATCGGCGTCACCGAAGCGGTGACTATCCTCCGAAAGTCCGGTGAGTTCGCGGACCCCGTACCTATGGCTGGTGGCCGGTTGGCTGTCGGCAAGCCCGGTGCGGTCATCGGCGAACGGGTGCCGGGGGTACAGAAATGAGCGCGCCTGCGTACACCCCGGCCGGATACTGGGATCGGCGCTACCGCGATGGGCGTAGCTCAGGAGCGGGCTCCGAAGGCGCTGAGGGTGCATACAAAGCGGCTTACATTTCCAAGTTCATCGCAGACCACAGGGTGCAAACCGTGGTCGACTGGGGTTGTGGTGACGGACAAGTCCTCGAATTGATCAAGTTCCCGAAGGACACCAGCTACACGGGGGTCGACGTAGCGCAGACGATAGTGGATCGTATGACCGCGAAGTTCCCGCAGCATCGGTTCATCGGTCCGTCTGACGGTCACAACTACGAGGACGCCTACCGGATGTCGATGAGCATGGACGTGCTGTTTCACCTCCCCGATGACCGCGATTACTTCGAATACCTTGACCACCTGTTCAACAGCGCGACTCGACATGTGGTCATCTACGCCACGAACACCCCTGACGGGCGCACGGCTCGGCATGTGTTTCGGCGAAAGTTCACGGATGACATTGCCGAACGGTTCCTTGACTGGGAACTTAAGGTCGAAGAACCGCCGCTCCGTGAGGGCCTGGCGTCGTTCTTCGTTTACGGAAAGGTGGGGTTGTGAGACTGTCCGTCAAAATCATGGCGCACAAGAAACGCGCCCACCATATCCCCGAACTCGTTCAACGGCTTGGACTGACCGATGATGACGTGATCTGGGATCGCCGGTCGGATCGCTGGGATACGGGCCGTCGTGCCTGGGAGGCCATCGACCAGACGGCCGAGTGGGGCATGGTCGTGCAGGATGATGCACTGGTCACGAAAGATCTGATTGCAGGGCTTGAGAAGGCAGCCGCATTCCTACCGGAACGTTGCCTAGTCTCCCCGTACACCGGGACACGCAGGCCCGTAGCCAGCCGCGTGGAGCGCGCGGTGCGCGACGCCCATGCAGCTAACGCGTCCTGGATTCGTATGCCATCCCTGAACTGGGGCGTCGCGATCATGGCTCCTACGGACATCATCAATAAGATGTTGCCGTGGTGCGATAAGCAGACGTATCCCAACTACGATCGACGCATCGGGCGTTACGCCATCGACATGTTGCGACTGCCTACATACTGCACGTGGCCGTCACTAGTCGACCACCGCGACGACGCCAGCCTAGTTGGGCACGGACAGGGCCGCAAGGCGCATCAGTTCCTTGGTGAAGAGGTTTCGGCGCTCAGCGTGAAATGGGATAGCACCTATGTCGACCTCTCCCCCAAGACCGTTGTAGGCCGCAGGTTCCCGAAACGCCCTGTCGCTAATGCGCTCAACGCACAGCCGGGCGAGGAGATATCGGGATTCCGTGCCGCACGCGTGGCGAGCAACAGGCAGCGGTCATCCACGGTACTGCGAGTACCACGGCAAGGTGCAACATCCGACGTGCCCACTAAGCGTCCGTCGTAGCACTTCGCAGGCTGTACACTGATCACCACGGGGGTTGGCAATGGCGATAGCGCAGTATACGGACAAGTTCTGGTACCCAGACGGCACGCTGGCGACGGGTATCTCGGTGCGTGTTTTCCCGCTGACCTCGAACATTCTTGCGCCTCTGTTCGCCGACCTCGCCGGTACGATTCCGCTGGACAATCCGCTGACAACAAGCGGTACCGGAACCGTGTCGTTCTTCGCCGAAGAAGGCGAATATTGGATGCACGCGGATTCGGAGAGCTTCCGTATCGCTGTCGGGCTGTCGCCCGTCACCCCAACGGAGTTCGCGGCACTGCAAGCCGAAGTCGACGCCGCACAAGTGGACATCACGACACTTGACGGTGAAGTGAACACCGCACAGGCTGATATCACGTCGTTGCAGTCAGACACTTCTGAACTGATGAGTGTAGCGCTTTCCAGCGGTATTGCGGCGGGTGGTGATATCACCCCGAACGCCGTTAGCCCGTCAGCTATCGATATCTCGCCGTTTATCGGGTACATCACTGACTTCACGTCGGACCCGTTCAACCCATCGATCACGAGGATTGACTTCCCCGGCGTGGTCGGACTGGAAATGGACGCGGGCAGTCTCGCACGTACGGTTACGTCGTGGCTCATGGACACCAACCAGGTGATCACACAAGTACCGTCACCGACGACGAACGAACAGCGACGCACGCATATCCGCATCGGTCTCACACGGCAGGTCGGAGGCGTCATCACGGTTGACCAGTCGTTGCCCGTGATCCTGCAGCAACCGGCTAACCAGCTCTCTGACCTCATGGTGTCGCTCGGTCCTTTCAGTATTTCGGGGAACAACGTCACGCCAAACGGCGTGAACCTGATGATCGATCAATCCGCAGGGAAGTTGTTCTCACAGGCGTTCAACCACTTCGTTGGGCCGGTGCAGACGAATGACCCGCACGTAACCACTACGTCGGCGCAAACCCCTGCTCAGTTCCGTTACGTGACAAGCACTAGCACCACGTTCGGCGCTCTGCGAAACACGCTTGACGTTGCCAACTACGCGCCTGGCGGTGTCATTACACCGATCGGTGGCGGCGTGGTCACCTCAACTATCCATCGCGTGTACCTGTTCCCCGCCAACAATGCCGTTGACCAGATGGTTATCCAGTACGGCATGAACACGTATTCTGGTTTGTCGGCTGCCGTAGCTGCAATTGGTGCGGGGGTATTCACACCCAATGCCATGTTGGCTGACGCCGCCTTGATCGGCTACATCGCGGTCACGAGGTCAGCCGTCAACTTGTCAGACCCCACGCAGGCTACGTTTGTACATGCAGGAAAGTTCGCCACACCTTAAGGGGGTCCCATGCCTGTTATCAATCCCGTCTCTTCGGCCGCAACCGCTGGCGGCGCGGCGTTTGGCCCGTGCCAAGCATGGGACTTGTCATGCGCCGACTTCCCAGACGGAACGACACCGGAGCTTGAAGCCAGTGCCGCGATGATCGCCACCGAAATCCTATGGAACCGTACGAAACGGCAGTTCGGGCTGTGCTCGGTTTCCCTGCGCCCGTGCCGTAAAGACTGCCTGCCCGCTGGACCCTGGATTCCGCAGGTCGGGGGTTGGTATGACTTCACGGGCTCTTCATGGCCGTTTCCGCAGCCCGCCTTGATCGGTGGCGCGTGGATCAACATCGCGTGTGGTTCATGCTTCTCCGACTGTTCGTGTTCGCACATCTCCGAAGTTCGACTCCCGTACCCGGTAGCTGCGATTACCGAGGTCAAGATTGACGGCGTTGTACTGCCTTCCACGGCTTATCGCGTCGACAATTTCAACCTGCTGGTCCGCATCGACGGTGAGGAGTGGCCGCGCTGCAACGACATGAACCTCGCGGACACTGAACCGGGCACATGGTCAGTCACAGCCGACTACGGGCAGGACGTTCCCGAACTCGGCAAGCTCGCAGCGGGTCAGCTCGCGGTGGAGATCGCCAAGCGATGCGTGAACGCCTCAGACTGTGTGCTGCCGTCCGGCACTGTGCAAGAGGTGACCAGGCAGGGTGTCAAGAAGGTGTTCTTCGATTCGGGGACGGCATTCAAGGGCGGCATGACCGGCATGTACTGGCCTGACCTGTTCATCAAGACATTCAACCCTTCCGGTACTGGTCTCGCGAACATCTTTGACATCGACGGCCCGAAGCATCGACGGGTGGGTACTGCCTGATGGTTTTTACGAATGCGAACCCGTTCGCGGGGTATGAACTCGCCGAACACCTGCGCGACTGCATCCTGCCGTACCTCGAAGGTACGACCAAGGGCCTTCCAAAGCGCGTGTGCATCACGACGGGTCAAATCGCCTGGGATGACTGCGAGTGCGGGCAGCTCGTCATCTCGCTTGACCGCCCATACGAGTCGGGCACGTTCCCGAACCCCTGGGACGCCACAACGAACACGGGCACGCGCAAATGCGGGGCACCGTTGTTCGTGTTCCAGTACACGATTTCGATGCTCCGGTGCTCACCAACCGGTGACAACATGGGCAACCCCCCGCCGTGTTCGGAGGTCGACGCAGCGGCTCGCGTGGCGATCGAAGACGCATGGGCGGTGCGCGCTGGCCTTATGTGCTGCCTGTGCGCTGGTTCCACACGTACTGACGGAGTCAAGTTGTTCGACCGGTACACGATCGGACCGCAGATCATGGTGGGCCCTATGGGCGGTTGCCAGGGCTCGGCCGTCACTGTGCAGATCGGCGTCCCCAACGGCGGTTATCCCTGCGACATCAGTTAGGAGGAACGGTGGCAACGTCGAAAGTCCGTAACTCCACGAATTACGGCAATATCCGTGTCCTCATGACTTCCCCCTCTTCGGGTGTCGTGATGAACCTCCGCGCACGTGCGCTTGCTACGCAGGCAGCCGCGAAGCGCAGGCTCAATGCGAACCCGAGACGCATCGACACCGGCTTGCTGGTCAACTCCATTCAGATTCGGGAGTACATCCGAAACGGTGCTATTGTTGAGCGGATCGGTACCGATGTCGAATACGCGAATTACGTATTCCAGGGGACACGCTATATGGAAGCGAACCCCGCACTGCAAGACGGACTTCGAGAAGGATTCTCGCAGTTCTCCTAGAAAGGTGACACCATGACCCGCAAGAGCTTTACCACTCAAAAAGAACCCATTGAGTTCGACATCGACAACGAGGTGTTCAACCTCAAGGCAAGTGTTCCCGCAGGTCGAATGACTGAACTTTCCCGTCTCGCCGGTGAAATGCAGGCAGCCGCGAAGGCACCTGCGGAAGTGCAGGCAGACCCGCGTATCGCCGAGTTCTCCCGTCTTGCGGGGGAAATTCTGTCACTCGTTGCACCGGATGGGAATGAGCCCGTCAATCCGGTACCGCTCGCGGTCTACCGGAAAGCAGTCGAAATGCAGACGCTCGCCGCTGCCGATAAGACGGACAAGGATGCAACCGAGCCGATTTTCAAGCTGCTTGCCGAGATCTTCGAGCCCGAATCCCTTGACCGGTTCAAGCGTCGATTCGATGGCGAGTACGGGGCGATCGATATCGGCACCTTCTACGAAATTCTCACCTGGGTGATCGGTGAAGCGCTGGGAAAAGACATTACATCGCCGCAATCTCCCTAGAGGTTTGGATCACAGCTGATCAGGTGTGGCCGTACTTTGACGGTTGGTGCACTTCCCGCAATGTCGATCACATGGATCTACCATGGGATCGTTGGTTGAACCTGGTGTACTACTTCGCCACGCGCAACGCCTCAACCGAGGACAAAGACAAATTCGATGCGGCGATCGCCGAGAAGGTAGCGGAGTGGGAAATGCAGAAAGCCAAGCCGATTATCACCAAGGCGATTGCGGAAACGAAGAACGCCAAACCGGAACGCAGGCGCGCGCCGAAACCGGCATGGTATGGCGATGACAAGACGAACACCTTCAACTCGAAAGCTGCCATGGCGACGTTGACCGCTCCGGGAGTGAGCGGCAGGAAACGTCGGTAATAGGAGGTACACTGTGAGCACGCGTTAACGGGGGTTGAGGTGCGGTAATGGCAGGTCCGCTGGATGAAGCGTTTGTGGAGATCACTGCTGACCTTGACGTGAGCCAAGTGCAGCGGGCCGCTCGCACTGCCAGCCGCACCGTTGAGCGTTCACTCACGCAAGGCGTGGAGCGGGCCGAGCGTTCGATTTCACGCGGCATCGGCCGCATTGGCTCACAAACAGGCCAGGAGTTCGGAGGCGGATTCGCCTCTGGACTAGGTGACACTCTGTCATCTATCGCTGACATCAAACTCCCCGTACCTGCGTTCGCTGCTCTCAGTCTTGCACTGGCATCAGCCGCAGCCACGGCTGTACAGCTTGCGTCTGCGCTTGCACCCGCAGTTGGCATCATCGCCGCGTTGCCCTCAGGAATTGGTGTGCTTGCGGCGGGCATGTCGACATTGAATGTCGCTACGCTTGGCGTCGGTGAGGCGTTCGAGGCAGCCGCCACGGGGAGTGCCGAAGAATTCCAGTCCGCCATTGAGGATATGCCACCGGCTGTACAGGAAGCCGCGCAGGCGATCCGGGACATGATGCCCGCGCTGGAAGAGCTACGGAACACTGTTCAGGATGCTTTCTTCCAGGACTTCGATGCCGTTCTGAACTCACTGGCGGAAACGTTGCTCGGTCCGGTAACCGCAGGGATGACCGCAGTCGCCGCTGAGGCTAACGGACTCATCGCGGGTCTTGCGGGTGTCGCTACTTCCGCGCAGGGCATCGAATTTGTCAATCAAAGCTTCGAGATCATGGCGACTATTCTCGCTCGCGTACAGGAGCCTTTGGCCGCGTTGTTCGGTGCGCTACTCAATGTCGGTACAGCGCTCAATGAAGCATTCGGCGAAACTGCCGGGGCGGGCATTGCCGCCGTGGTGGCGCAGTTCGCCGAATTTCTGAACAGGGCTGCGGAATCGGGTCAGGCTGTGGCCTGGGTGAATGATGCGCTTGCCGTGTTTCAGGAAATCGGCGATATCCTCTCGCCGCTCGCCGGTATCATCGGGTCGATCGGTTCGGCTGCTCAGACTACCGGTGGCAACATCCTCGGGGTGTTCGGGCAGGCGTTGCAGGTATTTGACGACTTCTTGGCGTCCGCTGAGGGGCAAGCGGTACTGGTAGCCATTTTCGATGCCTTGAACCAGGTCGGCGACACTTTCGGTACGGTTCTGGCGAACATCGCACCGGCGTTGCCCCCGATCATTTCGGGTATCGCCGATATCCTTTCCGTAGTTGCTCCGCTACTAGGCCCGCTGTCCGAACTGGTCGGCTCGGTGCTCAGTGCACTTGCGCCTGTTCTCGGGATTGTCGCTGCGGCGATTCAGCCCCTTATCGGTCCGTTGACGACAATTATTACTATTCTAGGCGAAATTCTCGTCGGTGCCCTAGAAACCGTTATGCCACTAATTGAGGCACTAGCGAACGTTCTGGGATCTAATCTTGCAGTCGTGCTCGAAGTTGTAGGCGCAGTGCTACAGGCTGTAGCTCCTATCTTCACTGTACTGTTTGAGGCTATTGCACCTATTATTGAGGCACTGCAGCCGCTGTTCCAGCTGCTCGGCGTAGTCGCCGAAATTGTCGGGGCTGTACTAGCGCCCATCATTCAGGTACTCGGCGCTATCCTCCTGTGGCTCGTGGAGAACGTCATCGTTCCCTACGTCATTCCGATCATCGAACTTCTGATCAACCTGTTGGTGGCGGGGCTCGGCGCTACCATCGAATGGGTAGTAGAGAAGTTCCAGGCGGCTGGCGATGGTCTCGCGGTTATCTTCAACTTCATCAAAGAAGCTGGACAATCGCAGGTTGACGCCATGATGCGCGCATGGCGGACACTGAGTACCGCTTTCCAAGTGGCTTGGGGTGTGATCAATTCACGTGTGTTCACGCCGCTCAAGAACGGTATTAACACGGTTAAATCGGTGGTTTCTACCGCACTCAACAACACCAAAAACTCCTGGAACACCTTCGTGAGCTTCGTCAAGGGAATCCCGGGGCGCATCAGCGGTGCGCTTTCCGGTATGTTCGAACCGCTCGCAGCTGGTTTCCGTGCCGCCATAAACTATGTCATTGGCAGATGGAATAACCTGTCGTTCTCTATTCCCAGCGTCGACATTCCTGGGATCGGTACCGTAGGCGGCGGCACGATCAACACGCCGAACATCCCGCTCCTCGCGTCCGGCGCACTCGCCACAGGTCCGACACTGGCGATGGTGGGTGAAGGTCGATTCAACGAAGCGATTCTTCCTCTGGGTGATCCCCGCGTGGATTCGCTGCTGGCGTCTGCGCTGAGCCGTGCAGGGGCCAGCAACAGGGACACGCGAGGCGGTGAAGACACTATCAACGCCACAGGCATAAGCGGTGACAACTACTTCACTGTGAAGATCGGTGATCGTGAGCTTACTGATATCGTCGTGGAGAAACAGAACGAGATGAACCGCAACCAACTCCGCAGGGCTCGTGCGGGTACCGGAAGGCTCGCTTAATGGCCACGTTGACGGCGCAGTACCTCCCCGACCTCGGACGTGTTCGGCTGACACTCGGTGCCCCGACGCCGAACGTCGAGTACATCTTGCAGCGCTCCACAGACGGTGGATTGACATGGGTAGATGTTCGCGGGGGCATCGCCATGGGAACCACGAGTGTGACTGTTGTCGATGATTACGAGTACACACCCAATGTGCGGAACGATTACAGAGTCCTGGAACCGGTCTTCTACGACTCGTTCAACCGCGCGTACCCCTCCGCTGGGGCGCTCGAACTGACAGGCACGGCTGGAAGCAACGCCTCAACGCCGGATCACGCTTCCCTGGACCTGACGACAGACCTGGATATCCGCGTCGATGCAACTACCACTTGGGTTGGCACGCAGCGCGGTCTCATGGCGAAGTGGGTCGTCTCTGGGAACCAGAGAAGCTACCTGCTGACGATCGAAACAACCGGCCGTCTCCGATTCTGGAGAACTACTGACGGCACCATGGGCACGCAGACAGCATCCAACTCCACGGTTGCAGTGCCCGTCACCGAAGGTCGACTCGCGGTACGGGCAACGCTTGACGCCGACAACGGCGCTGGGGGCCACACGGTCACCTTCTACACTGCAGCCACGTTGAACGACACCTGGGTACAGCTCGGTTCTCCCGTCGTGACTGCAGGTACGGTCACCAACTTCTCTGGCACCGCACCGCTTGAAGTCGGTTCATGGTCGAACGGCAACTCAGGTCTGTTCACGGGGCAGATTCACGCCGCTCAGCTTCGTTCGTCTATCGGTGGTGTCATCGTCGCCAACCCCGACTTCTCTGCACAGGCCGCCGGAACGATGATGTTTGTCGACTCCACAGGAAAGACATGGACTGTCGGGCCCTCCGCGTCGATCATCACGATTGCACCGGTCCCTGGCACCGACTGGGGCACCACGGATACCGGGCAGACCTGGGCACTCGGTAGCTCGTCTGCCGGTTTCAGCATGTACGTGAACAACGGCGTCGGGGTCATCACCAGTTCCGCCCCCGCAGGACAGATTGCCGAAGTGGTCGCCGGTCCTGTATCTGGTCTCACCGATGGCGATATCACGTGGTCGGCGATCTACCCCGACCCTGCGAACCTGCTTGACACCGCCGTGGAGTGGGGCGTCGGACTGCGTGCCGCTGACGCCAGCAACGCTTATGAGTCGAATCTACGGTTTCGCACCGAAGCCGACGGTTACATTGTCGAACTCCGACTTGGGAAGTTCGTGGCCAACGTGTACACCCAACTCGGCACCACAGGATCAATCGGCACATGGACGCCAGGTATCCCGTGGCATGTGCGATTCCGCTTGCAGGGCACTACGTTGCAGGCCAGAGCATGGGAAGATGGAGACGCTGAACCCACCAACTGGGGCTTGGTGGCCACGGACACGTCACTGGTCGCAGGTACCGGGGTGTACGCCCGTGGATTCAAGGGCTCCGGTGCGGCATACGAGCAGTGGTTCGGGCCGATGTCCGCCAACACGATCCCGCCTACGGTCGGTGCGACGGCGTTCGTGACACCTGAACAGCTGGAAACCTACCTCAAGTCGGTGACGTTCCCGCTGCTGAATCGCCCGCTGGATTGTGTCGACTGGGATGCTTTGAGCCGTGATTCCCGAGCCGGTTTCTACGACATCAAAGGTCGGCACGAGATCTTGGCGATTGCCGACGTGGGCTCTTCCAGTTCATTCACGCTGACCTTCACGACGGACACGAACGCGGAACTTCGCGGAGTGAGAGCACTGCTCACATTCGGAGGTATCCTGTATTTGCAGCCTCCCGGTGATGTCGAAGAGGATTGTCCGACAGACTTCTCAGGCATCCCTGACGGTTACGTTATGTGGGATGGATCTATCGAGCGTCATTCGCTGCGAGGAACCAACATCCGTGGCTGGTCTGTCGGTTTCACCCGAGTGGCCGCATCTGACCTTACGGGCATCATCCCGACTACGATCACGTGGCAGATGCTATGGGACATGATCGGACCGGAAGGCACGTGGGAAGACGTGTGGGCCATGTGGCCCACGTGGCAAGACCTCTGGCTTGCAGAAGGTGACATTTCTTCGTTTGGGGAAGTACTGTGAGTGACCGTATCAACAACGATCTAGCGGCACTGCTGACGCCCGCACCGTCGCGCGGCGTGCAGTTCAGTCAGGGAAAGGTCCTGACTTGGGAACGCGGCGGCGAGCTGCGAAATACGATCGAGTGGCGTGGCATCACGCTCACCGATGTCCCTATCGTTGAAGGCGTCAACGCGCTGGCGTTGAAGCCCGGTGATGTCGTCGGGATGCTTGGGTGGGCCCCCGAGAACGCGAAAGGTGTCGGCACCTGGTGGATTCTCGGGAAACTGTCGGCCCCCGGTGAGTTCGTCTCCGACTTGACGTTCTTCTTGGGACAAATTCGGTTCATGACTAAGCTTGACCCCGATGTTGCTCAGGCATATTTTGGGTGGGTTGCTGACACTGACGAACCACTCACCATCCTGTACTACGGTGACTCGGCCGAAACACGAGCGATAGCTATTCAGAACCGAAACAGCATCACCATTCGAGACCTCAACGGCAACGTTGTATTCGAGAATGACTCGGCATCTGGCTTCGGTCTGGGGCGACCGTATCTCAACATTCCTATGTACCCGTCTTCGGGTACCTCCGTAGTAGTCGGTGGCCCGTTCTGGCCGTCATTTACCAATGTGGCGTACCAGGAGGTCATGCACGGCATCACGACGCTATGGCATCCGCGCATCCGCATCGGGGTCGCAGTCAGCATCACTGCCGGTTCCCTGGAATGGCAGCTGCGAGTGGACGGTACCGTGATCGGATCGGGTACCGGCACAGGAAACGTCACGGGGAACGTCCCCGGGTGGGGCACGACTACGCTCCCAGGGGCCCAGGTCAGCGTGCAGCTGTGGGGTAGAAACACCTCAGGAACCGCCTCACGCCTTATAACTGACTACTGCTACGGGTTGCAGTCGTAATGGTCACCGCAGCGGACTTCGCCTCACTCATCGCCGGATCGCACACGGCCCGATTCCGCGCGACTCTGGTAGCTGGATTCCAGACCGGGGAAGATCCATCGGGAACATCGCTCCGGGTCATAGGCGGAGGTGTGGAGTTCGATGCCTCAGCGGATATCAGGGCCAGCGGCAGTGTCAGCATCGCCGAAGCATGGCCCACCGCGCGTGATCTGGATTTCGCGCCGTATGGGACCGAGGTGTTCCTTTCGCGCGGCGTAGAGACGGGCGCGCTCGGCGTGAAGTGGGCACCGTTGGGTTACTACCGCATCAGTCAGACCACGCAGGCCGATGCGGCCAATGGTCCGCTGACCCTTGACCTTGATGACCGCATGGCAACGATCATCGATTCACGGTTCATGCAGCCGCGTCAATGGCTTACCGGCACCTCGGTCGGTGACATCGTGAACGAGATTGTACTAGAGGTGTACCCCGATGCGGTGATCATCTGGGATGACGACTCGGACTTGTCCACTATCGGGCGTTCGCTCATCGTCGAAGAATCACGCCTGGAAGTGCTCAAGACGCTGGCGGATGGCTTGGGCAAGATCTTCTACTGGGATGAGCAGGGGCGACTGACTTTCAAAAACATCCCACCTGAGGATGACATCATATGGGTGGTGAACGCCGGATCAGGTGGTGTCATGGTGAATGCAGATCGGTCATTGTCTCGTGACGGTGTGTACAACGCCGTTGTGGTGACCGGTGAGGGCGCTGACGAAATTGAGCCTGTACGCGCCGTGGCCATCAACGCGCAAGAGTCGAGTCCGACATTCTTCGGAGGTCCGTTCGGCCGAATCCCTCGCTTCTACTCATCGTCGTTCATCACCACGCAGTCACAGGCCGAGAACGCCGCCGTCAACCTGCTCAGAAAGACGCTGGGCGCTCCCTACGACGTA
>Ga0209818_1000073_pt1 | contig 25587 bp, 32 predicted proteins | sample NCAS200_FD_187517 | JGI IMG/M metagenome (GOLD analysis project Ga0209818, IMG submission 187517) | Agricultural soil microbial communities from Utah to study Nitrogen management - NC AS200 (SPAdes) (version 2) | ecosystem: Environmental > Terrestrial > Soil > Agricultural land | place: USA... | reverse complement strand
GATGTTGACGTAGCCGGTGCAGCGGCAGAGGTTGCCGGAGATCGCATGTCGGATCTCGTCGTCAGTGGGGTTGGGGTTCTCGCCGAGAAAGACGTAACCAGTCATCAACATTCCGGGTGTACAGAAGCCGCATTGCAGGCCATGCTCCTGGTAGAACCCGTCCTGAAGTGGATTCAGTTTTCCGTCCTGTTCGAGACCTTCGACTGTCAGGATGTTTCGGCCATCCGCCTGCACGGCGAACGTGGTGCACGACTTGATCGCGCGCCCGTCCATTACGACCGTGCACGCGCCGCAGTGACTCGTGTCGCAACCGATGTGCGTTCCAGTGAGACGCAACGTCTCGCGTAGGAAATGGACCAGCAGCAGACGCGGTTCGACTTCCGCGGCGCGTTCGACTCCGTTGACGTTTACTTTAATCGCGACTTTTCCCATCGCTTAGGCGCCTCCTTTGGCACGTTCGAGCGCTCGCGTCAACGCGCGGGCGGTTAGAACGCGAACCAGATCGCGTTTGTAGTCGGCCGAGCCGCGGATGTCATCCATTGGTTGCGACTCAGAGGCTGCAATTTCCGCCGCTTCTTTGATTGTTGCCTGGTCCAATGTCTTGCCCGTGAGAAACGCTTCAGTCTTCGTGGCTTTGATCGGAGTCAACCCAACGTTCGTCAGACCGACGCCCGCTCGTTGGCAGTTGCCGGCATCGTCGAGCGTGAGCTGTGCGGCGACACCGGCGGTGGCGAAGTCGCCGACTTTGCGTTCAAGCTTCAAATACGTCCCGCCGCTGTTTGCCGGTGGCAGAGGAATCCGGATCTCCGTCAGTATCTCTTCCGGTTCCAGTGCCGTCGTGAATAGCGACGTGAAAAAATCTTCAATCGGGATCTCGCGCGGGCCCTTCGGACCTGTGGCGACGACTTTAGCGCCTAGTGCAAGCATCGTAGCGGGGTGATCGTTTGCAGGGTCACCGTGCGCGAGGTTTCCGCATACCGTCGCCTGACTCCGCACCAGGGGATCGGCGATAAATTTCGCCGTGTCGGCAAGTATTGGCAGTTTTTGGCTGATGACGTCGGAGGTTTCGAGCTGGTGTTCGCGAGCGAGCGCGCCGATTTTTAATTGGCCGTCGATTTCGGAAATGTAATCAAGATTGGGGATGCGATTGATGTCGACGATGTGTTGCGGGGAAACCATCCGCAACTTCATCATCGGGATGAGACTCTGGCCGCCGGAAAGCAATTTTGCGTCGGGACCGAGCTTTTGCAACAGTCCGATGGCTTCCTCCAGCGTCCGGGGAGAGAAGTATTCAAAGCTCCGAGGTATCATGGGGTCTCCACCTTCCTACATCGGAATCAAAATGTTCGGGCGTTCAAGCGGGAAGGGCCTGATAATACGAGCGGGTTACTAAAACGTCAATATGGACCACAATCCGTCTTTAATCTGTATTGTGGTCTCAATCAGTCTTACCGGAGGTTGTGATGGCATTCAAGATTGCGGAACGGTTTGAAGTGCAAGCACCGGTTGAGCGTGTTTGGCAGTATTTGATTGATCCGGAGAGCGTGGTTCAGTGTCTGCCGGGAGCGGAGTTGTTGGAGTCGCAAGACGATCGCACGTTCGTTGGTCAGATAAAAGTGAAAGTTGGACCGATGTCGATGTCCTACAAAGGCAAAGGCAGTTTCACCGAAGTCAACGACGAGGCGCACACGGTGCGCATGGTTGGCGAAGCGCGTGAAGTAGGCGGTTCAGGGTCGACGAAGGTAACGATGGTCAGCACTGTGACTGCTCTCGATGGCGGTGGCTCGCAAGTTTCAGTGGACGCCGACATCAACCTGGTGGGCCGTATTGTCCAATTCGGCCGCGGCATGATCGAGGAAGTCTCGCGACAGATGTTTCGTCAGTTTGCGGCGTGTGTGAAGAGCCGGTTGGAGGTTGAAGAGCCTTCTCACCCTCAGAGTTCTTCAACCGAATCCGAACCCAGCGCCTCGGCGAACACAAACGCGCCCGCCGCAATCAGTACAACCGGCACGACCGAGCCCGCCCAAAGATCAGCCGTGCCTGAAAACAAACCCATCAGCGCTACCTCAGTAGGCCTGCGCGCTCTGTGGGCCATCATCGCCCGTTTTTTCAAACGGCTATTTGGTAAACGCGAAGAGACGACTACTAATTAGAGTCCAACTCTTCGTCGCGGCACACCTCCTGAAAACGCTTTTGGTCCTCGCGGCACCGCTCGCTGTTTGCGCCGAGGTCCGCTCGGCAGTCCTTTATCAATTCGTTCCGCAGTTCTTCGCACTGAGAGCGGCAAGAACCCTGGAAACCGACAACGAAAAACAGTACTGGTAAGGAAAGTATGAAACCTATTCGTTTCTTCATTTCTTCTTCTCCTTTTATTAATCACCGAAAGGAGAAGTTGCTGAGAGCGATAGCATATTACTGGACCACGAAGAATTTTAATCACTCATCGCGCATGGTGCGGAAGGTAATCGAATAGCGAAGTGTATCGACGCGCGAGATGCTGTGCTCCCACTCCGATCGAGCGGGACCGCTGAGATGATAGGCGGAGCGTGGTTCGGTTTTGAGGTTGGCTCGTTCCCACTTACCACGGACCTTACGCCGGAAGCGCAACATGCACGGCGCCAGTAGTGAGATCCCGACGACTTGTCCAAACACTGCTTTATCGCGATGCCAACCAATACCGGCGCCATTCGCATACTCCGTCACGAGCACCTGCTCAAACTCCTCCGGTTCAAGGCTTGCGAACAACGCAGCTAACGCACGCAACGAGAGTAGAAACCCGGGAATCTCCTCCGCCTTTTGAAGCCGCTGTGATCCGAAATCGTATTTCCAACCAAACGAAACGACACGTCGCTTACCCAAATAGCCGTGAAACTCAAACTCCCGAAACGGCAACTCGCGCACGCGCGCGACCAGCGCCGTCTCGTCGCTGCTACTAACCAGCGCCGGCTGATATCGCAGCCCTCCGGGGACGACTGACTTTGACTTGCCCGCACGCTTCACGTCTTTGAAAAACTCGAATTGCACCGTCCGATCGCTCGTTCACATACAGGATTCCAAACATCACTCCCAACTGCAAGCCACAGGCCGCCAGGCGAGTTGTAATAAGTTGTACCAATCGGAACATTTGAACCGACCTTTCGTAAGTCTGAACGCCCTGCAAGTTTTTACCAGCGGAACCCATTCGTCAGAAGGAGTAAGAAACGTGAAGCCATTACTAATCACTCTCGCAGCACTCTGTTTGTGCTTTTCAGCGGTCGCGGTTACGACCACGCCGCTGATTGAACGGGCGAATTCCGACTGGCCTCAGTGGCGCGGTCCGGAACGCGACGGAACTTCGAACGAGACCGGTCTTCTCAAACAGTGGCCCGCAGGCGGACCGAAACTCCTCTGGCAAGTGAACGACATCGGCGACGGTTACTCGACACCGATCGTCGTGGGCTCGCGGATCTACGTAATGAGCAATCGTGGTATGGAAAACGAATTCGTCCAGGCGCTCTCGACAAAAGACGGGAAGGTGATTTGGACAACTCGCGTCGGCAATGTAGGACTCCCGAACCAGGAGCCGCCCTACGCAAAAGCGCGGTCTACTCCGACCCTCGACGGCAATTTCCTCTACGCGCTCGGATCCGACGGCGATCTCGCCTGCCTCGAACTGAAGACAGGGAAGGTGCGATGGACTAAGAACATTCGTACAGAGTTTGCGGGTCAACCCGGTACATGGGCTTACGCGGAATCACCACTTGTAGACGGCGACGCCGTTGTCGTAACTCCAGGTGGTGCTCAGGCCACGATGGTTGCGCTTAACAAGAAGACAGGCGCGTTGATTTGGAAATCGGCAATCCCAGGTGGTGATCCGGCAGGCTATGCTTCGGCGATCGCCGTCCAGGCAGCGGGCCGTAGACAGTATGTACAACTGTTGAGCAAAGGTATTGTGGGAGTGGATGCGAAGACCGGACAGTTTTTGTGGCGTTACACCGAAGCAGCAAAAGGACCGGCTCAATACTTTACGCCAATCGCGCGCGGCGACTTTGTGTACGGCGGCGCTCTTGGCGTCGGTGGTGCAATGGTCCGGTTGAAGGCAGATGGGGATGGGGTCGTAGCGGAGCAGGTTTACTTCATACGCGGGTTGCCGAACGGTATCGGTGGCGCAGTGGTAGTAGGCGATCACATCTACGGAACTGAGGCCGGACAGAAACTGGTCTCGGCTGAATTCACGACTGGAAAAGTTAAGTGGACAGGCGAGAGCATCGGCTGGGGATCGATCGCCGCCGCGGACGGAATGTTGTACCTGCACGGGATTAACGGTGACGTCGCGCTGATCGAAGCTACACCTGATGCATTTCGTGAAAAGGGACGCTTCACACCACCGGCACAACCGCAGAAGAAGAAGGTTGGTCCATATCCGGAAGCCGCGTTTGCGTATCCGGTTATTGCGAACGGCACGCTTTACATTCGCGATCTTGGAACGTTGTGGGCGTGGGATATCAAAGCGCGCTAATTCCAAAATATGAAGGGGCGGGACCGGTCATTCCGATCCCGCCCCTTGTTGTTTCGCTACGAGGTTTCGCTACAGAGTGTTCTTAGTAACCTCTGTAACCGTCTGTGTATCCGTTGACAAAGCCCTGACGGAAGTACTGCGCATACCGTTCTCTGCTACCTAAGCGTGAACTGTAGTCGGTGTTCGCATTTCGATAATCTTCCTCGTCGCGATAATCGAAACGATTGTTGTCACGTCGATCCTTACGGCCTTCCTTGATACCCTCGTTGTAGCCTGCGTTTAAAGCAGTCTGACGAAGCTGATTGGAACCACCGTAGTAACCGTAGCCGTCGTCATAACGACTGTTAGACCTACGCCCCCGCCGCTCATATTCGCGCTGGCGTCGACGCTGTTCACGTTCATACTCCCGCTGGCGACGCAGCTGTTCACGCTGCCAGTCGCGGTTCTGCCACTGCGCTTGAGCGACTGAGTTAGATGACACGATTCCAATACCAACAAGGAGAGAAAGACCCAGTACAACTCCCATTACCCTTTTCTTTAGCAAGTTATGTTTCATAACAGTTTCGTTCTCCTTCGCCGCTGATAAGTGCAATCGCGGTGCCGCAACTCGTAACTGTTGCACGATGGACCAACATTCACATTTCCTTTGATTTGGTAAGGAACGAATGACATGTTCATGACAAATCGGTCGCGAGCGCTCAATTAGCCCACCATTTCGTTAATCAATGCACGATATGGAAATGTTCAATGCGAACATCATGAATGCAATGATAGCGAACGGTTAGTATTGACTTGGCGACTGCAAACAATAGTATTATCCGCCGCCAACTCACACGAATAGAGAAAGGAAAAAAGCCATGCCCCCGATGGGGAGGTCAAAACTTCCTCTCCCCTTCGCGCCTGCGAGCTGGATGTTTTGTGAGCGCCAGCTTCTTCCTACCTATCAAAACGACCGCGGGTTAGGGTTACCGAATCGCCGTTTCCCAGGCTGTCTTTCCGCCTCGAGGATAGGGCCACGTTCCATGCGAGGCTAAATCATGCATCTTAAACGCCAACACATTCTCGCGTTCCTCCTGTTGCTCTCCGCATCAGTTGCTGTTCGCGCTGATAAAGTTGATGACTACGTCAAGTCTGAAATGCAGCGGCAACATCTTCCGGGACTTTCGCTGGTTGTAATTAAGGACCATAAGATCGTGAAGGTGCAGGGTTACGGTCTTGCTAACATCGAGCTCAATGTTCCAGCCACGCCTGAGACGGTTTATAAGATCGGTTCAGTAAGCAAACAGTTTATCGCCACCGGGATTATGCTGTTGGTCCAGGATGGCAAGATCAAGCTCGACGACAGCATCAGTCAGTTTCTTACTGCGCGCGAAATCCCGGCAGCGAACTGCCGGTGCGTAACATCGCACGCATCGATCCGAAAGTGCTTGATACTTATGTGGGCCAATATCAGGGGAACCAGACGCCCGTGCTCACCATAGCTCGCGAAGGTAATAAGTTGACGATTCAACAGGGAACTAATCCCGACAACATGGCGGAGATGTTGCCTGAAAGTCAAACCGACTTTTTCATGATCGATCAGCCGTACACCACTTTCAGTTTCGTAAAAGATGAGACCGGGCAACTCTTCATGGTTCGCAAGGTTGATGGACGCGAGGCGGCGCGAGTGAAGAGGATAAAGTAACGCCCCACCGAATGAACGAAGGGGCGTTACACTCTCAGCCAATCGGTGAGAAAGGGTTAGCTGCCCGCAGTTTTTCCGCGTGCAGTACCGGTTGAACCGGTCGCGCCAGTAGCGCCGGTGCTCGTGCCAGTCGCAGTTGTTCCGGTTGCGCCTGTGCCCGTCGTTTCAGTGCCGCTTGGGCTAGTGCCCATGGAGCTCGTACCGGTTGTGCCGATCGCGCTTGTGCCTGTCGAGCCCATCGAACTGGTACCTGTACCGTACGTGCTGCCTGACTGTTGCCGATCACGCACACGGATGCGGTTTTCAACATTCGTCACTCCCGAGACGTTTTCGGCGATGGCTTCGGCGCGTCGTTTGTCGGCTCGGCTGTCGACCGTTCCGCTAAGAACGACTTCACCGCTCGAAACGCTTACCTCGACTTCCGTAGCATCGAGATAACCTTCGCTGAGCCGATCGTTGACGTCTTCTCTAATTCGATCATCGGAGCGACGGTAACCTTTCGGCCCGCGACCTTGATACGGGCGCTCCAGTCGAGTTCTGCGCTCCGCCTCTTCGTCACCGAACCAACTTGCGACGGTGTCCTGGAGCCGATCCCACCAACCCCGTTCCTCGCCTTGGTGTCGATCGCGGCCCTCGTATCCACCACGGCCTTCCCAACTGCCTCGACCTTCGTTCCAATCACGGTCCTGACTGTATCGGCGTCCTTCGCGGTGTTCATAGTCGCCGTAACTGCGGCCGCCTTGCCCATAGCTTTCCGATCGGTAACCGCCGGGATAGCTCGAGCGTTGTGAGTAACCGCCCGTCGTGTCGCGGTAACGTCCTTCACCTCGTTCGAACCCGCCGCCATAGTTGCTACCGTACTCGTCGCCGTAACGGGTACTGCCGTATTCCTGGCCGGTGCCAGAGCGTTCACGACCGTAGCCACCGCCGTACTCGCCCGACATCCGGTCGCCACCATACTCACCACGGTATCCTCGGGAGCTGCTGCCCATGCCGCCACCGCTGTATTCGCCACGGCCTGAGCTGCCGTAGTTGCGGTTACGCTCGCTCAGGTAGCGATCGTCTTCGCGGTCGCTTCCCCAATCGCGAGACTCGTAATCGCCTCCTCCTCTATACATAGCTCTGCCAGTACCGTATTGGCCGCGCCACCGACTCTCGCCGGCATAACGCTGATCTTCGTCATCAAAAGCGCTCCCCCTACCCCATTGGCTTGATTGCCCGTAAGAGCGATCGTGTTCCTGATCTGATCGACGGCCATAGTTTCGCTGGCTGCGGTCACGGTCCCGATCGTCGTATTTCGTTGACATGTGTGACTCTCCTTCCTTCCCTTGGTTCGTTATGTTTGCCACTTCTGAAGCGACAATGCTCGCAGCCGCATTTCACAAAGGTGTTTCCTAACTGCAAAGGAATTTGAGAAGACACTGATTTGCGAAAATTTCGCGAATGAAGGTGGGTCAAATTAGCGTCGTTATGCAGCTAAATGTTTGCAGAAAATGTGGCGCGACGAATCGAGTCGATGAAGAAAGACTGGCGGCGAGCGACGCAAAATGCGGCCGCTGTGGGGAAAAGTTGGAAGCGGGTACGTCCGATGCGAAGCCCGCGGTGATCACGGATCAGACTTTCGAACGCGAAGTGATGCAGGAAAAAGGACGACCCGTGCTAGTTGATGCGTGGGCGCCATGGTGCGGTCCGTGCCGGATGATCGCTCCGGTTATTGATCAGCTCGCGGCGGAATCGCAGGGGCGTTACAAGATCAGCAAGTTAAATGTCGACGAAAACCCACAAACCGCTTCGCGTTATCAGATCGCGAGCATACCGACAATGCTTATCTTCAAAGACGGTGAGCTCGTCGATCGCCTAATCGGCTTACAATCAAAACCAGCAATCGCTGAGCGCCTCAACATCGCCGCCAAACCCGCCGCCTAGCGGGAACGAATCGTATGTGATCCGTGTTCTCACCGTGCTTTGCCGATGAATGCTCGTGCTTCGGCGATTTCGGGGCGATGGCTTTCGGCGTCACGAGCGAGGGTTAGGAGTTTTCCGTAGTAAAGGCGTGCGGCTTTTTGGTTTCCGGCGAGATTCGCTGCGCTTGCGGCGCCATAGAGGCCGTTGAAGCGATTCGGAGTGCTGCGAAAGGAGACTTCGAATTCCTGCAACGCTGCCGCGGGTTGTTTGAGTTCCAACAACAAGTCGGCCAATTGCTCGCGCGCGGGGAGAAACGCTCCGGGAGTCACAGGATGTTTGTCCGTCACATCATCTAAATCGGCCGCAGCGCGAAGCAATTGTAACGCTTCGTCGTGCTTGCCATCCGCGTACGCCAACCACGCAGACGCAACCTGACGCTCGATCTCGATTTGCCTGGCCCAATCGTAATCACCCCTAACGCCGGTAAGCGCCTGTTTGATCCTGCTTAACTCATCAATCTCATGGCGCGCCGCAGCTGCGTCGCCGCTGCGCGCGGCGCCAATTGCCCTCGCATAGTGAATGTGGGCCTTGGCCCAGGGGAAATGTTGCAACAACGAGTCTCGCAATTGTCCGGAAGCCAGCGTGAGTTTAGCTGCTTCTTTCCACTGACGTCGTTCGAGCGCATAACGTGCCGGGATAGCAACAACGGCGTAAGCCACCTTGAAGGTTTGCGGGTCCACTTTATCAATCTGATTCAACTCATCAAGTACGCCGGCGGCACGTTTGTCCTCCGCACGTTGTAAGTAGGCGTAGGTCAAATAATCCATCGCATGGAGTTGTTCGTCCCACGCGCCTGACATGTGATTTCGCACCGCAAACGTTTTCGCCGAGCGATGAGCATCGAGGTTCGAGTTGATGGCGTCAGACCACAAGCCCATGCGCGTGAAGATGTGCGAAGGCATGTGTTGCGCATGCGCCGACGCAGGCGCGATCTTTGCGTACCTGCGTGCGGCCGGGAGGGCCAGGTGGGCCAACGCCGGAAAGTCGTAGCTGTGGATTAGATAATGCGTAACTCCCGGATGTTGCGGCTCGCGCATCGCAACGCGATTCAAGATCTCAGCCGCCTGTTTTTCGCGAACATATGTCTTGTCGTGCGACATCATGCCGGTAGCGATCAGCGACAGCGCGTAGAAAACAGCGGCTTCGCGGTCTGATGAATTGCTCGCCGAATGATGTTTCATCGCATCGCTGTAAGCAAAAGCGCGTTTCTCATGGTCGAGTTTGTCGTGATCCTTGTAGAAAACTTCGATCGCCGCGATGTATCCGTGTTCGCGTGGAGTCCGCGCCCCGGCGGCTTTCGCTTTTTTAACAGCAGCCCAACCCTTGTTCAGTTCAGCCGCATTTGGCGGCGCCCAAAGAGGGTGATAATTGCTCATCGCGACACCCCAGTAGCCCATGGCGCACTGAGGATCAGTGACCGTAACCTCGGTAAATGCTTTTTCCGCTTCTTCGTATTCAAAAGAATGAAGCCACGCCACCGCACGATTGAATTGCTTCTGCGCCTGGGGCTTACATGAGACTAGGAAATGCACGACGCCGACACTCTCTGAGGCATCATGCTTATGCGGATGCCGCTCCTGCGAATGAGCGGATGTGGTGAAAAGGAAGAGTGCGACGAAAAGAAGGGAAGTTTTCAACCGTCTTTGCTCCTTTGGGGGCCGGAGACGACGGTTATACCACAAAGGAGCGGTCTGGCGGATGGTGTCAGGGGACGGAATCTGGCATCTCCATCCGGCTTTGCACAAAAAGTAGCTAAGAATAGACCTTGGTCGGGTTCGATTCTGCTCTGCGGTCTCTGCGTATCTCTGTGATCGCTGCGTTAAATATTTCTCGCGACATAGTTAACCCGGAGATCACAGAGATACGCAGAGACCGCAGAGCAGAAGCAAATAGTTGTAAAAACACTTTACGTGCAAGCCTCACCATCTCCTGATGTTTACCTTGGGCGCGTGCGATCACCGGCGCAACTACGGGTTCGGATAGTTTTGTATCGTAAATCGTCGTGAAGGTGTAGCAACCGTTAATTTAAGGAGACGTCCTTCAAGAAAATTTTCTTTCGCGGACCGTCGAGAGGCGCTGATGAGCCACGTGGGCCGCGTGGCCGTTTGTCGTTGTCGACGATGTTAACCGTGGCGAGAGCGGGCGCCCCCAGGTTGGCGTTCGACGGGTTACTTAATCTGATGTTGAACGCTTCCGTCGATTCCCTTGTCAGATCGTCAGTGATCAAGACGGCAAAACTCTTGGTCGTCTGGCCCGCTGCAAATGTCAGTGTCCCTGCCACTCCGATGTAATCACCCGAATTCAACGCTGTCGCATCGGCGGAAGAGTACTGGACTGTCGCACTTGTGGCAGCACTGCCCGTCCGAGTTACGGTGATTGTGATCGAACCCGCGGTTTCATTCACGCTATAAGACGACGAGCTGAATTGAAACACACCAGCGGGCACGGGCGTCGGCGTCGGAGTAGGATTTGGCGTTGGGGTCGGAGTAGGTGTCGGAGTAGGTGTTGGCGTTGGAGTCGGAGTCGGCGTCGGAGTGGGCGTCGGAATCGGTGTTGGAGCGGGTGTTGCCACACCGCCTGTTTGCGCAGCGTTCAAGGCGGTAATGTCGCAACCCAGATCTTTCCCATCGGTGCCGGCCGATCTATACGTGGAGTTTACGACTCGATACTCCGAATCGAGGATTCCCGTGATCGACGAAGGATAGAAATTATTTACCGGATACACAGACGACCCCGCCCCAGCAATCAAGTTCCTTTGAAACACGAATCCCGGCGTGTACGTCGTTAGCGCGGCTATTCCTTCTCCTACGTTGTCGCCAAAATATCCATAACCGGAACGAACACTAAGGTTGTTCGTGTAAACAAAGCCGAAAGAAGGCTCGCCATGGAGGGCCGTGACGTTTCCGCTCTGAAGATGGGTATTGTGATTTAGCGTGACATTGTAAAAACCCGACATCGTGAGAAAACGATCGACGATGCCGATGAACAGATTGTTTGCTACCACCAGATTGTTACCACGTCCGGAGGGAAACGGAAGATCGGCGCCCAGCAACTGCAAGCCCTGTTGGGTATTCTTCACAATGTTGTTCGTGAAGCTGACGTTCTCGACGGTGGCCCATGGAGCACGGCCGTCTTCGCTGCGCACTGTGAAGAGCACCGCATAACCAATCTGCGCATCAATCCAAGAGTTCTCCATCACGTTGCCGTCGATGATCACGTTACGCGCGTTCTTCAACTCCAAGAGATTTTTGATCGACCAGTGAATCCCTGCGTAACTGGGATGACCCACCTTCCACGACAACGGCTTGAAAAAGTGGTTGCGCCGGATTTCGATGTTAGACGGAATCAGATTGCGAATCGCCGGAAGGGAACCGCCAAACATTATGTTTTCACCGGCAGCCTCCAGGTAGTTATTGATGATCTGAAAGGGCCCGGGCCCGTTCCAGCCGCATATCGCCTGCGTGTCAAAGCCTGCCAAATGAATGTCAGAGATGTGCGAGTTGATGATCGACGTGTCCGCGCTGTTCAGACTGATTCCGCGCTGCACAGGCTGAGTCGGAAATCCATGGATCCACAAGCGATCCAATATCAGGTGATGAGGAACGTTTGCGAGATCGGTTTGCGCGGAGTCACCTAGCCGGATGAGGTCGTAGATCAAATCGCTGGAACTGAACGTGGAAACCTCCAACCCGATCAACTTGTAGTGATGAGCGCCCGGAAGAGCTGTAATCACCGGATCGCCGGGCACGTTGGAGCGCAGCTTTGAAAGCAGTCCGCTCTGCGCGGGCGTTACGCGTCCGGTAATTTCGGCGGCTCTTGAAGACTGTATTGTTATGTATGCATCGCCCGTCTTCTTATGTAACCAGAAGGGACCGCGATACGTCGCCCCTGCTTCGAGAACGATCGTGTCACCGGGCACGGCGCTATTGATGGCTGCTTGCAGATCACCGCCTGCGGGAACAACAAGAGTTCCGGCTGAAGCGATCGAAGCAGATATCAGTAGGATGAAAAGTGAAATGACGACATTAGGTATCCTCGGCGCACCACTGTGGCCCGGAACAGCACAGACTGGGGAAATAGACATTCATGCTCCGTTTTATGAGTGCAAAAATAGGTAGAGCTGCTGGTTTCAGCATAATCGGGTTATCGGGTTATGTATTTGGTTTAAAAAGGCTTACTGCTCGAACGCGAAGAGACTAACCGAACGAACCGTTGCGAAGGGTTGCGACGCTGTTACAAAATTGTTGCCGAAATGTACCTGTGGAACTCTAGCTAAAGGTTGCGTAAATCATGAAGCACAAGCTAACGACACTGATTACGATTCTGTTAGTCGCGTTTACTTGCGCGAGCTCGTCACAGGCTCAGCGGTTCTTATCGTATGAGCCTGAGGTTGTTGAGCTTGATGGACAACTCGTCCTCCAGTTGAAATCTGGACCACCAAATTTCGGTGAGGAGCCGAAGACTGATCAGAAACTGAGAGTGCCAGTTCTATTGCTGCGCGACCGCGTGAGCGTTCTCGGCGATCAGGGAGATGGCTACAACTCCGAAACCGTTCACGGCGTCAGACAGATCCAGTTGGCTTTTATTGGTAGCCAAACGTCACACAAGGCGTTGATTGGCAAACAGGTGGTCGTGACTGGATCGTTATTTCACGCTCACACTGGTCACCATTTCACGGACGTGGTTCTAAAGGTGAATTCCATTGAACGTAAACCCGCCGGCTATGACCAGCGACAATTTAACTTTTGCAGGATCAACACTTCCGAGTGGTATCGCCGTGAACGTTACGGATCAAGCAATTCGCTACTCGCTGAGTTCGCTGCTCCTGTCGGTGAAGACGCGACAAAGAAATCTTTTAAACACCCGAAGTCGGGATTGATTGTCAACGCGGCTGTCGAATATATCTACAAGTTCCCGCAAAAGCGCAGACCCCTTGAGATCAGAATTGCGCTGTCTATATCGAAGACGGAAGAAGACGCGTTCGATGTGTTGGATAATGCAGTGGCAGGAACTGAATACAGATCAGCCTGGGGCAGTCTATACGTCAAAAAACAAGTAGTTGTTGGAGACGTTGAGCACACTGTGTCGCTATTTTGCTTCGACAGACATGCCAAGTGGAACAAATGATGCGTAGTGGGGGTCTCCGCTACCGAGACCCCCAACTTTCGTTTATGGGGTCGTCGTCTTCTTACGTTGGAGCACGTTGCACGCTTCGACCACGGTTGTCGGATCGACGGCGACGTTTCCTTCATCGATGTGCCGAATGATGCCTTCCTTATCGATCAGGAAGGTGGCGCGATTGCCAAAGCCCTGCTCCTCGTTGAAGACGCCATAGTCCTTAACTACGGTGCGTTTGAAATCGCTGAGGATTGGGAAGGTAACTCCAAGTTGCTTGGCGAATTCGCGGTTGGCGGGAACGCTGTCAACACTCATTCCGAAAACCTGGGTTTCGGTTGATTCAAACTTAGCGATATCAGCCTGATACGCTTTTAGTTCCTTCGTTCAACCACCGGTGAATGCCAGCACGTAGATCGCCAGCACGACGTTTTTCTTACCTTTGAAATCGCTGAGCTTGTAACTTTTTCCGTCAGTTGCGCGAAGCGTGAAATCGGGCGCCGCATCGCCGACCTTCAGGTGTGTCTTGCCCGGCGTTTTCTGTTGGCCCACTGCGACGAAGCTGACGACAGCAAGCAGCAGGAGGGAAGTCGATAATCTCGCGTACACGATGTGTCTCCTTGCAGTAAGGGATGTCTGGCGCGATGAATCTACGGACAGGGCGCGCGGGAGTCAAGGTACTACAGAAGATGGCGGGTCGCTCTCCACAAAAAGTCGCAATTCTGATCGGTTTTCTCAGCGGTCCTCTGGGTGTCTCTGCTTTCTCTGCGTTTAAAAGTCACTTCTACGCAGAGGCCGCAAAGACACACAGAGGACCGCGGGGAAGGCTTGGTCCCAAAACTCACTTTTGTGCAATGCCGATGGCGGTTGCGCTTCTTCTTCCAGAGTTTCGATTAGGGAGAGAATTGCGGCCATCCAAAGTGCAAATCAAAGCGTCGGCGAGGCGCGATCACGAAGTGGGTAACACAGACAATCCTGCCGGCATGAGCGATGCCTGTTCAAGCTCGGTTCTATGTTTCTTGTTGCTCTTCTTTGGCGCAGATAGTTCAACGGCTGGTGTTACGCTTTCGACCTCCAGGATCAATTGCGTCGTCTGAATCACGGTGTCAGGATTCAGCGACATTGATGCGATTCCTTTCTCCACCAGAAAGCGCGCGAATTCCGGATAGTCTGAAGGCGCCTGACCGCAGATGCCAATCTTTTTTCCGGCACGATGCGCCGCGTCAATCGCCATCTCGACCATCTTCTCCACCGCGCCATCGCGTTCGTCAAAGAGATGGGCCACCATCTCGGAATCGCGGTCCAAACCAAGTGTCAGTTGTGTTAGATCGTTCGAGCCGATTGAGTAACCATCGAAGATGCGCAGGAATTCATCGGCAAACACAACGTTAGCCGGCAATTCACACATCGCATAGATCTCCAGCTCGTGCTCACCTTGTTTCAACCCGTAGTCAGCCATTAACTCAATCACGCGCTTGCCTTCTTCAACCGTGCGACAGAAGGGAATCATCGCTTGAACGTTTACGAGACCCATGTCTTCCCGCACACGCAGCAGTGCCAAACACTCCAGATGAAATCCTTCGCGATAACGTTCGTCGTAATAACGCGACGCGCCGCGGAAACCCAGCATCGGATTCTCTTCAATAGGCTCAAATTCCTGCCCGCCTACGAGCATCGCGTACTCGTTCGACTTAAAGTCTGACATGCGCACGATTACCGGATTGGGATAAAACGCCGCGGCGATCCGGCCGATGCCTTCCGCGAGACGACGAACAAAGAAATCACGCGGATCTTCTTCGCCAATGCGCCGCTCGATCTCGCGCACGACATCCTGACTTTGCAGATTCGGATAACGAACTAATGCCATCGGATGGATGCCGATGTGATTGTTGATGATGAACTCCAGTCGAGCCAGCCCAACTCCGTCGTTGGGCAGGGCTGACAGCTTAAACGCATGATCCGGATCGCCGACGTTCATCATCACCTTCGTCCTGGGCCGGTTCTCTTTTCCAACCACGCGCTTTTCCACGGCGAAATCGATCAGTCCATCGTAGATACTTCCGCGAGCACCTTCGGCACAGCAGACCGTTACGTCCATTCCCGATTGCAACTTTTGTGTCGCGTTCCCAGTCCCGACGATGCACGGCAGTCCCAACTCACGGCTCACAATCGCGCTGTGACACGTGCGACCACCACGGTCGGTAACGATAGCCGCCGCCTTCTTCATGATCGGCTCCCACGCCGGATCGGTCATCGAAGTCACCAGCACGGCGCCTTCGGTAAACTGCGCAAGGTGATCCGGATGGGCCAGAACGTGGACCTGGCCCTGACTGATCCGTTCGCCGACGGCGATTCCGGTAACGACAGCTTCGCCATGCTCGCCGGTGAGTTTGTGGGTCTCGATATAGTTTTCACGATTGCTTGCATGGACTGTTTCAGGGCGTGCCTGGAGAATGAAGAGCTCACCAGTAATGCCATCCTTGGCCCATTCGAGGTCCATCGGAGTCGGGCGGCCCGCGAGATTTGAATAGTGCTCCTCGATCAGGCAGGCCCACCGTGCGAGTTGCAGCACGTCGTAGTCACTAAGACAAAACCGTTGGCGTTGAGCCTCGACTACGTCACGCGTGCGCGTTCCTTTGCCGTCGAGACCATAAACCATTTTGACTTCCTTGGTCCCGAGACGGCGACTGACGATTGGGCGTGCGCCGGTCGCGAGTGTGGGCTTGAAGACGATCCACTCATCCGGCGTCGCCATTCCTTGTACGATTGCTTCTCCCAGACCCCAGGCCCCATTGACTACCACCACATCGCGAAAACCGGATTCAGTGTCGAGCGTGAACATCACGCCCGAGCACGCCTGGTCCGAACGCACCATGGGCTGCACTCCGATCGCGAGCGCCACGTCGAAATGATCGAAGCCGCGGCTGGCGCGATATGAAATTGCGCGATCGGTCCAAAGGGAAGCGAAGCAGCGGTGACACGCTTCGATCAGCCGCTCTTCGCCGCGGACGTTGAGGATTGTGTCCTGCTGGCCAGCAAACGAGGCATCGGGAAGATCTTCAGCGGTGGCAGACGAACGCACAGCCACTTCACCAGTGGTGCTGGTTCGTTCGCAAAGACGTCGATAGGCGTCGAGAATTGAATCATGCACCGGCCGTGGTAATGGAGTATCGAGCATTAGCGCCCGCGCCTCGCGTCCCGCCTTGTTCAGCGACTTCAGGTCTTCATGTTCGAGACCGCTCATCAACTCGCGCAATCGCTCGCCGAGACCGTCGGTCTCAAGCAATAGACGATACGCTTCGCGCGTGGTTGCGAATCCATCGACGGCGCGTACGCCGCGAGGCGCCAGGGAGCGAAATAACTCTCCCAGACTTGCGCACTTGCCACCCACTAACTCGACGTCGCCAGCTCCACACTCGCTCAAGTCCAGCACAAGTGGTGTCGGGTCTTGCTTCATATGCACTCCTCCGGCCTATCCGCTTCGATTAGTACTACGTAGGAAAACACACAATGACAGGGGCTTCGAGGATTTTGCCCGCTTGTAGAACTGGGCGCAAATCATGAAGTAATTTACTATTACAACTTCCTTTATCGAATTTAAGTTGTTTTTTGTTCTTTTTAGTACCTTTCTTCTCATTCGCGACAACCATTTGTGATTTCCCTGGATTATTCACCCTAACGATCAAACACGGGAGGGAACATGTCGCGCGAATCAGATTTCGAAAAAATGCGGGAAATGTTGAAGGACATCGATCTGTGTATGTTAACAACAGTCGATGAAAGCAATGATCTACACAGCCGTCCGATGTCACTCAATGGCGACGTCGATGAGAATGGAAATCTTTGGTTCTTTACGTCTTCAAATTCACATAAGGCGAGTGAGATCGAACGAACGCCCAACGTGAATGTCAGCTTTGTTGATACCAGGAAACAGCAATACGTATCAATCTCAGGTATGGCTGAGTTGGTGCACGATCGACGAAAGATAAAGGAACTTTGGAAGCCGGTTTTGAAGGCATGGTTCCCTGATGGGCCAGAACAAGCAGATGTTGCCTTACTCAAGGTCGAGCTGAAGAAAGCGGAATACTGGGATGGACCGTCGAGCACGATTGCACAGGCTGTCAGCTTTGTATCGGCGATCGTCACTGGCAAGCAGGTCGAGCTTGGTGAGAACAAAAAGCTGAATAGACTCGATCGGGCGTAGTCAGGGTGCCTTTGCGATCTTGACTTGCAGCGCGGTTAGGACTAAAAGTGCGGTGAGCAATTCCCCCACTTCATCGGTTAGTCTGCCTTGAGACAGCCACACTATTGGTTTCAAATCCTAAAATTCAATGGAGGAAGACATGAGAAACTCCAGGAAGCACTATTTGTTAGCGGCCGTTTTACTGCTTCTCACAATCGCGATAACAAGTTCGAGCCAGATGACTGCGCCGAAACAGCCGGCGGAAGTAAAGACGGGTGAATGGGACTTAAACGCCACGATTATCGAGGCTTGCAGTTGTCCCATGTTTTGCCAATGCTACTTCAATATGCAACCCGCGGCGCATCACGGTCACGCCGGGGGCGGCAGCGCACATTTCTGTCGCTTCAACAACGCGTTCAAGGTGAACAAGGGACAGTCAGGCACCGTCAAACTCGACGGCGCAAAGTTTTGGGTTGCCGGCGATCTAGGCGGAGACTTTTCGAAAGGTCAGATGGATTGGGCTGTCCTGACGTTTGATCCGTCTGTTTCGAAAGACCAACGTGACGCGATCGGCCGCATCCTCGGTCACGTATATCCGGTTAAGTGGAACTCGTTCACGATAGCCAAGGACGCGGATATGGAATGGGTCGCTGAGTCGCGAAAGGCCCATGCGCGGCTGGGCGGCGGTAAGATCGCCGAGGTTGTGCTGCGACATCCGGAAGCGTCCGCCATGTCGGATGGTCCAGTAGTAATCAAGAACCTGAAGTACTTCGGTGTGCCGCGCAACGACGGCTTCATCATGATGCCGAACGAAGTCGAGGCTTATCGTATGGGCGATAAGGCTTTCGAATATAAAGGCACGAACGGCTTTATGATCACGATCGACATCGCTTCCCGCGACGTCGCTGCGTCGGGAAGGGAATAGCGCATCGTCATTTTGATGAAGCGCCGAGCCATAGCTGTTTCAGTAGCGCTGCTTTGTATCGGTTTGGTTTCGGCCGGTTCCGAGACGGTTGGAACCAAACCGGAGCGGCGTGTCACTCTGCTGATTCAAAAACAAACGCCGCAGAGCAACCAATGGGAAAAAGCCACTGTGAGTTTTCGGCCCGAGGAGATTTACGCCGGATCGAGAGAGCCGCATAACGAGTGGGATCTTCTCTACGGCGAACTCAACTACAACGGCGACCGCGATTGGCTCAGGGTTAATTGCGGCAAACATAGTTGGAGCCGCATTAGAGACTTGGGAGAGTTGGAGTGGTCTGACGAGATTAAAGTTCCGGTCCTGCCCATTCTGCCGTGTCGTACAAACCAGCGGTGTGGCCGTACTCATATCCCGCCACCTCAATCCGGAAAAAAGATTCAGGATGAAGATTTGAATCCGCATATCGCTAAACCTGTAGTTGGACATATGTACGTTGTTCACAGGCACAGGGAAAAACGTGATTCTGATTTCCAGTCGCCGAGCGCTCTGTTCGATTACTACGCTCTTGTCAGAGTAGAGGAGCTGAAGCCGAATGAGAGTTGTACGATCACTTGGAAGCGCATTTCCGCGCCGAAGAATTAGGACAGGCAAGCTGACATTTACCCTGGCTGCGCTGCTAACATTTTTCGTCGTAACCGACGCTCAGGACTCGCCAGCGCTAAACCAGGTAACACTCTTTTCGCAAATCACGCACCGTGATGGGAGTCGAGCATCAGTGAACTTTGACTCTGGTGAACGCGGCTCTCCGACCGCGGACACAAGCCCCTTCGATTTAATCTTCGGGACGCTCGCCATTAATGATGACAGCAACTGGTTCGAAGTGATCGATGCGAGGTCAATGATCATCGATCTTGGAAGAAAGCAATGGTCCGATTTTAAGCAGACGCCCTCCTTTCCCAAGAGCCATAAACCGCGAAAGCCGTTGCCACTCAACGGACGCGTGAAGGAGATTGAAGCGTCCGCCGGTTCGACGGAGATCTCACCGTACCAACAATTTGTCCCGGTAAAGCCCGGGCACATCTACCTCATGAAAGTGGTTCGGGAACGGAAGAAGACCTACGTGATGTTCCGCGTGGAAGACTTAATCAGCGAAGACAATTGTCGTTTGTCTTGGAAGAAAGTCGCCCCACCGTCCGCCGATGTAGAACAGTGAGTTTCGATAGCCGGGCCTTGCACCGGTCCGCTCAGACTAAGAAAAAGTCTTTCGTGCGCTCAGCTACAAACGCATACAGGAATACAGCGACGTGCGGTTTTCTTTTTGGATGGGAAGCTTGTTGCAATAACCATGGAGTTACCCGATGCGGAATTGGAAGATAAATGGATCGATCCTGACGACCTCGAACAACTCTTTGGTGTAGTCTTCAAACCCAGTCCGCGCGAGTACGGAAGAAATTACCCTCTCCATATGAGTTTCATGCCAACGCGCCAAGCGACTAAGGAAGGATGATTACGATTCTGGTACGACATGATCGCTGTCAGCGAACACGGTTTTATTGTGGCCGTTGCAGACAATTACAAATACATCTCCGGACTCTTCGAAAGCTCAGACGCGAAAAGGCGAAAGAAGATTAACGCTCGCGGCACACGGTATTCGGGATACGTTTCTGAGATTGAGATCATAAGTCGTACGTTGGCGTGGTAGTTTTGCAACCAGGCTGGATTGCTGGCGTGAAAGCTCTGCGCAGTCAGAATTGAGGTAGGAGGTCTCTTTTATGCCAGGCATTTCACGAACTCTCGCTCAAGTCGCGGTGATGCTCGCGATTGTTCCAGCGGTTTCATTTTCGATTCAGGCACAGGAACTTAAAGACCGCCAACTGACATGGGCTTACGACTATTCAACCGTTCAAATGCCGATTGAAATAGTCTCCATTATTTTGAATGGGAACGAGATCCGTCCGGGCGAGAAGACTAAGGGAGATGAAAACTGGTTAAAGGGTCTTACTTTTAAGATAAAGAATATTTCCGAACAGCCCATATCCTATCTGAACGTCCATTTTAAGTTCCCGATGCCGAATGGCTTTGTGTCCGCATCAGCGGTTCGCTATGGAATCAATCACGGTGACATCAGGAGAGGACCTCCGCCACCGAGCATTCAGCCCGGTGAAACCAAGGAGTTAGTGCTCACGAAAGAGAATTACGATTCTTTCCTTTATGTCCTTGCCCAGGCGAAGGTTTCCAGTGACTTTGATACAGCGCCCTTTTACATTGAGAGAGTGTGTTTCGAGAGCCAGCCCGACGTCATCTGGCAGGCAGGCTGGCTGATGAGACGCCACGCCGTCGAATACGACAGATTCGATCGGATGCAAAAGTATTTTCTACCCGTCAAAGAGAAGTGACGAGACACATTTTCCTTACTTATGCGGAGCCGAGGAAAGTAATCTCAACCCTCGTGATCGCTTCGCTCCTTCTGGTTGGTCTCTATTTCTACTACGGCAGAATGACGTTTGTCCTCTGGGTGTTGTCAGCAGCAGCCGTTGTTGGCTTCGTTCAGGCGCTGAGGCAATTGTCTCAACGCGGGCCCTGCATCATTATCAACGAGCAAGGGATTAATGATAAACGCATGGGGCTCGGCATGGTTCGTTGGTCCGACATCGAGGGCGCCCGCATGCACGGCGTGGCTGGCGCTTACTTTATTTCCCTACAAGTGGCGAACAGTAAACAATACCTCGCACGACAGCCAATATACATCCGCATCGCTAACCCACTCTGGCGCATCTTCGACGTATCGCCCATTCACATCAAAGTAGCCTACTTGGACGTGGCGCCTGAAGAATTGTTTGAAATGATCCTCGACGAGGTAGAGTTAAGCAGGGCAAGGAGCTAACCCTATGTTGTTCTCAGGCTGGGGACCGATAGTTCTTGTGGTCTTCTTTATAATTGTGTTCGGTGCGCAGAGATTGTTATGGAGCATAACCGGTGAGGGAAGATACTTCTTTCAGCATCCAATTGTAGGTCTGCTGATCTTCGCTTTCGCGGGCACGGTTGTATGGATGCTGGGAAGAGTCATGAATCGAAAGCCACTCTACGTCGAGGAATTGGACCAGCAGGGGCGCAAACTCGTTCCGAAAGCGCGGCATAGCATTATGTTCATCCCGGCAGAGTACTGGGGAGCGATTCTTTTCCTGGTGTTTACTTCGATAATCCTGCTAAAGCGGTGATGCTCCGCACCGCCCGGCAGCATCGCATCGTTCTGGTATGGCCCACGCACTCTTAAACACAGATTCATGGACCGATCCTTTGTGTGCTTACAAGTTACTCACCCACTTGGTGTCCAGAAGTCTTCGATCGCGGAGAGGAAGCAAGATGATCGCGGATGGGTTTTCTCGAGGTCCGCAAGGAAACGGCTTGGTGGTGTCTTAGTTTGAGGGTTTTCTCTGCGTATCTCTGCGGCCCTCCGCGTCTCTGCGGTTCTTTTAACGGAGAGGTGCAGAGACCGTCGAGATACGCAGAGGAAATTAAGACACCACCAACCGCTTCATAAGCTTGTGCGGCATGGTACGATCCGGCATGATAGAGACCTTCCGCCGCTAACTGCAGAACACTGGGATCGAGAACGCTCAACTTCATGGAGGTGTTGCAATGAAAAGCAAAGCCACTATGGCCGGTCACCCCGTGCATCCAATGCTAATTCCATTTCCGCTTGCCCTCTGGTCCACGTCATTTGTAGTCGACATCCTATTCTATTTTGTCCGGCATCCGACGTTGCTCGTAATCGCCAAGTTCATGATTGCGGCCGGCTGCATAGGCGCCGTCGCGGCTGCGATTCCGGGCTTCATTGATTGGATGTCAATCAGGAATGGCGACGTGAAGAAAGTCGCAAACTGGCACGCCCGGCTCAACGTGGCGGCGCTTGTGGTCTTTGCGATCAGTTTTTTTCTTCGAACCGGTAGCTACAGTGAACTCGTCGGTCGGAAGCTCACTATTCCGTTTTTACTTTCGCTCATTGGTGTGATTTTAATTTCGATCTCAGGCTGGCTTGGGGGCGAGCTCGTTTTTCGATACGGAATCGGCCAGACGCGGGACGACGCGAACCTCTGAGCCAAGAGTTGCAGCCAACACGTCACTCGATGCGGTTGTCCGCAAAGATTAGAGGCGGTGCGTCGCACGACCCACTGCCTCGCACCCCTTCGCAACCTCATTGAAGTGCAAGTGACGGAATTTTCCTGCACTTCCATCCATCTGAAGCTTTGGAACCGTTAGCAATCTTTTCTCAAAGCACCGATTTCCCTGCATGTTTTCCTACTCCGCCTAGTAGCCAAGGCTGGGAACATCGGTTGCTAAGCCTTTGGTTCGATAGAGAGGAGATTTCTTTGTGATTAAGAGACACTTAGCCATAGCGCTTTCCCTAATTTTAACGTCCTTGAGTTTTGGTCTACCGCCAACGGCGAAAGCTCAATCGAATTCGGAGATCGACAAGATCCGTGCGAAGGTCCACACTCTCTCAGCGAGCAGAGGCTCGCTAGTTGAAGTGAAGTTTCGCGATCGCACGAAACTCAAGGGCTACATCAACTCGGTGGAGCCTGTGACCTTTACCTTAAAAGATCCGAAGAACGGAACGACACAGTCAATCGCGTATTCCGAGGTCGACAGTATTAGTAAGACAGGTGGCGTCTCTACAAAGACCTGGCTAATCATAGGTGGCATCGCGGCTGGCACAGTCACAACATGGCTAATTGTCAAACCTGCAGTTTGTGATGGTGGCGCTCAAACCCGTGGAATCTGTTAAGCCAGATTGTCTGAAGACTTATTCAGGGTTCCTAACGGAACCCATGAAAAGCACGAAACCAGTCTTGTTATCGCGAATTGCAAAGAAGAACGGACGATCTACCTTCATAACGAACGGAGGTGGCGGCGCCGACGTTACACCCATTCTCACCGACGTGGCCGCGGCAGCGACAGTATCCTCCTCGTTTACTTCACACCAACTCTTGTGCAACACCTCAGAGATGAAGATCTTATTACCGGCGACCGGTTCCGCGATTTGCGAAAAGTCGGCGCGTTCATCAAAAGCTTCTGCCATTCCTAAGCTTTTTAGCGTTTCGTTCAGATTCTGCTCCCATTCAACCTTGAATCGCGGCAACATAACGATGCCGCTCCTTGCGCCGAAACTCCTCATCCACGTGTCCCAGTTTTCAGGTGTAAGGCTTTTCTCAAACTGGTCCAATCCTGTCTGCTCGTTAGGCAAGAAAACGTACATGCTTACGCCGCCCTTACCATATGGCAGCGCGACTGATTGAAAATCTTTGCCCTCGTTGTAAAAGTAGCTTCCCGATTGCGACATCATTGGAAGTTCTTTTTGCGCACCGCCGGCGACTTTAAACACGTCAGGTTTCGTTTTCTGTTTATCGAATTCGAACTGCCAACGGCCTTTGAAGTAAATCGCGTTGATTAAAAACAGCACGTCGTCGGACCCAATCTGATTGACGATTTTTTCAATCTTACCTTCGGTGGCTTTGCTGACCCATGAGTTGATCGTTTGCGCTGCGGCTGGATCTCCAAAATCGAGGCTGGCGATTTCAGCCCCGAAATACTGCTTGTTGCGCTCAAGAAACGCCGGCTTCATGGTGAATCCTTTTCTGGCCCAAAGCGAGTTGGCGATTTTCAGTTGTATCTTGGGATCTGTTGGAGCCAACATCGACTTCAGATCAGCAAAAGCCTGGTTTGCATCTTCGAGGCTCATTCCGTCAATTTCCAGGGCGCGAGCCATCGCCTCGCGGGTCGTTCCATTCGAACCGTTATAAGTCATTGCTAAAGCCAGCATAATGCTTGTGGGGGAAACAAAAGTATTCTTGCTGGTGTCTCGCTTCCTGATCTGGTCGTAGAGCTTCAACGAGAACCTGGAACTGGCCGCAGTCAATCGATTGTCAACCTGGATTTTTGACCCTTCGGACCTAGGCACGTTCGAGCACATGATCAAAGCCATAAGACTGGCGATAAGCGCTTTCGTAGAATGAGCTCTAAGCGACGATTTGGTAACGAAATGCGGCATTGTCATTAGATCCTTTCGGGTTTACTGACAGCTCAACGATAGAACGGCCGGGCCCGGCGCCACTTGCAAATCTTATTGAATTTCTTCCTTAACACCGTTTGCTACAATCCCGCCGAGGAGACATATAGAAGAATGGGGATCGAGGCGCTGATCGGCGTGCTTGGTTTCATGGGTACGCTGCTGCTCGTGATAGTGGGCTTGTTGAACTTCTCTATCTTCCGGAAGCAGCTACGGATTGCCAAAGAACAAATTGATACTGCTGTGCGGCAGTTGGAGATTGCACAGAAGCAGCCTGATCTATACCTGATCCCGCGTGCTGTTACTGAGAGCTCGAACCATCTCCGGCTGTTCGTCGAGCGACCGCAACTGCGGCAATATTTTTACAGCGAGGCACGCTGGAAATCTGGTGACGAAGTCTCATTGGACGAGATCAGAGCAATGGCCGAGCTTATCCTCAACAACTTCGCCTCCGCATTGATGCACTCTGCGGCCTTCCCGGAATACCCAGTCCGCGGTGTTGATCGAGTCATCATGTTTCATCTCCGTCGCAGCCCCGCGTTGCGTGAGTTTCTTCTCGAGAACTTTGAACGCTTCCCGTTTACGGGGCTGACGCTCCTGTGCCTCAAAAACGAGACAAGAGATCAGGTCGAGACGGACCTGCGTCAACTAGCGGAAGCACGGGATGTAGACGATTCAGAGATCGAGCGACGCAAGGAGCTGTTACAGCTCTACCAGAATAGCGGGATTCGCGAGCCAATTGAGTTCACTTCGTACAGCATGAAGCGACGGCGCTAAACTCGTACTTTATACTCACCTAATGATCTGGCAGCAAAACATACTTACGACCTCTGCCGAAATCCGGAACCTGCTAAACGCAACACAGACTATTGCTGTGCTCGGAATCAAAACTGAGGCTCAAGCAGGCCAACCAGCATTCTACGTCCCAAGATATCTACAGAGGGCCGGCTTTCAAATTATTCCGGTACCTGTTTACTATCCAGAGGTAACGCGAATACTCGGCGAACTCGTTTTTCGCCGGATCGTCGACATTCCAATCGATATCGATCTCGTAAACGTGTTTCGCCGATCTCAGGACGTTGCTCCTCACGTCGAAGATATTTTGGCGAAGATGCCGAAAGCCATATGGCTGCAGTCAGGCATACGCGACGAC
>Ga0209818_1000072_pt1 | contig 25598 bp, 18 predicted proteins | sample NCAS200_FD_187517 | JGI IMG/M metagenome (GOLD analysis project Ga0209818, IMG submission 187517) | Agricultural soil microbial communities from Utah to study Nitrogen management - NC AS200 (SPAdes) (version 2) | ecosystem: Environmental > Terrestrial > Soil > Agricultural land | place: USA... | reverse complement strand
GACAAACTGCGCAAACTCACCGTCGCTTCGAAACAGATCGTGGAACTCGACGCGTCGCGCCACGGTGGTTTCAGCGTGCCGGTTTGGTCACCCGACGGTAAGTGGATCGCTTATTCAAAACCCGATGCGTCGCGCACGTCTGACATCTACGTTATTGCGGCCGCAGGTAACGATAAGACGGCACACAAGATCACGTTCGATTCGAGCAACGAAGGCAATCCGCAGTTTTCCGCCGATGGCCGCAAGCTCTATTTCCAGCGCATAGAAGCGACTGGTGGAACCACACCGAATTCAGTTCAGATATATTCCGTTTTGCTCGAGCGTCAGGAACGCGATCCCGACGACGCGGAAGAGCGTGCTGAAGCAGAACCACCGCAACGCGAAGCGCCGGCAGCAGAAGGAGCGGAAGGCGGCGCTCCCGCTGCGCGTCGGCCACCAGCGAATCGTCCGCCGCGCGAAACCAAAATGGATTGGGACGGAATGAAACGACGTACTCGTCAGATTACGCGCATGCCGTTCCCTGTACTCAATTACGCGATCACGCCGGACAGTCGCACGATCGTTTTCATAACCACCGAGCCATCTGCAACCGCCAGTGTTCCGGTGATCTATTCGATCCAGGAGGACGGACGTCGACTCGCGAGAATCACTTCAGGACAAGCGCCTGAAGGTGGCCAGGGCGGTGGTCCCGGTGGCGGTGGTGGTTTCGGTGGCGGCATCAGTGGCCTCAACATTTCACGCGATGGTCGCACACTGTTCTTCCGCGAGCGTGACAGCGTGTTCTCAGTTGCGTTGGCACCGGGGGCGGGGGCGGGCGCAGCAGCAGCCGCAGCCGCTGGTCCGCCTCGTGAAGCCGGTCGACGGCGGATCAGTTTCAATGTTCGGGTTCAAGTCAATCGCCCCGCGGAATGGGCCGAGATGTTCGACGATGGATGGCGCACGATGAAATACCGCTTCTACGATCCAAAGATGCACGGCACGGATTGGGACGCGATGCGCGCGAAATACCGGCCGCTCGTCGACTACGTTGGCGACCGTCAGGAATTGCTCAACATACTCAATGAGATGATAGGTGAGTTGAATGCTTCACACACGGGCGCCGCGCCACCGCCGCGCGGTCAAGGCGGTGGTGGAGTTGCGACTGCGCATCTCGGCGTCGAACTCGAGCCCGACACGACAGCAGGCCGCTATCGCGTTACGCACATTTACGAGGATGGACCAGCCGACAAAGACTGGGTGCGTGTGAAGGTCGGGGATTACCTGCTCGCGATCAACGGCAAACCTGTGAAAGCGGGAGACGAGTATTGGGACATCCTGAACGATCGTCTCAATCGCAAGGTAGTCGTGACGTTCAATAACAAACCTGCCGAAGACGGTGCCTGGACCACACGCATCGAAGCGATCTCCGGCGGCGCGTACAGCCAGCTGCGTTACGATCGGTGGGTAAAAGAACGACGCCAGAAAGTCGATGAACTTTCCGGCGGACGCATCGGCTACATCCACATACAGGCAATGAACCAACCGTCTCTCCGCAAGTTTGAAAAGGAGATTCGCGAGTTTCGCAACAAGGAAGCGATGGTCATCGATCAGCGTTGGAACGGCGGGGGCAACACCGAACAGGAGTTGCTCGCGATCCTCGTCCAACGTCAGTATCAGGTGTGGCAACCGCGTGGGACTGAAGCGTCCGGCCGTCCATTCGCTGGATTCTTTGGACCAAAGATCGTGTTGCAGAACTGGCGCTCGGCTTCAAATGCTGAAATGTTCCCGGCAGGCTTCCGCGCGTTGGGTCTCGGCAAGGTTGTGGGAACGCCAACGATGGGCGCTGTGATTGGAACGGGCAGCTATAGTCTTATCGACGGCTCAACCGTACGCACTCCGGGAGTGGGCGTGTTCCTCGCCGACTCAAAACGCACGAACATGGAAAACTACGGCGTGCAGCCTGACATGCTCGTCGATAACCGGCCGGAAGACACACTCGCCGGACGCGATCGACAATTGGAAGCAGCAGTTGAAGAACTGATGAAACAGCTGAACGGATCCCGCCGCAGCACTACGACGGACGGACAGCAGAAGTAACAAGTAACCACGGATGACACTGATCCTTCACAATCAGTGTCATCCGTGTCTTATATCGAAGTGGGAGCTTGCGCGGCCGTCAGCTGCTCGATCTCCACCAACTTGCGGCCCGCCAAAAATCCCGGGACCATGAAGATCAATACAACGGCGTGCGCGATCACGCCAATCAAATCCTGCACAAGTAGTGAGACCAGCCCGTCAAGAACAAAAACCACCATTCCCAGAATGTAGGCCCACAGGAGCTTTTTGTTTGCGAGCACACCAAACACAACAAAAACTCCGGCGAGGATCACATCCAGGACCATTGCTATGATCTTGGGCGCGCCACCGAGTTCGGCGGAAAATGTGGCCGCCAGAGCGTCGATGACTTGCGTCGTGCCGAGACTAATCAGGAACCGCCATTCACCGCCGCCAAAGCTGATAATCGTCGTTACCAGGGTCAGGCCTGCGATCCAGTAGAACCAGTTTGCACCTGACTTGTAGCGCTGGGCCAGTTCTTGGTATTGCGGGTTCGCGAATTCTTGCATGGGAGTCTCCTTTGATCAGAAGTTGAGGACATAGACTCAGGATTTTTCGGGCTTGAGTTTGAAGTCTGCCGGGACAAACTCGACCGACTTCAAAATACCATCGGATTTAAAACGCTTGTCGTTGTTCGGAAGGTAACAGATAACCACCGCGTTGACGGGCTTGCGCGGACCACATGATATGTCGCCAGTCACCTCTGTGGTGTAAGTAACGATCTCGACGCCGGTGAAACTATTAGTTCGCAGCCGCAACAGCCCGGTGGGAGTTTGCAGAACGAAGATGATGACGTTCTTCACTTCGCATTCGATCTTCACGAGCGTAGCCATGACTTGCGTTTCGCCGTTGCGGGGCTTTCTCAAGGCTTCACGCAAAGACGACGAAGGATCAGACGACTGGAAAAGAACTGTTTCTCCGGCGACAACCGCGGGACCTTGAGAACGATTCTTCAAAGCCTCTTCATAGTCGGCGAGCTCCTTCTCATACTTATTGATCCGGTCCAACATTTCCCTTGCTGTCTTGGCCTCTTCTTCGCTCGACTTCGCCACCTGCTCCAACAGTGGACGAGCCGTTTTGTAATCATTCTTGCGCATGTAAAGCTGCCCGAGCATGAAAGTTGAATCGATCCGACCCGGTGAGGCATTCAGGATGCGCTTGATCGACGCGATCGATTCGTCCACCTCATTACCGGTGATAAGACTTACATATGCCATCAGGTCGTACGACTCGGGAAAGTCAGGGCGCAGCTCGATCGCACGTTTCAGGTGTTCGCGGGCTTTGGCAATCTGTTCCAGCGGGTATTTCGATGGCTTCTCTTCGGGGCGCCGGCGACTGAGCGTGTACGCGTAATAGAAATGGATAAGGTAGTTTTGCGAACTAGCGGCAACCGCACGTTCCAAACTCGCGCGAGCGTCGTCTGTCCTGCCTTCACGAAATCGAAGCATGCCTAACGAAGCGTGAGCCATCGCCTGATCCGGATCCAGCTTCAACGCGTTTTCGAGATACTGCACAGCATCCGGATGATTGCTGTGCAACATGAGATCGCCGAGATATGCCTGTGCTTCCGCTTCCGTCAACGAATTGGTTTCGGTTGTCGTGTCGAGTTCGAGCTTCTCGGCGAGCTTACCTTGCATGAACTTGTAGCGATCCTGTTTGACGTAATCACGCAACTCCTTTTCCATCGCCTCGAATGTCGTTTCGAACGCTTTCTGAAACGCGGTCTCCAGCGGAACATCGGCAGCAAGCAGCTCTATGAACTTCGCCAGCTTTCCGAGCTGCCCTTCCTTGCCGACGAGCAAATAATGCATCAAGGCCCACGACTGCGCGTAGACAATGCTCTTCTTAAATTTCTCGTTGAATTGCGGCGAGTGGTAAGTGATGTCAAACAGCGTGCGCAGCGGCAACATCTGCTGATGCCTAAGCAAGATCAGGTGATGGCGGGGTGCGACTCCGAGCCGAAACTTTAGATCGTTATCGATACTGAACGTGCTGTAGTACTCCGCAAGTCCCTCGTTAAACCACAACGGAGCATTCTTAAAGGTGTTATTCACGAGCAAGTGCGTGTACTCGTGAAAGATGATCTGGAATACCCCATCGAGACCTGAATATGTTTCCGTCGAGAGCGCGATGTAGTTGACGTCCGGACCAGCCTGGAAGTACCCGCCTGTGGCTGGCGGTCCGAAAGGCTCGTAAGAACTTCTGCTTTTGAAAACGACGACGGTTGTGGGCACCGGCGTGTTGTATTTCATGTGCGGCAGCAACCTGGTAAAGACTTCGCGAAACTGCTCAAGTTTCAGTGCGACTTTTCGGATCTCTTTCTCGTTCGCGTTGCCGACGAGGTGAAAGTTCTTGCTGCGCACACTCATCCACGTGTCTTTCGCAGACACCGTAGACTGGTGAGAAACGAGCGCGAGGAAGCAAAGGGCGACGGCAAGGGGGAATACAAAACGTTTCATAATGCAGGTCCGCCGCGACCCTCGACTTTAGAACACGGATGACGGATCTATTCTTCTGGTCCGGTGCAGCTTGGGCCGTGAAGGGCGGGAATTTTCTGGCTGATGATTGGGTACTTAGGAGCTTCGTCTATGTTGATCTGCGTCCAATGAGCATAGTTCTCGGGCACGTTGGTGTCGGCGAAGATTGCTTCGACGGGACATTCGGGCACGCACGCATCGCAATCTATACAGGTGTCGGCGTTGATGTAAAGACGGTCGGTCAATTCATGAAATGCTTCAACAGGACAAACGGCTGCGCAGTCGGTGTACTTGCAATCGACGCATAATTCAACAACTACGTAGGTCATTGGGGAAATAAGCTCCTTTCAAATTGAGCAAATAGTCATTCAGTCGCGAGTGTTATGTCAACAGGAAAAATTAGCCACAAAGAGGCACGAAAGGCACAAGAAGCACAAAAGAGCTTAAAGCATGAAGGCCTTTCCCGTTCTTCTGTCTTCTTCCGTTCTTCTGTCTTATGCCTTTCCCGGTCTTCTGTCTTGTGCCTTTTGTGTCTCTTGTCTTTTGTGATTACCCTTTGTGATTACTGGTCTCGTCGCACATAGTCAAGCGTGCGCGTCGTGTTCTCCGTCACACTCGGTACTGATTCACCAAGTCTGCTCGCTGCGGGCAATTGCAGATCATTAGTCGGCGTCGGCGGTGGAAAGTATTTCTTACTTTCATCGGACGAAGTGAGCTTTGAGAGATTCTTGACCAGCATGAACTCCGTGACAGACACGATCAGAAACGTAAACATCATGAACAGACCGATCAGTTCCTGATCCAGATTTGCTTTTTTGCGCAGTATCACCGCACCCATGAGCATTATGGCCAGACCAACGAGCCCGAGCGTAGTAATCGCCGTCAGCATGGCGCTGATTGCAGCGGTGTTACTCGGTTCCTTCCGCTCCCTCAAATCAGTGCCGCAACGATTGCAGTAGCTCAATCCCTGCGCGCGTGGCGTACCGCAATTTGAGCAAAACATCTCGCTACCTCCGCCTAAGGTGTGATCCACAGGTAATAGATCGCCTGCCCGACACCGATGAAGAAACCAATAATGGCACCGAAAAGCTCAATTGTCTTGAGGTGCTGCTGGGCTACTGATAGTACGAGAGCTTCCAGTTTTTCGATCGGATAATCCGAAACTTTTTTACGCACGAGCCCTCCGACGTCAAACTCGGCGATCGCCACCGGCAAACGTTCCCGCGCCGCGAAAGTGATTTTTTCAACCAGCGCTGAGCTCGCGCGTTCCATCGCATTTTCGGATACATGGTCGCCCAAACGACCTATCGGCGCGATCAACAAACGCTCGATCTGCGAACTGAGAATCGCATTGATCGTGCGCGCCGTCTCCTCACGCGAAAGCAAACTCAACAGACTTCGCGTCAGGAGCTGTTTGATGTGTTCCGCCGTTTTCGGATCGACCTGCTGCAACACCGAACTGAGCGTTTGCGGCCGCAGGCGATCGATCGCGTCCGAGAAATGCTCTGAGACTGACGTCGAAAGACTCTCGCTGCGTAAGAGCTCAACCAGTCGCGCGGTGACTTGCGCCTTAAGTTCATCAAATTTGCCGGACTCGAATTGACCGATGAGCTGGCTCAACGGCCGGTTCATGACGTTATCGATCGTGGCGTTTAGAAATGCTTCCGCTTCCTGTTCGAACGCCTCGCCCCGCAAATACTCTTCAATTTTCTTTGGCAGCGTCTTGTTGACTAGATCGTCAACTTCACGATTAATGCGCTCGCGTGAGATGAAGATCTTTTTGAAAAGCGAAAGCTGTTCGTAGTACTGGTCCACCTCCAGTTTGATCAGCGCGCCGATCTGCTTTCGAGTCGTTGGGCTGGTTGCGATGTCTGCCAGGTGATGCACGATCGGTGGCACTTCCTGATCGATGCGGCCTTTGATGAAAGCGATCGTCTCAGGCGTGACTGTTTCCGCGAATGTCGCGTGGCTGTTAGCTAGATCATCCAGCCGGCCCGAAACAAACTCACTGACTCGTTGTTCAAATCCTTCATTGGCCAGATAACCCTGGAGTCGCTGCTGAACAAGATCCATGACGTTATCAACGGACTGGTTGTTTACCAGGTCGCCGAAGTTTCTTTCAAGTAGGCCATCAATCTGGTTATCAACGAATCGCTCGATCGCCTCCGCCGTCTCTTCACTGCGCAACATATCGGCGATGTATTCAGCCAGCCGGTACTGAAGCGCGGAGATCGTGTCGAGAATCGGTGCGCGCACATGCGCCGGCAATGCATCGATGAACGACGGATAGACTCGTGAAAGAAGATCGTTCGTGTAACCGCCGACGAAATCTGAAACCTTTCGTTGAAAGAAACTCGTTTCGAACATTGCGTCGAAGACTGTTTGTTGTGAAACGAGTTCGTTGCCCACAGCATTGCCGATCGATTGGGCGAGCTTCTCGCGATGGCGCGGGATCATTCCCTGCGGCCAGATCGTGATGCCGAAGAGTTTCTTGGGCTGATACGGATGGAACAACATCCAGATCGCGAGCCACGCCGCTCCGAAGCCGTGGATGGTCGCGATTATCACAATGGCAATAGCCACTATGATCTTGTACGTCGTCGGATCGATATTCACTTGCCGGAAGGAGTTTCGACCGGGTAACCGGCATTAATCCACGCCCCGGTGCCGCCCGCGACGTTGATCAAATTCGTAAAGCCCTGCTGTTGCAACAAACTCGCCGCCGCGCTCGAGCGATAACCACCCGCACAAATCACGGCCGTCGGTTTGTCTTTATGGAGGGGGAGTTGATCGATGGTCCTGTCGAGTGACGACAGCGGCGCATTCATCGCGCGTGGCACGTGACCGTTGCTGTATTCGGCCGGGCGGCGTACGTCGACGATCTGCAACTCGCGATTCGCGATCCGATCCTTCAACTGGTCCACGCTGAGCTGCTCGATGGCGTCAAGCGGGAGTCCGGCCTCGCGCCAACTCTGAATGCCGCCACTCAAATAACCTTTCACATTTTCGATGCCCACGCGCGCCAAACGAACCACAGATTCGTCAACCTGGTCCCTTGTATTGGCGATGATCACGATTGCAGCGTTCAAGGGAATCAAACTACCGGACCAGATCGCGAATTGTCCGCCGAGTCCGATGTTCACCGAACCCGGAACATGATCCGCGCCAAACTCTGCCGCCGAACGTACGTCAAGCAACACGTGACCGCTCGACTGTGAGCTCAACACTTCGTGTGGAGATAAAGCGACCGGCGCGGAGAGTTCAGACAGCCCGCGTGCGCCGGCGCGATTGATTTCTGCGTCTTTGGGAAAGTAAACCGGCGCTTCCGGCAAGTCAGACGTCATCAACTTCACAAAATCCGCTTTGTTCATCGGCTTGAGCGCATAGTTGAATCGCCGTTGCTCGCCAATCGTCGACGACGTTTCCTTCGACATGTTTCGCCCGCACATCGATCCGGCGCCGTGTGCCGGATAGACCTCCACTTCATCGGGCAGCTTCAACAGTTTTTCATGAAGCGAGTCGTACATCATTTCTGCCATCATCTGCGACGTGTAGCCCTTGCCACCCGCTAGATCGGGCCGGCCCACGTCGCCGATGAATAACGTGTCGCCGGTCAAAACCTTTTGCGGCTGATCGGAGACTTCCGTGTCGATGATCAAGACGCAGATTCCTTCGGGCGTATGTCCCGGAGTTTCCATGAAGCGCAAGACCACTTTGCCCAAACGGATCTTTTCGCCGTCGCGCACGGCACGATGGTCGAACTTCGCACCCGCTCTTTCGCCGAACACGATCGTCGCACCGGTGCGAGCGGCGAGTTCCTGATGACCACTGACGAAATCCGCGTGCAGGTGCGTTTCGATTACATACTTAATCTGGAGACCTTGCGCCGCTGCGTCCGCGAGATACTCGTCGACGTCCCGCTGCGGATCGACGACGGCAGCCTCGCCTTCCGAGCCGATCAGATACGAAGCGTGGGCTAAACAAGCTAGATAGAATTGTTTGAAGTACATCTGTCAGACCGGAATCATTGGTCATATATCATTTGACATTTGTCATTTGTCATTTGTCCAGAAAGCCGTTGCCTGTCGCATGAACCGAAGGCTTTAAGAAAATGACAAATGACAAATGACAAATGATATATGACCAATGATTCCGGCTTCTCCTTCTCGCTACTAAGAACTCTCAACTACTCTGAGGCAGTTTGTAATATTCACGCGCCGGTTTCAACGGCCGGAGCATCCAGTAGGGCCGCCGCGTCCCGTCCGGCGAATGCGTGTCTGCCGATCGGGTCATTGCCAGCCACTTTCGATATACGTCGCGCGACTTCTCAGTATCAACAAAAATGTCGCCGGCCCGATCCTCTGGTTCCGCCGCGCGCACTCGCACCGCCTGATGCCAGCAGTGCATACCCGAGATGGGATCCGGATGGACCGGGAAGGTCATATTCTGATGAACACCCGCGTCTTTCCACCAGATCCGCAACGTGTCAGGATCGGTTGATTCGTAAGGCTCGATGCCTTTTTCGCGGTCGAGCCGCCACGTCGTCCCGCTCCGATCCAGTTTCACCGTCGCCATCAACTGTCGCTGTCCTTCGTCAGTCAGTTTCCAACGGCCCATATGATGGCTGCACGCGACGATGCCCGGTCGAATTCCTTCCGTGACCCACGCAGGAACAACGTAATAACCGATCTCCGTTTCGACGCGCAGGAGATCGCCGGTGCGAACATCCAGGTTAGCGGCGTGACTCGGGTGAATCCACAGCGGATTCGTGTGCGCTATTTCGTCGAGCCATTTGGCATTCGCACTGCGCGTGTGAATCTGCACGGCAAGTCGGAAGGTCGAGATCAGGATTGTCTGATCTTCTTCGAGACTGTCCGGATGAACGTGACTTTTGATGTAAACCGGGAGCGCGTACTCCGGCCAGCCCCAACTGTTCATGGTCGACGAGTAGAACTCGAGGCGTCCACTCGGTGTCGGAAAGCCGCGCTTGATGTCGCCGCCGGCTTTTACGCCGACGAGACGACGCCCGTCTGCATCGCCGTCGGGCGATGGCAACGGAACGATATTTGGCCCGGCTGGTTTGGCTGCGCGAGTAAACACGCGTCCGAAATCATCCACTTGCGCGTCATCCAGTTCTTCCGCGCCAACCGTCTGATCGTAAATCCTGCCGATCTTTTGTTTGACCTCAAACGCACCGTAGCGACGCATGAAACCAAGCGGCGTCAGATTCTCTTCCGCAGCGCGCTCCGCTAGACCGGGAACAGAGTTTTCAAAGATCCATTCGTAGTATTCGTCGATGCCGAGCCGCGTGCCGGGTTTCTTTTTCGACTCCGCATACTGCCGAATGCCTAAACTTCCGTCCGGATCGATGCGCCACGTCAGTTCGAGCCAGAACTCATTCTCTTCCCAAACCTCGCCGGGATTCACTTCACGCGTGTCGTTTATCTTCTCTCCGGTGCGTTGTCGCAGGGCCTTCATCACGGGCTGTCGAAAACCAAGCCACTGCGAATCGTGCGTTTCGTAGGAGTGCAGATCGTGACGCTCGGAACCAACGCCCATCGGCAAAACATAGTCGGCGTAGTAAGCCGTTTCATTCCACGTCGGGGTCAACGCCACGTAACAACCGACGAGATCGGGATCCGTCAACATCTCGATCCATGAAAATCCGTCGGGGTTGGTCCAGACCGGGTTATAAACGCGGGTGAAGTAAACGTCGAGTTTCGATCGACCGTCTTTGAGGAAGTGCGGCAGCAGAAACGACATTTCGTTCATTGAAAGCGGGTACTCGCGCGGCCACGTCGTTTCATTCCACATCTGCGGATGCGGCGGTGTGTAGATCGGACGCGGAACAAACTTGTTCCAGGCGTTCGGATAAACGCCGCCTTCGGTTGCGACCGCGCCGAGCAGCGCATTCAACATGAACAGACATCGCGCGACGGACCAACCACCGCTTACACCGGAGGAAACGCTGCGCCAGTTGTGACTCGAAAAGCGCGTGCCTGCGGTGGCCACCAACTTCGCGATCTCTTCTATCACCTTCGCGTCTACACCTGACTCGGCAGAGGCGAATTCGAACGTGTATTCGCTGTAGAGCTGTTTTATCCGTGTTTCGAAGGTCGCAAAGTCCAGCGCACTTCCTTCAGCGATTAGGAACTCCCTCCAGTTCCACCACTGTTCCACAAACTCACGGTTGTAAAGATCGTGCTGGATCAGGTAGTTCGCAATCGCGAGTATGATTGCCGCTTCAGACCCCGGATACGGAGATACCCAGTAATCGGCATGCGTCGCTGTGTGTGAAAGGCGCGTGTCGAAAACAATCAGTTTCGCACCGCTTGCTTTGCCGTCAATCACACGTTGCGCATGCGGATTGAAATAGTGACCCGACTCGAGGTGCGCACTTATGAGCAGGATGACCTTCGCATTCGCGTGATCCGGACTCGGTCGATCCAGTCCCATCCACAGTTGATAACCCTCGCGACTACCCGACGAACAGATGTTTGTATGTGAATTGTGACCATCAACACCCCAGGCAGCGAGAATGCGTTCGGTGAAACCGTCTTCGCCGGGCCGGCCGACGTGATACATGATCTCATGACGACGATTTTCGACAATTGCTTTGCGAATACGCGAGGCGAGCGTGTCAAGTGCTTCGTCCCACGTGGTCCGTTCCCATTGTCCGGCGCCGCGTTTTCCAGTGCGCTTCAATGGATAAAGAATCCGATCCGGATCGGTTACCTGGTTGAGTGTGGCTGGTCCTTTCGCGCAATTGCGTCCGCGTGAGCCGGGATGTTCGGGATTTCCTTCGAACTTTTGAATCTCGCCCGTGACTTTATCAACGTAAGCCAGCAGACCACACGCCGACTCACAATTGAAGCAAGTGGTTGGAACGAGCGAGTAGTGTCGTTCGACGCGTTTCGGCCACGCTCGCGAATCGAGTTCAGTCCAATCGTCCCATCGTTCTTTAGGCGGAAAGGCGGCGAGATGAATACGGCTTGGCCCTTGATAGAACGTCTTTTTGTCGTTAGTCATTCCAGGTGCGTAATTTTTCGGGTCTCAGTCTAGCATGATTTGTCAGTGGTCAGTTGTCAGTAGTCCGTGGGTTATGACAAACCACTGACCACTGACAAATTCATCTGTATCCGGTTGTGTCTGCGGGTTTGCCGGCATCCTGGACTTCGACGAGGTAACGCCACGCGTCGGGTTGCGAACCATCGACGTCGGTGAACTCGTAGACTTTCGCCAGGTGGCCGCTGGAAAGTGATTGACCGTTCCAGCGTGCGACGTCAGCATCCGCGGCGAGGTGTGCGACGGCGCGACCTACGTAACGTGGTGTTTCAGTGATCGCGAAGTGTGGTTGTTTCGCGATCGCATCCCGCCAGTTCTCTTCAGTAACCCCGTAGTTGTCTAACATCTGCTCCGAACGCAACCATCCCGGACTCAACGCCACCGCCGTGCAATGATGTGGAGCGAGTTCCTTTGCCAACGCCCACGCGACGCGAATGATTGATGTTTTCGCGAGATCGTAGAACAGCGACAGTCGATAGTTGCTGCTGTTGTACTCGGCAGTGCCGTCTGTCACTTCGACAACCAACCCGCCCGGATTCTTGATCAGCAGAGGCAGTGCGAAATGATTTGTGATGATATGCGTGTCGATCGCGAGGCGCAGGATGTGCAAACCGCGTTCGAGTGAGTGCTCCCAAACAGGAACGTTCCATTGAGTGAACTTGTCACCGCCCCAAATGTCATTCACCAGCACATCCAACCGGCCCTGCTCGCCTTCGATCCGCGTAATCAGTGCTTCTACTTGCGCCGTATCCAGGTGATCGACTTGCACCGCAACTCCACGCCCGCCTTCACGCTCGATCAGTTCCAGCGTCTCTTCAATCGCTTCTGGACGGCCCATTTCTGAACGCTGCGCGCGCGTGCTACGTCCCGTGCAATAAACGAATGCTCCGGCAGCGGCGAGTTCAATCGCGATACCTCGACCGGCGCCGCGCGTCGCGCCGCTAACCAATGCCACTTTTCCGTTCAGGTTTGGCATCAGAATCACTTGACCTTTGTGGCAGGCGTGCCCTTGAGTTTACGACTGAGAAAATCGAGTACTGGAGAAAAAAAGTCACCTTTCAGTTGACCGTGCACATGATCCGGCAGGATCACAAATTCAAAATCTTTTTTGAGCACGATTAGCCGGTCGCGCAAAACATAAGCCTGGTTCGCCGGCGAGTTTCCATCGATCGCGCCGTGAATGATCAGCACCGGGCACTCTAGTTTCTCCATGTGCAGGACCGCGGAGCGGTCGATGATCGCGACTTCCGTCATCCCGGTCTCTGCTTTCATGTTCTCCCTGATGCCATCGAGTCTTGTTTGATGATAAGCGCGTCTGAAATCGTAAACGCCCGAGCCGAATACCGCCGCGTGAACTTCCTTCCCCAGTTTGACGGTCAACAACGATGCCGCCATTCCGCCGCGTGAATAACCGAAGATTCCCATCTTCTTCGAGTCAACATAGGGCTCATGCGCGAAGTTTCTGAAGCCGACAGCAAAGGCGTCGATTGAAGCTGGTCCCATAAAATCCCGCTTGCCGCCGGAGTCACCAAATCCCGGTGGTGTCACCGCGAGACAAGCAAAGCCTTTTTGCGCGAACAATGCGGCCATACCGAGAAGTGTTTTCGCCGTGCCTTCAAAACCTGGGAGTACCATGAGTCCTGGATACTTACCTTCGGCGAGCGGGAATATTGCGATGGCATCGACCCTCGATCCACCTGCCACATAATCAAACCTGCAGAACTTCAGCTTTCGTTCGTCGAGTTGAACGCAATGCTCTTTCTGCAACTGCGCGACGATCTTGTCGCGATCGATCGGTTGCGCGCTCGCTGCAATCGGCGCCAACAAAAGAAACGTTACGACAACAAGCCGGTAGATCTGTATTTCAAAGTTCATTCAATAATTTTTGCTCCTTCTCTGGATCCAGACTTTCAAGGGGTTCGCTCGTTGCGGCTGTTTGATACCACGCCAGCGCTTTCAGAAAGAAGTCGCATTCTGTCTCAGTTTCTCTGCGGCCCTCTGTGTAATTTTTGCGGCCTCTGCGTGGAAATGACCGTCACACGCAGAGAAGCAGAGATACACATAGGGGCCTCAGAGAAGACTCTCCCAAAACTCACTTATTGTGCAAAGCATCGACACCTGCGAAAGGCGCGGCCGCGTGCCTACCGCGATTAAACAGCGTGAAGTGCATGCCCCCGCGCGAATGCCGCCATCACGAAATAACGCCCAACAAACCTGGTCCCACCGATAATTAGTACGTTCAATCAAACTGCCGTCCAAACAGATTCAGCACCACGGCCAAACCAGCCAGAGAAACAATCAATAGCAGCAGCGTGACACCTAAAATCCATAATGCTTTCTTCAGTTTCGATTTGGACCCGTCCATAACATTCCGACTCACATACACCATTACGGCAGTAAGGACTGTAAGCAATAGTATTAGAGCGAGCGTTCCCCAAAGCAGTATATCCATCGTCGTCAACCGTCCGCTGGTCGCAGCCGCGACATCATGATCGAATCGACGTAACGTCCGTCGCGAAACGCGTGTTGCCGCAACAGGCCTTCACGCTCGAAGCCAAACTGCTCGTACAACCGGATCGCCGCCGCGTTGTCGGAGTAGACTTCCAGCTCGAGCCGCGTGAGATTGAGCCACTTGTCGGCCAGGTCGATACCGGCCTGCATTAATGCTTTTCCTACACCTTTTCCCTGCCATGCCTCAGTCACACTGATTCCGATTCTGCCGACGTGGCGGCGTCGCGGTCTGTTGGGAAACGTTTCAACGGTGAGCATTCCGGTAACATGTTCGCCGCTGACCGCGACGAGACTGTAACAACTCTCAGTCTCCGAAATTCGCTTGCGCCACTGTTCGCGGGATGGATACGGCAGTTGCAACGTGCCTTCGTACACCTTCGGCGAACGAAACATTTCATAGATCGCGGAACAGTCATCCGGTTCAGCACGACGTATCTCTAATCCTTCAACTGCCAACTCCGTTCACCTCTTCTTTGCGGCATTCTGAGTAATTCTGTATTTCACGATCCGCGTTATGAGATCGTAGGGGACCGGCTGGTCCAACTGGAACTGCACTGTCCCTTTTCCTCCCTCATACTGTCCCAACTCCTTCTTAAATTGCGTCGCATCACGCGGGGCGGGATACAAGCTAACGTGATTTTTATAGCCGGCGAAGTGGACCAGATTGCCGTTGAGCCTAAACGTCGGTATCGCGTAACTAATTGCTTCCACAGCGTCAGGCGCCGCCTTTTGGATCGTCTTGCGAATCTTTTGCAGGATCTTCTGGACCTTGGGTGGAAATCCTTCGATGTACTCATCAATGTCCGCCGGAACGTCCCTCATGTTGGTTCCTCAATGTTCTTCTCGAGATAAACACTCAGTGGGTCTTCGACATACTCACCAAACGGCGCCCGACGCGTAAAGCCGAACCGTTCGTACAACCCAATCGCTTCAACTTCATAAATCCCAGTCTCAAGCCGCAACACCCCGGCGCCGTTATGACGCGCGTAATTCGCCAGGTGATGAAGCATCGCCTTACCTAATCCCTTGCCACGAAACTCAGGTTGCACAAACATCCGCTTCACTTCACCATAATTCGTGCCGAACATTTTGATCCCACCACAACCAGCGAGCTGGCTTTCGTAACGCGTCACAAAAAAGACGACTTGCTCGCGCAAGAGTTTCTCCACGCTGAAGGCATGCCGGCTCTGTGCCGGATACGGATGCGCCATGAGATGCGCATCGAGTTCGCCAATTAACTCGACAGCATCCGGCGAATCAGGCGGCACTCGTACAATCTCGATTGCGCTTAACATTTTCAACAGGCTTTGCACAAAAAGTTGCATTGATTCATCCCTACCCCCTCAATGTATTATTGCGGCCTCTCGTCAGAAATAACGGTTAAACCAGAGAACGCAGAGATACACGGAGGACCGCAGAGAAAACTTTTCTTAAAACTCACTTTGTGTGCAAAGCATCTTCAACACGGAATGCGGCGAATCATAATAAAAAAGGAGGGCGGCCCCAAATGGAAGCCGCCCTCTTAACCCGCCTACGGGAAGTCGGGATTAATTTACACCGCTCTCTTAGAAGACGTAGCGCAACTGCAGTCGTCCCGAACGAGCGCCGGCGGTGCCCACCGACACGCCCGAATTTAGATCCGGACGGTTGAAGTTCGGGTTCGTTACGTCGCCGTCAGACAAACCGCCCACTTCGAAACGGAAGATCGGCGTATTGAACACGTTGAAGTAATCAAAACGTATTTCAAAACGATCCTCTTCCCACGGAGTGAACGGGATCTTGAACGAACGTTGCAAACTCATATCGAACGTGTTGTAAGCCGGAGCGCGCAACGTGTTGCGTCCCGCAATGCCGGTCCGAATCGAAGGATCGAGCAGATAGCGAACGTCGTTGAGCGTCACCGGATTGCAGTTGATGTCAAAGAACCCGGTCGCCGATGCCTCACATCCTTGACCAGCGGCCAGTGAGTTTGCAAAACCAACTGACGTCGCCGGTGCTAATGGATTCGCGATCGACGGCCGATCGTTTGTGCCACTGAGATCGCCATTCAGATCGATACCGGTGACAAACGGCGAGGACACATTTCCAGACTGGTAACGCCAGATCGTCGCGAACTGGAATCCGCCAGTCACTTCCTTCCAAAAACCAGATCCGACTCCGGGAATTTCCCACAGTCCCGACAAAGTGAAGATGTGCGGCACATGGAAGTCGGACACGCCGACGTCGACACTTCGATCGAAAGGATCCGAACCGACGCTGTTACCACCTGTGGTCGCGAAGACCTCGCTATTCGTGTTGTCAATCGTCTTTTGGAACGTGTAAGTCGCGCGATAGAGGAAGTTGTTTCTCAAACTACGCTCGATGCGCATTTGCAGACCGTGATAACGAGAGTCGCCGCCGTTGGTACGCGAGATAACTGATCCTCGCGAAGCAAATAAGCGACCATTTGCATTCGCGCTGCCCGGTATGCCCGGATTCAACTGCTCGTTGATGAACAGTCGTGTGCCGCGCGTACCGACGTAAGCCACGTCCAAAACATTGTGACCCGGAAGTTCACGTTGAATACCGAAGTTCCAAACGTAGGTCTGCGGGTTCTTAAGGTCAGCCGGAATCGTGTTCTGTCCGGCTTGTGGGTTTGCAACCACCGTCGCCGGCAGGGCCGCTTCCGTGAAGTTTGGAATACCACGACCGCCGATGGTCGCGCCCAGAACTGTCGTGCCTAACGCGTTCGGCGAGGTGGCCGCGATGTTGCTCAGGATGTTATTGAAGAACACGTCGTAATTGATGGCGAAGCCGCCGCGTATGACGGTCTTGTTGTCACCGATTACTCGTTGCGCCCAGCCCGAATTGAAGTTCGGTGAGTACGCGAAGCTGATGCGTGGTCCCCAGTTGTTGTTGTCCTGTTGCTGCTCGACGCGCGTTTGCAACGGCGCGTCGAAGCCCGTGAACGCCGGGAACGCGGCGTTGTTTGCAACGGCGCCGAAGCGTTCATAACGCAGACCGAGGTTGAGTGTCAGGTTGGGCCTGACCTTCCATGAGTCGTTGATGAAAAACGCGTAGGTGGTGACGTTCGGAAAATCGGTGCCCTCGCCAAATACCTTCGCCGCCGCGCCCGTTCCTACGCCCGAGAACGAATCGACAAAGTTACCAAGCGCTGGAAAGTCACCGCCGGCGGCGAACGTCAACGTTCCACGTGTGTTGATCGGTACAAACTGCTTCGCACGTTGCATCAGTATGTCGGTACCGAAGCGCAACGTGTGATTGCCGACCGTGTGCGTCAACGTATCCTGAAATTGGTAGTTGTTGAAGATGCGACCTTGCGGAAACAGTTGCGAGAGTCCGATAGTCGAGATCGTCGTGCCGGAGAAGACGAACTGTGGTCCGCCCGTCGTTAGTTCGATGTCGCGTGGTCCAAAGAAAAGATTGAAGCGTCCGTAACCGAAGCGCGCTTCGTTTACCGTGCGAGGTGAGAAGACGTACGTGTCGCTGATGAACATGTTCTGCGTCAGCGAGGGTACATCGATTTCAAAACCGGGAAACTGACTGCCGGTTACGCCTGTAGACGGGTCCGGAAACTGGTTAGTGAACAACTGCTTGTTCGCCAGATAACGGAACGAAACGCTGTTCTTGTCAGAAGAGGTCCAATCAACACGCGCGAGATAGTCGTAAGTGTCGATCGGTTGTGAGCTGAATCTGGTCGCGGTGCCGAACTCGATATCGGGCCGGCCACCGCCTAGCGGAACGTTGACAAGGTTCGTCGCGCCACGCAAATCGCCGACGGTCGCGAGATAGCGATCGAGGTTCGGGCTTGCCCCGACCGGAAACAAGGCACGCAGTTGATTGACGCCCTGCTCTGTCGGAACCACTGCACGACCCGTGACTCCACCCGCGCGCACGAGATCCGCCTGGAACGTGCCGAAGAAGAACAACTTGTTCTGGATCACTGGTCCACCTAGCGAAAAGCCAAAAGTGTTTTGGCTGAACTGCGGCACTTCTGTTAGTTCTGACTGAGACTTCTGTCCCGGCGTTAACGCGTCGAACGCCGAGTTCTGAATGATGTCGTAGGCCGAGCCGTGGAATTGGTTCGAGCCGCTTTTGGTGATCACGTTCACGACTGCGCCGCCCGCGCGTCCGAACTCCGCGGAATAATCGCCGCCGAGAACGGTTACCTGCGAATACGCGTCACGAACCGTTGGTTGATAGACCTGGCCGGTGATCGAGTTGTCGTTGTTGTCGAGGCCGTCGATCAGTTGGTTGTTCCCGCGTGGCCGCAGGCCGTTTATCGAAAACTCTGTGCCTTGCACGAAACCGGCGGCGACACCATTCGCGCCTCCTACGTCGGCAACGCCCGGAAGTGTGAACACGAGGTTCACTGGATTGAGTCCAAGTACCGGCAAGTCTCTGATTTCCCGCTCGCCGATTGTGTTGACGCGCGCGCCGTCAGCGCTTTGAATGACGACTTCGTTCGCCGCACTCACGACGACTTCTTCAGTTGGACTACCGATTTCGAGTCGCACGGGAAGGTTGATAGTTTGTGCTGCATTCACTTCGATGCGATCGAGTTTGGCAGTTTTGAAACCCTGGGCCGACACTTCCACCATGTAAGCCCCGGGATCTACCGCGTCAAGACGAAAACTACCTGAGCTGTCGGCGACTGTGTCGCGTGCGACGCCCGTGGTCAGGTTTGTAATCTTTACTGAGGCATTGGCAATTCCGGCGCCGTTCGGATCTTCGACAACGCCGCTAACGAAGCCCTTGCTCGTCTGCGCCGACGTCGAGACGCCCAGCACCAGAACGACGAGAAGGGTCAATAGAATTTCTAACCTCTTCATACTACGAAACTCCTTTGTAGCTGCTCCGATCTCTCGGAAACTGTTGCTCTCCGAGTTCTCGGAGGCTGTTTGATCGCCTGGGGTGCGAATGAATCTGGGTTCACTTCATCGCCCGCACTTGCTCCGAACTTTCGGAGTACGAGCGAAAGCAACCGCATTAAGACCAAACAGAGAAGGCGCAAGCGACGTGCCCACGTAGGAGTTCGCCAGTCAGGCCCGTTCGTCACTCGCGCGGTGCGCTTCGTCCCAAGCGTGGTTGATGAATTTGGATTTTTGTTTTGAAGAGATTGCGTGGATTGGATTGCGTATTCAGGACAAGATGCCGGTTAGTCACAAGGCTTCCGAAGTTTCGTAGGTTTGGTATCGTCTAGAAATTCGGATCAAGCTTAAAGCTTTCAGCGATCTGGCGCGCCGCTTTGGGCGCAGGTAAATTTGTGTTGTTAATCTTGATGTAATTTTCCGTATAGAAGAAATCGCCGTTTGAGTTCAGTTTATATTTGGCATCATCCGCCAATAGTCTTTCTCGCGACTTCTCAGTATCACGTTTTGGTGGCTTCTGAGTTAATCGAAATTCGGATTCATTGCGCTTCAGTCGCTCGCGTTGATCCGCCTCGAGTTCGACAAAAAACACCTCGGCGCCTTTCTCTCGAAAGATCTCACAGGTATCGTCGATAAACTTCCGTTCAGATTCCAATTCCAAGGCCCATACGAAAGTAAAAATCAGCCCCGGCAGCTCGCTCGCTGCCACTTCTTCAAACACTCGCCGGCGAAACTCTGACACCAGTCTGAAAAAGGGCGCTTCTCCAAACTCGAAGAAGTTGAGGACCAGATCGATGGTCATATGATTGTGAAACAGCTTCAGTCCAGTGATTTTCGCGAGCTCATGCCCAACCGTCATCTTACCGACAGCCGGTGGACCGAATATGACGACAAACTTCATGTCGACTTTAAACAGCTTCCGATTGCGAGGAGAAGTGAAACTCTTTCACCTTTAGCGCAGGCAAGAGCGCGGAGCTGCCGCCCTGGCCTTCAGAGTTACCCACGCGTTCCGGTTTACCGATCAGGTCGATGTTGCCCGGCGCGAGCAGCTGGATCACGCTTTGGTTGAAGCGGAAGTTCTTGACCGGATACTGGATCTTGCCTTTCTCGATGTACCAGATGCCGTCGCGAGTCAGCCCGGTTTGCAATGCGGTTCGCGGATCTACGCCGCGGATGTACCAGAAGCGACCCAGCAGTATTCCACGGTCCATCGATTTGATCATGTCGTCGAGCGATACCGCCGGTGCTGAGCTCTCGATGATGCTGTTCACTGGACCAGGCGTTGGCTCCTTTCCTTGTCGCTTGGCCCAATAGCGCGAATAGACGAGGTTTTCCAACACACCATTGCGCACGAGATAGATCCTCTGCGACGGAAGTCCCCCCTGCGCTGACTTCGACCCCGGCAATTCCGGATGCCAGGGGTCGCTGTAGACATTCAACCGTTCGTCGAAGATCTTCTGTCCGACTTTCGTCTTCCGGCCAGGTGCGGAAAACGGACTGCGCCCTTCTTCGGCACTGCGCGCGTCGAAACTAAACGCAAGTTGGCCCACCAGATCGACCACCGCCTGCGGTTCGAGTATAGCGGGATAGACGCCGGCCTCGAGCACACGTGGATTGCGCGAGTCGACCGCTTTGCGGATCGCTTCATTGGCGACGCGACTGGTATCAAGCTTCGCGACATCGAAATGGTTGCGCAGGAAGTATCCCGAGCTGCCGCCGTCGGGCGTGCGCGCTGTCATTCCCAGACTAACCAAACTGGATCGGTCGTAAATAAAGTTGCCATTCTTCGTGGCTGACGCTCCTGCCGTACCACGCGCCTGGTGAAAACCGGCGCCGATCACTTTCGATTTTTCGCAGGAGGTGATCGCGTCGTTGATAGTTTTCGCACGACTGGTGAGCGATATGTTGGAGGTCGCTTCGGCGTAGCCGTTGACGGGCTTGTAAGTTTGCGCGCCGAGCGTGGGCATGTACTCGCGATCGACCGGCGAGATGCGGGCGAGTTGTTCCGCAAGCGCGACCGTCGATTTAAGCGAGTCGTCATCGATCTCGTTGGTCGAAGCCGAGCCGCGCTTGCCGCCGATCCACACCGTAACTCCGGCGGTGACGTTTTCGCGCGCGCCGCTGGTCGTAAACGCATTCGCGGCAAAGCGAAGATGACCGTAGTTTTCGCTGTTGATGCTGACAATCGCATCGTCCGCTTTCACATAACCCAACAACTTGTCACAGATAGTGCGCGCCTCTTTTTCAGTCAGTAGCATCTCTCATCTCCTCAGTGTCGATCGAAACTCCTTTTTCGCTTCAATCCCGCAAGCCCGCAAGCTGCTTTGCACGAAAACTGTTTTACAGCTAATTGCTTCTGCTCTGCGGTCTCTGCGTATCTCTGTGGTCTCTGCGTTAACGATAGTCGCGAGAAATATTTAACGCAGAGATCACAGAGATACGCAGAGACCGCAGAGCAGAACCGAATGCCGAAAAAGGTCTATTCTTGGTCTATTCTTAGCTACTTTTCGTGCAAAGCCCCTTCAGTCTCGCAAGCTGCTTTGCACAATAATTAGGTTGTTTAACCGTCGTTTCTACGCAGATTTTCCTCACTCCTGTCTCGCGGCCGGACACGGAGAAAAAGAAACCCTTTACGACGTAGCCTTCGCCCCGGTGTTGAGCACGTTGACTTGTCGGAACCGAGCCGGTGGACAACCATGACTGACTGCGTTCGACTGTCCGGGTTCGCCTTTGCCATCGTTGAAGCTGCCGCCAAGTTCGTAGGTTGCTGGTCCACCCAGGCCGTCGAGCGAATTCCAGAAGTCGGTAGTGCGCGATTGATACGCAACGTCGCGCAACATCTCGCCTCGCTTGCCATTCTTGATCTCCCAAAACACCTGGCCGCCAAACTGGAAGTTGTAGCGCTGCTGATCGATCGAGTAGCTACCGTCGCCGTATATCAAAATGCCTTTTTCGACACCGGCGATCAGGTCGTCGAGCGACTTGTTGTCGGTACCCGGTTCGAGCGACACGTTCGGCATCCGCGGGAAGGAAATGCTGCCCCAACTGTCGCTGTGATTGCAGCCGTACGATTTCTTCTGCCCCGTCATCGCGGCTAGATCGCGCGTGGTTTGCCAGTCGACAAACAAACCATTCTTGATCAGGTGCCAGCGCTGGCTGGGAACGCCCTCGTCGTCCCAACCGACTGTCGCCAACGCTTTCGGCTGATTCCTATCGGCCACGAAGTTGACCATCTTCGACGCGAATTGGAGTTTGCCGATCTTGTCGGGCGTGAGGAAACTCGTGCCCGCATAATTCGCTTCCATCCAAAGCGCACGATCGAGTTCCGTCGGGTGGCCCACCGATTCGTGAATCGTTAACCACAAATGCGAGGGGTGAAGGACCAAATCATATTTTCCTGCCTCGACCGATTTCGCTTTCAACTTCATCACCGCTTCTTCGCCCGCTTGCTGCGCTTCGCGTTTCCAGTCGTGCTTCTCGATGTACTCGTAACCCATTGCCTGTGGGCCACCGAGCGCGCTGCGCGTTTGAAAATCGCCGTTCGCGGGGTTTACAGCAGTCACGTTAAAGTTTGGATTAGCGCGAATGATGTATTGATCGATACGGGAACCGTCAGTTGACGCGTAAAACTTCTGCTCGTTCACCCAACCCATCGAGGAGTTTACAAAGCTGACGCCCTGCGTCTTCATTGCCGACTCGTTCAGCGAAAGTAGAAATTGAATCTTGTCGTCGATCGAAACGTCGAACGGATCTTTTTCGAAGGCATTCTTCCACTCGGCCACCACCTTTTCGACCGGAACGAGAGAAATACGCTTGCGTTGATACACCGAGTTGGCACGGGCGATATCGACGGCCTGTTGCGTGATGCGACGCACGTCGTCCCGGGTCACTCTGCGGCTCGAGGCGAAGCCCCACGTACCCTTGTAGAGCACGCGCACGCCGAAACCGAAATTCTGTCCACGCGAAACGTTTTGCACCTGTCGTTCGCGCGTGTTGATCGACTCGTTGCGATAACGATTGATGCGGATGTCGGCGTAAGTGACGCCGAGTTTGCGCGCGGTGCTCAGGGCGACGTCGGCGAGCGCATTTTTATCGACGGCGGCTGCGGCGGCCGCTTCTTCGGCGGCGACGGTGTTAATCCAGGAAGGGAGCGCCGGAAGCGATAGTGCACCGGCAGCAATCCCAGCCGTCTTGATGAAGTCACGACGAGAGGTGGTCATATTACGAGCCTCGTGGATGGATTTAGGAAATGGCGGGAATGATCTAACTTTTCGCGACGCGAAATGTCAACGTAGATCATTGAAAAAACGGGGCTTGCTGAGTGTAATCACTCAATCGTCCTGGTGATAACCACAGTTTCGGAGCGGTGGCTGTCACGTGGTCGTGTTCTCTCCGGTCGCGTACCTTGCATATCGGAGGACCTCAGATGACGCGTCTAATCCTACGTTTGATGGTGGCACTGTTAGCATTCGGTTTCGGGGTGGCGCTCGAACGATTTTTCATCTCGCCGAAACCTGCTGAAGTGCCAAAGGTGCCGAGCGCCGAGCGTTGCGATCCGAGCCGCATCGAGGTCCGAACGATCTTTGTGCCTCCGCCCCCTGCGCCGCCACCACCGCCACACGTCATTTTCGATTATGATCCGGCGAAGTTTGATCCCTACGGGGCCTACCGCATCGCCGGGAAGAGGCCGAAAGATTTTGCCGAGTTTAGTTATCTGATGATCTCCCCGTTCGTGGGAGATGGGGAGTTGCTCGGCGATGTAGCGATCCACACCGAGACTGAAACCACAGAAGGAAGTAAGCCGGCAACTTTCGCTTTAGTTACTCAACGTCGCGTCGTGGTAGTTAGTCGTCAATCATCTAACGACGGATTTGAGTACCGGTTCGACGGAGAGTTTCTTTACAAGAATCTCTCCGCCTTCACAAATAACGAGAACAAGCCAGTTCTCCGCGGCACGCTGACCAAGACTAAGAACGGCCAAAAAGTAGCCGAAGCGGTGGTCAGTTTGTGGCTAGAGGAGCTTCACGGCTGCTAACGCATCACTTTCGCGCGGCGCAACATCCATCCGTACAGCAGAACGATCAATGCGATAAAGAGCGCGATGCCTAGCAATGGCGCAGGACCAAAGTCTGCCGGAAAGAATCCCAGCGGAGCATCGTTTGACAAACCGACGATCAGACCAGCATTGATAACACCCCATAGGCTCTCGCCAACAATCAATCCCGACGCGACGAGAGTTCCCAGTCGCTCAGCACGTTCCGGATTCGGCGAGTTTTGCGTCTTCCGGTTATACCAGTACGACAACACGGCGCCAATCACTACTGCCGACGTCGCCGACATTGGTAAGTAAATCCCGATGCCGACAGCCAGCGGCGGAATGCGCAGCTTGCCTAACAAGCCGAGCGCCGTATCCAGCAAGATCAAGCCAACGCCGACAACCGCGCCGATACCGATCATCTTCCATTCCAGATTTCCACCGATCACGCCTTGCGCCAGGGCAGAGATCAAAGTCGCTTGCGGTGCGGGTAGCGGATTAGCCGCTACAACGTTCACGTTTGGTGCACCGGCGAATCCGTAGGCTGTCGCGAGCAGATTTAGCACAAACGGGATCACAGCCGCTCCCGCGGCGACGCCGACGATGAGCGCGATCTGCTGCCGCATCGGTGAGGCTCCGACGAGTTGCCCCGTTTTTAAGTCCTGCAAGTTGTCGTTTGAAATCGTCGCGCAAGCAAACACGATCGCGGTCACAAACAACGCAAACGCGACGAGCGCCGTCTGCGTTTCAACTGATGGAGGCACGACCAGGATGAGCACCGACGCACACACCACGATCGACAAGATACCAACACCCGAAATCGGACTGTTCGATGCGCCGATGAGTCCTGCCATGTAACCGCAGATGCCGGCGATCAGAAAACCGACGATCAGTACGAATGGCACCGCGACCAACGTGACCCTTAAAGCGTAAGGGCTGAGAACCGACGACGTGGCAAACGAATAAGCCAGCCACCCACTCACGATCAAACACGCGACAGTAAGTACGAGTATCCATTGCGGAGACAGATCGCGATCGCGATCGTCACGGGCCTGACCAGCGCGCGAGCTCGCAAGCGTGGAGACGAGTCCACCTACAACCGGCTTCGCCAATCGGGCCAATGTGTAGATCGCCGCTACACCGATCGCGCCCGCGCCGATGAATCGCACTTGAGTTCGCCAAATTGTAATTGTGTGCGCATCAAGATCCACACCCGCGGCTGCTGGAGTAATTGACGTAAGCCACGGAACAGCAATACCCCAGGCGATAATTAGACCAGTCAGCATTGCCATTCCCACTGACAAGCCGACGAGATGGCCCGCGCCGAGTAATGCGAGCGACCACGCGAAGTCGTATCCGGTAGACGCTGCTGCGCCAATGCGAAAGAACCCGCTGAACGACCCGGCAGCAACACGTGTTGCGGTCACAATCGCGAGACCTGCGGACGCCGCCGCACCGAGGATTACAGCGATGAGTCCTTCTCGCGCTTCGCCCGTTTCGTCTTTTGTTTCACCGCGCGCGCCGGATCCGACTTTTAACACTTCC
>Ga0209818_1000067_pt1 | contig 26556 bp, 19 predicted proteins | sample NCAS200_FD_187517 | JGI IMG/M metagenome (GOLD analysis project Ga0209818, IMG submission 187517) | Agricultural soil microbial communities from Utah to study Nitrogen management - NC AS200 (SPAdes) (version 2) | ecosystem: Environmental > Terrestrial > Soil > Agricultural land | place: USA... | reverse complement strand
CTAAGTGAATTGGTCGGGATTGTCAAAGGGAGACCCGACAATGGGTTAGGCAGCTGAAGCCGACAGCCTTCAGCCCTCAGCCTTCAGCTTTTTTGCGAAACCGGTAGGAGCAACAGCCCGACTACCGAAGGATAGTTGTTGTATATGCTACCACTAATCGCTGACCACCGACCCCTGCCCACTGACCCCTCACTCTTGAGTAATCCGCCCGGAAGTGGAGATTAAAAGATATGACCATCCACCGAATCCGGCTCCTGGGCGACCCCATCCTCCGGACCCGCTGCGAGGCCATTTCTCGGCCCAAGTCCACCGCCGTGCGGGTCATTGCCGACGACCTCCGGGAAACCCTGCGAGACTGGCAAACACGGTTCGGAAGCGGTCGGGCCATCGCCGCCCCCCAGATCGGGGCCCCGGTCCGAATCGTTCATGTGGAAATGGATCGCCCCTGGACCATGATCAATCCCGAGGTCCTCGACATCGGCACCGAGGATTTCACGGTCTGGGACGACTGCTTTTCCTTCCCCAATCTCCTGGTCCGGGTCCAACGCGCCTATCACGTGCGGATCCGCTACGAGGACCTCAAGGGGGAGATCCAGGAAATCGACCTCGAGCGCGACATGGCCGAGCTGCTCCAGCACGAGATCGATCATCTCGACGGCGTACTCGCGGTGGATCGGGCCTACGGGAACGATCCCTTCTGCCTCCGGGAGGAGTGGAACCGGCTGTATACCGGGTCCGATCGCTACGGCGAGCCCGAGCCCCGCTCCGAGCAGGTCCCCACACCGTTCTCCGCTCTGCTCTAGCTAACTTGAGCGCTCAGCCTTGAGCCTTCAGCCTTCAGCCTTCAGCCTTCAGCCGCTGAGGGCTGACGGCTGACGGCTCCCTTCAGAACCACCGCCCCACGCGAATAAACGCCGCCTTCTCCCCGTTGCTCGCAAAACCGTATTCGAAGTTGACCGGGCCGATCGGCGTGGTGGCGCCCAGGCCGAAGCGCACTCCCGCGAGCCAGCGGTCGCCGTCGAACACTCCGCCACCGCTGTCTGCGCGCCCCGCTGCCACCATCCAGCGGAGCGCGATGGGACCCTTGACCTGCCAGGCGCTCTGCACCTGAAGCACGAGCTCGCGATCTCCCCGGCGTTCACCGACCGTGAGCCCGGGGAACCCGTCCTCCCCTCCCAGCTCGAACTCGGTCTGGATCGGGAGCCGGCGTCCTGCGCCCATTCGAATCGCGGGTTCCACAGTAAGCTGTCCTCTAAGGATCCTGGTCCCCACTTCGGCTCGGGCGAGCTGGTAGTCGCCCATCCAGATCAGCTCCGCTTCGGCGCGCAGGACTCGTCCCGCTTCGGTTCGGGCCAAGAGGAAGGTGCCGCCGGTAGTATGGCTGTCGCCGCCGGGGGATTGCCAGGCCACGGCCATGCCTCCACCGCGGAGCCGCCAAGTGCCCAGCCGCGCCCACTCGACCCCGATCGCGCCGGTCGCTTCGGAAACGTCCAGCTTGGTGAAGTTCTCACCCTCGGCGTCGAACTGTCGCACGCCTTCGGAGCGCAGCCGGAGCGAGATCAGCGGAGTCATCCGGGTGCGCCCGATGCCGAGGTGGCTCAGCAGCATGGCAGTGAGGTCGCTTCGAAATCGCCCCAGAGTAAGGACCGCGGTGGCTTCCGCCCCACGAATCGAGCTGCGATCCAGCGCACCGAGCCAGAGCCGGCCGCCGAGATCGTGATCGTAGGCCACTCCGAGTCCCGCGACCCTGCGTCCGGCCGGAGTGATCTGGGCCCGGAAGGTGATGGTGTCGCCGGCGCCCTGGGGTCCCAGCCAGATCTCGCGGAACAGCTCCAGGTTGGGGGCCTCGCCCAGCTGGGCCGATAGCGCCACCAGGTCGAGCCGCTGGCCCGGGGAGAATCCCAGCATGCGTCCCATGGTTTCGCCGTCGCGGGCGGTCCCGTTGGCCACTTCCCATCCGGCCAGATGGGTGGGAAGCCGTACCGGTGCCGCGGCGGGCGCGGGGGTGAGACAGCGAGCCCGGGCAAAGACGCTGTCGGCCGCGAGTCGGCCCCGCAGGACCAGCGCGTCCTGGGTCGTCCGGCGGAAATCGAGGTTGGCCACCCCGTGGACCTCGGGTCGAATATGCAGATCGTCCGGTCCCAGCTCCTCGAGCGGCTGACGGAAGAGAAAGGCGGCAAGCTGGGCCGCGACCGCGCCGGGGGAAGAGATCGCCGCGGTGTCGAGCTCGAGCGGCTCCCGCAGATCCACCACAATCACCCGGCCGGCGCCGGCGGAGCGCGCGGCGCCGATCGGAAGGTTGGCGGAGATCCCTCCGTCGATCAGCACCCGGTTCCCGATCCGCTCGGGAGAGAACACCAGCGGAATGGCGCTGCTGGCGCGCACCACCTGGGCGAGGTCCCCGCCGGCGAGCACCACCGGCTCCCGGGTTCGGAGATCGGTGGCGACGGCGCGAAACCGGATCGGCAACCGGTCGAAGTCCCCCCGGGCCTGGAGATTGGCCCGCAACAGGAGCCGGTTGAGCATCGCGTTGGTGCGCAGCTCCGACTCGCTTCCCGCCACCAGCGAAAACCCGCCCGGACCCTGCTCCCAGAGGAGCAGCGGCAGGAGATCGCCCCAGTTGTGAGGAGCCCGGTTGGTCAAAGTGCCGGTGAGGTCGTCCAGCGGCTGGCTTCCCACCAGGGAATCGATCTGCCGGGCGGAGAGGCCGCTGGCGTAGAGCGCGCCGATGATGGCGCCGATGCTGGTACCGACCACCAGGTCGGGCCGGACGCCGAGCCGATCCAGCGAATGCAGGACCCCGATGTGCGCAAACCCCTTGGCGCCGCCGCCGGCGAGCACCAGCGCGAGGGGCGCGGCGGGGCAGGCCTGGGCCGGGAGCGGGCCGGCTGTCCCGAAGAGGAGCGCGAGTGCTGCGAGCCGGCCATGCATGGGCAAAACCTAATCCCGGCTCCCCTTGCGGAGCGCCGTCGGGCTCCTTAATTCTGTCCACAGGCGTCCCACCCGGCGCTGCTGTCCCCCAACGAGGAGTCCCGCGGTCATGGCGTATGTGATTACCGAACCCTGCATTGGCGTCAAGGACAGGGCGTGTGTCGACGTCTGTCCGGTTGATTGCATCTATGAGGGGGAGGACCAGCTCTACATTCACCCGGATGAGTGCATTGACTGCGGTGCCTGCGAGCCGGAATGCCCGGTGACGGCGATCTTCCCCGAAGAGGATGTCCCGCCCACGCAGGAGAGCTACATCGAGAAGAACAAGGAGATCTTCAACTCCGACGCGCCGCCGGGAAGGCCGAAGAAGTAGGGGCTAGGGGCTAGGGAGTTGGCGAGCTTGGGAAAACAAAGAACGGTGCCTCGGAGTTTCCGCGGCGCCGTTTTCGTTTCCCCTAGCTCCCTAGCTCCCTAACTCCTTAGCCCCTGCTCTCTTGGTGGGACGACCCGCGGGATCGGACAAAGCGCCGATCCCGGGGCCGCAGGGATGGAGAACTGCTAGAGGCTTGACGGTGATCCGGTATGGAGCACCTGATCGGCCCGTCTTTTTAATAGACGCCCGGTCCCCGCAAATGGTTTCATCCCAGCGACTGAAGGAATTTGAGGATCGCCCGCGTTGTGGGCACCGGCTGCTCGACGCAGGGCAGATGCCCCGCGCCGGGAATCTCCATGAGCCGGGCACCGGGTATCGCGGCCGCCATCGCCTGTGCGATGGGCGGCGGGGTGATCGCGTCCTCCGCCCCGACCAGCACCAGGGTTGGAATCCCGGTGAGCGTTTCCAGGAGCGGTGTGCTGTCAGGGCGCTCACGCATGGCGGACAGTGCGCCGACGATCCCCGACACCGGAGTCCGCAGAATCGCGGTACGTACCCGCTCGATGATGTCCGGTGAAACCTGCGGCGTGAAGAACCGCGGCAGCATCGCCTCGGCCGCGGCGATCACTCCCTGCTCCCGGACCCGGCCGATCAGCCCGTCGCGGGCTCGGCGGCCCTCTGCGCTGTCCGCCTCGGCCCGGGTGTCCATCAGGATCAGCCCGCGCACCCGCTCCCGCCACCGCCGCACGAATTCGAAGGCGATGTAGCCTCCCATCGAGAGCCCGCAGACCACTACCTGCCCTTCGCCCAGCGCGTCCAGCAGCGCCAGCAGATCCTCGGCGTAGGTGCTCATCGAATAACCGAGATCGGGGGCGTCGGATTGCCCCATGCCGCGGAGGTCGGGCGCGATCCGGCGGAATCCGGTGAGGGTGTCGAGCTGGTGACTCCAGACCGAGCGGTCCAGCGGGAAGCCGTGCACGAACAGCACCGCCGGCCCCGACCCGCGATGCTCGACGGCCAGGGTCACCCCGTTGACGGTCAGCCGGTCGGCGGGCTCGGTGCTGGGCCGGGCCTGGAAGAACGAGCCGACTTCCTCGGGGACCGGCACCGGGCGGCCATCGCGGTCGATGCAGACGAACACGAACTCAGCGGTCGCCACCAGCGATCCGTCGCCGGCCCGGCGCGCCGTCTGCCGCATGGTGAAGCTGGTTCGTCCGTGGTGGACCAGCGCCTGATGCACCCGCAGCACGTCGCCGGGAAAGGCGGGGGCGAGATAATCGATGACCGTCTTGCGCACCGCCGGCCAGGCATCGTTGCGCATGAACACATCCATGCCCGGCCCCCGCGCCATGATGTCCCAGCGGGCCCGCTCGAAGACCCGGAGGAAGGCCGCCTGATTCAGATGACCGAAGGCGTCGCAATCATCGGGGTAGACCACCTGCTCGACGTCGGAGAGGGACATGCGGAAGAATAGGAGGCAAGGAGGCAAGGAGGCAAAGAGGCACACGGAGACCACCTTGCCTCTTTGCCTCCTTGCCTCCGTGCCTCTTACTTCCAGCCATGGCCCTGCACCTCATCCAGACGCTCCCCGAGTACAGCGACCTGCTCGAGCGGCTCCGACTCGAGCCGCTGGTGGCGGTCGATACCGAAGCCGCCAGCTTTCATCGCCACAAGGACCGGGTCTATCTGCTCCAGCTCTCCACCCGGACCGAGACCCACCTGGTGGATCCGCTCGCGGTCGCCGGGCTTCCCGGATTCGGCGAGCTGCTGGCGGATCCCGCGATCGAGCTGGTATTCCATGACGCCGACTACGATCTCCGGTTGCTTGGCTACGAGTTCGGGTTCCGCGCCGCCACTTTGTTCGACACCCGGATCGCGGCGCAGTTTCTGAATGAGCCCGGCATCGGCCTCGCCGCGATGTTGGAGAAATACGTCGGGGTGACGCCCGACAAACGGTTTCAGCGAGCCGACTGGTCGGTCCGTCCCCTGACCCAGCCGATGCTGGAATACGCCGCCATGGACACCCGCCACCTGCCGGTGCTGCGCGACATTCTGCGCGACCGGCTGACCGAGCGGGGCAAGCTGACCTGGGCGGAAGAGGAATTCGCTCTGGCCACGGCGGTGCGCTGGCCGGCGCCCGAGTCCCCCGAGGTCGCCGCTCTCTCCATGAAAGGAGCCCGGGCGCTGTCCCCGCGGGGGCTGGCGGTCTTTCGCGAGCTCTACGTCTGGCGCACCCGCACCGCCGAGACCCTCGATCGCGCGGCGTTCCGGATCATCGGGAACGAGGCCCTCATCGCTCTGACCGAGCGCACTCCGAAGGACGCCGCCGGCCTGGCCGCGATCCCCGGGGTCGGGAAAGACCTGGTGGAGCGTCGCGGCCAGGAGATCCTCGACGCGATCGCGCGGGGACTGGAGTTGCCCGAAGCCGACCTCCCCCGCTTTACCCGCACCGCCCGGCACCGGCCGGATCCTGCGTTCGAGGGCCGGATGGAGCGGCTCAAGGCACTCCGGGTCGGCTTGGTGAGCCGGCTCGATCTCCAGCCCGGCGTGATTGCGCCCAACTGGCTTCTGGAAGAAGTGGCGCGTTCCGCCCCCAAGACCGCCGATGACCTGGGCAAGGTCGACGGGATCCGGCGGTGGCAGATCGCTCAGTTTGGCAATGAGTTACTGGAAGCAGTGAAGAAATAGTTGTGAATACTACTACTTACTTGTGAGGATTGTGGTTTGGGCGCTAGGGTTTCCATCCAACCCTTTCTTCGCTGCAACCGTCCCACTTCCTGAGCACGAGACTCTTCCCATGCGGCCGCAAGGGATGGTGTTGTGGACGACACGGAACTGATCGCCGGTACGCGCGCCGGTGATCGGACGGCGGCGCGCCGCCTCTACGATCGCCACGCTCCGCGGGTTTACCGCCTGATCTTTCGATTGGTCGGTGAGGAAGAGCTCGCCCGCGAGTACACCCAGGACACCTTCGTGCGGGCGTTCCAGCGGCTGGAGCAGTACCGTGGCGAATCGGCGTTTTCGACCTGGCTCCATTCGGTCGCGGTGTCGTCGGTGATGACCGGGTTCCGGCGGCTCAAGCGGACCCGGGCCCGGGAAGCGGAGCTGGATGAAGCGGCATCGGTGGCCGGACCGGAGGAGCCGGGGGATCCCCACCTTCGCGACCGGCTGGCGCGGGAGCTGGAGCGGCTTCCCGAGCGGCTCCGGATGCCGGTGGTGCTGCACGACATCGAGGGGTTCACCCACCGGGAGATCGGCGAGATGCTCGATATCCCGCAGGGAACCAGCAAGGCACGGCTGTTCGAAGCGAGAGCGCGGCTGCGCGAGGCGCTGGTCGGCGTAGTCGCCCGGTAAACGAGGAGGTCACGATGAACGAACAGGACATCGAGCGGGGGCTGGCTCAGCTGAAGGAGACCTGGCGGGTCGCGGGTCCCCCTCCGCTGGACCGGATGTGGGAGACCATCGAGCCCACCGCCTTCACGGCGCCGGCCCGAACGCCATCCCGCTGGCTCCGGACCCTGCTGCCGCTCGCGGCGACACTGGTCATCGGATTCGGCCTCGGGCGATTCGCCCAGGCGCCGAGCCGGACCTCGGCGGACGGCATGGTGGAGACCGGGCTGACCGCGGTCCCGGCCGCCGCCTCGACCGAAGCCCGTCCTTTCGTGGGAGTGGCGACCGATTACCTGGAGCGGGTGACCGCGCTGCTGCTCACCCTGGCCGGCGAATCGAGCCGGGGCCTGCCGGTGGGGTACAAGGCCAGCCAGGCGAGGGACCTGCTCGCCACCACCCGGCTGCTGATGGACTCCCCCGATCCGATCGAGCCCCAGTTGCGAGTGCTGCTGGAGGACCTCGAGCTGGTGCTCGCCCAGATCGCCCGGCTCCCGGCCCGCCCCGAAGCCCCCGATGTCTATCTGATTGACCAGGCCCTGGACCAGCGGGAAGTCATTCCCCGCCTCCGCGTGTACCTCGCGGAGACCCCCACTTCGCAGCCTTGAACGGCGGAGCGATCGTCATGCGCCACACCCAGCTACTTCTCTGCGCGATTCTCCTGGCACCGGCGGCAGTCGCCCAGGTTCCGGTGCCGCCCCGGCCCAAGGCGACACAAAGGCCCCAGATTGCCCCTCTGCCGCAGGCCCCCTGGTCGTTCACGACGCCGGAGCCGTTCGTGCACTTCCCCTCGGTCAGCACGATCTGGGATCAGGGGCTGTTTGACACCCATTTGGACTGGAACCAGCATCTCGATTTCGATTTCGACTTCAAGCTCCATCAGCCGCTCGAGTTCAACTTCGACCACGACTTCAAATTCGACTTCGACTTCGACCACAACTTCGAGTGGGCCGGGCAGGGACTCCCCACCCCGGTGGCTCCGCTGCCTCCGATGTCCTATGGCCCCTCCGTGAGCCTGGCTAGACCGAGGGCGATGACGCTGTTCGGTCAGCACGAGGGAATGGCGCGGTTCCAGCCGGAGCAGGGGACCCCGGAAGACTCGCTTTATCGCCGGGCCCGCGAAGCGCTCAACCGGGGTGAATACACCCGGGCCTCCACCCTGTTCCAGACGCTGGAGCAGCGCTATCCCCGGTCCCGGGTGGCTCCGGCGGCGCTCTACTACCGGGCCTTTGCGCTCTACCGCGCCGGCGGCACCGATGAGCTGCGCACCGCCGTCGCGGCCCTGAAGGCGCAGCAGGAGCGCTATCCCGAAGCGGCGAGCGACCCCGACGCCGCGACCCTCCGGACCCGGCTGTACGCTGCCCTGGCCGCGCGCGGCGATGCCGAAGCCGCATCCGCGCTTCGCGCGGCGACGGCCGGCGGGCCGACCTGCGACAAGGAGGACGTCGAGGTGCGGGCCGAGGCGCTCAACGCCCTGGCCCAGATCAATCCGCCCGAGGCCCGGCCCACCCTCAAGAAGGTGCTGGCCCGCCGGGACGAGTGCTCGGTCCGGCTCCGGCGGAGCGCGGTATACATCCTGGGCCGCAGCGGCACTGCCGAAGCGGCCACCGATCTCCTCGAGGTGGCCAGGTCGGACCCCGATCCCAGTGTGCGAAGCGACGCGATCGTGCTGCTGGGCCGCTCGCCCGGCGCCGAGACGGTGCGGGTCCTCGAGACCATCTTCAACCAGAGCGACGACGACCGCACCCGGCAGGCCGCGCTCATGGCGCTGCGCAACAAGGGCGGCCCGGAGGCGACCCGGGTGCTCCGGGGAATCATCGAGCGGGCGGAGGTGTCCGAGAAGATGCGCGCGGAGGCCATCTCCCAGCTCGCCAGCGGCGCGGTGAATGCGTCGGACGTCAGGGAAGCCAGAGCGGTCCGGGCCCCGAGCGCCCAGACCGGTGTCTCGGTGACCACGAGCGGCTCGGGACGTACGGTGGTCCCGGAGAACAGTGAAGAGGCAGCCTATCTCCGCTCCTACTACGCGAAGGCGCCCTCGACCGTGATCAAGTCGTCCATCATCTCGGCGCTGGCCCGGATGGGGGGAAACGCCAACGAGCAATTCCTCCTCGGTATCGTCAAGAATCGGGAGGAGGAGACCCGGCTGCGGCGGGACGCGCTGTCGCGGCTCCGGGTGAGCGCCCTCTCGATCGACGAGCTGGGCAAGCTGTTCGAAGCACTCTCCGAGCGCGACCTGCGCAGTGCGGTGATCCGGCAGCTCGCCACCCGGGAAGAGCCGGCGGCGCTCGATAAGCTGGTCGAGATCATCAAGTCGGGCACCGACCCCCAGATTCGCAAGGAGGCGGTGGCGGCGCTCGCCCGCCGGGACGATCCTCGCGCCACCAAGCTGCTGCTCGAGCTGGTGGAGAAGCAGCCGTGAGCCCCCGTGTGCGGGTCCTCGGCGCGCTCCTGGCCATGCTGGCGACGGGTATCGTCGCCTCGCTGGGGGCGCAGTCCTCGCTCCGAAACCGGGTCGAGGGCGGCGGTGATGCCCGGGTCCAGTTCCGCTTTGCGGCCCGGGCCGATGTCTGCGGGATAGGGTCCTCGATTCAGGTCGGCACCTCGACCTACATCAACACCGGCAACTCGAACGTGTGGAACGGGGTCGACCGGCCCGCCTGCCGCAGGGGACCGGTGGTGGTGCGGGTGACCCGCTCGGGAGGGATGGTCGTCGGGGTGGATACCGAGATCGCCCCGGAGTCGAACCCGGAGGGCGTGACCGATCTCGGGGCGGTGTCCGCGGCCGCGGCGGCGGACTATCTGCTCGATCTCGCGGCCCGGGCCGAAGGACGGCCCGGACGGGAAGCGATTCTTCCCGCCATGCTGGCCGACAGCGCCTCGGTCTGGCCCAAGCTGATAGAGATCGCCCGGAACGGCGCGCTGTCCCGCTCGGTGCGGCAGGGGGCGATGAGCTGGCTGGGCCGGGAGCTCGATCGCACCAGCGGGGACGAAGCCCGCCAGGCCTCGGCCGCGCTGGTCGCCATCGCCACCAATCCGGAGGAGATGACCCCGATCCGCCAGCAGGCGGTGTCGGTGCTGGCCCGGAGCGAGCGCGCCGATCTGGCCGCGCTTACCCGGATGGCGACGGGAACCGATACCTGGCTCCGCCAGGCAGCGATCCAGGCGCTGGCCAGCTCGGGCGACCCGCGGGCGCGGGAGTTCCTTCGCACCGCGTTCCTGGATCCGGCGCTCCCAGAAGCCCTGCGCGCCTCGGTGATCCGCGGGTTAGGGCGGGAATACGCGACCGGCAAGGATATCGAGCTGCTGCGCTCCCGCTTCCCCAGCCTCACCTCCGCCGCGTCCAAGCAGGCGGTGTTGTCGGTGCTGGCCGAGCAGGGAGGCGCGGCGAACCAGCAGTGGCTGCTGGGAGTGGCCACCGACCCCAACGCCACCCCCGAGCTCCGGGGCCACGCCATCGAGGCGGTGCAGAAGGCCGGCGCCCCCGCCGCGCAGCTCGGCAAGCTCTACGAGCAGGCGCTGGACCGGCGGGGCAAGGAAGCGGCGATCAATGGATTGTTCCGCAACGGCGACCGCCAGTCGGTGGACCGGCTGATCCTGATCGCGAAAAACGAAACCGATGTCTCGGTGCGGCGCTCGGTGATCTCGCGGCTGGGGCGGCTGGAGGACCCACGGGTGCAGGAATTCCTGAAGGAGCTCGTAGGTCAGCCCTAGGGTGATCAGTGGTCAGTGGCCGCGCTATTCACTGACCACTGACCACTGACCACTGACCACTATCCAAGGAACGCCCGGACGCGGGGATCCATTTTCTCCGGCGTCCAGTAGGGCTCCCACACCAGCTCGATCTCCACGCTCTTCACGCCCTCGAGATCTTCCAGGACCATCTTGGCGTCCTGCATGATCTCCGCCCCCGATGGGCATCCCGGTGAGGTCAGGGTCATCTTCACGTGGACCTGGCCTTCGTCATCGACGGCAGTTTCGTAGACCAGGCCGATGTCCACGATGTTGAGCCCGAGCTCGGGATCCTTGACGGCGCGCAGCGCCTTCTTGATCTGGTCGGGAGTCAGGTCGGTTGGCACGGGTTCCTCCAGTCGCCCACCCGGGAACAATGCCCCCGGGCGGGGAGCCGGTCAACGTCCGGCGGAAGCCAGCACCAGGTTGGAGAGCGCGCTCCGGATGTCGCGCATTGCGGTAAGCGACCGCCGCACCCTAGGGTCCAGGCTCCGGTTGGTGAGAAAAACCATGAACAGGTCGCGTCCCGGATCGATCCACACCATGGTCCCGGTCCAGCCGGTGTGGCCGTAGGTGAGCGAGCCCGCCCTGGTGCCGTAGATGGAGGGGGTGTCGCCTCCCGCCGCGGGCGTATCCCAGCCCAGGGCCCGGCCACCCGTGCTGCCGACGGATGGGGAGCGGCGGAGAAACTCCTGCATGGTAGCGGGCGCGACCCAATGCCCCGATTCCACCGCGCCCTGCCGGAGCCAGTGCTGGGCAAACCGCGCCACGTCGCTTCCGGTGGAGAAGAGTCCCGCCTGTCCCGCCACCCCGCCGAACAGGAACGCGTTGTCGTCGTTGACCCGGCCGGCCATCGGACGGCCTCCGACCTTGCGGCTGGGCGCCACCGAGGCGCCGGTGCCGATCGCGGGAGCGAACACCGTCCGGGTAAGCCCGAGCGGTTGCATCACCTCGCGCGCGGCAAAGACATCGAGCGTCTCCGAGCTCACCGCTTCCACCAGCAGGCCCAGCACGATGGCGTTGAGGTCGCTGTAGAGCTCGGCCGTTCCGGGCTCCCGGACCAGCGGCTGGCGATACAGCAGTTCAATAGCCGAGTCACGGGTAGTGGCCAGGCGATGGAAGGCGAGGTAGGCGGGAAGCCCGCTGGTATGGTCGAGCAGCATCCGGACAGTGACCCGCTCCCGCCCTTCTCCCCCGAAGCGGGGAAGGTAAAGCGCCACCGGGGCATCCAGCGCCACGGCGCCCCGGTCCACCAGCACCATTACCGAGCTGGTCGTCGCCATCACCTTGGTGAGCGACGCCAGGTCCCAGAGTGTGGTGGTGGGCGAAGGCCTCGGGGCGTTCCGCGCCCAGGTCAGGTGTCCGAAGCCCCGGGAGTAGAGTACCCGGTCGCCCCGACCGATCACCACCACCGCTCCTGGATAGACGCCCTGCCGGATGCCCCGCTCGACCAGAGCGGCAACGGCGGCGTAAGGGTCGATTTCAGTTCGGGCGACTGGGGCCGCGGAGCTCGCGGCGAGAAGAAGAAGAGAGAGGATCAAGGCACCTTCTCTCGAATGGTTCCTAGTGGTAGCTGGTACAACAACGCAAGAGTTGCAACGTCTCGGGCACTCGGCCTGCCGGTGCTGGTCACTCCGTACATGACGTCCGCGGTTGAGGGCGAGTGGGACAATCCAAGCGCGTGGCCGACTTCATGGACCGCCATCGCGTGGAGGATTGGCGCTGGAAGCACCCGGCCAGCCGAATCCCTCCGGGCCAGGGTGATCACGGCGGAATGGATGGCGCCGTCCCTGGTCCACTGGAGATCTGTCTGGCCGGCCCGGTCCTGGCCCAGAAACCCGGTGGAATAGGCGACGATGTTCGCCCCGGTCGTATCGGAGGAGAGGGTAAACCTGAGCCCCAGGCCGGCCGTTTGCCAGGCGGTCAGCGCGCGCTGGATGATGTCCCGGAGCGGGGTGTCACTCTGAGCGGTGTCGGGGGGAACGGCGACCACGAAGACCATCCCCTGCTGATCAGGCCAGCGCCGGACCACCGAATCGGTTTCGACGAACAGGGAATCGAAGTAGGTGGTCCGGGCGGCACGATCCAGCCGGCGCCGTCCCTCCAGCCGCGCCAGCAGGTCCATTGCCGGAGTGCCTCCCGCCGGGACGATCTGGGGCGCGGTCGCGACCCCGGCTGTTGCGGGGGCGGGACCCTGAGGCGTCGACTCCACAGCAGCCACCAATGCGGGGGGGGCGCCGCGGGCCCGGTCGACCCGACCGTAAACCAGCAGCGCAACAAGGAGAAGGAAGACCACCAGCAGGAGGCGCGTCATAAGGCCGCAATTATATGCGGCAGGTTCCGGGCCCGTTGAGCTCCCCGGCAACTGGCGCGTTCCCGGCGAGCGGCCTAACATTCGGCCTTGCAAACCTTTGCGCGCTATTCCCTTGCGACGGACGCCCGCCTGAAACGCGTGCCCAGCCGGACCTGATGCCCGAGCGGGTCGCGGCATTCATCGTCAGATCCCGCTGGATCCTGGCCACGATCTGGGTGGTGATCGGCGCGGTGGCGGTGGTGCGTGCGCCCCGCACGCCGGAGCTCCTCAACGTGCGGGGCGGGGCCGACCGGGAGACCGAGGCGGCCCGGGCCGACCGGCTGCTGAATTCCCGGTTCGCCCGGCCCTTCAGCGAATTCTTCGCGGTGGCGCTGGAAAGTACCGCGCCCTTCACCGACCGGGTTCCGCGCGCCGCGCTCGATTCGATCGCCGAGGAGCTGCGACGAGAGCCCTACGTGCGGGCGCTGCTCTCCTACAAATCGCCCGAGGACTCGATCTTTCTGAGCCCTGACGGCAAGCTGACCTTCTTCCTGGTCTCGATCGACGGGCCTCGCGGCGACAGCGTCGGCCGGCTGGTGACCCGGTTCCGCCGCTCGCTCGATCAGGCGGTCGGGCGAGTGCCCTATCGCGACGCCTACCGCACCTGGGTCACCGGGCGCTCTCCGCTCGACCTCGACGTCCGCCTGGTCAGCACCGAGGACAGCCGCCGGCTGGAATTGCGGGTCATCCCGCTGGCCCTGATCATCCTGGTGCTCGCCTTCGGCGCCCTGGTGGCGGCCATCCTCCCCATTCTGATCGGGTTCCTCGCGGTCACCATCTCGCTCACCGTCATCGGGATCGTGGCGACGCACATGCCGATGTCGGTGTTCGTGCTCAATCTCACCACTATGATCGGGCTGGGTGTGGGGATCGACTATTCCCTGCTGGTGGTAAACCGCTTCCGGGAGGAGCTCACCAAGGGGTACCGCCGTCGCGAGGCGGCGGAGCGCACCTTCCGCACCGCCGGCATGGCGGTTCTCACCTCGGGACTCACCGTGGTGGTGGGATTCGGGGCGCTCATGCTGACGCCGCTGACGGAAACCAAGAGCGTCGGAGTGGCCGGCCTGATCGTGGTGGCGGTGGCGGTGCTGCTCTCCACCACGCTCCTCCCCGCCCTGCTCGCGATGATCGGCCGTGGCATCGACCGTCCCCGCTGGCTGGCCCGCCGGCTCACCTGGTACCACTCGCCCCGCGGCTGGGAGAAATGGGCCCGCACCCTGGCGCGGAATCCGGGACGGGCACTCATCCTGGGAGGCGCCGCCGTCGCGATCCTGACCGCGCCGCTGTTCTGGATCCGGATCGGCCTCCCCGCCCGGCACTGGTGGCCCGATCGCACCGAGGCCGGCGCGGGAGTCGAGGTGCTCAACCGGATTGGAGTGTCGGGGTACCTCTTCCCGATTCGGGTGCTGGTCGAGTTTCCCGAGGGCCGGAGCGCAACCGACCTCACCGGCCTGCGGGCCTTGCAGCACCTCTCCGACTCGCTTCGGGCCGATCCCCGGGTCCGGGACGTGAGGAGCCTGGTGGATCTCACCCCGGGCCAGTCGCTGCTGGCCTATTCGCTGATCTATTCCGACCTCGATTCCGCCCGGGCGCGCTACAAGGACGTGATGGATGCGTACCTGAGCCGGGACGGCCGGATGACCCTGCTCGACGTGATCCCCCGCGACACCGTGTCGCTCACCACGTCCATGGACCTGGTCGGTCGGGTGCGGGAGATCGGAGCGTCCCCGGGCATCCGCCAGCTCCGCGGCGCAACGGTGGATGTGGGCGGCTATGTCCCCGCGAGCGTGGACTTTCAGGAGGAGCTGCTGCGCCGCTTTCCCCTGATTATCGCCCTGGTGCTGGGCGTCACCGCGGTCATGCTGGCCATCGCCTTCCGGTCGGTGCTGGTCCCGCTCAAGGCCGTGATCATGAATTCCCTCTCGGTGAGCGCCACCTTCGGGCTCATCGTCCTGGTGTTCCAGTATGGATTCGGGGGCCGGCTGCTGGGGCTCGACGGGGCAACCCAGGCCATCTTCGTCGTGGTGCCGGTACTGGTGTTTGCGGTGGTCTTCGGGCTGAGCATGGACTACGAGGTGTTTCTGCTCTCCCGCATCAAGGAGGCGTACGACCGCACCGGGCGCAATACCGAAGCGACCATGGAGGGAGTGAGCGCCACCGCCTCGGTGATCACCTCCGCGGCCCTGATCATGATCGTGGTGTTCGGCGCCTTTGCCTTCGCCCGGGTGCTGCTGGTGCAGTTCCTCGGCTTCGGGCTCGCGGTGGCGGTCCTGCTCGATGCCACGCTGATCCGCATGGTGCTGGTTCCCGCCTTCATGCACCTGGCTGGGCGGTGGAACTGGTGGCCCGGCGCTTCGCGCCGAGAGAATAGCGAGTAGCGTTGTCGAGGGAATAGCGAGTAGCGAAGAGCGAAGAGGAAAGACCTCACCCTCTTCGCTACTCGCTACTCCCTCTAGTTTTTCGCATCGAGCCAGTTGTCGCCCACGCCCACGCCCACCACCAGCGGCACGCTCAGCTGCGCCGCGTTCTCCATGTGCTCCCGGACCAGCGCCGAGACCGGCTCCACTTCGGAGAGCGGGGCTTCGAGCACCAGCTCGTCGTGCACCTGGAGCAGCAGGCGGCCGCGGAGGCCGGCGCCGGCCAGGGCCCGGTGCAGCCGGGTCATGGCGATCTTGATCAGATCGGCCGCCGATCCCTGAAGCGGGGCGTTCTGGGCCTGGCGTTCCCCGAAGGCGCGGGTGTTGAAGTTGCGGTCCCGGATTTCCGGGATGTAGCGGCGCCGCCCGAAGATCGTCTCGACGTAGCCCCGCTCCCGGCCCAGCGCCACCTGGCGGTCGAGCCAGGCGCGCACTCCCGCGAACCGCTGGAAATACTCGCTGATGAACGCCTTGGCCTGGTCCTGGGGGATGCCCAGCATCCGCGCCAGAGCGAACGGGCCCTGCCCGTAGATTGTGCCGAAGTTGATCGTCTTGGCCTGCGCCCGCATCTCCGGAGTCACCTCGGCCAGCGGCACACCGAAAATGATCGCCGCCGTCTGGCGGTGAATATCTTCGCCCAGCCGGAAGGCTTCCAGGAAGGCCGGATCCTGGGAGAGATGGGCCATCAGGCGAAGCTCGATCTGGGAATAGTCGGCCACCACGAATTTCCAGCCCGGCTCCGGCACGAATCCCTTGCGGATCTCCTCCCCCCGCGGGGTGCGAACCGGAATGTTCTGGAGGTTGGGCTCGGACGACGAGAGCCGCCCGGTGGCCGCGCCGATCTGATTGAAGCTGGTATGGATCCGCCCGGTGACCCGGTGCACCTTCTGGGGCAGCACGTCCACGTACGTCGAGCGGAGCTTCTGCAGCTCGCGAAATTCGAGCAGCAGCCGGGGCACCAGGTGCCCCTGCTCGGCCAGCTCCTCCAGCACGTCGGCGTCGGTGGACGGGCCGGTCTTGGTGCGCTTGAGGACGGGGAGCTGAAGCCGGTCGAACAGCACCGTGGCGAGCTGCTTCGGGCTGTTGAGGTTGATGGTGCCGCCCGCCGCGGCCGCGATTTCGGATTCGAGCCGGGTGAGATCGGTGTTCAGCTCGCGGGACAGCCGGGCGAAGAGCGCGGGATCGATCCGGATGCCGGTCCACTCCATGTCGGCCAGCACTTCGACCAGCGGCATCTCGATGGTGTCCAGCAGCGGCTGCAGCGTGGTCTCCGCCAGCCGGGGCAGAAACAGCCCCCGGAGCGCCAGCACCATCGCGCTGCCGTTGCCGCAGTAGGTCGCGGCGTCCTTCACCGGGACCTCGGCAAAGGGCACCGCCAGCTTCCCCTTCCCTGCCACGTCCTCGTAGCACGTCATCGCCACGCCGAGGTAGTCGAGCGCCAGGGTATCGATGGCGTGAGAGCGGCGGGCCGGATCCAGCACGAAGCTCGCGAGCATCGAGTCGTACACCACCCCGCCCAGCTCGACCCCCGCACCTCGCAGGACCTGCCAGTCGTACTTGATGTTGTGTCCGCCCTTGGGCACCGCGGGATCGCGAAGCAGCGCGGCCAGCGGCGCGAGTGCCGGGTCGCTCAGCGCGGGAAGGTTGGTGACCGGCGCCGGCGCGGCCAGCGCACCACCGCGGGGCTCATGCCCGAAGGGGAGATACCAGGCCTGCTCAGGGTCGATCGCCAGCGAGAGCCCGATCAGGTGGGAGTCGTGGGGCTCGAGCGAGCCGGTCTCGGTGTCGAGCGCGACCATCGGAGCCGCGCGCAGCCGCTCGACCAGCGCGGGCAGCTGGGCGGGATCGTCCAGCACGGTCACGCTCACAAGAGGCTCCGGGAGCGCGGTGCGGATGACCGATACCGCGATCGCGCCCGGGACTTCCGTGGCCGGCTCCGCGGCGGCGGGGGCCGCCGGGGCTGCCTCCGCCCCGGCGTAGCGCCGGGCCAGACTGTGGAACTCGAGCTGGGTGAGGATCTTCACCAGCGCATCGGTGTCGGGTGCCTGCAACGCGGCTCGCTCCAGCGTGAGCACGACGTCGAGGTCGGTCTTGATGGTGACCAGCTCGCGCGAGAGCCGCGCCTCCTCGGGGTATTGCTGCAGCGCTTCCCGGGTCCGTTTGGCCTTCACGTCGGCCGCGCGCGCCAGGATGGTCTCCAGGTCGCCGAATTCCTGGAGCAGCTGTACCGCGCCCTTCTCTCCGATCCCGCGCACCCCGGGCACGTTGTCGGAGCTGTCCCCCACCAGTGCCAGGTAGTCCGCCACCTGGCTGGGCGGAATCCCCAGCCGCTCGGCGGCGTTGCGTTCGTCCACCCAATGCTCTTCCACCCCGGCCGAGCCGCCCCGACCCGGATTGAGCAGCGCGACCCGGGGCCCGATCAGCTGATAGAAGTCCTTGTCGCCCGACACGATCACCACCTGTCGGCCGGCCTCCGCTTCCCGGCGGGCAACGGTGCCGATCACGTCGTCGGCCTCATACCCCTCGATTGCCAGCACCGGGATCCGGAACGCCGCCAGCAGAGCGCTCACCTGCTCGATGGCGGTGTCGAAGTCGGCCTGCAGCTCGGCGCCGAGCTTCTGCCGGGTGGATTTGTACTCGGGATAGCGCTCGGTGCGGAAGGAATTCCCGGCGTCCAGCACCCAGACCAGATACTCGGGCTGGTACTTGGTCTGGAGCCGGAGCAGAAAATTGACGACGCCCCACGCCGCCGAGGTGTTGACTCCCCCGCTGGTGCGGAGGGGTCGGGCGATCAGCGCGTAGAACGCGCGATAGATCAGGGCGTGGCCATCAATCAGGAAGATTTGAGGGGGGTCGTGCATCTGCGAAAGGTAAGCGGTAAGCGGTGAGCAGTAAGCGGGAAAAGCCTTTCCCTCTCACCGCTCACCGCTCACCCTGGTTACTGCACCTGCCTCATCACCTGTGCCCGGGCCCGGGAAAATTCCGCCCGCGACGCGGGCGTCATGCGGAGCCGGGAGAAGCCCAGCTGGCCGGTGAAGGTGATCACCGCGCGATAGGTGCTGTAGACCCACTGCACGATCCGCTGATCGTTGCCCGGGGGGCTTTCCAGGGTCTGGTCGGGCTCGCCCAGGGTCACGTAGACCTCGCCCCGATCGGTCCGCCACCCTGCCCCGCCCTCGTCCTTGAAGCGCTCGTTGGCGATGGCGATGCGGGTGAAATACTGGTCCAGCGCCTCGTTCTCCGGAGTCTGCGGCTGGGGATCGGTGGCGGCCCAGAACTCCCGCCACAGCCGGGGGCGGTCGGCCGCCTTCCCGTTGCGCAACGCGTTCAGCCGGTCGGGGGCCCAGGGGAAGTAGCGCAGCAGCGCGAGGAGGTTGTCATAGTTGGTCACCACCCAGCTGCGTGAGAAGGAGACCAGCGCCGTCACCTTCCGGGCCTGGGCCCCTTCCCCCACCACCACCGCGAGCTGGCCCAACGGCGGCGCATCGGAGGCCAGCCGCACCACCTGGGCTTCGACGGGCCGCCCGCCGGCAAACGAGACCTCGCCCTGATAGACCACGCTGTCGCGCTCGTCGCGCATCGCGACCGGTACCCGGGTGGGGCCATTCAGCCGGTACGCTTCCAGGTACATCATCAGCGAATCGCCCCCGCCGTTGGCGACGGTGCCGCGGGGGTTGAGCACCATGGTGAGCGAATCCGCGATGGCGGTCCGGGGCCGGGCCTGATAGACCAGAATCGGCGCGGTGATGCCGGAGCCGCTGAAGCTGGGCACCTCGACCGCCTGCTCGGCGCGCGACGCGGCGTTGGAGGCGGGATCGCGCACCGTCACCGCGAGGGTGTAGTTCCCCGGCGCCAGGAGGAACCCCTGCTCCACGATGACGCTCTCGTCGTTGCGCTGAGTCTCCGCGAACGATTCGACCCGAATGACCTCGTCCCGCACCGCCTGCACCGGCGTTCCACCCGCCCGGGTGAACGCGTACTCGACCCGGAAACGGGTCGAGAAAGCGCGTCCGTCCCGCTGGAACGCGAAGGCGTGATTCTCGAACGAGAGACCCACCCGCGCCATGGTCGAGTCGCCCCGCCCCGCCACGAACACCACGGTGCCCACGAAGGGCATCGGTCCGCTGGCGGCCAACCGGCCCATCCGCTGATACAGCGCAGGAAGGTTGAACAGATCGGTGAGGGTCTGCTCGGTCGACGGCAGCACCCCGCCCGCCGGTGGGCGCTGCCCGCCGCAGGCTGCCACGGCAACGAGGAGCCAGGCCGGTGCACGGCGCCAGTGCGAAGCTGAGATCGTCATGCGAGAGTCGCGGAAGAGGTTGGCAGACGCAATGGAGACGCCCGGGACGGCCCAGAGGCGCACGCGGCGCTTGCTCGGGGCCCCGGCCCGGCAGTAGTTTGGACTGCCTCCCATGAGCCAAGATAATCTCGTCGGCCGCACCGTGGCCGGATACAAACTCCTCTCGCATGTGGGCGAGGGTGGCACCGCAACCGTTTACCACGCCGAGCATCCGGAGCGCGGTGAGGCGGCGATCAAGGTGTTGCGCCCCCGCATGGCGCAGGATCCGGTGGCGGTCAAACGATTCCTCCGCGAGGCGGAATTCGGGGCCCGGATCAATCACGAGTACATCATCCGGACCTACGACTACGGGGAGTCCGACGGGGTGTATTACCTGGCCCTCGAATGGGCCAAGGGTGAGCCGCTCGCCGCGTTCCTGACCGCGGCCGGCCGCCTGGCGCCGCCGGTGGCCGCACGGATCATCCAGCAGCTGGGAACCGCGCTGGAAGTGGCCCACCGGGCCGGCATCATCCATCGCGATCTCAAGCCCGCGAACATCATGTACGACCACGAGACGCAGATCGCGCGTCTCCTCGACTTCGGCATCGCCCGGGATGCCGAAGACAATCCCGCCGACCGGCTGACCCGGGCCGGCTTCTTCGTCGGCACCCTGCAGTACGTGGCGCCCGAAGCGCTCTCCGGCGAGCTGGTCGGCGAGCAGGCCGACGTCTACAGCCTCGCGACTATCGCCTACCACCTGCTGACCGGGGTGCTTCCCTTCCCCGGCAAGAGCCCCCGGGAGCTCTTTCAGCAGCTGCTGACCCAGTCGCCGGTTCCGCTCAACGACGCGGTCAAGGGTCTCAAGTTCCCTCCCCCCATCGAAGCGGCGGTGATGACCGGACTGGAGCGGGATCTCACCAAGCGGTGGAAGACGGTGAGCGAGTTCGCCAACGCGTTCTGCGCCGTCGCCAGCGACGATGTTCCCGGCAAGAAGGCAGGCTTCTTCTCATCGCTGTTCCGGCGGAGCGGAGAGTGACCCCCGGGGAGTCGCTCGCGGCCCTTCTCCGCGAGCGCTCCGTGAAATTCGGTGACTTCGTGTTGTCCTCCGGCCGGCGCTCCCCCTACTACATCGATGCCCGCAAGACCACCATGTCGGCCCAGGGCCAGCGGCTTATTGGAGAGCTGGGACTGGGCGCGATCCGCGAAGCAGGTTGGGCAGCCGCCGGCGTAGGCGGACTCACCATGGGCGCCGATCCGGTGGCCTATGCCATCGCGCGCGCCAGCGTCGACGCCCCGCCCCTGGTCCAGGCCTTCAGCGTCAGGAAAGCGGCCAAGGAGCACGGCACTCGCCAGACCATCGAAGGCAACTTCGCCCCCGGCGACCCGGTCGTGGTGGTCGAAGATGTGCTCACCACAGGAGGCTCGGCACTTCAGGCGATCGACGCCGTCCGGAGCGCCGGCGGCATCATCCTCGGCGTCCTGGTGGTGGTGGACCGGGAGCAAGGCGGCCGTGCCGCGGTCGAAAAGACTGGACTATCAGTTGTAGCGCTGACTACCACTCATACTATTTTGGGAGATTCCGCCGTAGTTGAGGGCTGACGGCTGAAGGCTGATAGCTTGTCCCGCGTCGCCCCCTTCAGAGGATGGAACCCCGCCCAGACCCGCTGGTACGGTTCGACCATCTGTGCAAGAAAGCGCTCCAGCGCCGTCGGGAAGGGAAATCGCCGGCGGAATTCTCCCGGCGTGATCCCTAACATCGCACGGAGCGTCCTCCCGAAACTCTGGGGAGAAGAACAGTCGAGCCGGTAGGCCACGTCGGCTACCGAGCGACCGCCGCCTTCGAAGTATTGCGCGGCGTAGAGCAGCCGGATGGCGGCCAGGTAGTTCTTGGGGGAGGGAAGCCCCGATCGAGTGAACCGCGACATCAGGGTGCTCGGCTTGATCTCGAGACGAACCGCGAGGGTCCGCACCGCCGGCGTGTCCGGCGCCCGGCGGATCAGCACCTCGAGGAAGACCCGCGCGTCGCCGGGGAGCTCGGGCAGGGCGGCAATCGTGGGCCCGAGGATCCGCGCCGCGCTCCGGCTGGCCGGCTCGGCAACGATCTGCCGAAGCCGGGTCCAGCCTGCGGGTGCGGTGACGTCGATGACCTGGCGGATTCCGGTGGCGCCCAGGCGAAGCAGGGTCTCGGAGGCCCTGGCGCCATGCCGAGTCACCAGCGCAACGGTGGGGACGCCGGGGAAGCTTCGGACCAGCTGGTCTACCAGGTCGGTGCGCTGGTCGGCGCAATGCTCCACCGAAAGCACCACCGCGTCCACGGCGCGTTCCCGAACCGCCCGCACCGCGTCGGGCAGCGAGCTCCGGTGCAGCACGGCAAAACAACCCACGCTGGCGGCGTCGAGGCTGGCCCGTTCGGCCGGGGCCAGCACGGCGGCGACGGTCGGGGCAGGGGATCGTGCGGAGGCTCTGGCCGCGGCCGGCATGCATCGGGTCCGGGAGGGTGACGGCGCACTATGCCGGCTCCCCCTCAACGAGGGGTCAACCCTGGGGAGTGCGACATCCCCGCGGCACGGCACCGAACGCAACGAAGCCGCCGGTTTCGGCATCGAACCAATAGACCCCGCCTCCCGACCCGGGCCGGCGGGGCTTCTCCACCGAAGCAGCTCCTGATCGAGGCGACCGGGTGACCGAATCTGACCTCCTAGAGACCATGCAGCGCGCCCTGGGCCGGCAGTACCGGCTGGAGCGCGAAGTCGGTCGCGGGGGCATGGGGGTGGTCTTCCTGGCCACCGACCTGGCGCTGGAGCGCCGGGTCGCGGTGAAGGTCATTCATCCCGAGCTGGTGGTGAACCGCGCCCTCGCGGCCCGCTTTCTCGCCGAGGCCCGCCTGATTGCCCGGATCCGTCACCCGCACATCGTGGCGGTGCACACCGCGGGGGAGTGCGAAGGGCATTTGTACTACGTGATGGACTTCCTCGAGGGCGAAACCTTGAGGCAGCGGCTCCAGCGCGAGCGCCGGCTTCCCATGGCGCTCGCCGTCTCCATCGCGAGCCAGATCGCCGATGCGGTGGACGCCGCGGCCGGCGCCGGCGTCATCCATCGCGATCTCAAGCCCGAGAACATCCTCCTCGAAGGCTCGCCCGACGCGCCCCGCGCCTTGCTCACCGATTTCGGCATCGCGCGGATGGTGGACGGGGGCGAAGGACCGACCGGTCCCAGCGCCGTGATGGGCACGCCCGCGTACATGAGCCCGGAACAGGCCGCCGGCGAGGAGATCGACTCGCGCAGCGATCTGTATGCCCTGGGAGTCGTCACCTACGAAATGCTGGCGGGCGAGCCGCCCTTCACCGGTTCGCCGCGCATCGTGGTGTCCCGGCAGATCGTGGATCCGCCCGCCTCTCTCGCCGAGCGCCGCCCCGACCTCCCCCGGACGGTGAGCGACGCGGTCATGCATGCGCTGGAGAAGATTCCCGAAGCCCGCTGGCAGAGCGGCGCCAAGTTCCGTCGCGCGCTGCTGGGCGAGCCCACTCCGGTCACTCCGGTAGCGAAAGGGATCCGCCGCCGCTGGCGCCCCGTGACACTGGCCCTGGCGGCGCTCCTGCTGGCCACCACCGGCATCGTCTGGCCGCTCCTGGGGCGGGGCAGGGCATCCTCCGGGTCCAACCCGCGCCTCTCCCTGCTGGTGTTGCCGTTCGACAACCTCCGCGAGGACCGGGGGCTGGCCTGGCTCCGCGACGGCAGCGTCAACATGCTGGCCCTGGCGCTGTCCCAGTGGCGCGACCTCGGCGTAGTGGACCAGGAGCGGGTGCATGATCTGCTGAGCCAGGCCAAGGTCCCCGACACCGAGCCGATCGGACTGGCCCTCGCCCGGAAGTTGGCTCGCGAGGCGGGCGCCGGGACGGTCGTGCTCGGGGACTTTGCCCACTCCGGTGATTCGCTGCGGCTCACCGCCCGGACCTACGACGTGGCGACCGGTGCGCGGCTCGAGGTCGTCGAAGCCGCGGGGGGTGGCTCGGAGGACGTGCGCGGGTTGTTCGACCGGCTCGCGGCACGCCTGCTGGACCTCTCCGGCGCCCCCGACGAAGGTCGCAGTCCGCTTGCCGCGGTGACCACCGGATCGCTCACGGCCTACCGCGCCTACCTCCTCGGCGTCGAGCACCTCAATCACTGGGAGCTGCTGCCCGCAAGCGAAAAATTCCGCCAGGCGGTCGGGATCGACAGCACGTTCAGCCTGGCCTACTTCAAGCTCGGGCTGGCACGCGGGTGGGTGCTGGGCGCGGCTGACACGGTCGGGCGCAACGCCGTGCTTCAGGCCTCCCGGTTCTCCGGACGACTTCCGGAGCGGGAACGCACCATGATCGGCGCCTATCGGGCGATGCTCGACGGCGACGTGGGACGCTCCCAGCAGCTCTACCGCGCGCTGCTGGCCCGGGATTCCACCGATGCCGACGCCTGGTACGGACTGGCCGATGCCTTCTTCCATGACTCGGTCGCGGGGTCGACCCCCGAAGGCATGACCCGCTCGCTCCGCGCCTTCCAGCGGACCCTCGAGCTCGACCCCCAGTACGCTCTGGCCTACGACCATGTGATGTCGCTGCTCACCAACGCGGCCAGCCGGGAGGGCTCCTATGCGCTGGTGTCGCGGGACAGTTTCGCCGCGACCGGGGGAAAGAAGGGCGGGCTGGACAGTGCGGCGCGGGCCCAGGCGCTGGTCCGGGCCCGGACCGAAGCGGTCCGCACCGCCCGCGCCTGGGTGGCGCTCCAGCCGGCGGTCGCCCGGGCCCACCACGCCCTGTTCGAGGCTTACTTCGCCAGCGAGGACTATCCCAGCGCATCCCAGGAAGTCGGCGAGCTTCGCCGGCTGCTCCCCGCGGCCGGACGGGATCTGGCGGGGTACCTCGAGGCGCGGGTGCGCTTTGCCCGGGGCGACACCCGACTCGCCGCCGAGCTGGTGCGCACCACCACCGCGGGCCTCTCGGGCCGGGCGCCCGACCTCCCCGACTTCGGCCGGGAATTCGTGTCCGACGTGATGGCGGGAGCCAATCCGCTCGCCTACGAAGGCGACTTGGACGGCGCGGCCGAAGTGATCGCGCTGGGCAACGCCATCCGCCGCGCTACCGCGCTGGCCGATGAATCGCCCACCATCTGGGAGCAGGATGGAGTGTGGGAGTGGTCGCGGCTGGCCCAGCTCTACAGTGCGGCGGGAGGACCGGTGAAGGACCTCAACCGGGTCTGGTCCAACCTTGCCTCCTCGGCCCGGCGAGGGCGCCAGGCGGAGCGGGCGGATATCGCCGGGGCCGGCGCTGCTGCCGCCGTGGGACTCCTTCTCGCCGCTGAGCCGGATCCCCGCCCGGTGGCCGAGCTCGAAGCGCTCACCGGTCGCGCCGCCGCCCCGGAAGTCCGCGCCCTCGCCGCGCTGGCGCGGGGCGACAGCGCCGGGGCCCGCCGCGCGCTGGCCGATTCGTCCCGGCCCGAACGCCGCACCAAGGGAGATGTCTACCTGGGCTTTGCCTGGAACGACTCCCGGCCACTCGAGGCCGAAGCCCGATTCCAGCTGGGCGACTACCGCGGCGCGATTTCTCTGCTGGCTTCGTTCGACGAATCGCACCTCTACAGGCGCGGATTCGATTCCCGCTGGGGTCTGCTGGGCCGGGTGCATCTCCTCCGCGGCCTCGCCTATGAACGGCTGGGTGATGCCGACCGCGCCACCCGCGAATTCAAGCTGGTCGTGGCCACCTGGCGGGGTGCCGACGAGCCGCTGCTCACCTTCGTGCAGCAGGCGCAGGCGGGGCTTGCCCGCCTTCGAGGAGCAGTCGAGGGGCGGAGCTGAGTGACTAGGGAGCTAGGGAGCTAGGGAGCTAGGGTTGAATGCTCCTCCCTAACTCCTAGCTCCCCAGCTCCCTAGCCCCTATTTTTCCTCCACGGGATGAACGGGTTGGTCGCGGGGAGGCGCAAGCCTCCTCGAGGAAAGTCCGAGCTCCACCGGGTAGACTGCCAGGTAACGCCTGGGCGCCGAGAGGCGACGGACAGGGCAACAGAAAGCAAACCGCCCTGAGGAAGCGCAAGCGACCAAAGGGTAAGGGTGAAAAGGTGGGGTAAGAGCCCACCGCGCTCCTGGCAACAGCGAGCGGCACTGCAACCCCCAGTCGGAGCAAGGCCAAATAGGCGGCGAGGTGTGACCCACACCGACCACACCGGCAACGGTGAGCCGCGGGTAGGCTGCTCGAGGTGGCCGGCGACGGCCATCCCAGACAGATGACCATCTCCGCGCGCAAGCGCGGAAACAGAACTCGGCTTACGGTTCGTCCCGTGCCCCCGGCGTCCCAACCGACGCCGGGGGTTTTCGCTTGCCCGCACGGTTTGGCATCGTGATAACTTCAAGGAGGGCGGAGCACGGAGCTCGAAAACCCAGGGACGGCTTTTCGGCCAGGCCCTAACACTCGAAGAGGATACCATGTTGCTCAGCGCGCTCGCAGTGCTTTCTCTCGCCGGCCCCTCGCCGTCTGGCGGGCCCGGTGTGCCGGCTCCGGTGACCACCCGGTACAAGGTCGAGATCAAGGGTGAAACGACCATTGACCTGAGTGTGATGGGAGCCCCGGTGCAGGTCCAGACCGCGAACCTCTCCGCCTGGATGCTGATCCGCCTCAACGACAGTGCGGGCGGAAAGACTATCTACCTGAAGGTTGATTCCCTGGCGTTCGACGGTACCGCCGCGGTGAGCAGGGAATCGCTGGATTCTGCCCGGGGCGGTGAGATCCGCGGCTTCGTGAATGCCGCCAACCGGGTCAGTGATCTGAGCGCAAACAATTCCAGCACGCTGCTGGGACAGATCAAGGTCATGGTGCACAGTTTCTTTCCCAGGGTAAAAGCCGGCACGAAGCCGGGCGACACCTGGACGGACACCACGACCGTGCTGGATGAAAGCGGCGGGAACAACCTGACCAATGTCGTCGTCACCACCTATACCGCGGCAGGGACGGAGACCCAGGCCGGCGTCGCGACCGGCAAGCTCGATACCAAGTCCAGCTCCACCGTCACCGGGACGATGGTGAGTCCGCAGACCGGCACCATGGAGGTGGAAGGCACCAGC
>Ga0209818_1000065_pt1 | contig 26715 bp, 26 predicted proteins | sample NCAS200_FD_187517 | JGI IMG/M metagenome (GOLD analysis project Ga0209818, IMG submission 187517) | Agricultural soil microbial communities from Utah to study Nitrogen management - NC AS200 (SPAdes) (version 2) | ecosystem: Environmental > Terrestrial > Soil > Agricultural land | place: USA... | reverse complement strand
CGTAGGGGATGTAGCTCGCCCCCCACCCCTTGTCCGCGCTGATCTTCGTCAGCGCCGCCGTCAGCGTCGTCTTCCCGTGGTCCACGTGCCCGATCGTCCCGACGTTCACGTGGGGCTTGGTGCGGTCGAATTTCGCTTTAGCCATGTGTCGCGCTCCCCGTTCAGTGCTATCAGCTATCAGCTATCAGCTGTCAGTCAGGCTATCGGACGGTTCCTCGTTGCGCCGTTGCGCCTTTCCGCCTTCGAAAGCTCGCGAGCGGGATTGAACCGCTGACCTCATCCTTACCAAGGATGCGCTCTACCAACTGAGCTACGCGAGCGACGGCAACCCTTCTTCTCAAAGCGGGCGACGGGACTCGAACCCGCGACCCTCAGCTTGGAAGGCTGATGCTCTACCAACTGAGCTACACCCGCAACAGAGGCAAAGAGGCAAGGTGGCAACGATTTCAGAAACCGCTCCCGCCTATCGAGTCCCTTTGCCTCTTTGCCTCCTTGCCTCCTTGCCTCCGACCTCAGCCGCATGGTGGGGGTAGGATTCGAACCTACGTAGGGCGAAGCCCGGCAGATTTACAGTCTGCTGCCATTAGCCACTCGGCCACCCCACCCAAGCCCATCACACGCAGCCGTGGACACGGAACCCCGCTGTGTTAGCGGGGTTCCGAAAACCCGAGGCGCTGTCCTGCGACACTGGAGCTGACGGAGGGACTCGAACCCTCAACCTGCGGTTTACAAAACCGCTGCTCTGCCGATTGAGCTACGCCAGCCAAAGGCACGCAGATTGTGACAGACCCATATCTTACCCGGCTCGGACCCCTCAGTCAACCGGACCACCGCGAGGCTCCTCCGGCTCGGCTGGACCGGCCCCTCCGCTGGGTGACTTGGGACCAAAAATCCGCCGCCCAATCGCCTCAAACCGACCCCGAAGATTTCCCGGCAGTCATTCCATCCGGCTCCGCCATCGGAAGGAACACCGTGAAGCTCGAACCCTCCCCCACCGCGCTCTCCACCGCGATCCCACCCTCGTGGTTCCGCACGATGCTGTGCACTACCGAGAGCCCCAATCCGCTCCCTTCGCCCGGTGGTCTGGTGCTGAAAAAGGGCTCGAAAATCCGGGATACGGTGTCGGCGTCCATCCCCTTGCCGGTGTCGAGAATGGACATCGCCATATAGCGTCCGGGGGCCAGCCCGGGAGCGGGAGCTGCCCGCCCCGCCACCACCTCGGCGGGCAGCAGCCTGATGGTGAGTCGGCCCCCCGCCTCCCGCATCGCCTGGCCGGCATTGAGGCCGAGATTCATCACGACCTGATGGATCTGGGTGGGATCGGCCAGGACCGGCCCCCCGTCGGGCGCCACCTCGAGGACCACCTGAACCTGTGACGGGAGCGAGGGCTGGAGCAGAGCGAGCGCCTCCCGGACCACGAGGGCGAGGTCCACCACCACCCGCTGCCCGGCCCGGGTCCGGCTGAACACGAGAATCTGGCGCACCAAGTCAGCCGCCCGGCGGGAGGCGCGGAGCACTTCGTCGAGGCTTTCCTGAACCTCGGGCCGGTCGGCGGCGTCCTGGTGGGCCAGCTCGGTGTAGCTGACGATGGCGGTCAGCATGTTGTTGAAGTCGTGGGCGATTCCCCCCGCCAGCCGTCCCAGCGATTCCATCTTCTGGGACTGGAAAAGCTCCTCCTCCAGCCGGCGCCGGGCGGCTTCGGCGCGGCGCTGTTCGGTCACGTCGCGAAAGCTCCAGACCCTGCCGACCGTGACGCCATCGATCTTGCGGGGCTGGGAGTATCGCTCGAACACTCTGCCGTCGAGGAATTCCAGCTGGTCGAAGCTCACTGCATCGGGCGCTTCCCAAAGCTGGCGGATTTTGGCGGTAAAGCCCTCGGGATCGCGAAGCTGCCCCTTCACCGAGGCGATGAGCTTGCCGTCGTCCCCGGTGGCGAGCAACTCGTCGGAGATACCCCAGAGCTCGAGGAACTTCCGGTTGTGCCCAGTCACCGCCCCGGAATTGTCGACCCCCAGAATCCCGTCCGCGGTGGAGTCGAGAGTGGCCCGGAGCAGCGAGGCCGAGGTGGCGCTCCGCTGGACCGCCTCGCGCATCTCCCGCTGAGCCAGGGCCAGAAAAATGATGATGATCAGGTAGCCGAAGGCGATTCGGACCAGCGCCGGCGCAGGAGGCGCAACCGTGGCGAGCACCGGCCCGAACTGACCCAGCAGCAGGGTGAGGACCGCGACGGTGATCGCTCCACCGGTGCCGAGCAGCAGCCCGGCGACCACCAGCACGACCGCGAAGGTTACGTAGTGAACCGGGCCGACCCCACCGGTGAGCAACGCGGCCCCGGCGACCACGCTCCAGCCGGCCACCACCACGACGGCCGCGGCGGCGCCGGGGTGGCCCCTCAGGAGCAGGACCCACACAACCAGGAGTGCCGATTCGGTCAGGACCAGCTGCACCAGCATGCTGGTGCGGACTTCCGGCACCAGGAGGGCGACTGCGAAGAAGACGGCCCCGATGAGCGCCATGTACCAGGGCAGATGCCGGGAAGAGAGGGTGAAGTAACCCTCCCACCAGCCGACCTTTCCCGGGTGCTTCACCGATCGCTCGTCAGGTCAGCCGCCGATCCGGGTCAGCGCGGCGCGGGCTCGCGCCACCATCGGTTGCACCGCGGGCTCGCCCTTCTCCCACATGCCGAGGAACCGTCGATAGGCGTCCCCCGCGTCCTGGCGATTTCCGGCGGCCTCCTCCAGCTCCCCGAGCAGGAGGAAGGATCGGGGCCAGAGCATGCCGGCGAACGCGAAGCCTCCAGCAACCGGGTCGAGGAGGGAGGTGTGGGCGATCGTCACGTCCCGGAAGGCCCGCAGCCTGGCCAGGGCCCCCGCACTGTCGCCGACGAACAGGTGCCCGAGCGCTCCGACCAGCGCGACGCCGTTGTCGGGCTCGTCCCGGAGGGTGGTGGCCATAGAATCGTACCGAGCCAGGGCCCGTCGGGACCGGGCCGAGTCGCCGGCCGCGAGCACCGACATCAGCTGGACGCGCGGGTCGCTGCTTGTTGTGTCGAGCGCCGGCCAGCGGCTGCCCCGGTTGCGGGGATCGTAGAAAATCAGAGTCACCGCGGAGGCGCCGGCGGCCCGCGCCGGGCCCTGGCCAGCGGCGATGTTGCGGCTGAACAGCTCCTCGGCCTCGAGGAGGCTGTCGGCCGGGAGCCCCAGGGTGGAATGCATCGCGAGACCGAAATAGCCCTTGACCCAGGGAGGACCCTGGATCGATGCCACCATGGACGACATGCCGGAGACCTTGCCCAGCACGCTGGCGATCAGGATGCCAAGGTTGCGGGCACCGGGCACCGAGTCGGTGGCGGCGCGAAGCGAATCGCCCAGGCGTACCGCCTCATTCCAGGCACCCAGCTTGATCGCGATCTCGATCCGGTCGGTCACGAACGCGGTACTCTCGATGCGCGAGGTGTACCGGGCGGTCACCAGGCGCGCCACCGAATCCGCCGCCCGCACATTTCCGAGCCGGAGGAGAATGCGGGCGTAGGCCAGGTGAGCCCGCACCCCGGCGGGCCCCGCGGCCAGCCAGGCTTCCGCGGCCCGGCGCGCCTCCTCGAGATTCTGGCGCCGTACTTTGGTTTGCCGGGCGTCCAGCGTGTGCCGCGCGTTAGCCTCCCCGCCCTGGGGAGTGGAGAGGTTGGCGACCTCGGTCAGGAGGGAATCGCCGCCGCGCCGGATCACCGCCTGGTAGGTGCTGCTCTGGGGATTGCAGGTAACCCGCTCAGGTGGCACCCGGCAGCCCTGCCTCACCGTGGCCAGGAGCGCGTCCTGAATGTGCTGAAAGGCGAGGTGGTAGGTGGGATCGAGCTCCAGCACTCTGCGGAAGGCATGCAGCGCGGTGTTCCAGCTGCTCCGGAAGCTCACCCGGGTCGTGTCGCCGGGAAGCGGCGCCACCACCGGATCGTGATAACTGCACTCCCCCAGGTTGTACCAGGCTTCCACGTCATTCGAATCGGCCGCGACCATCCCTTCGAAAATCCGGCAGGCTTCACCCCAGCGATTCCCGGCGAACGCGGCGTAGCCGCGCACCAGGGTCCGCTCCCGCACCGGCAGGTTCCCGCCCAGGCTCGCCGCGCGCTCGGCGTGCCGGGAGCCCTCCGGCGAATTCGGGGTCTGCCAGCCGTACACCAGCGCGAGCTTGTAGTGGGCCAGGGCGAACGTGGAGTCCAGCGCGATGGCCCGATCGAACTGGGCGTGCGCCGAATCCAGCATCCAGCGGTTGAGCGCCCCCACGCCCGCGATGTAGGCCTGATACGCCTCCACCGAAGCGGTGCCGATGGTGCCCAGGCTGGTGCCGGCGGGCGGCGCCACGTTCAGCACGGCGCGCGCCAGCTGGCCGAACGCGCCCATCAGTGAATCGGGGTTGCCGGCTTCCTGCCGGACGGTGCGGAGCCGCTGCCCGGTGCGCACATCGAACACCTTGCCGACGAACTGGGTGCGGCTGCCGACCCGGAGCACATCCCCCATCACCAGCTTCCCCGCGCCGGCGCGCCGGGCCACCGCCAGACCGGACTGGAGAGTAAGCTGCGCGCCCGATCTGGCTTCCGGAACATCGCGGATCAGGTCGGCGACCCGCTCGTCGTCAATGACCTTGATGTCGTTCCACTTGGACATGTCGAGGTACAGCAGGTTCACGCTGGCGTCCTCGAGCCAATCCATGTCGGGGGCGCGGGTCACATTCTCGAAGGGGACCACGATCCAGGTACGGGCATCGAGCGGCGGCGGGGGCCGGCGGGCGGGCCCGGGAGCGGGTGAGACGGGAGACGCGGTCCGGCAGGGCGGCGGGGTTCCATCGGGACACTGCGCCCGGAGGACACCGGGAGGAGCGAACGCCACGAGCAGCGGCAGCAGTGCGATGCGGCGGAGCCCCATTTCGAAAAGCTAGGCCCCGCGGGCTGGCGGTACAAGCGTTCCTGCTATTTCGACTCCGCGGCCCGCGTCGGCATGACGCAACGGAAGCCGGTTTTGTCGAGATCGGCGCGGCCGGCCGCCGGCGGCAGATACCCGCGGGTAATCGGAGACGCGGTGGAATCGGGTGTATTCCAGGCGCCTCCCCGAATCACATAGTACTCGACCCCCGGGGGCAGATTGGGAATCGCCTGGCCCCCGGGATACGGTCCCATCCGTGTCATGGTCCATTCCCAGACGTTGCCGATCAGATCATGGACTCCCTCAGGGGTTCGCCCGGCCGGGTAGCTCCCCACCGGCGCCGGCGCGTTCCGCCCCGAGGATTCGGTGTTGGCCGCGGAGACGTTCCACGACTCGCCCCAGGGGAAGGCCCGTCCACCCGGCCCGCGGGCTGCCGCCTCCCACTCCGCTTCGGTCGGCAGCCGACCTTCGGGGGGATGCTTCCAGCGACAGTAGGCCATCGCCTCGCCATGGGTCACCCGGGTAACCGGGAGTGTGCTGTCGGGCAGTGTATTCCAGGGAGCCGGGGCCCGTCCCTCTCGAACGAACCCGGCGTAGTCACGGGTGGAGACCTCCCCGACATCGAGGCCGAACGATGCCAGCTCCACGGAATGGGCGGGACGGGAGCTCTGCGGTCCCTGATCCGAGCCCAGGGTATACCGCCCGCCGGGAATGACGGCCATCTCCGGATCTACCGGAGCGACGGCGCCGGGAGCCTGGGGACGGAGAACCAGGAGCAGCGCCGCCACCAGGGCCACCGCGAGCACGCCGGTCAGCAGCAGGATGCCGCGGAGCCGCCGCCGCTGCCGGATCCGGATGCCGGTGGTCGCATGGGTTCCGGATACCGGAAGGGTACCGCCCAGCGTGCTCACCACGTCGGCCCCGGTCTGGAACCGCTGGGCCGGATCCGAGGCGAGCATGCCCTCGATCACATCGCGAAGCAACGGAGGAGCATCCGGCCTCGCCTTGGCGAGGGGAGGGGGCGGCTCGGCCAGCCGTCGCATCAGCACCATGGTCGGTGTCGGCCCGGTGAACGGCGGCTCGCCGGTGAGCATCTCGTAGGCGACGATCCCCAGGGCGTAGATGTCGGCCCGGTGGTCGCCGCCTTCACCAGCAACCTGTTCCGGGCTCAGATACGCGGGGGTTCCCACCAGCATGCCGGTGGCGGTGAGCGAGCCACCCTCGGCGGTGCGGGCGATGCCGAAATCGGTGACCAGGGAGCGCCCGGTGTCGGCCTCCAGCAGGATGTTGTGGGGCTTGATGTCCCGGTGGATCACCCCGCGCTTGTGGGCATAGTCGAGCGCGCCGGCCACTTCGCGGAGAATCCGCTCGGTCTCCGCAATCGGAAGGCGTCCCTCCCGGGAGATGCGGTCGGCGAGGCTGCCTCCCTCGATGCAGGTCATCGCGAGGTAGAGGAGATCGTCCTTCTGCCCGATGAAGTGGAGCGGGACGATGTGGGGATGGCTGAGCTGCGCCACGGTCTCGGCCTCCCGGCGAAACCGCTCCAGCACCGTCTTCGAGGTAATGAGATCGGGCGAGAGAACCTTGATGGCGAGGCTGCGCTTCAAATTGAGATCCCGGACCCGGAAGACGACTGCGAAGCCTCCCGCACCCAGGGTCTGCTCGACTTTGTACTCCACGCCCAGCGCGTCCTGAAGCCGGCGGGCCAGGTCGTCCACCGGCAGGGGTCCCGGCTCGGTCACTTGCGGGCCACTTCGACGCTGCCGTCCTTCCGGTCGCGCACTTCCCACCCCGCCCCGTCAAGCAGACTGCGGATCCGGTCGGCCTCGGCGAAGTCGCGCCGTTTCTTGGCGGCGAGCCGGAGCCGGGCCCAGCCCAGCGCCCAGGCTTCGCGAGCGGCAGGGTCTTCGGGCGGGAGGTCGGCAGGAGTCTCCCCGGCGGCGTCCTGACCGGCCCGGACCTCCTGCACGTCCGAGCGCGTCGTCGCGTCGAGTACGCCATCCGCCCGCTTCCACGCCGCCAGCGCATCCGGTCCGGGTTTTTCGCCCTGGTCGAGCAGCCGATTCCCTTCGGTCACGAAGTCGAACAGCGCGGCGAGGGCTCGGGGCGCGTTGAGATCGTCGTCCATCGCGGCGGTGAAATCGGCCCCGAGCCGCGCCGCCGCTGCGGAAAAGGCGGGACCGTCCTGAGCCGCGGGGTTCGCCGCTAGCAGCCGCCGGGCGAACTCGCCCAGCCGCCGCGACCCCTCCCGCGCCGCGGCCAGCGCCTCGTCGGTAAGATCGAGTCGCTGGCGATAGTGGGTCTGATAGATCAGGAGTCGGAGCGCACCGGGATCCACCCCGTCCTGCCGGAGGTCCCGGGGAGTGGTGACGTTGCCGAAGCGCTTCGACATCTTGGTCCCGCGCACGTTCAGAAACTCGGCGTGCATCCACACCCGGGCGAACTCGGGCTCCCCGGTGAAGGCGCAGCTCTGGGCGATCTCGTCCTCGTGGTGAGGAAAAATCAGATCCACGCCCCCGGTGTGAATGTCCAGCATCCGGGTGCCGTTGTGCCGCCCGATCAGCTCGAGCGCCATGGCGGAGCACTCGAGATGCCACCCCGGCCGCCCCCGTCCGAAGGGAGCGTCCCAGGCCGCCGCGGCGGTCTCGTCCTCCGGCCGGGCGGCCTTCCACAGCACGAAGTCACGAGCGTTCTCCTTGTCGTACTCGTCAGTGGAGACCCTTCCGCTGGCCCCGGCCTTGAGCTCGCGCCGGTCGAGCTGGGAGAGCCGACCATAGGCGGGAAACCGGTCGATCGCGAAGTACACCGAGCCGTCGTCGCCCCGGTAGGCGGTGCCGTTGGCGAGCAGGCCGCTGACCAGCTTGATCATGGGCTCCACGAACTCGGTAGCCCTCGGATATGTGTGCGCCGGAGTTATCCGGAGATAATCACGGTCCTCGTAGAAGGCGGTGATGAACGGCGCCACCAGCTCGGCGATGGTCTGTCCCCGTGCGCCGGCCTCCCGGATGATCCGGTCGTCCACATCGGTGAGGTTCATGATGTGGTAGACCTCGAATCCGCTGGCCTCGAGCCATCGCCGCAGCAGATCCACGAACAGGAAGTTCCGGAAGTTGCCGATGTGGGCGTAGTTCCAGACCGTGGGGCCGCAGGAGTAGAGGGTGACCCGCGGCGGGGCCAGTGGGGCGAAGGGCTCGACCCGGCGGGTCAGCGTGTTATGAAGCCGGAGCGTCATAGCCCCCCGGCCGGCACGTCGCCCTCGACGCCGTGATGCCGCACGTGGACGGTGCGCTGCGGATAAGGCATTTCGATTTCCTCGGCGTCGAGCCGGTTCTTGATCCGGCGGCGAAATTCGCGGGCCACATCCCACTGGGCGCCCGGGACGGTCCGGAGCAGCGTCCGGATCACCACACTGTGCTCGCCGAGATCTTCGACCCCGAGCACATCGGAATCGCCGGTGAAGCGCGAGGTCCAGGCCGGATCGTCCCGGAACTGGCTGAGCTCGTCCCGAAACACGGCGATGGCGCGGTCCACGTCGGTGCCGTACCCCACGCCGACCTCGATCACCGCGCGGGACCAGCTCCGGGTGAGGTTGCTCACCGTGGTGATCTGTCCGTTGGGAATCACGTGCAGCACGCCGCGCACGTCCCGGAGCACCGCCACCCGGAGCGTCATTCGCTCCACCGTCCCGCTCTTGCCCCCGGCCTCGATGACGTCGCCCACGGCGAACTGGTTCTCCATCAGGATGAAGAATCCTGCGATCACGTCCTTGACCAGGCTCTGGGCCCCGAACGAGATGGCCAGGCCAAAGATGCCTCCGGCGGCCAGGATCGGCCCGATGGGAAGGAATTGTCCGATGGTGAGCAGGATGGCGATGACCAGCACCACTGCGCGACCGACGCTCCGCACCAGCTGAGCCACGGTATGGCCCCGCTTCTCGGCGGCGGTCATCGTGGAGTCGTCGCCGTCGTCCACCGCCTTGATGATGCGGCGGGCGACCCGCCTGACCAGCTGGTAGGCCAGCCAGGCGACCACCCACACCACCGCCACGCGAATGACCTTCTCCACGACCAGGACCCGGCTCGTGCCGAAGAACTCCGCGATGCGGGAGAAGACGTCTTGCACGAGGCCGGACTGGAGCACGGCGAGACTCACTTCGGGTGAGGGGGACGGTGGAGGCGGAAACTAGGCCGTCCCGCGGAGGGCCGTCAACCGGAGCGGGGGCGATCCACGATGCGAGTGGCCCGGGCGGTGATCCCGTGGCGAAGCAGGAGGGCGAGGATCTCTTCGGGGGCCCGGTCGTCCAGCGGAATTTCGAAGCCGAGCGGCGTGGGCCTCAGGTCGGCCAGGCCGGCCCGCAGGCGTTCCAGTCCGCCGCGGGGACCCTCGAGCAGGAAGAGGCGAAGCACCTGCCGGGACAAAGGCATGCCGCGATGATACGACGGCTGCCGGGGGCCGCATCATCCTTCGGCCGCGAGACCGGCACTGATGTCTGCGGCAGGGCTACCAGGAGACCCGGGCGCCCAGCGACAGGGAGACCATGGTGCGCGCGCCGGTGAATTCCGGCTGTTTGAACGAGCGATGGAACCTGAGCTCCGAAACGCCGGCCAGGCGCCCGCCGGGTGAGCCGAGGACGAGCCCGGCGCCTCCGCTCAGGGAGAACGAGCTCACGTCGCTGCCCCAGGAGGCAAAGGCCGGCGTGGGCGGCACGTCAATGAAGATTTCCCGATCCCACCAGTACACCCCGGCGCCGGCCACCGCGAAAGGCCGGATATCCGTGCCACCCAGCTCATAACGCGCCGCACCCCCCAGGGACCAGACCCGGCGATCGGGTCCCCGGAGCACGAATCCCTCGGGGCCCAGCCGGAACCGTCCGGCAATGAAGGAGAGATCGCCCATGACCCCGGCCATGGGGCTCGAGCGGGGCGGCCCCATCGGATCCTGGTTGCCGGTGCCGGCACTGACCGAAGGCGCGTACGCCCCGACCCCGAGCAGGCGGAACTCTCCGGTGAACGACTGCGCCGCGAGCGGACCGGCCGCACCGCTCGCGATCAGCAGGATGGCCAGCGGCTTCATGGGTACACCCGCTTCCACTTGGGGAAGGCGGTCCCTACCGCCGCGCCGACCAGCGCGCCCCCGGCGCCGAAGACGGGAATCGCAATAGCGAAGGGTCGTCCTCCGCGGCAATCATCGGTTTCGCACAGCGCGGTGACCATGATGGCGACGAATGTTCCAAACCCGACTCCCGCGATCCCGCCGAGAATGGCGCCGGCCTTGGTGTGGCGGCCCCGCACCGCGAGCTCCCGAACCTCGGTGAGTCTCAGGGTATCGGTGGCACCGGCGTCGTGCCGGATTCCCAGTCGCCCGTCTCCCACCGGGACAAAATGACCACTGATCGTCCGGTCCGGATCGAGCCGGGCCCGGACGTATTTCCCGGGATCAATCTGGGTGAGGACCGGCGGCTCGCCCTGCGCGGCGGCGGCAGTGGCGAAGACCGTGAGCGCCAGTGAGAGTGGGCCAAGGACTCGAGATCGCAACACTCCATGCTCCATCGTTGAATACGTCATCAAACTGGACTTGGGGCGTGACCTCGGCGTGACCTCTCACCCCTACCCCAGCCGCCCGACGAAGAAGAATCCCGCACCTCCCGCGAGGAGCAAAAGGAGCAACCCGGGAACCGCCAGCCGGCGGTAGGCCGGAGATCCCAGGATCAGCGCCAGCGCGGTCTTGAACACGGTGTTGACCAACGCGGCCAGGATCAGGGCCTTGGCGGCGACCGAAATCATGGCGGTGTTCTGGGCCAGCTGGCTCATCCCGAAGGTGATCGCGTCCAGGTCGGTCAGACCGCCCAGGGCCGCCGACGCCATGACTCCGCTGTCTCCGAATCGCTCCTGGAAGATGTTCAGGATCATCAGCACTACCTGAAACGCCAGCGCCATGGAAATCGCGGAGCCAAGCCGGAGCGGGTTCTTGCTCTCGCCGGCGAACTTCCTGGGCTTGCCGTCGGGTTCCCGGCGGTGCGCCAGATACACGAGCACCAGGCCCGTGGCGAACATGGGAGCGAGTCCCATCGCGACCCCGGGAGCCAGCGCCGCGTTGAGCACCAGCAGCACCACCACTACCCGTGCCAGCACGACGGTACAGGCGGCAATGGTGCCGGCGGCCAGCGCCGGGGAGTGTTGCGGCTCATCCCGGCTCTGGCGGGAGAAGGACAGGGTGACTGCGGTCGAGGAAACCAGACCACCCAACGCGCCCATGGCCAGGTAACCCCGGGTATCACCGAGTGCACGCCGGGCCAGGTAGCCGGCGAAGTTGACCCCGGAGAAAATCAGGATCACGGTCCAGAGGGACCGGGGCCGGATGCCTCCTAACGGGCCGTACGGCCCCTCGGGGAGCAGCGGGAGCACCACCAGGGCGAGGACCGCGAAGCGCAGCGCCGCGAACATCTCCTCGGGCCCGATCCGCTTCACGAACGCGCGGATGGCTTCCTTTTCGCCAAGGAGCAACAGGGTCACCGCGACGATACCGCTGGCCAGCGCCAGCGAGCCGAGCCCGGCCAGCAGCCCGGTGCCCAGCACCAGAATGGCGGCAGTCTCGGTGGTTCCGTCGATGGCTTCCGGGGTTCTGCGAGCGGCGGTCAGGTAGGCGGCGACGACCAGGGCTGAAGCACCCAGGAGCAGAGAAGCGGAGATCGCGATCAGACCAAGGGCCAGCAGCCATCCCGCCACGCCGCCGATGGCGCCGAGCAGGAAAAAGGTCCGGATCCCGGCAAACCGCGCCGCGGGTCCGGTAGCATGGCCCGACCACTCGCGCTCCAGCCCCACCGCCATCCCGGCCAGGGCCGCGACGGCAAGACGAATCGCCGCCTCGAGCTGGGTCGGCTCAGGCTCCACGGACCCCAGCCTCGCGGGTCCGCGCGGCCACGATGGCGTCGAGCAGTGGCGCCGGATCGAATCGCACCGGATCGGTGCAGGGGAGCCCGGTGTCCCGGGTCGCCGCATCACAGGCGGCGCGGGCAGCCGCGTCGTCGAGGTCGTAGGTGTTCATCGAGATCGCGATGACTTTGGTCGGGTGCACCGCGGATCCGATCGATTCGTAGAGCTTCACGTAGTCCGCCAGAGGAGGAATCCTGAGCCAGGGGGCGCCGCGGTATTCGCCAATGTACTCCCGGCTGGCCTGATGGCAGAGGATCAGGGCGCTGGGACAGGAGCCGTGCAGCAGGCCCAGGGTCACCCCGGAATACCCCGGGTGATTGATGCTCCCCTGCCCTTCCACCAGGATGATGTCGGCCCCCGGGGCGGCCTGGAGCACCAGGTCCTCGGCGGCGCCGGCGATGAAGTCCGCCACCACCGCGTCCACCGCGGTCCCCCAGCCCTCGATGAAGATGCCGGTCTGCCCGGTGGCCACGAACCGGGTGTCGAGTCCGCGGGCCTTGAGCCCGCCCACCAGCTGCAGCTGGGCGGTCATCTTGCCCACGTTGCAGTCGGTCCCGACCGTCAGCACCACCAGCGCATCTACCTCACGGGCCAGGCCCATCGCCACCGGAAGATTGGCCGGCGGTTTCCGCACGTCGAGGATGGTCCGGCCCTTCTCACGGGCGCGGGCGGCCAGCAGCGGGTCGTCGCTCAGGAAGGTGTGCAGCCCGCTCCAGAGATCACACCCGGCGTCGAGCGCTTCGGCCAGCCAGCCGCGCCACTCCTCGGGCAGCTTGCCGCCGGCCGGTGCGATTCCGATGAGCACCGCGTCGGGGTTTCGGGCCAGGCCTTCGGCCATCGACCCCACGACCGGGATATTCCCCCCGAAGCCCAGCACCTCCTGCACCGTCTTCCCCGCGGTGACCCGGTCCACCACGCCCACCACCCGGTCCGGCAGATACCGGATGACCGAGTTCGCGGTCTTGGAGGTCATCGGGGCAAAGTCGCCGTCGGCAATGATGAGAAAGCGGGGCTTGGGAGGCATGGGGCCAGGGGTCAGTGGTCAGAGATCAGGGGTCAGGGAAAGTAATGGGGCGGCGCGGTTCCATTCGAACCGCGCCGCCCCACTGACCCCTGACCCCTGACCCCTGACCTCTGACCACTACTCCTAGTGCTTCGTCTCTCCCTCATCCTGCACGATCTCCGCCTCCCCCTTTTTCCCTCCGGCGCCAAGGGCCCTCTGCTCCCGGGTCCCAGCCGAGAGCATCCCCATCTTGGCCTTGAGGTCCATGAGCTGCTGGTCGGCGGTCCCCTTGTACTCCAGCTTCTTGAACTGGTCCATCAGGTCGTCGGACTGGAACTCCTGCTGGATTTCGGCGGCGGCGAGCGCCTTGCGCTCGATGGCCTCGATCTTTTCGGCCATCCGGTCGAACGACTCGAAGGCACTCTTGTCGTTCATCCCCGACATGGTCTCCTGAATCCGCTGCTGGGCCTCGGCCCGCTTGGCCCGCGCGACCAGGATGTTCTTCTTCCGCTTGGCTTCCTCGATCTTGTCGTTGAGCTGGCGGAGCTGCCCCTTGAGGCTCTCGGTGTCGGCCTTGTGCTTGACCCAGGTCTCGTGCAGCTGCTGGGCGCCCTGCAGCGCCTCGTTGTACCGCATCAGCGCCTGGGTGGCGAGGTCGTCCCGGCCCTCCTGGACCGCCAGCATGGCCCGGCGCTCCCAGTCCTCCGCCTGTTTCTTGAGTGCTTCGGCGTCGGCCTGGAGCTTCTTCTCGTCCGCGATGGCCGCGGCGGCTTCCTGCTTCGCCTTGGCCAGGTTGGACTTCATGTCCAGGATGAGCTGGTTCAGCATCTTCTCCGGGTTTTCGGCCCGGGAGATCAGGTCGTTGATGTTCGACCTGAGCATCGTGGAGAAGCGATCGAAGATCCCCATTTCTACCTTTCCCGGTACGGCGCGAGCGCGCTCAGATGGGAGGCGAGTGCGAGCGTCAGGGAATCCCAGCTCGCTTCGAACTCCGTGTAATCCAGGTCGGCCAGCTCGAGCGCGTCGGTGAGGACCACGTGCTCGCCCTCCAGCCCGTACGATCCATGCACCAGATCGCGGGCGTTGAACTCCAGCAGCTGGCGGTAGAGACCGCTCCGCTTCTCGTCGCTGGCCGGGGGCTCCATCACCCGCATCCGGAGGATCACCACCGGTGGGGCATAATGGACCACGACGTCGGCGCCGGACTGGGTCCGTGCCCGCCAGAGGCCTGGCTCCACTTCGGTCGTCTCGACGGTGCCGCCTTCGACCCGGTCGAGGTAGGACAGGATGTCTTCTTTCGTTACCATTGTTCCTCCGCCGTTCTGCGAAATCTAAGCCACTCGCCAGCCATCAGCCTTCAGCTACCAGCCATCAGCCATCAGCCTTCAGCCCTCAGCTAGGGGATCCGATTGCTCCGAGCCCCGGCTCAGCAGGCGCTCGGCGAATTCCAGCCGCTCCTCCAGCTGGCCCCGCTCCAATTCGAGCTCGGCGATCCGGTCTTCCAGGGCCGACAGCCGCTCGGCGGCCATCTCCCCGGTGGTCAGCCCGGCCCCGACTGGCCCAGCTCGCTCATGACTCGCGCTCCGGCTGAAAGGTTCGCTGCTCGGGCGGCCTGGCCAGGAGGCGCTCGGCGAAATCGAGACGCTCTTCCAGCTCCGCCATCCGCGCCTGCCCCGCTTCGAGCTCGGCGATTCGTTCCTCCATCTCCGCCAGCCGCTCGGCGGCCATTTCTCCGGTGGTCAATCCCCTGGTCTCGCCTTTTCGCAGGGCCAGCCGGCGCCGAATCGAGAGCAGCACCAGGGACGACACCGCAGTCCCCGAAAAGAAAAACAGCGCCTCGTCGGGACGGTTGAACGTCGCGGTGAACCCGAGCACGATCGCGGTCACCAGGACGTGGATACCGAGCTCGACCCCGTCCAGCCCGAAGACGGATTTGATGCTCACGGTCCACCGGGACCGATCTGCGCCGCGTCGCGGCCCTTCTGGGCCAGCAGGCGCTCGGCGAAATCGAGCCGCTCAGCCAGCTCGGCGACTTCCTGCTGGGCGGCTTCGAGCTCCGCCACCCGATCCTCCAGCTCGGCGATCCGCTCGGCCGCCATTTCACCGGTGGTGAGGCCGGCCGTGGCGCCTCCCGACTTGAGCGCGATCCGGCGCCGCACTGCCAGGACCAGCAGGGAAACGCCGGTGATGACCGGCAGCATTTCCTCCGGCCCGTTCGACATGGCGACGAAGAAAATGACCATGAAGGTCACGCCCACGTGGATGAGCAGGTCGAACCAGTCCAGGCCGAGGTTCCTTCGCATCCAGCTCATCAGAGCCCTCCGCCCCGCTGGAGCAAGTCCTGGTCGCGTTTCTGGCTGAGCATGCGCTCGGCAAACTCGACCCGCTCCTCCAGCTCCTGGACTCTCCCCCGCAGCCCGTCCACCTCGGCAAGCTGGTCTCGGAGGCTATCGATTTCGGCGCGAAGCTCCGGATCGCCCACCTTGCCCTCGAGCTTGCGGGCCCAGGCCCGGGCCAGGGGACCGAGGACCTTGATCGCCACAATGGCGAAGAGGACCACGACCAGCAGGATCGCGGCCGTTTCGGTCAACTGCTCGACGAGGAAATTCGGGTCGGGGCCGGCCGGCGGGGGCAGAGGCGCCTGCGGCGTGGGGACCTGGATCACTCCGGCCCCCCGACTTCAGGAAGGTGCCCGCTGCTCTTGCTCGAGATCATCCGCTCGGCGAAGTCGACCCGCTCCTGCAGCTCGGTGACATCGTTTCTCAGCTGCTCCAGCTCGTTCAGGACCCCGGGCTCGGTGCCGCCGGCGCCAAGCGGCTGGGTGCCGTGCCGGATCCGGTCGGCCAGCGCTTTCCCCACCGGGCTGATCGCCAGGAGAAACAGGGTCCCACCTCCAAAAATGAAGATGATCGCCAGGATGCCTTCGGGATCAACCTGCAGCATGGGGACCCTTCGCCTCGACCCGTTGGGGCTCGCCCCGCTGCGCCAGCAGCCGCTCGGTGAAATCAATCCGCTCTTCGTTCTCGGCCAGCCGGTGCTCGAGGTTGGCCACGTGCTCGCGGAGGTCGAGGACTTCGTTGCGCAGCTCCTCGTCGTGCGGGCCACTCCGGCCCGAGATCCGTCGAGCAATGGCCTGACCGACCTGGCTCTGGGCCACCCGGACCACGACAAAGGCGATCAGCACCATGCTCACGATGCCGGTCAGCATCCCCATGATGGGGATGGCCTCGCCAGGGATCGAGGGTTGCAGCAGCATCAGCCCGCCAAGCTCCATCGTACCCTCTTATCAGGTCTTCAAACGCCCCTACGGTAACATGTTCCAGAATGTTTCACAACGGAACAAGGTGGGGTCAGGGGATCTCCACTGCCTGGATATCTGTAAGCCGGACAGCGATTTCGGTGTCCTCGGCGCCGATTGGGCGGAGGAAGACTTCGAGTGCGGTGGGGTGGGTATCGACACTGGTCGGGACGCCGATAACCTGCTGGTTTCCGGTAGTGGTGATTCTCACCACTTGGTCGTGCCCGCCGGCATAATCGAGCAGCTCCACGATTGCATCATAGGTCATGGATGCCTCGCGGCTTGAGGGTGCTTCAATGTAGCGCGGGACTGCGAGTAGCGGGGAGCGGATAGCGGATAGCGGATAGCGGGGAGCGGGGCGCGGTTACCCCGGGCGAGGCGAAGGGGCGATGCTCAGCGGCCGGCCAGTACCCTCCCCAGAAACTCGCCGGTGTGACTGCCGGGCTTCCTGGCCACCTGCTCCGGAGTGCCCTGGGCCACGACGCTTCCTCCCTTGGCCCCACCCTCGGGCCCCAGATCCACGACCCAATCCGCGGTCTTGATGACGTCCAGGTTGTGCTCGATCACGATCACGCTGTTCCCCTTGTCCACCAGGCGATGAAGCACCTCGAGGAGGAGTCGCACATCCTCGAAGTGGAGGCCGGTGGTCGGCTCATCCAGGATGTAGAGGGTGCGCCCGGTATCGCGCTTGGCGAGCTCGGTGGCCAACTTGACCCGTTGGGCTTCGCCGCCGGAAAGTGTGGTGGCCGACTGGCCCAGGTGGAGGTACCCGAGCCCGACGTCGTTGAGCAGCTCGAGCTTTTCCTTGATCCGGCCCTGGGCCGAGAAGAACTCGAGGGCGTCGGCCACGGTCAGGTCGAGCACCTCGGCGATGCTTCGGCCCCGGTAGCGCACTTCCATGGTTTCCCGGTTGTAGCGGCGACCCTTGCAGACCTCGCAGGGCACGTACACATCGGGGAGGAAGTGCATCTCGATCTTGACCAGCCCGTCGCCTTCGCAGGCTTCGCAGCGGCCGCCCTTCACATTGAAGGAGAACCGCCCCGGCCCGTAGCCCCGCATCTTGGCCTCGGGAAGCTGGGCAAAGAGCTCCCGGATCGGGGTGAACAGCCCGGTGTAGGTGGCGGGATTGGACCGGGGGGTGCGGCCGATCGGGCTCTGATCGATGTCGATGACCTTGTCGATGTGCTCCAGGCCCTCGATCCGGTCGTGCGCGCCCGGGACCACTCGCGCGCGATAGAAGTGGCGTGCCAGGGTAGCGTAGAGCAGGTCCGTGATCAGGGTGGATTTACCGGAGCCGGACACCCCGGTCACCGCGACGAACATTCCCAGGGGAATCTCGACGGTCAGGTTGCGCAGATTGTTGGCGCGGGCGCCCACCAGCCGGAGGATCCGCTCGGGATTGCGGGCCCGCCGGCCCGAAGGAACCGGGATCCGAAGCTCGCCGCGGAGATAGCGCGCGGTGAGCGAGGTCGGATGGGCCAGAATCGTATCGATGGTCCCCTCCGCCACCACTTCGCCGCCGTGGTTGCCGGCCCGGGGCCCCAGATCGATGACGTGATCGCCGGCCCGGATGGTGTCCTCGTCGTGCTCCACCACGATCACGGTGTTGCCGAGGTCGCGCAGCTCCCGGAGGGTCCGGAGCAGCCGGGCATTGTCGCGCTGGTGGAGCCCGATGCTCGGCTCATCCAGCACGTACAGTACCCCTACCAGGCGGGAACCGATCTGGGTCGCGAGCCGAATGCGTTGGGCTTCGCCGCCGGAAAGGGTGCCGGCACCCCGGCCGAGGGTTAGATACTCGAGACCCACGTCGCGGAGGAAGACCAGGCGGTCACGAATCTCCTTGAGGATGGGGGCCGCGATCTCGGGGTCCACCCCTCCGGCCTTCCCCCGTCCGACCGGAATGCCCTCGAAGAACCCGAGGGCGTCGTCCACCGGCAGGTCCACCACATCCCCGATGCTACGGCCCGCGAGCAGCACCGAGAGGCTCTCGGGTCTGAGCCGGCGACCTTTGCAGGCCCGGCAGGGCATCTCGACCAGGAACTCTTCCAGCTGGCCCCGGACCGCGTCGCTGCTCGATTCGTGATAGCGCCGCTCCACGTTGCGCAGAATGCCTTCCCACTCGGTTTCGTACTCGGCGCGACCCCGCGCACCGTCTCCCCCGAAGCGAAACACCCGTCCCGGCGCGCCGTGCAGCAGCACGTTCTTCGCTTCCGCGGACAGCCCACTCCACGGCACATTCAGGTCGAACTTGAATGTCTTCGCGAGAGTGGGAAGCACCGCCTTGCGCAGGTATCCCGAGGGCTCGCCCCAGGGGAGGACGACGCCTTCGAGAATCGAAATGCTGGGATCGCCGAGGATCAGGGCGGCGTTCACCTCGCGGCGGGTGCCCAGGCCGTGGCACTCTCCACAGACTCCGAACGGCGAGTTGAAGGAGAACTGGCGCGGCTCCAGGTCGGGAAGCGAGAGGCCGCACTTGGGGCAGGCGAAGCGTTCTGAAAACAGCGTGCTGGTCGGCTGGACGGGTGGACGGCTGGACACTGCATGCCGGACGACCTCTACCGTGCCCTCAGCGACCTTGAGGGCGGTCTCGATCGAGTCGTTGAGCCGGCTGCGGTCTTCCGCACGCACCACCAGCCGGTCCACCACCACCGCGACGTCGTGATTATGGCGGCGGTTGAGCACCGGCACCGCGTTGAGGTCGTAGGTCTCTCCGTCTACCCGGACCCGGACAAAGCCCCGCTTGCGGAGGTCGTCGAAGAGCTCCTTGAACTCTCCCTTGCGTCCCTGCACCATCGGCCCGAGCACTTCGATCCTGGTGTCGGCGGGCCAGCTCAGCACCGTGTCGGTGATCTGGCTCGCGCTCTGCCGCGACACCGGGCTGCCGTCGTTGGGACAGTGGGGCACTCCCGCCCGGGCCCAGAGCAGCCGCATGTAGTCGTAGATCTCAGTGACCGTCCCGACAGTGGAGCGCGGATTGTGGCCGGTGGATTTCTGCTCGATGGAGATTGCCGGCGAGAGGCCTTCGATGCCGTCCACGTCGGGCTTTTCCATGAGCCCGAGGAACTGCCGGGCGTAGGCGGAGAGCGATTCGACGTAGCGACGCTGGCCTTCGGCATAGATGGTATCGAACGCCAGCGACGATTTGCCCGACCCGGAGAGCCCGGTGATGACGGTAAGCCGGTTCCGCGGGATGGCCACCGAGATGTTCTTGAGATTGTGCTCGCGGGCCCCACGCACGCGGAGGAATTCTTCGGGCATAAGAAGGGAAACGTACCGGGTCGCCGGACGGCATTCAACTGGGACGCTATTCGCTATCCGCTATCGGCTATTGGTCAGGCTAACGGCGGATTATGCAGCGAAAGACCTGACCGATGGCCGATAGCCGATAGCTGTTAGCTTTCGTTTCATGCGCCGTCTCCGCACCGCCCGCTCTCCCGACCCGGACGATTTTGCAGAGGAAGGATTCGATCGCCTGGACCTGGAGGGCGACGCGATCGGTCCGGTGGCGGACGAGATCCCCTGGCTCCGGCCCTTCGGCGCCGATATCGAGGGGTTGGTGCTCACCGGCACGGCGGCAGAGCAGGAACCTGATGGAGTCCGAATCCCCCGCCTGGCCCGGGAGCTGGTGTCCCGGGGCCGGCGGCTCGATGCGCTTCTGTTGCTCCGCCGCCGCCTCGAGGACGCCCCGCGCGACGCGGAGGCGCGCGCGCTACTGGCCGAGCTGCTCGACGAGGGAGGCGAGCCGGAGAGCGCCCTCGAGGAGCTGACCTTCGCGCTGGCCGACGCATCCGATCCGGTGCCGGTCCTGGTCCGGCGCGGCGTGATCCTCGCCCGGCTGGGCCGCGCGGCCGAAGCAGAGCGCGACCTGCGGGAAGCGGTGTCGCTGCAGCCAGGCTACCCGTCCGGCCACCTCCAGCTCGGGGTGACCCTGCTCCGCCGCGGTCTGGCGGGGGATGCCGCCGCGGCGTTCCGGGAGACGCTGCGGCTGGCTCCCGAGGACTCAGACGCCAGCTACTACCTTGGAGAAGCACTGCTGGCCCAGGGTCAGCTTGCCGATGCGCTGGCAGCCCTTGAGCGCGCCGCGCTGCTCTCACCCCACGAAGCCCGGAGCTACAAGCTGATGGGCCGTGTCCTCGACCGCATGGGCCGCACCGACGATGCCCGGGCGATGCACCAGCGCGCCCGCACCGAGGCGGGACCCTGATGGAGCTTGGCCTGAACCGCCGGAACATCGGGCGCCTGGTCCTGCTGGCCTGGGCGGTGATGCTGGCCTGGCTGGCCCGTCGGGAGTTCACCCGCGGGGAGGACTCGGCCCGCAGCCAGCAGATCGCCCGGCTGGCACCCGCCGCGCAGTACTTCGCGGTCTACGCCGCCGGACGCCAGATCGGGCAGTTCAACCTCACAGTGGACACCCTGATCGACGGGGTGCGTATCGCCGAGCTGTTCGTGCTCGATGTGCCACAGGGCGCCGGTACCCAGCAGCTTACCCGCGGTTCGGAGTTCACCCTGACCCGCTCGCTCCGGATTCGCCGGCTGAGCCACAGTGTCGTGGGGGTGGGCCCTCAGGAACGGCTGGATGCCGAAGTGGGGGCCGACTCGGTGCTTGGGGTGGTGTCCTCGGAGGCGCCTCAGGGCGTCGCGGGTCGCTCCCGCATTCCGATCCATCCCGATCAGGTGTTGCCGGTCACCCTGCCCTACCGGGTGGCGTACTCGGGACGGCTCCGGGTGGGAGCGGCGTTTTCGCTGTCACTGGTGGACCTCCAGGGCAGCGGCACCGGTCCCCTCGCAGTCCGGGTGACCGCCGAGTCCACCTTCGTGGTCCCGGACAGCGCGGTGTGGGATTCGGCGGGCCGCAACTTCGTCACCGCGACCACCGACACGATCAGGGCCTGGCGCATCGAGCACGATGCAACCGGCGCTCCCACCGTGAGCTGGGTAGACGCCGGCGGAGTGCTGGTGCATCAGGAGATCGGAGGGGGGATCACCCTGCACCGCTCGGCGTTCGAGATCGTCCGCAACAACTATCGCGAGCTCCGTCGCACCGAGCCCCAGGCCTGGCGGCGCACCATTCCCGGCATGCGCTCCCTGGTGTCGAGCGGACGGATTCCCGAGACCGGCGCGAGCTCGCGCGCCTTCGTCGTCACCGGCGATTCGGGAGGCCCGGTCTGGCGGGGGACCCTGGCCCTCGATGGTGGACGACAGCGGGTCTACGGTGACACCGTCGTGATCTCCCGGGTCGCTCCGGCCGACTCCGGCTCCCGGCCGCCCTGGCTGGAAAGCACCTGGGATCTTCCGGTCGAGGCTAACGAGGTGGAAGCCGCCGCGGTTGCGGCGTTGGCGGGCGCGACGAGTCCCGAGGACAGCATCGGGCGGCTCACCCGCTGGGTGGCCCGGCAAATCCGCACCGATACCGGAGCCACTGCATCGGCCACCGCGGTGTTTGCCCTGCGAGCCGGCCGGGGCGGGCCGGAGGGAAAGGCCCGGCTGCTCGCCGCCATGGGGCGCGCCGCCGGGATCCCCTCGCGGGTGGTGAGCGGCCTCGCCCTGCTTCCCGACGGCAGTTACGGCCACACCTGGGCGGAGCTGTGGGCCGGACGCTGGATTTCGGCAGACCCCACCTTCGGGCAGGTTCCCGCCTCGGCCTCCCTGCTCCGGCTGGCCGTCGGGGGCCGGAGCCGGCCGATCGACCTGGTCCTGCTGGCGGGCTCGGCGCGGTTCTTGCCAATTCGGACCCCTCGATGATCGAGCTCAGCCAACTCACCAAGCGTTACGGGCAGTTCACCGCCGTGGCCGGAATCGATCTCACGATTCCCAAGGGCGAACTGTACGGTCTGCTGGGACCCAACGGGGCCGGCAAGACGACCACGATGCGCATGATCGCGGGAATTCTGCAGCCCACCTCGGGCACCGTGCGCATTGCGGGCATCGACATCCAGGCCCGGCCGATGGCCGCCAAGGCCCATCTCGGTTTCATCCCCGACCGCCCCTTCGTGTACGACAAGCTCACCGGGGCAGAGTTCCTCCGGTTCGTCGCGGGACTCTACGGGCAGGGCGGCGCGGCGGTGGAGCGCCGGATGGACGAGCTGCTCGAGCTGTTCGAGCTGGACGCCTGGAAGGACGAGCTCACCGAAGCGTACAGTCACGGGATGCGCCAGAAGCTCATCATCTCGAGCGCGCTGGTGCACCGCCCCGACGTGATCGTGGTAGACGAGCCGATGGTGGGGCTCGATCCCAAGAGCGCCCGGCTGCTCAAGGAGCTGCTCCGCGAGTTCGTGAACCGCGGCGGCACGGTGCTGATGAGCACCCACACGCTGGAGATCGCCGAAGCGATGTGCGACCGCATCGCGATCGTCCACGGCGGCCGGATCGCCGCCGAAGGCACTATGGACGCGCTCCGGCTGCAAACCTCCTCGGGCGACGCCTCGCTGGAAGACCTGTTCCTGAAGCTGACCGGCGGCCTTTCCGAGCGGGAGCTGAGCGATCTCTTCGAGAGCTGAGGGGTTCGACCGGCCCGCCGGGATCCTGGCGATCCTGGGTCCCAAGTGGCGCACCCTGCGCGCCAGCCTCCGGAACCAGCGCTCCGGCGCGGGAGCCCGGGCCGTGCTGCTGGTGCTCCTGGGCGCCGGCTTCTGGACCGCGGTGTTCGGGATGGCCTACCGGATTCTCCGCTACATCAGTGGCGTCGAGGAAATCGGGCCGCTGCTGGCCGGCAGGATGCTCACCATCGCGCTGCTGGCCTTCGCCGCCATCCTGCTGCTCTCCAATCTGGTCACCGCGCTCTCGACGTTCTTTCTGGCCAAGGACCTCGACATGCTGGTGGCCGCGCCGGTGGACTGGGTGTGGCTGTACCTCTCGAAAATCGGGGAGACCCTGGTCCATTCGTCGTGGATGGTGGTGCTCATGGTGGTGCCGATTCTCACGGCTTATGGCGCGGTGTTCGACGGCGGCCCGCTCTTTCCGCTGGTAGCCGTCGGCGTCCTGCTGCCGTACTTCCTGCTGCCCACCGTGGTCGGATCGGTGGCAACCCTGGTGCTGGTGAACGTCTTCCCGGCCCGGCGGGCCCGCGACCTCCTGAGCCTGGTCGCCCTGGCCACCGCGGGGGGGCTGGTGCTGTTTCTCCGGCTGCTCCGCCCCGAGCAGCTGGCCCGGCCCGAGGGCTACCGCAACCTGCTCGAGTTCATGTCCACGCTGCAGGCGCCCAGCCATCCGCTGCTGCCCAGCGAGTGGGCCTCGGGGGCGCTGATGAACTGGCTGCTCCACGTAGCCGACCCCCTGCCGATTCTGTTGCTCTGGTCCACTGCCGGGGCCTTCATCGTCATCGGCGCCGCACTGCACCGCCGCCTCTACATGTCCGGATTCAGTAAGTCCCAGGAAGGGAACAACACCGGCGGCGCCCGCGCCGCCTGGTATCGCCGGACCGGCTGGCTGCTGGGCTGGCTCCCGGTGACCCGGCGGGAGTTTGTGCTCAAGGACATCCGGGTGTTCTTTCGCGACGCCACCCAATGGAGCCAGCTGATTCTCCTCGCGGTGCTCCTCGTCGTGTACGTGTTCAACATCCGGGCGCTCCCGCTCTACACCGGCGAAAAAGTTCCCTATTTCATCGTGACCCTGGTGGTGTTCCTGAACCAGGGGCTGGGCGGATTCGTCCTGTCGGCGATCGCGGCGCGGTTCATCTTCCCCTCGGTGTCGCTGGAAGGCCGGCAGCTCTGGCTGCTGCGTTCGAGCCCGCTCGATCTCCGGGCGATGCTGTGGAGCAAGTACTGGGTCGGCACCATCCCGCTGCTGGTGCTCGCGCTCACCATCGGCATCGTGACCAACCGGATTCTCCAGGCGCCGCCGTTCATGATGTTCATGAGCATCATCACCACGGTCTGCTACACGCTCGCGGTGGGGGCGCTGGCGCTGGGGATGGGGGTGCTCTATCCGCAGTTCGAAACCGAGAACGCGGCGCAGATCCCCACCAGCTTCGGCGGCCTGGTGTTCATGATGGCCGCCGTGAGCCTGCTCGCGGTCATCATCGTGGTGGAGGCGGTGCCGGTCTCGGAGCAGCTCCGCGCCTGGCAGGCGGGCGAGCCCGCCAGTCCTCCGACTTCCCTGCTGGCCGCCGTGGCCGGGGTCTTCTCGATCTGCGCCGTGGCCACCGTCATTCCCCTCCGGCTGGGCCTTCGCCGCCTCGCCGCGCTCGAGGTCTGACCTCTTTTTTTGATCCGCCCCGCGCGTTCCCGATGACATAGGTCCGCCAGTCCGGTTCCACCTTGGCGCCACCGCAGCCGCACCAGTCCGGTGTGGAGCGGCCCAACGCCAAGGAGGACCCGATGCATTTGCCAGCCTGCCGGGCGGCCGCCGCAGCCGCGCTCTCCATCCTCGCCGCCTGCACCGATGTCTCCACCCCACTCGATCCGGCAGCGGGCGCGGGGCCGGCCGGCGTCGCCCCCGGCCTGGTGCAGTCCGAGAGACCGGAGCAGGCTGACCGGCACGAACGACTGGCCCGCCGCCTTGCCCGGGCGCTCCATGACGACCAGTTCCGCGGCACGGTCCACCGGGAGCTCCAGGCCAGCACCGAGCGAGAGGGCAAGATCCACCTCCAGCGCTTCCTCGCCCCTGGCAGCGTCGCCCAGCAGCGGCTGGCCGAGCTCAACGAAGAGGCCCCACAGGGCGTGGCGGCAGATCTGGAAGCCTCCCCGGCCATCGAGATCTATCTCCCGGTTCCCGCCCACCGGGAGAGCTGGCAGGGTGGCAGCGAAATCCTGGTGGCCACGGCCGAATCCGACCGGGAGGCGCCGATCGCCTTTGATGTCGATGGCCGGCGCCGGACGCTCGACCCGCTGCGGCCGCCGGCGCAGCCGGTCATCGCGCTGGGGCGCGCCGAAACCGATTTCGCTCCGCGCCTGGCCGCCTCCACCTGCATCACCGGCTGCGGCGAAGATCCGGGGAGCGGGGGCGGAACTCCGGTGCTGTCGTCGCCCGGGCTCTACATGACCTACGCGAGCTTCAGCCAGACATTTGAGGGCTGGTTGAAGGGGAGCCCCGAGTTTGAGGTCCACATCCTGGGGCAGGAAGGAAGCTCCACCGCCATGAAGAGCTACCAGTGCGCCGGGGCGCAGGCCGGCGGGCCCTACCTCTACGACCAGAACGACAAGCAATGGAGCGGATCGGTGCTGCTGTTCAGCCAGACCCAGCTCGACGCCTTCAAGGCGGCGCACCCCACCCACTCGATCAGGGTCTTCCTGCTGGAAGACGACGACGGCGCTTGCGCGATCAAGCTGGATTCGACCCGGGTGGCCACGCTCTTCAAGCAGTTGCAGACGGCCTATGGCAGCCTGACCGGCGGGAAGGACGAGAAGCTCTTCTCGATCAAGACCTTCGTGAAGGCGGCGAGCCTGCTCAATCTGTTCAAGTCCGGCTGGTCGGCCATCACCACCCAGGACGACCTGGTCGGGAACGCCATCGAGGATGTGGTCGCGCGCGAGTTTTTCCCCGGTGCCAACTGGATCGTGAAGGGGGAGAACACCATCACCAACGGGGCCGTTCGCCTCGAGATGCGCTGAGACCCGGTGCCACGAATTTCCTGGTGGCTGGGCGCCTGCAGTCTCGCGCTCCCAGGCCCGCTGGCCGGCCAGCTCTCGGTCGGACTCTCCGTCGGGACGGCGAGCTTTTCCGGCGCCTCGCGGGATGACGGACATTCGGAGGAGGTGCGATTCCTCCCCTATCGGCCCACCAGCTTCGGCTTGCTGGTGGGCTGGGGCCGTGAAGGAGCGCGACTCGAAGCCTCGGCGCGGTATGGCGAACCGGGACTGGCCCTGCGCGGGGTGCCGCTCACGGATGCCGAGGCGCCGCCGGGCGAAGTGCTGATCGTCTCGGAGAACGCGTTCCGGCTGGCCAGCTTTACCGGCGGCGGGTCGCTGCGCCTGCTCCGACTCCGGGGAGGGCCGGTGATCCGGGCCGGCGCCGTTCTCCTCCTGGAACGCTGGTCTTCCCCGGGCTCGGCGCCGCGGACCGTGGCTGGGGTGCAGGGCGGCCTGGCCATGGAAGCGGTGCTCACCGGCGCCCTCTCCATTCGGGCCGAGGCCGAGCTCGGCTTCACCCCGGCCTCACCCTTTCGCGCCGGCGATCTTCCCGAGGGGTTCACACCCCGAAGCACCTGGCGGCGGAGTCTGGCAGTGGCCCTTGTATGGTGGCCGTGGCGGTGAGCGGTGAGCGGTGAGCGGTGAGCGGCACGATACAGTCGTTTCACGCGCTAACAGTTCGGATCTGGGTCCTTGACCATGCTACCCACAGATGTCACGGATGAACGACCGGATGGGCCCGCGGTTCACGGCGATCGTGCACCCATCGATCAATCGGTGGAATCTGTGAAGTTGGGATGAAGTGGCGGACTGGCCTCCACGGTCACGTGGTGGCAAGCTATGGCCCCACACTTACTGACGCGCTCACCGTCGTGCGACGGGGCGCAAACCCGGGAGACCAGCCGCCATGGATAATATCGGGCTTGATTTGCACAAACGCGAGAGTCAGCTCTGCATTCTGACGGAGGACGGGGCGCTCATGGAGCGTCGAATCGTCACCGAT
>Ga0209818_1000041_pt1 | contig 31623 bp, 28 predicted proteins | sample NCAS200_FD_187517 | JGI IMG/M metagenome (GOLD analysis project Ga0209818, IMG submission 187517) | Agricultural soil microbial communities from Utah to study Nitrogen management - NC AS200 (SPAdes) (version 2) | ecosystem: Environmental > Terrestrial > Soil > Agricultural land | place: USA... | reverse complement strand
CGGTTTCCTCGGCGAGGATGATGTCCTCGATCCCCTCCTCGGAGGGCAACAAGGTCTCCGAGTCATTGGGAAGCATGTATTCGTAGACCGGCTCGGCCTCGGCCGGTGGGGCGAACGACTCCGCCTTCATCACCGGCTCCAGCACCTCGGGGGCTGCCGCCACCGGCGCGGCTTCTCCAGCCGGCTCCAGCTCCTCCATCACCGGGAGCGGCTCTTCCACGGCCGGCGCGGGCACCGCGGGCGCGGCGCTGGTGGCTGCGTAGACTTCGCGCACCCGGTCGAGCTGGCCCCGGGCTTCTTCATTGTTCCGATCGACATCGAGCAGGAGCTGAAGGCGGCGCATCGCTTCGGGAAGCCGGCCGGCCCGCTCGGAGATTTCGGCGAGGCTCTTGAGCGCGATGACGTTTTCGGGGTCGAGCTCGGTCACCCGCAGAAACGACAGTTCCGCCGGGCCGTCCGCCTGGGCATCCAGGTGGCAACGGCCCCGGACGATATGCGCCGGGATGTAGTTGGGATGCTGGGCCAGGCCCGCCTCCAGGAGCAGGAGCGCCCGGTCGGGATCCCCCGCCTTCCGGTAGGCCTCAGCCAGGGGAGCGAAGGTCAGTCCGAGCTGGTTCTCGGCCCAGCGTCGCTCGAGTTTTTCGATTTCGCCGGAAGACGCCATGGTACGTCGCACTCCGAGTGTGAGCTGCCCGCTCGAGCCACCGTGCCCCAAACCTCGCCAGGGGCGCTCCGGTTCGCCATCCTTGAGATGCCCTCCCCAGTCCGTTAAGCTTTAGGGCTTCATACCCTTAGGCCCATCGGACCGGTTCCCTCTCATGATGCAATTTTTTCGCAGCGCCGCCAAGCCGATCATCCTGGTGACGACGATTGCATTCTTCATCTGGCTCGTCTACGACCTCTCCGGCCTGGGCGGCGGAGGTGGCATGCTGACAACGACTTCGGTCGGCAAGGTCAATGGCGAGACCGTGGACACCCGGGTGTTCCAGGCGGCGGTGCAGCAGGCCATTGATGCCCGACAGCGGCAGACCGGTGTTTCCCTGAGCCTCGAAGAAGTGGCGCAGGTCCGAGACCAGGTCTGGGATCAGTTCGTCCAGGACTACATTTTCCGTGCCGAGTACGAGCGGCACGGCATTCGGGCAACCCCCGAGGAAGTGGCCGAAGCGATCAAGGGCTCTCCCCTGCGGGAAATCGCCGACAACCCCGAATTTCAGACCGACGGCCGGTTCGATCCGTCGAAATATCAGCGCTGGCTGGCCTCCTCCGCGGGACAGCAGCTGATCCCCGTTCTGGAGCAGCGCTATCGAGACGAAATCATGCGCGGGAAGCTGATCCGCGGCGTCATCGGCGACCTGTTCCTCTCCGATGCGGCCCTGTGGGAACGATACAAGGACGAGCACGAAAAGGTGCGCGCCGGCATCCTGACGGTGGACCCCGCTGTTGCGGTGGCCGACGCGGCGGCCCCGGTCACCCCCGACGAGGTGGAGAGCTATTACCGCGACCACCGCGACGAATTCAAGCTTCCCCGGGCGGCGTTCCTGAGCTACGTCGTCCTGCCCCGGCAGCCCAACGCCGCGGACAGCGCGGCGGCCGAGGCCCGGGTGCGGGCGCTGCGCGCGGAGATCGCCGGAGGCGCGCCGTTCGCCGACGTGGCCCGGAGAGAGTCGGCCGATACGCTGTCCGGCAACAACGGCGGCGAGCTCGGGGAGATGAACCGGAACGCGGTGGATTCCAGCTTCGCGGCGGCCGCGATGGCGCTGCCGCTGGAGCGGCTCTCGGAGCCGGTGCGGAGCGCGTTCGGCTGGCATCTCATCGAAGTGAAGAGCCGCAAGGACGACACCTTCAACGCCCGTCACATCCTGGTCCCGATCGAGGTGGCCGGTGCGCATCGCGCCGAGCTCGACCGCCGGGCCGACTCGCTGGAGCAGGTCGCGGCCGATCGGCTGGAGAGCTCCGCCCTCGACACCGCCGCCGCCGCGCTCGGCCTCACGGTCCGGAAGGTCGGCCCGGTGCTTCAGGGAACTCCAGTCGCGGCGGAGGGCACCGGGCGTATTCCCGATGTGAGCGTGTGGGCGTTTCAGGCCAAAGCCGGGGAGCACAGTCCGGTGATCGAGGCCGACGACGCCTACATCGTGGCGAGGCTCGACAGCGCGCGGGAGGAAGGCATCCCGGCCCTCGCGGCGATCCGCGCCGACGTGGAAGCACGGGTCCGGCGGGACAAGAAGATGGTGGCCGCGGAAGCGATCGCGACCCGGCTCGCCGACCAGGCCCGGCAGGGCACGCCACTCAAGTCGCTGGTCCAGAGCGGCCCCGGGCTGACCTACCGGGAAACCGGATCGGTGGCCCGGCTGGGCAGCGGACTCAGCGAGCCCGCGCTCATCGGCGCGCTGTTCGGGGCGCCGGTCGGCGCGATCGCCGGCCCGGTGCGGGCCCAGGACGGAGTCTATCTGTTCGAGGGGCTGGAGCGAATTCCCGCTGATTCCGCCGAGTTTACCAAGAACCTGGCGGAGTTCCGCGCCACCGCGCTCCAGGGCGCCCGGCAGAACCGGGTCCGCGCCTACGTGACGGCATTGCGGAGCACCGCGAAAATCGTGGATCGCCGGGCGGAGATTTATACCACCAACGCGCAGGCCGCGGCCGCGGCGACCACGCCGGTCCCCTGAGGCGAGGGACTACTGCGAGAGCCGCTTCGGCTCTCCGCTGGTGGGCGCCGACTGGGGCGGCGCATCGAGATGACGGGGAGGCGCATTGCGGTCGTCCGGCAGCTGGGTGACCGCCTCGCCCGCTTCGGAAATGCTCTTCTTGAACTCCCGAATTCCCTTCCCCATGGACGCGCCGATTTCCGGCAGCCGCTTGGCGCCGAAGACGAGCAGCACGACCAGCAGAATGATCATGATTTCGGTGAAACCGAGATTGCCCATAGGACCCTCGCGCGGCCCGCTAGAAGAGCGACTTGGCGACCAGGTACGCCAGCGCCACACCAATGAGACTCATGAGCGACAGCTCGAGGCCCACCGGACCGATAGTGAAGTGTACAACCAGGAGATTGATCGGAACAGGGCCGAATTCCGGTGACACCGAGTAGGTAAAAAAGGTCTTGGTCGGGCTGTCGGGCAGCACCGTCTTGAGGAAGGCGTTCAGAAATCCTCCCAGCAGGAACCCCACCAGCAGAACCCCAAGGTAGAACCGCGGGCGTCTCGGACCCTGAGCCATTAGCGGCGTCGCTCCAGGACGTAGGTGAGACTGGCGCGCAGCGCGTCCCGCGCCGGCGTGGCCGGAAGGGCTTCCAGCGCCGCCTCGGCCTGCGCGCAGTGTTTCTGAGCCCGCTCCCGCGCGTACACCAGGCCACCCCGCCCGGCCACCGCCTGGACCACGGCGCTGATCTGCCGCTCGCCCGGCTCCGCGGCGTCCATCAGCTCCTCCACCTGGGCACGCTCGTCGGGGGACATCTGGGGCAGCGCGTGAATCAGCGGCAGGGTGACCTTGTGCTCACGCAGGTCGAGGCCGGCGGGTTTGCCGGTATCGGCCTCGTCCCCGGTGAAATCCAGCAGGTCATCCACGATCTGGAACGCCATACCGAGCCCTTCGCCGAAGCGGCGCATCGCCTCGCGCTCCTCGGGCGATCCATCCAGCGCCCCGACCTCGCAGGCCCCGGAGATCAGCGACGCGGTCTTGGCGCGGATCAGCAGATCGTAGTCGGCCTCGGAGAACGCCAGCGGGTCGTGGGCCAGCAGCTGGCGCATTTCCCCCACGGTCATCTCGTTGGTGACCCGGGAGAGCACGCCGAGCGCTTCGAGATCGGCCAGCCGCACCAGCTCGATCACCGCCCGGGAGTACAGGTAGTCGCCCATGATCACCGCCACCTGGTGGCTGAACAGGGCGTTGATCGTCGGCATCCCGCGGCGGAGCACCGAATGATCCACCGCGTCGTCATGCACCAGGGTCGCGAGATGGATCAGCTCCACCACCGCCGCCAGCGACACCGCGCGCGGCTGAGGCTCCGGGGTGGTGGCCGCCTCGGAGAGCAGCAGCAGGGTGGGCCGGAACATCTTGCCCTGCATCTGGGTCAGGTGGGAGTTCACCAGCGCGATCAGGGGAAAATCCGCCTCGATGAGCCGGCGGATTTCTCCCCGGACCCCGTCGAGACGCTGCTCGACCCCGGCCTGGAGGTCGCCGAGCGAGACCGGCGCGGTGCCGGAGATCATCGGGAGGGCTCCGCCCCCAGCCGCTCGACCCGTTCGCCCAGATCGAGAAACCGGATGTCCACCGCCAGGGCACGCTCGTAGAGCGGCAGGGCGTCCCGGCCCCGCTGCTGGGCCTCCAGGGCCCGTCCCAGCCAGTAGAGCAGGCCGATCTTCTCGTCGTCGGCGCCGGGGAGCCCGTCCACCGCGCGGCGCAGCACCGCTTCGCAGATGGCGTATTGCCCCTTGGCGTAGAACGCCGCCCCAAGCTGCTCCGAGGTCCGGAGCCGGCCGTCGGGCGAGCGGAGGGCTTTCTGGAACTGGGCGATCGCCTCGTCCAGGAGGCCCATCTCCTTGAACGCGATCCCCAGATCATAGTGGGCCTGGAAATCGTTGGCTTCGAGATTGGCGTCGATGCCCCGCTTGAACTCCGCCAGCGCCTCGTGAAAAGCCTGGTCCTCGTCTTCGATCGGCTGGCTCTGCCCGATCCGCATGCGGGTATCCCGCACCTGCTGTTCATCCAGAATCAGAGCACCGAGGTCGACAAATTCCCCGCCGGAGGGGGCCGGTGCCGGTGCCGGGACCGGCGACGGCGCCGGCGCGGGTGGCGCGGCTGCGCTCGCGGGCCGGGGCTCTTCGGGAGCCGGTTTCGGCAGCGGGGGCATCACCACACCGAGATCGGCCATGGACTCGAGCAGCTCGAGCGCGGAGCGGGCCTGCTCGTTTCCGGGATCGTGCTCCATCACCCGCTGATAGACATGGGTGGCATGATCCACCGCGTCCATTCGCACCAGCGCATCGGCCAGCTCGAGATAGGCCTGCACCAGCACCGGGCGCTGTCCGGCGCGATAGGCCACCTCCACCTGCTTCTGGTAGCGGCCGATCTCTCCGGGATCGAGATGGAGCAGGTCGCCACAGGCGCGGAGCGCTTCCTCCCAGCGGCCTTCCGACTCGAAGAAGCGGAGCGCCTCCTCCAGCGCGGCGATCCCCTGCTCCCGCTCCCCGTTGTCGAGCGCCTGGCGGGCCCGCTCGAACAGCGCCGCGCCCGGCTCCACACCCCCGAACGGATCGGCCGCCGCCATCATGTCTTCGAGCTGGAGATACATGGTATCCGCCCGGCTCGGCGGCGGCGCGCCGGGGTCTCCCGGCGACGGCTCGCTGGCCGAGACATCGTCGAACTCGGTGGCCTCGAGGTCGGCGGCCGAATCCCCGCTCAGGGTCGCCGCCCCGGGGCCCTCCTCCACCAGCCACACCGTCGAATCGCTCCCGGCGTACGGGTCGCCCAGCGGCATCGCGTCGTCCACGTCGAGCAGGGGAAGGTCGTCGCTGGTGCCGGTGTCGTCCTCGCCGCCCACCCCGTCGGAGGTGATCAGGTCGAGCCCGTCCATCTGGGTGACATCCGCGGCCCATTCAGGATCGGATGCCTCGCCGGCGCCGGGGTCGAGCAGCGCATCACCGCCGGCCGCCGCGGCGTCCAGCGCGCCGGCGCCGTGCTCGGTGACGTCGATGGCGAGGTTGGCGGGCTCCGCCACCAGCTCCTCCGACGCGCTCGCCACCAGCCCCTCCAGCGGTTGAACCGGCAGGCCGGTGACGTGGTCGCCGGTGTCGAGGAAGACCAGGTCGTTGCTGGACCGCCGGCTGCCCGGAGGACCCGGCTTCTCGTCCGCAATGGCATGGAGACGTTCTCTGGTGCGCCGGGCGCCGGTTGCGTCGCCGCGGGCCTCCAGCTCGGAGGCCAGCTTTTCCAGCTGCTCCTTCGCCTCTTCGGTCCGGGACGAGGCGCGCAGCAGCTCCACCAGCATCAGGCGGATATCGGGGTTGGCATGAAACTGATCGGCGAACAGCTTGACCGCGGTGAAGGCTTCCTCGAGCTGCCCTACACCGTTCATCCGGTCGAGGTATTCGATCAGGTTCTTCTTGGCCTCGCCCACGAAATTCTTCCGGGCGTGGAGCTGGGCCAGGCGGAGGTAGGTGGCGGTGCGGCTCGGGTTGACCCGGAGAATCTTGCCGCAGAGGGCGATGGCGTTGTTGAAGAATCCCTGGTCGGCGTACAGCTCGGCCGCCTGCTCGTAGGCCCGCAGAGCGGCGAGCGAATCGCCCGCCTTCATTTCGAGGTCGCCGACCCGGTTGTAGAGCGCGGGGTCCTGGGTGCCCTCGCCACCGGCGTCTTCGGCTTCTCGAATAGCCTTGAGGTAGACGTCGATCGCTCGGCGCCATTCCTCACGCTGCTCGAACTTCCGAGCGGCTTCCTTGAGCTTGTCCAGATTCATGCGGCTCGCAGGAGAAGGACGCGCCGACGCTGAAACGACTTGCAGCTGTGTAAGATAACGCTCCGAGTAGCGAAGAGCGAAGAGGGTGGGGCAGTTCCGCTTCGCTACTCGCCAGTCGCGGGCGGGGTATCCAGCTCGCCGTCCCGCACAGCCCGGGCCAGCCGCTCCAGGTCCGGTGCCGGCGGGCGATCCTCCCCCAGAGGCGCCACCGGATCGGGCATCTCCCGGATTCGCCGGTAGAGCGCCTCGACCCCGCCGCCGGCGCGCAGGGGCCGGAGAAATTCGAGCCCCTGGGCCGCGCAGAGGAACTCCGCACCGACCACGCACTCCGCGTTGGCCAGGATCCGCCGGGCCTTGGAGGCGGCGGCCATGCCCATCGGCACGAAATCCTCCTGGTTGGCGTCCGTGGGAATTGAGCCGATGCTCGCAGGGTACGCGAGGGTCCGTGATTCCGCGACCAGCGAGGCTGCAGTGATCTGCACCATCATGTGTCCGGAGGACAGCCCGGGATCGCGGGTGAGAAACGCCGGCAGGCCCTGCGACAGGTCGGGATTCACCAGCCGCTCGATCCGCCGCTCGGAAAGCGCCTGGAGCGTGGTGAGGGCGATGGCCAGGAAGTCGAGCGCCTGGGCGACCGGCTGTCCGTGAAAGTTGCCGCCGGAGAGGACTTCGCCCTCGCCCAGCACCAGCGGATTGTCGGTGGACGCGTTGAGCTCGATCTCCGCCACGCCGCGGGCGAAGCCGATCGCCTCGTACACCGCGCCCAGCACCTGCGGGGTGCAGCGCAGGCTGTAGGCGTCCTGCACCCGGGGATCTCCCTCCCGATGCGACTCCCGGATCTCGCTCTGCTCGAGCAGGCTGCGCATCAGCGCCGCCGCGCGCTGCTGGCCCCGGTGGGGCCGATGGTCGTGGATCCGGGCGTCCAGCGGCGTGGGGGTGCCCCGCAGCGCTTCCAGGCTCATCGCCGCGGCGCCAACCGCCGAGCGCCAGAGCACTTCGGCCCGATGCACCAGCAGGGAGAGCAGTGCGGTCTGGGCCTGGGTACCGTTGATGAAGGAGAGCCCTTCCTTGGGTGCGAACCGGAACGGGGCCAGGCCGGCCCGCTTCAGCGCCGGTGCCGCCTCCTCCCGCCGGCCGTCCGGGCCCTGAACCTGGCCCTCGCCCATCAGCACCAGGGCGAGATGGGCCAGCGGCGCCAGATCTCCGCTCGCGCCGACGCTGCCCTGCTCCGGCACCCAGGGAAGCACCCCCGAGTTGAGCAGCGCCACCAGCGCCTCGGCGAGCGCAGGGCGCACTCCGCTGGTCGGGCGGAGCAGCACGTTGGCGCGGAGCAGCATCATCGCCCGCACCACGTCGGGCGGAAGCGGCGCGCCGGTACCCGCGGCGTGACTGCGGATCAGGTTGACCTGGAGGCGGTCCAGCTGCTCCGGCGCGATCCGCACGTTGGCGAGCTTTCCGAAGCCGGTGTTGATCCCGTACATCGTCTCACCCCGCGCCACCGCGCGGTCGATGATCGCCCGGCTCTCCGCCATCGCCGCGAGCGCCCCCGGCGAGGCCGCGACCGGCAGCGATCCTCCGGCGCAGCGCACCACGTCTTCCACGCTCAGAGAATTCCCGTCCAGCAGCAGTGTCATGGCATCCTTGGGTCGGGGCTGCGTTGCCTCCTTGCCACCTTGCGTCTTTGCGTCCTTGCGCCTTGGCGCCTTACTGCGGCTGAATCGTCGTCTGGTTGTAATCGAACTTGAGATCGGGCAGGTCGGTCAGGAAGACCGAGAAATAGAAGGCGAAATTCCCGTTGGGGGTCTTCTGGAAATTGAACGCCGCCCGCCACTCGTGAAGGTCGCGGGTCAGCTGAATCTGCTGGGATTCAAACTGGCCCAGGGTGGCGTTGTACTGGGTGGACCAGCTCACCCCCCAGAAGCGGGTGGGTGAGAAGCTGGTGCTGAGGCCGATGCTGCTCTGATTCACCGAGGGCAGCGGCCGGCCGTCGAGTCCGGTGGTCGGGCGGGACCGGCTGAGATTGACGTTGACGCTGGCCTGGAACGGCCGACCGCCCCGGCCCAGGCTCTGGGCCGGCTGGAGGATGGTGTTGCGACGGAAGTCGCCCGGGAGGGCCACCCCACCGGCCGGCGGAAACGGCGCCGGGCCCGCGGCGCTCGGGGCGGACGGGGTTCGCCGCACCAGCCCCAGCAGCGCTCCGAGGGAGCGAAAGGTGTTGCCGGTCAGCCCGAAGTTGGCGGCGACATTCTCCAGGAACGGATCGAACCTGCTGCCCTGGAAGCCCACCGGCCCGTCCCAGAGCGAATGGGCCACGCTCAGGCTGAAGCCGGGAACCAGATCGCTGGCGAACGTATTGGAGAGCTGCGAGGTGGTCCATCCGGTCCGGCCGGGGAGCTTGGCCTGCTCCAGGTCGTACCCGATGCTGCTGGTGCTGATGCTGAGGAGCCGGATCTTCCGGGAGCTGGTGCCGGCGGTGTCCCCCGGCGCCGGCCGGGTCTTGCCTTCGAAATTCTGGCTCAGGGTGAGGAAGAGCCCCTGGGTCGGCGGGGTGCGCAACAGCGGGGCCTGGCCCGCCAGGGTCACCGCCCGGGCGAATTCCTCCGGCACCGACCCGGCCGGGGAGTAGTTGTAGCTGAGTCCGGGCGAAATGCTGTGCCGGATCTGGGCCAGACCGGCGAAGCCCGGGAAAAAGCCGTAGAACGTGGGCGACATCGAGAGTCCCAGCGAGAACCGCTTCCCCTGGGTGACGAAGCTCCCCCCGGTCGCCGCGTTGCGGACCGCGAAGGGAAACCGCCCGTCCATGTTCGCGACTCCGATGCTGGGCACCAGCTTCCAGGTGGACTGGAAGAAGATCGGCAGGTTGAAGCTGGTCCGCCATTCCACCGAGGAGCCGAACCCGCCCTGGCGGAACCGGGTCACCGTCACCGAGTCGTTGGGATCGGGAGTATCCGTGTTAGGAATCCGGAAGCTGGACGAGAAGCGGCCCAGGGAGTCGCTGTCTTCGACCCGCACCGAGTTCTGCCAGTTGAAGCTCCAGAGCCGGAGCGGCGTCTCCAGCGAGAAGACCGAGAGCCGGGTCTTGCCGGTGAGCGGAATCGAATCCAGCCCGCCCCGGGTATCCGGCACCACCAGGGTCCCGAGCGGCGACTTGAAGTTGTTCTGATTGGTGATGCTCAGGTTGGGTGACCAGGTGATGCTGCTGCCGATGTCGAGCGGCTTGGGGCTGATCGTGAACGAGGGTGCGGTGAGCTGCACGCTCCCGTCGCTGATGCTCTGGTTGCCGCTCCCGCCCAGCGAGATGTTGCCCCAGCCGAACCGCTTGGTGAAGTTGGCCTGGCTCCCGATCTGCCCGGTGGAGACCCGGGTATCGATCGAGTTGCGGGCGACGATGGACGGGTTGGTGGCGTACTGGACCGAGAAGTTGAGCGAGGTGGTCGTGCTGAAGGTCTGGCTGTGCCGCCAGCCGATCCGGTGCGAGGTGAGCCCGCCCGATTCCTTCTGGGCCGAGTAATCCACCGCCCCGTCCATGAACCGGTTGAGAATCCGGTAGCGGCTGGTGATCCCGTACTGGATGTAGCGGTCGGTGAACCAGTCGAACTGGACCTGCGCGTCGAAATAGTCGCTCGGGGCCCAGAAGAACCCGATGTTGGTGACCTGCCGGTTGTAGTTCCGGGTCGGCCGCACGATATCGTTGAAGCCGAACTGGGGGATCAGGATCCCGGAGCGCCGCCCCCGCTTGGTATCCTGGAACAGGAAGGGAATCCAGGCGATCGGCACATCGCGGATGTAGAGCACCGCGGGCCGGGCCACCAGCACCGACTGAGAGACCCACTTGATCTGCTTGGCCGCGAAGTGGTAGTGCGGGTTGGGCAGGTCGCAGCTGGTCATCTCGGCGCTGCCGCCATAGAGCCGGCTCTGGCTCGAGTCCACCGCGAGGTTGCCGCGGACGAACCAGTTCCCCTGCCCCTCGTCGAAATTGGTGAGCGCGTCCTGCACCACCCCCCGCTCGGTGCAGGTGTTGAAGCGCGCCGAGGCCCCGATCAGCACCTGTCCTCCCTGAAACAGGTGGGGCTCCCCCTGGGCCACGACCGAGCAGTCTCCCTCCCGGTAATGGATGGACGCCGCTTCCAGGATCGCGCCGGACCGGTCGGTCATCGCGTTCCCCCGGAGATCGACGACCTGATCGATCGCGTGGACCATCGCGGTGTCGGCCCGGTAACGGGTGACGGCATACCCGGTGAGCTGCAGCAGCTGCTCCGCGATCGAATCGGGATTGCGGAACGAGAGCCGCGGACCGGTGGGCAGCCCCAGCCGCCGCGCGCTGGCCGAATCGAGGATACGGCCCTGCGCGGGCCGGGTGGTGTCGCCGGGAAGCCGCCCCGGGGTGCCCGGCTGGACCGGCCGGGGCGGCGGGACCGGCTGCTGGGCGGCGAGCCCGGCCGGGGCCGCCAGGCAGGCCAGCACCACCAGCAGCGCGCCCGCCGCCGTCTCCGACTTGAGCCGGCGGCGCTGCACCACCCACACCCCCGCCACCCCCAGCTCGTAGAGCAGCATCAGGGGAATGGTGAGCATGAGCATCGACAGCACGTCCGCGCCGGGCGAGAGGATCGCCCCCGCGATGAAGCTCCCCACCACCGCATAGGGGCGGATCCGGTTGAGCATCGGGGTGGAGACGATCCCCAGCGAGGCCAGGATGATCATCAGCAGCGGCAGCTCGCAGGAAATCCCCAGCGCCAGCACCACCTGCATTACGAAAGAGAAGTAGGCGTCGAAGGTGATCATGGTGTTGAAGGTGCCGTACTGCACGCTCATCAGGACCCGGAGCGCCTGGGGCACGATGAACACGAACGCCGCGATCCCCCCGCCCAGGAACAGGAGCAGGCCGACGAACAGCGCCGGGACCAGGGTCTTCTTTTCTTTTTCGTAGAGCGCGGGAGAGAGAAAGGCCCAGAGCTGCCAGAGGAGAATCGGAGAAGCCAGCACCAGCCCCACGATGAACCCCATCTTGAACAGGATCATCAGCGGCTCGGTGGGCGACAGCACGGTGAGCTGGCCGCCCTCGAGATAGCGGGCGATCGGCTCCTTCAGGACATCGACCAGCCGGAACCGGTTGACCAGCCAGAGGCCCAGCCCGAAGCAGGCGATGACCGCCAGCAGGCTCCGCAGGATGCGGGAGCGAAGTTCCTCGAGGTGGTCGAGGAACGGCATTTCGCCGGCGGCACGGGCCATAGAGGAGAGGCGCCCCCCTCAGGGGCGGAGATTCTTCAGTGCGTCGCGGGCGAGTTCGACTTCGTCAGAGCGGGGATACTCCTTGATCAGCCGGTCATAGTACGCCCGCGCGGCCGCGCTGTTGTTGCGGCCGCTCTCCAGCCGCCCCAGCCGATAGAGCGAGGTCGAGGCCTTGGGAGCGCGCGGGAAGCGGGAGACCACCTGGGTGTAATACGCCACCGCGGAGTCGGGCGCGCCCGAGGCGAAGCTCTCCCCGATGTAGAACAGGGCCTCCGGCACCAGCTCGTGCGAGGGGTACACCCGGATCAGCTCCTGAAAGCCCCGCCGGGCCGTACCCGCGGCGCCCCGTTGCTGCTGGAGCCTGGCGGCCTGGTACATCTGGTCCGCGGTCGGCACCGGCGCCGCCGACGGGGTGCCCGCCACGCTGTCCCCCGGCGCCGGAGTCGCCGGCCGGGTCATCCCCGCCACTTCGGCCTGCTCGGCTCGCTGGTCGAGCTGGGCCTTGAGCTCGGAGAGCCGGGACTGGCTCTGCCCGGTCAGCTCCTGGACCTGGAGCAGCTGCCGCTGCACCCCGGTCAGATCGGCCTGAATCCGGACATCGAAGTTCCGGAGCGCTTCCCGCCCCGCGGCCAGCGAATCGAAGATCCGCTGCTGCAGCCCGATGATGGCCGCCAGCGCGGCCGCCCGCACCGAATCCCGCCGGGCGGTCTCGATCCGGAGCGAGCCGATCTCGTTCTGAAGGAGGCGGACCTGGCCTTTCGTGGCGCAGGAGAAGGTGCTCGCAGCGAGGATGAGCGCGCTGCCGGACGCGAGGACGCGAAGACGCGAGGACGCGGGGCTCCCGCTTTCGCGCCTCCGCGTCACCGCGCCTTCGCGCCCCGGCTCAGTTCTCATCGCGGAGCGACCAGGCGATCCCCACCCGCGATGATCTCGAACTCGGCCCGCCGGTTCTGGGCCCAGGCGGCTTCGTTCTCCGCCGGATCCGCCGGGCGCTCTTCGCCGAACGAGGTCACATCGATCCGCCCCCCGTCGATGCCCCGCCCGATCAGGTATTGCCGGGCGGCCAGCGCGCGCTTGTTGCCCAGCACGAGATTGTATTCGTCGGATCCCCGCGAGTCCGCGTGGCCGCTGACCCGGACCCGCACCCCGGGATTCGCCTTCATGATCTCGGCCTTGCGGTCGAGAATCGGGCGATCCTCCGGCTTGATCAGGTCCTGGTCGTAGTCGAAGTGGATCACGTTGCCCAGGTCGGCCAGCAGCGCCGCGCGAACCGCTTCCGCCGAGGGCCCGCCGGCGGCCGGCGGCGCGGGAGCGGGGGCGGGCGGGGCCGGTGGAGGCGTGGAGGGAGCGGTGGTGTCGGTGGGCGGCTGCAGAACCGGATCGGCTTTCTTGCCGCATGCCGCGGCGGAGATGGCCAGCAGGGCGAGCGGCACCATCACGTGTCGTCTACGCATCGTGTCTCTCCGCGAGTCTCAAGGTTGAGCATCCCGTCGCCCCAGCGAGCGGGACCAGGCCGGGAGCTTGGCCGAGCCCGGCGTCATGATCTGCCGGGTCTGACCCGACTCGGTGTCCAGCACGAACAGCTGACGCCGGCCGGTGCGATCCGAAATGAACACCAGATGCCGGCCATCGGGACCCCAGCTCGGATCTTCGTTCCGTCCCGAGGACGTCCACGCCCTGAGTCGCCGGCCCGCCAGCGCGAACGTGAAAATCTGCGGGGAGCGCTCGACCTCGCGATGGAACGCAATCGACGCGCCGTCGGGCGACCAGTCGGGCGCATTGGAGTTGCCGGTGGCTCCGAAATCGAACGACACCAGCAGCTGCTGATCGGTTCCGTCCGAGGCCATGGCGTAGATCTGCTGGCCCCCGGCGCGGGTCGAGACGAATGCGACGCGGCGTCCGTCCGGAGAATAGGCAGGCGAGAAGTTTTCTGCAAACCGTCCGCCGCTCAATCGTTCCACGCAGCAGAGATCCTGCACATTGAGGCCGTACAGCGCCACGCCCTGGTCGGACAGCCGGGCGAACATCAGATTGCGCCCGTCGTGCGAAAACACCGGCGTCATGTTCTGGGTGCCCGCGGTGGTCGGCAGCACCGTCCGGGTTCCGGTGGCGAGCGACTGGAGCACGATCGGGCGGCTGCCGTCCCGGGAAAACTGCATGTAGGCGATCCGGCTCCCGTCGGGGGCCCAGGCCGGCGACATGACCTCCGCACCCGCCGGGGTCACCGCGACCAGGTTGGCCCCGTCGCTGTCCACCCGCCAGATCCGCTTGTCGCTGTTGAGGAACAGGATCCGGCTGGCCGCGATCCCGGGTTGCCCGGTGGCGACCCGCACGATCTCGTCGGAAATCCGGTGGATGGAGAGCCGGCTGTCCCCGGCCCCGCTCCGGTCGGCGGGGAGGCTGAGCTCCTGGCGCATCTGCTCGGCGGCGAGGTCATGGAGCCGCACCGTCACCTGGCCGCCGGCCCCCGACAGCAGCTCGACCGCGAGCGCCGCGCCCAGGTTGCGATAGAACGGATAGTTGATGGCCGCGGGCCCCCGCGGGGTGCCGCCCGGCGTCTGGGTGAGCGAGATCACCTCGAAGCGATCGCTGAAGCTGAGATCGCGGTCCACGATGGCCCGGACCGAGTCGAGACCCGGCGCCGGCAGCACCACCAGCCCGGGCCGGACCCCCGGCTGATAGGTGATCCCCACCCGCACGGTATCCTGGCCCCGGAGCGGTGCCGCGGCGGCCGCCAGTAGTATCGCGAGCGAGGCGAAGCGTCTCACGGCAATTTCCTCGGGGTGAACAGGAATCCGATCGAGAGGTAATCCGCCCCATAACCCGCGGGGAGAGGCCCGAAGGCCCCGGCCTCCGCGGCTGCCTCGACCGCGGCCTGGGCCTCGTTGTCGAACGAGTAGCTCCGGGAGCTCGAAATCATCTTGATCTCCCGGACGGTGCCGTCCCGCAGAATCACGAAGCCCACCTCCGCCTGGAGCGAGGCGTTCCCGACCGGCCGGGCCCAGCGCCGGTAGATCTGGGTGACCAGGTTGCGCAGGTATTCGGGATAGGGAAACTCCTTTCCCTGAAGCTTGACGTTCGCGATGTCGGTTCCCTGTCCCGGGGTTTCCCCCGGCAGCGGCACCACCGGACTCGCCGTCTTCGGCGCGGTGGTCGGCTTGGCCGAAGTCGCGGCGGGTTTGGGTGCGGCCGGCGCGGGACGGGTCACCGCCTTGGGCGGCGCCGGAGCGGGAGCCGGTGGCGGCGGAGCCTCGACCGCGGGACGCCGGGTCCCGGTGGGGATCGGCGCCGCCACCAGCTCCACCGCGTAGGTCGGCGGCGAGACCCGGGGAGTGGACGAGGCGGCGACCAGCAACACGGTCACCAGGCCGGCATGGACCAGCAGCGTCCCCACCAGCCCGGTCCAGACCGCGCTCCGGGGCAGCCGCTCCGCGTGAGCCGTCAGCGCCGTATCTCCTCGTCCTCGGTGGTCATGTTGATGTTCTTCACCCCGGCTGCCCGCATCGCGGCCATGACCCGAACCACGTCACCGTAGGCGGCGCGCCGGTCACCCCGGAGGTAGACGTCCGATGTCGCGCGCCGGGCCACAATGGCCCGGAACGCGCCGCGAAACTCGTCATAGCTGACCCGGGTCTGGTCCACGTAGATCTGGCCGCTCCGGTCCACCGTCACGATAATCCCTTCCCGGGGGTCGAGCGGCCGCGCCTCCGCCTTGGGCAGCTCGATCGCCACCCCGCCCTGCATCATCGGCGCGGTAATCATGAAGATGATCAGCAGCACGAACGCGACGTCCACCAGCGACGTCACGTTGATGTCGGCGGTGGGAAGAAACCGCCGCCGCCGGCCCGCGCCCCCGAGACCGCCCAGCATCTAGAGCAGCCCCTCCCGGGCCATCCAGCCGACCAGGCCGTTGCCGAAGCCCTCCAGCTCCGACTCGAAATCGCCGACCTTGCCGGCGAAGAAGTTGTACGCCATCACCGCGGGGATGGCCGCCGCAAGACCCGCCACCGTCGTCACCAGTGCCTCGGCCACGCCGGGCGCCACCGCGGCCAGATTCCCCGACCCGCTGCGGGAGATCCCGATGAAGGCGTCCATGACGCCCAGCACGGTGCCCAGGAGCCCCAGCAGCGGGCTCACCGCGCCCAGGGTGGCCAGCCACCCGACATAGCGCGCCGCGGCGTCCCGTTCCGCCGCGACCTCTTTGCTCAGGACCATTTTCAGCGCCTCGAGCTGGGTAGGTGACAGTGCGCCGTGGCCGGTGCCGTCCTCCCGGATCACCCCGGGCTGAAGCTGGGAATAGAAGGTCAGCCCCTCCCGGAACAGCCTCCCGAACGGTGAGGGCGGCAGCTTCATCGCCGCCCGATAGGCTTCCTGGAGCTTGGGCGAGCGGTCCAGCTCGGCGTTGAAGCGATCCGCCTGCCGCCGGAGCCGGCGAAACTGGAAGCCCTTGAGCCCGATCAGGAACCAGGAAGCCAGCGAGAAGACCACCGTGACGGCGAGGACGATCTTTGTTTCGATGCTCGAGGTGAGCAGAAGCTCGAGCGGTGTCGTGGGGAGCGGCGCGGTGGCCTGGAGTAGCGTCATCCGCGAAAGATAGAAGCACTGCTGCGAGTAGCGAATAGCGAATAGCGAAGAGCGAGGAAGGAACCTCCCCTCCTCGCTCTTCGCGACTCGCTACTCCCCAGCGGGGAGCGTCAGCCTAGCGGGGGAGCGTGGCTACCTGGCGCACCGTGGTGCCCGGCATGATGTCGGGCGAGACCACACCCATCACCTTGACCGTGGCGGTGCGGTTGCGCACGTGGACCACCTGGAGGGTGGCCATCCGTTCGTCGATGGCATCCGCGGTCGAGCGGCTCTGCGGGCCCGGCGTCCGGCGTGCCTCGAACAGATCTCCCGCCGTGACGCCGGCTTCCTTGCCCACGGTGATGAAGAGCACGTCCTGGGGGTGGCGCAGCTCCCGGAGATCCCGGGGGATCAGCACCTGGCCCTGCACCCCGCCCTGCACCGGCTGATAATCCACCCCGCCGGGATCGGTGAACTTCTCCGCGGGAAGCGCCGACTGGCCCTCCCGGATTGCGCCAAACACCGCGATCACCTCGCCCACCGCCTGGGCGCCGTTCTGCATGGTGATCCGGATCAGCCCGGTGGGGACGACGATCTGGCCGTAGCCGACCGGTGCCTCCCGGCGATCCACGCTGACCACGGTATCCCCGACGGCGTAGCTGGCCCCTTCGGGCGGCAGCAAGCCGACCAGAGTATGGATCTGGACCGCCGCCCGGGTCCGGCCGCTTTCGATCTGCTCCGGCGTGACCGGGCCGAGCACCCGGCCGTAGGGAAGCGAATCGCCCTCGCTCAGGAAGCCGGCCGAATAGAACTCGCCGGCCCGGAGCGGATGGTATTTCACGTCACGATAGAGCTTGAAGGCTTCCTGCACGTTGGTGGCCCGCCGGCGCCGGAACAGATCCAGCCCGTCTCCCAGGGTATCGCCCGGGCTCACCACCACGATGCCCGGTTCCGGGGGCGGCGTGTCGGTAGTGGGCACCGCCGGCTCGCCCGGCGCGGCATCCAGCCGGAGCACTTCGCCGGGGTAGATCCAGTGCGGATCTTCCACCACGTCGGTGTTCATCCGGTAGATCTGGGGCCAGAGGAAGGGATCGCCCAGATAGGTTCGGGCGATGTCCCACAGGGTATCGCCCTTCTTGACCGTGTGAGTCTTGGGCGCCTGGGCGAGCGCCGGGGCAGCGAGCCCCAGCGCGCACAGGAGGGAAAGGCTAGAACGGCAGATCGTCATCCTCGGCATCGAGAGCCTCCGGAAAGTCGGAGAACGACTCGTCCTTGGCACCGGACTTGGCGGCTGCCGCCGCTCCCGCGGCTTTGGGCGCGGAATACGACTCACCACCATCACCTTTGCCGGACAAGAGAATCAACTCGCGGGCATTGATCTCCGTCGTGTACCGGGTCTGGCCTTCCTTGTCCTGCCAGCTCCGATATTCGATGCTGCCTTCGACGTAAATCTTGTCGCCCTTCTTACAGTAGCGCTCTGCGATGTCAGCAAGATTCGAGCCCTTGTTGTTCCAGATTACGACACGGTGCCATTCGGTCTTTTCCTGCTTGTCCCCGGAGGCCCCTTTCCACTGCCGGCTGGTGGCCAGGGAGAGGTTGGCGACCCGGCCTCCATTGGCGGTGCTGCGAACTTCGGGATCGGCGCCCAGGTTGCCGATCAGCTGAACACGATTGAGACTGCGGGCCATGGTATCCTCCTCACGCGGGGAATTCGGGCGACCGGGTTGGGGAACTCCCCCAGACTACCGGTACCCTAAGTCATTTATCTAACCAAAGATACGCCAAACCAACCTTAATCGCGCACCGGCTTGAGACGGGCCCGCAGCACCAGGGCGTCCTCCGCCGGGTTTCGATAATAATGCGGCCGCATTCCTACCGGACGAAACCCGAAACCCAGGTAGAGATCCCGGGCCGCGAGGTTCGACTCCCGGACCTCGAGATAGGCCTCCCGAACTCCCCTCCTGATCAGGAGTGCAAGTCCTTGTTCGAGCAGCCGGCGGCCCATTCCCTGGCGCCGGTGTTCGGGCAGCACGGCAAGATTCAGGATTTCACCTTCCTCGCCAGAGAGCCGGGCCATAAGGTATCCCAGCTCCTCCCCCGCATTTTCGGCCATCAGAGCTATCGTTGTTTCAGATTGAACCGATTCCATGATCCCCGCCTCGCTCCAGGGATCGCTGAAACAACGACGCTCGATTCGCGCGAGCGCCGGAACATCAGCGCGCTCCGCCTGCCGGATCCGGTAGGGCTCGTCCATGGGCTGCCTCCCAGCGGGCCTGGGCCTCGGCCGGACGGCCGTAGTGCGGTTCCCAGTCATCCAGCTTCTCGATGCGCACCGCCGCGCCCTCGGCATCGAGCAGGGTGAGCAGCCGGCTGGCCTGGGGAAGGCTGGCCCCGCCCCGCACCAGCGGCACCGCATACTGATCGGCCAGCCGCTCCACCAGCCGGTCCGGGGCGTCGGCCACCACCAGGTCGGGGGCAATGCGGTGGAGTGATTCGACCGTCGCGATCACCGGGGTCATTTCGGTGCTCACCCGAAGCGGAAGCGCCATCCGATAGAGCGCCGCATAGAGCTCACCTCTGAGCGCCGAGGTGACCACCAGCACCCGGGCGCCTCCGGGCGGCGCAACCGCGGCGGCCCGAACCATCAGCGTCGAGGCAGTCCATACCTGAAGTCCCGGCCTCCCCCGCGCCAGTGCCTTGACCAGCGCGGCACCTACCCGGAGTCCGGTGAATCCACCGGGACCATCCGCCAGGGCGATCCGCTCCACCTCCGCGAGTCCGATCCCGGCATCGCCGAGCAGGCCCTCGATCAGCGGCAGCAGCGCGGCCGCGTGCCGCCGGGCCCCGTCGAGCTTCCGCTCCAGGACCGGCTGTCCCGGCCGCCCGAGGGCGACGGAGAGCCGGTCGGTGGTGGTGTCGAGCGCGAGCGAGATCATCCCAGCTCGAGCTGCCGGAGTTCGGGGTCCGGCGTGTGGGCCAGCCGGATCCGGTGGGTCGGACGGGGCGCCCACGATCCGGCGCGCTCCGGCCATTCGATCAGGAGCGCATCGCCGGTGATCAGGGTTTCCCAGTCGAGGTCCCGCGCCTCGTCGGGAGATCCCAGCCGGTAGCAGTCCACATGGTACACCGGTCCCCGCCGCCCGTCGTAGTGGTGGACCAGCGCATAGGTCGGACTGGGCGCGGGGCCGGAGACCCCGAGCGCCCGGGACAGCCCGCGGGCAAAGGTAGTCTTTCCGGCGCCGAGCTCGCCCTCGAGCCATACCACCGCGCCGGGTTCGAGCCGCTCCCCGAGATCCCTGGCGGCTCGATCCAGCGCCGGCTCGTCCAGCAGCCGGCTCACGCCCGGCGCCGCGCGAACGGCCCGCCGGAACCGCGGCGCACCTCCGGAGCGTCGAGGGCGCGCAGCTCGTTGAGCTGGTCGCGGAGCATCGCGGCCATCTCGAACTCCAGGTTGGACGCGGCCTGGCGCATCTGTTTTTCCAGCGCCACGATCGCCGCGGCCCGCTGCTTGGGATCGTGCAGGTCGGGACGGACCGGGGCACGCCGCGAGGCGGCGGCCGCCGCCGCCCCTGCGGTCCGGGCATCCGCCACGTGGGTGGAGAGCCGGACCTGCTCGTGCGACTTCACGATCGACACCGGAGTGGTGCCGTGCTCGGTGTTGTAGGCCTGCTGGAGCGAGCGGCGGCGATCCATTTCGGCCAGGGCGCGCTGCATCGAGCCGGTCATCCGATCGGCGTAAAGGATGGCGACGCCGTTGAGGTGCCGGGCCGCGCGGCCCGTTGTCTGGATCAGGGAGCGGTCGGAGCGGAGGAACCCTTCCTGGTCGGCGTCGAGAATCGCCACCAGGGAGACCTCCGGGAGATCGAGTCCCTCCCGGAGCAGGTTGATCCCGACCAGCACGTCGAACTCGCCGAGCCGGAGCCCGCGGAGGATCTCCACCCGCTCGATGGCGTCGATGTCGGAGTGCAGATAGCGGACCCGCACCCCGTGCTGCTGGAGATAATCGGTGAGATCCTCGGCCATTCGCTTGGTGAGGGTGGTGACCAGCACCCGTTCCTGCTGCCCGGCCCGGAGCCGGATCTCGTTGAGCAGGTCGTCCACCTGGCCCTTGACCGGGCGGACCCGGACCTCGGGATCCACCAGGAAGGTGGGCCGGATGATCTGCTCCACCACCGCGCCCTCGGAGAGCTTGAGCTCGTATTCGCCCGGCGTGGCCGACACCGCGATCATCTGGGGCACCAGCCCCATGAACTCGTCGAAGTGCAGCGGCCGGTTGTCGAGCGCGGAGGGCAGCCGGAAGCCGTATTCCACCAGGGTGGTCTTGCGGGCCCGGTCGCCGTTGAACATCCCCCCGATCTGGGGCAGCGAGACGTGGGACTCGTCCACCACCGCGAGATAGTTCGCCGGGAAATAGTCGAGCAGACAGGCGGGCCGCTCCCCCTCGGCGCGTCCGGTCAGATGCCGGGAGTAGTTCTCGATCCCGGGGCAGGTGCCGATCTCGAGCAGCATCTCGATGTCGAAATGGGTGCGCCCTTCCAGCCGCTGGGCCTCCAGCAGCTTGCCCCCGGTCCGGAGCATATGCAGCCGTTCTGCCAGCTCTTCCCGGATGAGCCGGACCGCCCGCTCGATGGCCGGCCGCTCGGTGACGAAGTGTTTGGCCGGATAGATGGCGCACTGCTCGAGCGCGGCGATGGTCCGCCCGGTCAGCGGCTCGATCTTGGAGATCCGCTCGATCTGGTCGCCCCAGAGCTCCACCCGCACCGCCTGCTCCTCGTAGGCGGGATAGATCTCCACCGTGTCGCCCCGGACCCGGAAGGTGCCCGGCTCGAACGACACGTCGTTGCGCAGATACTGGATCGCCACCAGGTCCTGGAGAATGGCGTCCCGCCCCCGCACTTCGCCGCTTCGCAGGGTGAACATCATGCTCCGGTAGGTGGCCGGATCGCCGAGGCCGTAGATCGCGCTCACCGTGGCCACGATCACCACGTCCTCCCGCTCCATCAGGCTCGAGGTTGCCCGGAGCCGGAGCGCCTCGATGTCCTCGTTGATCGAGGCGTCCTTCTCGATGTAGACGTCGGTCGAGGGGACGTAGGCTTCGGGCTGGTAGTAGTCGTAGTAGGAGACGAAGTACTCGACCGCGTTGCCGGGCAGGAACTGCTTGAGCTCGCCGTAGAGCTGCGCGGCCAGCGTCTTGTTGTGGGAGAGCACCAGGGTGGGACGGCCGTAGCGCGCGATGACATTGGCGAGGGTCATCGTCTTGCCGGAGCCGGTCACCCCGAGCAGGGTCTGGTATCGCCTCCCCGCTTCGAGTCCGCGGGTGAGCGCCGCAATCGCCTGGGGCTGGTCCCCGGCCGGATCGAACGGGGCGACCACTTGGAACGAAGCCATGCTGAAAAGTAGCGTTGTCGGGTTTTCTTCGGTACCCGGCTCAACTCATGGCCAGGAGGGCCTGCCACTGCTCGGGAGAGACCGGCATCACCGAGAGCCGGCCGATCCGCACCAGCGCGAAATCCTTGAACCGGGAATCGGCCTTGACCGCGGCCAGTGTTACCGGGGTGTCGAGGGGACGGAGCGGGGCGATGTCCACCACCACCCGTTTGGGGTCGTCGAGCTTGGGGTCGGGATAGGGATCACTGACGATCCGCGCCACTCCCACGATCGCCTTCTCGGCGCCGGTGTGATAGAAGAAGGCCTCGTCGCCCTTCTTCATGGCGCGGAGATGACCCAGCGCGACGGGATTGGAGACCCCGTCCCAGCACGTACGCCCTTCCCGGGTCAGATCGGAAAAGGAGTACGTGCCTGGCTCGGTCTTCAGCAGCCACTTCTTCACGCGATCACGCTAGCCGCGCTTGACCTCGAAATCCTTGGAACCGGCCAGCGCGCCGTCCACCGTGATCTCCACCTTGTACTTCCCTTCCGGCCAGCCGGACGGCTTGACGATGTGGAACTCGGTCCGCGCCGGCCCGGTCGGCGTCACGGTCTGGGTCGACTCCTCCACCACCTGCCCGTCCTGGAAGGTGAACCGGGCCTTGATCGCCGCGCCCGGCGAGGTCCCTTCGGTCGCCACCGAGACGTAGACCGTATCGCCCGGGGCGAAGTCGTCGGTGGAGTTTGCGATCATCTTGTCGGCGGTGATGGACTTGCCCAGATCCACGCTGGTCACCCGGAAGGCAACCGTCGCGGCCGGCGGCGGCGGAATCACGTCGGTGGCGTCGTCCTTCTTGCCGCAGCCCGCGGCCAGCAGCACCGCGCCCGCGAAGGCGAATCTGGAAATATGTGGTGCACGCATGAGCGGATTCTCCCTGAGTAGGGTTACGCGTCGGGCAGGGTGAGCACCTGTCCGGGATAAATGAGATCGGGATTCTTGATGATGTCCTTGTTGAGCTCGTAGATGACGCGCCAGCGGTTGGCGTCGCCATAGGTGCGTTTGGCAATCTTCGAGAGACTATCGCCGGCGACCACGGTGTAGGTGCGCCGCGAGGCCGAAGCGGGAATGCTACCGGGAGCGGTCGAGCTGCTGCCCGATCGGACGTCGGAAAAGTCGGGCTTCTTGTCGGCTGCCATATGCTGCTCCATCACGAGGATTAGAAAAAGCTAATACATCCTCGCGGTGCTGTGTAGAGCCCGGCTAGCCGGCCGCCTCCCTTCGATCCACCGAGCTCACCCCTTTCACCCGCCGGACCGCCTTGAGCACCTTGGCAAGGTGGGGAAGGTTGTCCACCTCGACGAACACGGTGCCGAACGCGCCGCCGTCCTTGGTGTGCAGGTCGGCGCCCCGGATGTTGGTGCCGGTGGCGCTGATGGCCTGGAGAATATCGGCGTAGAGTCCCCGGCGATCTTCGGCGTTCACCACCAGCCGCACCGAGAAGGACTCCCCCTCCTGCTCCTGCCAGTCGATTTCGACCCGGCGGTCGCCGGCCGAGAGGGTGAGCAGGTTCGGGCAATCGGAGCGGTGGATCGAAATCCCCCTGCCCTGAGTGACGTACCCCACCACCGGATCCCCCGGCACCGGCTGGCAGCACTGGGCGTAGCGAACCAGCAGGCCATCGACTCCCTGGATCTTGATGCCTCGGCCCAGCCGGATCCGGTTGAGCATCCGGCCGAACACCGTGGGCTTGGGCTCGGCGAGCTCATCGTCGGGCAGGTCGGGATAGAGGGCCCGGATGACCTGGCCGATGGGCAGGTCGCCCCGCCCCACCGCGGCCTCGAGCCCGATCCGGTCCGCCATTCCCAGCGCGCCCGCGGCGCGGGTGAGCGCCGCGTCGTCCAGCGCGCCCAGCCGTCTCCGCTTGACCTCCCGGGAGAGAATTTCCCGGCCCAGCTGGCTGGAGACGGTTTCTTCCTCGTGCCGGATCCACTGCTTGATCTTGTGGCGGGCCCGGCCGGTCTGCACGTGCTGGAGCCAGTCCCGGCTGGGGCGGGCCTGGGGCGAGGTGAGGATCTCCACCGTGTCGCCGTTCTTGAGCTCCCGGTGCAGCGGCGCAATTCGCCCGTTGATCTTGCTCCCCTGGCAACGGGTGCCCACTTCGGTGTGCACGTGAAAGGCGAAATCGATCGCGGTGGCGCCCTTGGGCAGCCGCTTCACGTCGCCCTGCGGCGTGAACACGAAGATCTCGTCCTGGTAGAGATCCACCTTGAGGAACTCGAGGAATTCCTCCGGCGAGTGGGTGTCCTGCTGGAGCTCCAGCAGCTGGCGGAACCAGCCGAAGTGCTGGTCCAGCTCGTCGGGCCGGACCTGCTTGGTCTTGTAGAGCCAGTGGGCCGCGATGCCGTACTCGGCGGTCCGGTGCATTTCGTGGGTGCGGATCTGCACCTCGTACAGCTGGCCGTTGGGACCGAAGATGGTGGTGTGGAGCGACTGGTAGCCGTTCGACTTGGGATTGGCGATGTAGTCCTTGAACCGTTCCTGGAGCGGGGTCCAGTTGTGGTGGATCACGCCGAGAACGTGGTAGCAGTCGGGCACGGTGCGCACGATCACCCGGAGGGCCATCATGTCGTAGATGGCCTCGAAGGGCGTGTTGCGCTTCCGCATTTTCTGCCAGATGGACCAGAGGTGCTTGGGACGGCCGGCGACCTCCACGTCCGCGATGCCGGCCTGGCGAAGCTCCGAGAGCAGCGGCGCCTGGAGCGCGGCGATCATGGCTTCGCGCTCGGTCCGCTTGCCCGCCACCTGGCCCGCCAGCGCCTGGTATTCCTCGGGCTCCAGGAACTTGAAGGCCAGGTCCTCCAGCTCGGCCTTGACCCCGGCCATGCCGAACCGGTGGGCCAGCGGGGCATAGATCTCCCGGGTCTCGGTGGCGATCCGGGCCCGCTTCTCGGCCGCGAGGTGCTCCAGCGTGCGCATGTTGTGGAGCCGGTCGGCCAGCTTGATGATGATGACCCGGGCGTCCTTCGCGATCGAGAGCAGCAGCTTGCGGTAGTTCTCCACCTGCTCTTCGGCGGTGGACCGGAAGGTGAGGTGGGCGATCTTGGTGAGCCCGTCCACCAGCCCGGCCACTTCGGGCCCGAACTCCTGGGCGATCTCCTCGCCCCGGACGTCGGCGTCCTCCACCACGTCGTGGAGCAGCGCGGCCGCGATGGACGTGGAGTCGAGGAACTGGCCGATCAGGATGGTGGCGACCGCGATGCTGTGGGAGACGAACTCCTCGCCGCTCATCCGCTTCTGGCCCCGGTGCGCGCTGGCGCTGAAGCGGAGCGCACGGTCGATCAGCTCGAGATCGAGCCGTTCGGCGTGCCGCTCCAGCGCGGTGCGGAACTCGGGTGCCAGGTCGAGCAGCGTCTCGTTCACAACAATCCCCGGGTGGCAAAACTGGTGAAGCGGTCGCCGGCGATGATCACGTGGTCATACACCGGGAGGTCGAGCAATTCGCCGGCCGCCACCAGCTGCCGGGTCACTGCCTGGTCATCCGCCGACGGGGTCGGATCCCCGCTGGGGTGATTGTGCACCAGGATGATTCCGGCCGCCGCTTCGGCGATGGCGGCGCGGAACACCTCGCGCGGATGCACCAGCGAGCTGTTGAGCAGCCCGCGGGTGATCAGCACGTCGCGGGTCACCTGGCTCTGGCTGTCCAGCGCGAGCAGGTGGAATTCCTCGACCGGAAGGTCGCGAAGGCGGGGACCCGCGATCCGGACCACGTCCTCGGGGGAGCGGATCCGGGGCAGCGCCGGCCGGGTTTCCCGGGCCAGCCGCGCCCCCAGCTCCAGCGCAGCCAGCAGCCGGGCCGCCTTGGCCGGCCCCACCCCGGGCATCTTGAGCAGCTCGCCCGCCGGCCGGGCCGCCAGCCGGCGCAGCGAGCCTTCGGCGGGCACCAGCAGCCCCGCGGCTACCTCCAGCGCACTCCGCCCCGCTCCCCCCGTCCCTAGGAGAATGGCCAATAGCTCGGAGGCGGTCAATGTTTGCGCCCCGTGGGACCAGAGCCGTTCGCGCGTTCCTGGGGTAGCGGGAAGCGGAGAGCGGGAAGCGGGGGGTGCCGGAACGGGGAGTGCGGTCATCCGACAGCATAGATGATCCGGACCCCGCCAGAGTGGTCATAAAGCCGCGAGGTGGGGCCAAAGCCGATACAAAACGAGCCGGGGGCCTGCCGAAGCAGGCCCCCGGTCCGGTCTTCTGCTGCGGCTCCGGGTTAGGACCGCGGTGCCGCTTTCCCCCTCGACGTGATCGCCACAATGACAATGAGCACGAAGAGTCCGACCAGCACCCACACCCACCACTGCTGGTACCACGCGCTGCCGCCGCCGTTGGTGTTGATGTTGACGTCGAGCTGCGCATCCTGCGCTGCCACCTGGGCCGCCACCACCATGGACTGCGCGGCCACCAGGATCGGCGCCAGGGCCCGCCGGAATGCGTTCTTCATGCGCTGCATGATCTCAGTCTCCTGTCCGAGGTCCTTCATCGGTTGGACGGATGGGACCGAAATGGCAACACATCCCGCAGCGTCGGGGCCCGGCTAGGCCCCGGCCCCGTGGCACTTCTTGTACTTCTTCCCGCTCCCGCAGGGGCAGGGATCGTTGCGGCCCACCACCGGCAGCCCCCCTGCGCCGGGCGAAGGGCCCAGCTTCCCGAGCGAGGTCTCGACCTTGGGGGGCGGTCCGCCGACCGGACCGGTCATGGTCCGGGACGGACCGGCGAACAGCTCGTCGGCACCGCTCCGGGGCGTCGGGAGCGGCGGCGGCGGCGGCGCGGGCCGGGGCGGCTCGGCGCTCACCTGGATCTTGAGATACCGCTCGGTGAAAGTGGCCTGGATGTCCTTCATCAGGTCCTCGAACATCTCGTAGGCTTCCTTCTTGTACTCGACCAGCGGGTCCTTCTGTCCGTAGGCCCGGTACTGGATCGCGTTGCGGAGCTGGTCCAGATCGTAGAGGTGGTCCTTCCACTTCTCGTCGATCACCGCGAGCATCACCTGGGACAGCACCTGCTGGTCCACGTCGGGGATCCCGATCTTCCGTCCGAAGTCCTGGAGGTAGTCCACCTTGCGGTGGAACGCCGCTTCGCCCTCGGCCTGGGCCGCCGCCACCACCGCCGCCAGGTCGCGGGAGTCCGTCGCGGAGGCGATCGCGTCGGGTGCCACCAGGAACTGGAGGGTGAGGGCTTCGATCAGCGCCTTGCGGTCCCAGTCCTCCGACCGCTCGAACTCGGCGAGGAACTTCCGCACCACCTGGTCCAGCGCGCTCGCGATCATCTGGCGCGCCTCGGCCTTGAGCTCTTCGCCCCGCTCCAGCGCGAACAGCCGGAGCGAGTAGGCCACTTCGCGCTGCTGGTTCATCACGTCGTCGTACTCCAGCAGCCGCTTCCGGGACTGGAAGTTCTGGAGCTCGACCCGCTTCTGGGCCGATTCGATCGCCTTCATCACCAGCATGCCGGAGATGACCTCGCCCTCTTCGGCGCCGGTCTTGTCCATGTAGCGGGCAATCCGGTCCGACCCGAACAGCCGCATCAGGTCGTCTTCCAGCGAGAGGAAGAACAGCGAGGCCCCCGGATCGCCCTGGCGGCCCGACCGGCCCCGCAGCTGACGGTCGATCCGGCGGGACTCGTGCCGCTCGGTGCCCAGGATCTGGAGCCCCGCTTCCGGGGTGGTGAGGTCGAGGTCCTTGCCCAGTTTGATGTCGGTGCCGCGGCCGGCCATGTTGGTCGCGATGGTGATGGCGCCTTTCTGCCCCGCCCCCGCCACGATCTCGGCTTCCCGCTCGTGGTACTTCGCGTTCAGCACCTCGTGCCGGAGCCCCCGCCGTTTGAGCATCTTCGACAGCGTCTCGGACACGTCCACCGAGGTGGTGCCGATCAGGATCGGCAGCCCGAGGCCGTGCAGCCGCTCGATCTCGTCGTTGACGGCGTTGTATTTCTCCCGGCGGGTCTTGTAGATCCGGTCGGTATGGTCGGTACGCCGGATCGGACGGTTGGTCGGAATCACCGCCACCTCGAGCCCGTAGATGGAGTAGAACTCCGACTCCTCGGTCTCGGCGGTGCCGGTCATGCCGGCCAGCTTGTCGAACATCCGGAAGTAGTTCTGAATGGTGATGGTCGCGAGGGTCTGGGTCTCGCCCTTGATCTGGACCCGCTCCTTGGCCTCCACCGCCTGGTGCAGCCCGTCGGCCCAGCGGCGCCCGTCCAGCACCCGACCGGTGAACTCGTCCACGATCTTGACCTGGTTGTCCTGCACCAGGTAGTCCACGTCCTTCTCGTAAAGCGAGTGGGCCTGCAGCAGCTTGTGGATGATGTGCAGCTTCTCGCTCTTGGCGGCGTACTCCGCCTCTACCTGCTGCCGTGCGGCGAGCTTCTCCGGCACTCCCAGGCTCACGTCGCGCTCGATGGCGTGCACCGCCTCCGAGATGTCCGGCACGAGGAACAGCGTGGGATCGTCGGGGGACAGCGCCGCCGAGCCCTGATCGGTCAGGTGGACCGAGTGCCCCTTCTCGTCCAGCACGTAATACAGCGCCTCCTCGAGGCCCCGCATCTTCTGCTGCCGGGAGGGCTGCTTGCGGTCGGCGATGTAGTCCAGCTCGGCCCGCTGCACCAGCTGCTTCACTCCAGTCTCGTTGAGCAGCTTGAGCAGCTTCTTGTTCTTGGGCATGCCCAGGCGGGCCTGGAACAGTTTGACCGCGGCGTCTTCCTTGGACTTGTCGTCGGCCAGGAGCGGCTCGGCCTCGGCGATCAGCTGGTTCACCACGGCGGTCTGCCGGCGGACCAAGTCGGAGACCGGGCGGTCGAACAGGGTGTACTTCTCGTCGCCTTCGTTGCCGACCGGGCCGCTGATGATCAGCGGAGTCCGGGCCTCGTCGATGAGGATGGAGTCCACCTCGTCCACGATCGCGTAGGCATGCTCCCGCTGGACCCGCTGGTCCAGCGAGAACACCATGTTGTCGCGCAGGTAGTCGAAGCCGAACTCGTTATTGGTGCCGTAGGTGATGTCGGCGTTGTAGGCATCCCGCCGGGCCGGGGTGGAGGGCTCGGTGTCGTCGATGCACCCCACGGTGAGGCCGAGGTACTTGTAGACGTGCCCCATCCACTGGGAGTCGCGGCGGGCCAGGTAGTTGTTGACCGTGACCAGGTGGGCGCCCCGTCCCGCCAGCGCGTTGAGATAGAGCGGGAGGGTGGCCACCAGGGTCTTGCCCTCGCCCGTCGCCATTTCGGCGATGCGGCCCCGGTGCAGCTCGATTCCGCCGATCAGCTGCACGTCGTAGGGGACCATGTCCCAGCTCAGCTCGTGTCCGGTCACCATCACCGGGGTGCCCATCAGGCGGCGGCAGGCCTCCCGCACCGTCGCGAAGGCCTCGGGGAGCAGATCGTCCAGCACTGCCTTGAGCGCTTTCTTGTACTCCCGCTCCAGCAGGTGGGCCTTCTCCTCCAGCTGGACCCGTTCCGCCGGATCTTCGCAGTGGTGCTTGGCCTGCCGGACCGCGTCGAGCTCCTGCTTGAGGCTCCCGGTCTGCTCCGCGATCCGGACCCGGAACCGCGCGGTCTGTCCCTTGAGCTCCTCCTCACTCAGGTCGCGGAGCAGCTCCTCCTGTCGATGGATGGCTTCCACCAGGGGGGTGAGGCGTTTCACCTCGCGCGCCTGGCGGCTGCCGAACACCTTCGAGACCAGTGTCTTGATCATCCGTTCCTATTCTTCCTCATACAGCCGGTGCGCGGCAATGTACTCGGCCACCGCATCCGGCACCCAGTAACGAATCGAGCGTCCGAGGCGCACCCGCTCGCGGATCTCGGTCGATGAAATGTCCACTCGCGGCACCGCCTTTGATCCCTCACCCGCCCCTCCCCGCGCGAAGACTTCGACCCGGGCCAGCGCCGGAATCGCCTCGGCCTCGCGCCACCGGGGCAGCTCGGCGGCCGCGTCGGCGCCCAGCAGCAGCACCAGCTCGGCCCCGGGGAGCCCGGCCCGGAGCGACCGCAGGGTATCCACGGTGTACGACGGCCCCTCCCGGTCCAGCTCGGAACGGTCGGCCCGGAGCCTGGGGTTGTCGCCCACCGCGAGCCCCACCATCTCGGCCCGGTCGGCGGCCGACGCGCCATGCCCATTCCGCTTGAGCGGCTGGGTCCGGGCCACCACCATCCGCACCTGATCGAGCCCCAGCGCCTCCGCGAGGCTGGTCGCCGCGATCAAGTGGCCGTGATGGATCGGATCGAACGAGCCGCCGAAGATCCCGATGCGCACCTACCGGCTGTCCTCCCCACCGGGCGCCGCCGTCGGGCAGAGCCGGCGGGGCCCGGTCGGCGCCGGGTGGTACTGTGCGATGTAAGCGCAGGTTTCCTTGAGATCCTCCTGGTAGTTCAGGATCTGGTAGGCCCGGACCAGCCGCTCCAGCGCGTCCGGCACCACCGCGGCCCGGGGGTAGTTCGCGATCACCCCGCGGAACAGCAGAATGGCCGAATCGTACGCCTTGTACTTGAAGTAGAAGAGCGCGTTCTTGTACTCCTTTTCGGCGAACTTTTCCGCCAGCTCGTTGAGCCGGAGCGCCGCCCGCCGGGCGGCCGGGGTCCCGTCGTACCGGCTGATCACTTCCTGATACACGCTGCGCGCCGTCTCGCCGTAGGTGGGGTCGAGCTCGGGCCGGCGCCAGAGATCGAGGTAGGCGTCCCCGGCGCGGAGCAGCGCGTCGGGCGCCATCGGGTCGTCGGGCCGCTCGTCCGCGATCCGGCGGAATTCCCGCACCGCCTGGAGCGGATTCCCCTGGGCAAACAGAATCTCCGCCAGATAAAAATGGAGCCGGAGGTAGCGCGGATCGGCCGGGGGCAGCAGCGGGGTGGCCCGGTCGAGCTGCTTCTGGGCCTCGGAGAAGTCCCCAAGGTTGAACGCTGCTTCGGCGAGCGCCCAGACCGAATCCACCTGCACCGCGACCGGTGCCGGCGCCGGGGCTTGCGACTTGCGTCCGCAGCCCGGCAGGGTCAGGAGGATGGTCAGCAGCATCGCGCGGGACAGTGTCATCGAGTCCGGCCTTCCGTCGGGTTTGGCGACGCTGCGCCCAGCGCGTTGAGCTTGTGGGTGGCCAACTGCACCAGCGAATCGGGTGCGCCGGCGGCGGAGATCACGCTCTGCCACGCCAGCGCCGCGCCGAGCACGTCGCCCTGGCCCAGGCGCGCGTCTCCCAGCCCTACGGATGCGCGCCACCCCCATGCCGACGCGCCCGCGGCGGTCACCGCTTCCTCGAACCACCGCTCCGCGGTTTCGGGCTGCTGAGTCGCCAGGGCATCGAGCCCGAGGCGGACCGCGCAGACGCTCATGCCCTGCGCCGCGGTGCGTCGGAGCCCGTTGTCCCGGGTCCGCCGCAGGACGGTCTTGAAGGTCCGCGAAGCGCTTTCGCAATCCGTGGTCACCCGCTCGGCCGCGCCGACCGCGACCAGGAGGGAATCCACCGTGCGGCTGTCCCGTGCCGAGGCCAGTGCCGCCGGCAGCACGCCGAGGGCCTCGGTGGCCGGCAGCCCGCTGCTCGGGGCCAGCGCGTAGCGGCCCAGCGGACGCCCCGGCGCCACGATCCGGAGCGAGCGGACCGCCGCCGCCAGCTCAGTCAGGGTGATCTCTCCTCCCCGCTCCGCCAGGTACGCAGCCCGCTCCAGCCCGGCGGCCGCTTCCGCGGCGCGGGAGTGATCCGAGGCTTCCAGCTGGGTGAAGGCCTCGATCGCGGTGCCCAGCGCCCGCTCGTGCAGCGCGGCGGAGCCGAGTTTGGCCCAGACCCGGGCCTTGCCCCCGCTCTTCTGCGCGGCGCGATACTCCGCCATGGCCTGGGAGTAGCGGCCCTCCCGGTAGGCTTGGTCGCCCAGCCGTTCGTGGTCGGCCGCCGCGGTGGCGCAGCCGGTCAGGAGCAGCAGCAGGCCGGGGAGTCTCACGTGGGCAGCCGGCGCGCCATGGCGAGATAGGCCTCGACTCGCGCGTTGTTTGGCCTCC